>Ga0209273_10001630_pt1 | contig 19198 bp, 17 predicted proteins | sample tdAd471_FD_187126 | JGI IMG/M metagenome (GOLD analysis project Ga0209273, IMG submission 187126) | Marine sediment microbial communities from the Atlantic coast under amendment with organic carbon and nitrate - tdAd47.1 (SPAdes)... | ecosystem: Environmental > Aquatic > Marine > Coastal >...
GCATTGCCCTTCGCGACCCCAATACCGAGGGCAACCCGGTGATGGCCATTATGGATATTGCCGCCATCGAAACCGTCAGTGACGAGCAGATCCAGTCCATGGCTCAGCAAATTTTTGGCACACTGGACCCTGAGCACCCCGGTGTGGCCACATTCAGCGGGCTGGGCAACAACCTGATCTCAGGTGATATCCAGGTGTTAAGCTTCAGTTATTTCCAGAATGATTTTCCTGATACCTTCCGCACCGCAGTGGAAATTCGCAATGAAATCAGCGAGCGTGGCTGGGAAAAAGTGGTTGCCTTCCAGACCCGCAACCCGATGCACCGCGCCCACGAAGAACTCTGTCGCATGGCCATGGAGCGCCTCGATGCCGACGGCGTCGTAGTGCACATGCTGCTCGGCAAGCTGAAGAAAGGCGATATTCCAGCCCCCGTGCGTGATGCCTGCATCCGTACCATGGTTGAACACTATTTCCCAAAAAATACTGTCATGGTCACCGGTTATGGCTTCGACATGCTCTACGCCGGACCTCGCGAGGCTGTACTACACGCCGTATTCCGCCAGAATATGGGTGCTACCCACCTGATTGTTGGCCGTGATCACGCTGGCGTTGGTGATTATTACGGCGCCTTCGACGCGCAGACCATCTTCGATGACAAAGTACCGGCTGATGCCCTGGATATTCAGATTTTCCGCGCCGATCACACCGCCTTTTCCAAAAAGCTGGGCCGCGTGGTGATGATGAACGAGGCCGAAGACCATGAAAAAGACGATTTCATTCTTCTTTCCGGCACCAAGGTTCGGCAAATGCTTGGAGATGGAATTGCTCCTCCTCCAGAATTCTCCCGCCCTGAAGTGGCTCAGATTCTGATGGACTATTACCGTTCCGAAAACGCTTAAACCACGAATTGGCAGACACATGGCAGTGATCGACGTTTTTAATGGCGATGCCGATGGCATCTGCGCGCTGAGCCAACTGCGCCTGGCCAACCCCTGTGACAGTGTGCTGGTCACAGGGGTCAAGCGGGATATCGCCCTGCTCAAAAATGTCACTGCCGGTGCCGGTGACTGCGTGACGGTGCTGGATGTTTCTCTGGATAAAAACCGCGAACCACTGGCGGAAATACTAGAAGCAGGGGCCGAGGTGTTCTATGTGGACCACCACTACCCTGGTGTAATCCCCGACTCAGACAAACTGACAACGCTCATCAATGAAGCACCTGAAATCTGTACTAGCTTGCTGGTAAACAGCCACCTTAAAGGTGCTCATGCGGACTGGGCCGTTGTCGGTGCTTTTGGAGACAACCTCAACAAAAGTGCTTTAACGCTGGCGAACACTCTGTCACTCAATGCCGCAGATACTGAACAGTTAAAACACCTGGGTATCTATATCAACTACAACGGCTATGGGTCCGCCCTGGAAGACCTTCATTTTCATCCAGCAGAACTGTTTCAGCTGTTAAGCCGCCACAAAAATCCGCTGGGTTTTATCTCTGAAAACCCCGATGCATTTTCCCGTCTCGAGCAGGGTTACAAACAGGATATGGCCGCCGCTGCGTCTGTTCAGCCGGAAAAAGCCGACGCCCACAGCGCGGTATTTATTCTGCCGGACCAACCCTGGGCGCGGCGGGTGAGCGGCGTATTCAGCAACGACCTCACCAATCTGAACCCCGATCGCGCCCATGCGGTACTCACAGAAAAAGCAAATGGCAATTTTCTGGTCAGCGTCAGGGCACCCCTCACCAACCGCACGGGTGCAGCAGACCTCTGCCGCCGTTTCCCCACCGGTGGTGGACGGGAAGCTGCTGCCGGCATTAATGACCTGCCCGCGGACCAGCTCACCGACTTTATTGACGCCCTCCAATCCTCCTACGGGAAAGTGTAAATCCTGTACTTCTGGTTGCCTGACTCTGACAGAGTGACTACTGTTAACAGGCTGTAAAGCCAAGCCGCGTACACCATACTGGCTGACCAAAACAATAAAAAACCACATCTGTAACAGGCATCAGGATATGTCACCCGACTTACTGCAACAGTTATATCAATTGCTTGGCCCCAAGGGAGTCGTGACAGAGGGTATTGAGCAGCGAACCACCGATGGCTGGGGAAATAATGATTGTCTGGCCAGCGTCATTTTGCGCCCAACCAGTACCCAACAAGTCAGCGATATCATGAAGCTCTGCAGCGGTGAGGGACAAAAGGTCGTCACACAAGGCGGTTGCACCAACATGACCCATGCCTGCGATACCAGTCGTGATGAACTGGTGATATCGATGGAACGGATGACGGTCATCGAATCGGTGGATACCAGTAACCGCACCATGACTGTTCAGTCCGGAGTGCCATTGCAACACATTCAGGAACGCGCCGAGTCGGAGGGTCTGTTCTTTGCGCTGGACCTTGGTGCCAGAGGTAGCGCCACAATTGGTGGAAACATTGCCACCAATGCCGGTGGTAATCAGGTTATTCGTTACGGGATGGCTCGCGAGCAAGTATTAGGACTCGAGGTCGTGCTGGCGGACGGACGCATACTGAGCAGCATGAACCAGATGCTGAAAAACAATGCAGGGTATGATCTCAAACATCTGTTCATCGGCAGCGAGGGCACGCTGGGGATTATCACCCGTGCGGTACTGCGTCTGAGGTCCAAGCTCCCCGTCGCCACCACGGCCCTGGTAGCCACAGACCAGTTCTCAAAAATGTCGAGATTGTTGAATCATATGGAAAGTGCCCTGGGGGGAAAACTCGGGGCATTTGAAACCCTGTGGCAAAGCTATTACCGCATAGCCTGTGGAGGTGAACGACAAACTTCACCACCGCTGCCAGAGGATTATCCCTTTTACATACTGCTTGAAAGTACCGGCATCGACGTACAGCTGGACCGTGAGCAATTTCTGGCAGCACTGGAAACAGCCATGGAGCAAGAACTGATCTGTGATGCGGTACTGGCGGAAAACCAGCATCAGCAACAGGGGCTGTGGGCCGTGCGCGACAACATTCCCTCCCTACAACCCTACCAACCGATAATCCTGTTCGACATCAGCCTGCCCTTGAGCGAGATGGAAAATTACCTGGCAGAAATGGAAGCAAATATCCGTGAAATAGACAGCCCCCTGTTTATCGCCACCCTGGGACACTTGGGAGACGGGAACCTGCATGTGGCCGTGCAACTGGGCAACGATCAACCGGAACGTCGTAAAGCCGTGGAATTGGCTGTATACGGCCCATTGCAGCAACGCGGTGGATCAATATCGGGAGAGCACGGTATCGGACTGGAAAAGAAGCCCTACTTGCACCTATGCCGCAGCGAAGTGGAAATCCAGGTAATGGGGCAGCTGAAAAAGCTGCTTGACCCACAGTGCCTGCTTAACTGCGGCAAGGTGATCGAATAAAATAAACCGCCTATCGAAAAACGTTTTCGAGGCCGGTTATGCAAGGCAACATTGGACGAAAAAGCGGAGTTTATATCTCATAAATGAGCATTTTGAGTTCAATGTTAACGACGCAGAAGCCACGCAGATAGTTTTTCAGTTAGCGCACCGGTACCCGGAAGCGATACTCACGGTACGTAAAGATCGCCCCATCAGGGGTAACCTGATCAAGAACTAATCCCGGGGATACTTCACTGCCTTCACGTCGGACGATACCGTTGATTTTTACCAACCGACGGGATGGCTCCGGGGAATAGAGATGCACGGAATATTTCACACCAGACACCGCTTGTTGAACGTCGTAGGGCAATTCACGGAAGTGAGGCACACGCTCTGGTTCAGGACTTACTGGCACATTTTCCGTAGAAGGTTTTTCAACAACTGTCTCTTGTGCAACCTGCGCTGAGGGCAGGGCTGGAACTGGCTCTTTTACCACAGACTCAACCACAGCCACTGCTTCAGCTTTCTCTTCACTGGGCACAACATCAGAAACTGGCTGGACTGACGTTACTGGTGCAGCAGCAGGTTGAGGTATTACGACTTGCTTCACAGCGACTTTTTCTTCCATGACTACAGGCCGGGGCCGTTCGGTAACCACCACAGCTTTTGGCGTGACCTTTTCGGGCAGGCTAACCACCGGCTCTACAACCGGGGGGGGCTCAATCGTTTCTTCAGCTGGTTTGTTCGAAATGCTTTGCTCGACTAGATCTGGCGACACTGTCTTGGCTACGGAAACTGCTGCTTTAGCCGATGCAATTTCCGGTTCTATCCCTTTCAACTCCAAAGGTACCGGCTTCGGGGTTATCGTCTCAACCGGCTCTGCGGCCTTCACCGCCAGCGTCTCTTTTGTTTTATCCAGTTGCGTTTTGCCGGGGAGTGTATTCTCGGGCAAGGTTTCTGTGGCCAGTTGTTCCGATACACTGACATCGACAACCTGTTTACTGCCGGCAAACCACCACCCAGCGGCAGCGGCAACGCACACAATGAATACCAATGGCAACATCCAGCGGCTGCGGGCAGGCTGTTCATTTTCAGGCTCAGGAATCCCATGTACCGTCATGATGTCGGGCACGTGCTGCTCATCACGGCTGCGCTGGGACTCTTTAAGTGCCTCCAAAATATACGACATGAATTATTCCTGTATCGAACCAGTAAGCCGTGGCAGCCTGTTACCACCTTCATTATTCAAAGCAATTACTGTCCTTGGCCCTACTACGCCATCGGGTATTAGACCACTTTTGAGCTGAAACAGTTTTACCTTTTGCTCCAGCGAATCATCAAAAAGACCAGTGGTATCGCCGTCCAGCTTCTCACCCAATTGTTGCAATAACCAGACAACGGCATTACCTGTACTGCCTTTTTGCAGTGGCAAACGGTACCCGGGGCTTTGCCAGAGGATCTGGTATTCGCCATACCACCAGCGGGGAAGCTCACTGGTGGAAATACGCCGAAACTCACCGGCGAGAATCAACACAACCTCAGACCCGTTTACTGCGATTAGTGCTGCCGGGAAAGCCCTTCCTGTAGTGTCGTACATAGTTAAAAGCGCTGGCCGGTCTATCTGCAACAGCATGGGCAGGTTGCCCTGTCCTTCCATACAGATGAGCTGCTGGCCCAGTGCAAATTGACAGGGTTCAACGCCAGGTTCCGGTGTATAGGTAACATCCCATCGTCGAAACAGCGCATTGTAGGCAGACAGGCGCAATGCCTCATCAGACAGTCCATCAGGAAAGATCAGGGATTCCCCGGGCGTGCTTGCCACCGGCTGGGCAGGAACAATCTCTTCAACTACCGCGAATGTCTGAGCTTCGGGTTGCCATTCAACAGTTGGCTCCCGCGTATTGGTCTGTACATCCTCGTCAACAACCGGGTTATCCAGATTAGGGGCTGTAGTTGCTGATACTGTGTTAGCGACCAGCACAGCCTTTGGTTCTGAAACGGGGCTGGCCGTTTCAACCTTAGCAGCACTGTGCACCGACAGGGTTTCGGTGGCTGATTGTGCTTTGACAGTAGTCCCAACAACAGTCTCAACGTTACCTGACCATATAACGGCTGATAGCTTTTCCACTGAGCCACTTTGGAAGCTGAGACCCGAGCCACGAAAGTAATACGTTGCAAAAAAAGCGGCCAACACCAGCAGGATGGCAATCCCGCCCCATAACGAAAACATGGGAGTTGAAGGAGAGCCTTTTAGTTTATGGCCCAAGACTTCAGAGGCGGCACTTTCCAAAATAGTACGGTCAACATGATGCCGCTTGGATGTGTATGCACCCAGCAATGCCCGGTCACAGATAATATTAATAAGGCGGGGGACGCCACCGGTGTATCGCCAAAGCTGAGCAAGACTATCTTTGCTAAACAGGTCTCGTCTGGCACCAGCCACATTCAGGCGATGCCTGACATAGGCGGCAACTTCACTTTTTGTCAGAGGTCCCAGGTGATAGCGCGCAGTGATACGCTGGGCCATCTGTTTAAGTTCCGGCAGCGCTATCTTGTCACGCAGCTCCGGCTGCCCCACCAGCATGATCTGTAATAATTTCTTTTCCCGAGTCTCCAGATTGGTCAACAATCGCAAATGCTCAATGAGCTCTGTACTGAGATTTTGAGCCTCATCCACCATCAAGACTGTATTGCGCCCGTGACTATGATTGTCCAGCAGATAGTGGTGAATCAGGTCAATGTAGTGTTTGAGGCTGGTATCGTTGTCCACATACACGATGCCCAACTCATCGCAAATGGTGGCGAGGAATTCCCAAGGTGCCAGCTTGGGGTTGAGGATATAGGCTACATCGGTATTGTCGGGAAGTTGTTCCAGCAGGCACTGGCAAACCGTGGTCTTACCTGCACCGATCTCGCCAGTCAACAACACGAAACCACCATTGCTGCTCACCCCATAAAGCAAATGAGCCAGTGCCTCCCGGTGGTTCTGCGTCAGGTAGAGATAACGCGGATCAGGGGAGATAGAAAATGGCGCTTCCTGAAGTTCAAAGTAGGCTTCGTAATACATAAGTGCTTCCTATGGACTTAAGTCTAGCCTGTTGCCATAAAAGCGCCTGGTTATCTCTGTCCCAATACCCTTGGAAAATAATCATCCACAGAGCCCGCTCAATAGCGGTAGCTAGGCAAAACGTCATCACAAGCTGAGCCAGTGAATGAACCTTGTAGAACCACCTGGACAATCGCTATATACGCCGCCACATCGTGGTCCTCACACTTGTGAACGGCCAGATAATAAAAAACGTCCGGGTAAAATCCTGATCTTCTGGGTGCAACAACTACGTCGTTAACCGTTGCGTAAACTGGTCGTAAATAGTCCTTTTTTCAGCCCCCCATGGGGCGTTGTCACGTTTTAACACGTGTGAAAAACCCGGCCAAACCGTTCTTGTTTATCACACGGACCGCTAGGTGGAGCGTAATTGCGTAAGTCTGCTCCTCATCACCCGAGACATCGATCCTCCGCTATCACTTTAGCCAGACAATCTATTTGAAGGCAGAAAGATCAACTCCCTGAAGCTTGGACTTATACTCTTCAGTAACCTGCCTAGCTTCCTCGGGATTAGCCACTGCGCTGGGCGTAATCATCACAACCAGTTCAGTTTTACTCTTGGTGGTTTTCTCTCCTTTGAACAGATAGCCCGCAATGGGGATATCCTTGAGGAATGGGATACCGTTATCGGACTTCTCTTTGTTGTCACGTATGAGGCCACCCAACACGATAGTCTCACCACTCTGCACAGCCACACTGGTGGTAATTTCTCGCTGCAGAATGGTCGGGGAATCGATGGAAGAAGTGGTAGTTTCATCCACATCGTCAACTCGCTGGGTAATGTCGAGCATCACCATGCCCCCGGAATTAACCCTGGGCGTAACCTCCAGTGTTACACCGGTGTCCCGGTACTGAATCTGACTGGTGATATTTGAGCGGAATTGATCATCAACAACTTCACCACTGCTGATATTAGAGGTTTCGGAAGTGCGTATTGGCACCTGATCACCGACACGAATAGTAGCTGTCTGATTATCCAGAACCATCAACGACGGGGAGGAGAGCACATCCAGACGACTATCGCCGGAAATAGCATTGAGCAACGCCCGTGTACCGGCGGCGTCGAAGATGGCATAGGTAAAGTTGGCCGGGTCAGCCAGAGCCCCCGTCAGGGCCGGAATCCCCCCGGGGGGAGAGCCCGCATCGTTGGAGATGTTCAGGCCACCGATACCACCGTACTTGCCGTGAGTATTTTTCATAAACCACTGCAACCCGTATTGCAGCTCTTTTTCGAGGGTAACCTCAACAATGGAGGCCTCCACCAACACCTGCATCGGCAGAACATCCAGCTTTTGCATCGCTTTTTCGACTTCTGCATAGTCCGTGGGGGTCGCCAGTACCAGCAGCGCATTATTCTCGGTATCCGGGATAATCGTGACATCACCCACCTCGATACTTGAGACCTCTTCATTTGCTCGAATCGGGGCCGCTGGAGGCTGACCCTCGACAGAAGGAGCAGCTGGCTTCTGACTGGGTTTACTCCTGGCCATGGCAACCGCACTGCGACGCTTCCCTTCAAACAGCTGGTTCAACAAATCGGCCAGGTTCTCGGCTTTGCCATTCTGCACGTAGTAAACGTACATATTCATACCGTTAGGGTTATCCGCCTGATCCAAGCGCTTCACCCAGAGTTCAACATCCTGTAAATATTTCTTCTGCGGTGTAATCACCAGCAAGGCATTGAGCCTCTCCATCACGGAAAACCTGACCATGCCAGCTAGCGGACCCGATGCGTTATCGCCAAAAATTGTCTCCAATTCGTTGATCATGGTACTCGCATCGACGTTCTGCATACGAAACAGTCCAACGGACATCCCACTCAGCTGGTCCACGTCAAATATGGCAATGGTTTCACGCAGGTTAAACAGTTCACCTTGCGTACCAGCCAACATCAGGAGGTTACGGAATTCATCAGCCTGTACCATGGCTTTTCCCGATTTGACCGGCTCGAGAATACGGGCCATTTCCTTGGCACCGATGTAGTGCAGGGGAACCACCAACATCTGATAACCACGATCAGCACTGAGCCGGGTAGTGGGAGAAAGGCCAGCGAGAGCCCCTTCATCAATGGGGACGATTTCGTAAAAGTCCTGACTCTTGATAATCGCCGCACCATTCATCCGCAGCAGGTTATCCAATACCGATATCAGAGCATCCTGGGACACAGGACGCGCTGTTCGCATGGACACGGAACCGGTAACTGCATCGTTAATCGCGAAATTGACCCCTAAAATGTCGCCGAGGATGGTTTTGACCACTTCGGTAATAGGGGAATTCTGAAAATTCAGGGTGACTTCGCCCTCTGAATCTGCCGGGGCGCCGCCGCGGGAACTGTTCACAAAACTACCGCTCCCGGGGTACACCTCCTGAAGGGGAATTTCCTTGCCTTCCTTGGGTGTTGTAAGAGGACCGGATATTTCTCCGGAAGCAGGTTTACCTGCCGATATTGCTGACGATTTCCCCGGCGAGGGCACAGAGGTGGTCTGGGAATCCTGAGTTGTCGCACAGGATGCAACAAAAACTGTCATCACCCCCACAACCAAGCACTTGTCAAAGAAAGCTTTCATTACCCTGCATCCTTCTTTTATTTTTTTGCCACCCACGAACCCCTGCTCCGGGAGCATCGGGCTGTTAATCATCATCTTCATCCCGGGGTATCCTAGACCGATTATCCTGTACCTTTGGCTCCCGAGTTCTATCCCGCAGATAGAACACTTGGGTTTCATCCCCCTCGGAAAGAGTCACTTGCTCTTCCAAAATCGATTCCAATTTCCATTTTTCCAGGTACATGCCCTTTTCAAGTCGAAGCCGCTGATTACCGGCCTCTTCACTAAATATAGCGTAGGTGGCGCTCCCGGTATTAACAATGCCGGTCAGGTGCCACTTTGACGACAGGTCCTCTTCGCTGACAGGCTGTGCTGCAACACCCGGACGACGGTTCCAGCTGAACAAGGATCGCTCTACCGACTCATCAAAGGCACTGCGTTCCGGTATGGGCACTATCGCCGGGGGCACCGCACTATAGTCGCCTGGCTCTATGTCGGACCCGCTTCCATGGCCCGCAATCAAGCCAAACCAGGCGATTTCCGCTACCAAAGCGACCAGAAAAATCAATGTGACACCCCTGAGCAGACGAACAAGGGGGCTGGAAAGCGGGGAAACCATCTTATTTCCCCTCCCCGGCCAGATAACCGACAACATCCATACGGATATCGAGGCTGTTCGGTTGGGCGCGATTACTAAGCCGCCTATTGCGTGTCCTAGCCTCACGGGTACGGCTGGATGCACTGGTCACGGACAGTTCATCAATAAAAATAACTGGCCTGGCACTTTCTAGCTCATAAAGTAAATCCACCAGATTCTGCACTTCCCCACTGACCTGGAAGCGCAGGCCTATGGGCGTGGCAGATGGCACAGGGTCGGCCTCGTAATCCTGGCTACTGACCAACTGCCCACCACTGCGCTTGACCGCATCGTTGATAAATTCCCGCAAGTTGGCCGAGGCGATAGCAGGTTTATTTCCACTGAGAAACAGGTCGCCATCACTTCCCATATCCTCAATGCGTTTTAGCTCGGTATTTATCGTGTCTTCGTTGGCCACCAGATATTCAAAACGCTGTAACTGATCTGCCAACCCCTCCAGCCTCTCACTTTTTTCTCCATAAAGATTAATCAGCGGGAACAGCAGATAAAAAAGCGCAAACAGCACCACCAGAAGCAATAGCGATACGGCAACAAAGCGACTGGTAACGGGTGAAAATGAATTCACAACACCTCTCCTACCAGTTCCATCTTGATTTCATAGCGTTCCATATTGGTGGAGGGGTTGACAGTGATGGGCGAAACAAACTGGACATTCTGAAAATGGTCCGACTGTTCAAGCAACTGGATCAGATCGGAAGCCTTGAGGGATTCACCCTGTAGATTGATACCATTGTCATCCACCCTGAACCTTGAAACCCAGGTATTGTCCGGTATCAGCTGGGTAATTTCCTGAACAATGGCAAGCTTCTCAGGCATCTGGTTCTTGCGTGCCACCAGAATATCCTGGGCAGACAGCCGCGCAGCTAGCATCGATTGCTTAGAACCCACTATGGTAGCGGGACCACGCAGCTCGGCAACCTTCTGCTCCAGCCCCTCAATCCGACTGTTCAGTTGTAACAACGGGTAAAGGGCCAGGGCGATCAGTAGAACCAGCGATATCAACCCCAACTGTTTGGCCCGGCCATTCCACAGAGGCTCCTGCACCGGACGCAGCTCTTCCGGAAGAAGGCTCAAAGAAGACTCCGAGCCAACCCCCTCGGGGAAAACAGCGGTAATAGTAAGCCCCAGCAGAGCCAGGCGTGAAACCAATTGATCAAGGGTGTGCCGTGGTAGCGCGTAGAGATTTACCTCGATTTTTTCCCGCTCTGGAAAACGACTTCCACAGCGATAGCCAAAAACCACCTGTTCCCTGGGGAAAGGGGTTAACCGGTCTATTTCAAAGCCAAGAACATTCCCCAGGTTTACCTCGGTCGCCAAAGGTAGGTACTGGACGCTGCTAAGCAGTTGCTCTGAAGAAAGGAAGACCTCGGAAACCACGTCAGCAGGCAGATCTGAGAGAACTTCCTCGCGAAAGCTCTGCAGCACTTTCTGATCGCAGTGAAGGAGATCGATAACACCGAGCAGGTGTTCACCCTGTTTCGTACACAGCAGGAAGCGCGAGACATTTGACTCAATATGGATGGAGAGAACCGTGCTGTCGCGATCAAAAAAACGACCAATGACAGCGGGCACGCATTGACGCAACTCGCCCAGCCACCAGTTCCAGAATTGTTTAAGCCTGTCCATACTCTGCCGTTGTCTTGTGAACTCCATTACTGCAACAGGCTCCAGAAAGTCTCTCCTGCCAGCGTAGCATGCCCCCAGCTGTAGACAAACAAAGGCACAAAAAATGGCTTCATAATGCGACCTATTCCAATCATGATACGTGCCGACTTTAAAGCAATTATTGCTCTTGCTGCTCCGGCGATGCCAACGCAGCAACAGTCCTTTCGATATACGGCTGCCAGTTTATGGTCTGAACCGACATGCGATCCCGGCCGCGACGCAAACGTATAGTCGTACTCACGCCGGACTCATAGCCCGTAGGCGTAACTCCCATAGCCTGCAAACTATAGGTCACTCCTCGAGTACGCGACAAAAACTGCCGGTCAATTACTGGCGGTGACGGCATGGGCAAATTACTGCGATGGTTCGTTCGACGCTGTTGGATATAGCTCTCCAGCGTCGTAGGCGAATCCTCGGAAACCGCTATCAGCACCTGCAGTGACGCCACCTCAGGATTAATTCCCTGATGTCCAGAATAGAGAGTGACATGGGGCAAAATCTGGCGATAAATTTCCGGGGTCATGCCCAGAACCTGCTGCAACTCTTCAAGACTGGTAAATGGTGCATCCTTGGCACCTGCAGGCCTACCTGCCGCGAGATAATCGGTATCTTCCGCGCCATTGAGGCGAGTCAAATCGTCTTCATCACGAAAATCGGCAATAGCATCCGCCAGTGCATCGGCAACCGGTTGTTCGACATCAAGGCTGTAAAACAGTCTCGCCAACAGGGGCTCCCTGGCAGCATTGATATCCACCTTGCCATTTTCATCAAAAACTGTGACATCCACATGACCGTCTGGTAGTTCCACGATGATCTTTTCACCATCAGCCAACAACCGCTGCTTTGAATCTCTGGACAGCAGATTCATGATCACGAGCTGCACACCGCCCTCTGCCAGATAGCGGGCCTGAGTACCTCCCACCAGGGAAATCATCCCCTGAGTGGACTGACGGCTGGCATAAGAAAGGCCCATGGCCACCACCGATAGCAAAACGATCAGCCACAACACTGACACAAGTGCGAATCCGCCTGAACACAAAGACTCGGCCATGGCCCGACGATCCATCAGCGAAAATCCCCGTTGGACAGTTGCTGACTGGCGAACCGCATTGCGATGGCCATCTCCGGCAATTCAAATTCATTGCCCTTGCCATCCAGCTCTGTCAGCGTCAGGCTTACCACAAGGGGCGTGAGTGTGCTGTTTTCCCATTCTTTCTCCCAGCCTTCCACTCCCTCCTTGTCCCGGCTGTAGTAGCGCAAATCGCCAAGTACCACATCGTCGCTGACGATTAGCCGTGAAGCCATAAAATCTTCCGGTTCACGTTCTTTGTTTAATTTCCGGTCGTCATAAGAAGGGGAACCATCTCTTGCCAGTTGCAGGGTTTCCCCCTCCAGATAGGGCCGATAATCAAGAACCAGTTGGTAACGTTGGATTTCGTCGTTCCAAATGCTTTTCAGTGACCACCAGTACAGGTTGCCATCGTTGCGAAAGGTGGGAAACGGCGCGACAAAATGCAGGGCGTTCTGATCGCCCATGAAAGAAGTCACCAGTTCTCCGGACTCCAGTCGCACGCGGAAAAAACGCATACTACCCAGCTGCTTGCGCAACAGGTTAGCCACCAGCAGGCGGTGCTCAGCAATGTCCTGCTTGATAGTGACCTTGTCCCAGGTCTGGGTGGAAACCCGCAGTGCGCCAATCATCAATACGGCTATCAGCGACACCAGCAACAGTGCCACTTGCAGTTCCACCAGGGTAAAGCCCCTCTGGAAACCAACGCGCCACAGACTCATGGCATCACTCCAAGGCGAACGGTAGATAATTCCAACTGGCGCTTTCGTACATTGCCCCAGCTCACCACAACCTGATAGTAATAGGGGCTATAGATGTTTTCAGTGTCTGTGAAACCATAGTGATTGAACAGGGGGTTATCTATGGAAGGTTTGTATTCCGAAACCCGGCTGTGCCACCGGTATTGGTCACCCACCTTTCCAGTATCGCTGCCGGACGGATTGTCCTGAGCCACCAGTAGCGCCATTTGCGTTTCCGCAATGGCCAGCGCCTGCGCATAGTCATCTGTCACTCGCGTCGCATTCGTCACGCTAGACATAATCTGCAGCACCACGGTGACGCAGATACTCAAAATAGCCAGGGCCACGATCACTTCCAGCAGCGAAAAGCCTTTCTCGCCGCCGTGGCTATTGCTCAACAATGGCCACCTCCCCCGTCAACCAGTTCACCTCCAACTGCCAACTGCCATACTCAGATGACAGCGTTAGAGTCCCACCGTTGGATGAGCCATCGGGGTAAAAAAAGATCTCCGGCCCAGTGGCCGCCACATCACGATTGGCCGGGTCAACGTTGAGAGTCATACCCTCCGGCAGACCCACTTCCCTATCCCCTGGCTGAAGCTGATAAGCATTTGATTTTGGACCTGGAGCAATACCGAGAGTGAGACTTTCAGATACGGCAGCAGCCCGGGTTTGACGCAACAGTGCCACCAGTTTGCGGGCTTCCGATCTCAGTTCTGCACTGTCACTACCAGCGGAGAAGCGTGTAGCCGAGACTCCAACTACCAGGGAGACAAGAAAAAGCACCACCAACAGCTCGAGCAGTGTGAAGCCTCGTTCACAGTTACCTCGACCAAACCTGCCCAAAGGAATCTTCAGCATCGATTGACGCCAGCAGGTTATTCCCAGCTGACCACATCCTTGTCGTCACCTTCGCCACCCTCGCGACCGTCGGCACCGAGCGAATAGAGGTCGTAGTCACCGTGGTCACCGGGCGCGCGATAGACGTAGTCATTGCCCCAGGGGTCCTGGCGAATCAGCTTTTTCTTCAGGTAGGGTCCATTCCAGAAGCGGGTATTGGCCGGTTTGCTGATCAGCGCTTCCAGGCCCTCCTGGGAACTCGGATAGCGCCCCACCTCGAGCTTGAAAAGATCCAGCGCTGTGCCAAATTCCTGAATCTGCAGGGCTGCAGCCTTGCCTTTGGAACTGCCCACCTGCTTCAACACCTGGGGGCCCACCAGGCTGGCCAGCAAACCTAAAATCACCAGCACCACCAGCAGCTCCAACAAGGTAAAACCACGACTCTTCCGATACATTCTCAATCCCCCGGTCTTGTTTTGTTTACACAGGTAACTCGTTGATACTAAGGATAGCCACCAGAATTGACATAATGATGCCGCCGATCACCAACCCCAGTCCGATGATCAATAGCGGCTCGAGTACCGACAACATGCGTTGGGTGGCAGTGGCCACTTCCGCATCGTAGATATCCGCCACTTTGATCAGCATCTTGTCCAGCTTGCCGGTTTCCTCACCCACCTGGATCATTTGCAAGGCAAACTCCGGAAACACCCCGGTATCCAATAGTGGGCCCGCCAACCCAGAGCCCTCTTGCAAGCTGCCTTCAACCTCCTGAAGGCGACCGGACATCACCCTATTCTGCAGGCTGTCACGGGCAATACTCAGCGCTGTCAGCAAAGGTACTCCACCTTTGAGCAGCGTACCCAGACTGCGGCTAAGGCGTGCCATCTCGACCTTCTTCACCAGGTCGCCAAGCAACGCCATGGAGAGAATGCGACCGTCCCAGCGCAACCGCCAGACGGGGTCACGGCTGCGGTTTCTCAGGTACAGTCCCAAAATGACCAATCCGGCGATAACAAATAATCCGTAGTCACGGGCGGCATTGGCCACGCCCAGTACAAAAGCGGTACTGGCAGGCAATGCTGCGTTCATATCTTCAAACAATTTCGAAAATTCCGGCAGCACATACGTGACGATGATCGCTAGCGACAATAGGGTGACGCTCACCAGAATCACCGGGTAGATCATGGCCGACAACAGCTGATTCTTTAGCGCCTGGGATTTTTCCAGATAGCGCGACAAATCCTCGAGGCTTTCCGCCAGATTGCCGGAGATTTCTGCCGAGCGGATAAAGTTGATATAGAAACTGGAAAAGTATCGGGAGTGTCCCTGCAATGCTTTCGACAGCGGATCGCCGCCACGAACCCCTGACTGAATGTCCTCCACCAGCTCCACCATTACCGGCATAGAGGAAACCTGGCGGATAATATCCAGGGCACGATCCAGAGGCAGCCCCGCCGCCACCAGGATTGACAGTTGGCGGGTAAAATCGGCGATCTCAGCATTGCCCAGACGATTCTTACGGAATCGCCGTGCACTGGGCTTAGCGGTTAACGTCCCGCCGGCCTGTTCGGCACTAATGGGTATCAACCCCATGGTCTGTAACCGGGCGATCACTTCCTGCTGTGTGCCCGCAGACAGGCTGCCGGTTTTCACCTCACCCTGATTGTTGACGGCCTTGTATTGAAAGACGGGCAACCTCAGGCCTCCTGTGTCACACGCACCACTTCTTCAATAGTGGTGGTGCCCTGCAGGGCCTTCAGACAGCCGTCCTCAAACATGGTGTGCATGCCGGCCTCACGGGCAGCCTTTTCAATCTTGCCAGCCCCAGCATGTTGCAATACCAGTTCGCGAATACCGTCCGACATGGGCAACATCTCAATAATACCCACCCGGCCGCGATAACCGGTACCGCCACAGTGTTCACAACCGACGGGGCGGTAGAGTTGAGCATCCCCCTGCTGCAGCTTATCCAGACCAAACTCACGGACCACACCCTCACTGGGCCGGTAGGGTTCTCGACAGTGATCACAGAGCACTCTCACCAGGCGCTGAGCCAGCACCGTGTTGAGGGTGGAATTGAGCAGGTAGTCCTCTACGCCCATCTCCAGCAGTCGGGTAATACTGCTGGCTGCATCGTTGGTGTGCAGGGTGGAAAGCACCAGGTGGCCGGTGAGCGAGGACTGAATACAGATGCGCGCAGTCTCCAGGTCGCGCATCTCACCCACCATGATGACATCCGGATCCTGACGGACGATGGAGCGCAGCGCACTCGCAAAGTTGAGACCGATAGACGGGTTGACCTGAATCTGGTTGATGCCCTCCAGGTTGTATTCCACCGGGTCTTCCACAGTAATCACCTTGCGTTCCTCAGTATTGAGGCTGTTGAGAGCGGTATACAGGGTCGTGGTCTTACCGCTGCCGGTAGGTCCGGTCACAATAATCATACCGTGAGGCATATCCAAAGACTGCTTGAGACGCTGTCGCAACGTATCGCTGAAACCAAGGCTGGGGAAATCCAGCGCCACGGTCTCACGGTGCAGCAGACGCATCACAACACTTTCACCGTACATGGTGGGAATAGTGGACACCCGGATATCCAGGTCCTGGCCCTGTACCCTCACATTGATGCGCCCATCCTGGGGCAAGCGCCGTTCGGCGATATCCAGGTTGGCCATAATCTTGACCCGGGAAATCACCGCCGGCCCCATCTGTTGTGAGGGAGAGGCTTCATCGCGCAGCACACCGTCGATGCGATAACGCACTTTCAGCTGGTTTTCGAAGGGTTCGATATGAATGTCCGACGCGCGGGCGTCCACAGCGCGTTGAATCAACTGGTTGACGAGGCGGATCACCGGCGCCTCGCTGGCCATATCCCGCAATTGCTCGACGTCGTGCTCGGTAAAGACCTCCTGCTCCGCGTTGTCGCGCGAGCCCTCCTTACCTTGTTCATTGAGGTACAGGTGGGCAACGGCTTTCTGTAATTCGGAACCAATGGCGACACAGGGTTGAACATTCAGGCCAGAGGCCAAGGCTATGGCTCTCAAGGCGTACTCATCGGTGATGTCCGCCATGGCCAGTTGCAGAGATTGGCCGTCAATGTTAACGGGCAATACCTGCTTGTCTTTGAGGAACCGACCTGAAAGCTTTTCCTGTAATAAAGGTTCATCGGGCAGTTCGGCATTTTTCAGCAGTCGCACATCCCCGACAGAGGAGAGGGCTTCCGCCATAGCTCTCTCGGAAACCATGCCGAGGCGCACTAGCAGCGCGACCAGTGACTCGTTTTCCAGTTGTTCGGCCTTGACCCGCCTGGCACGGGCAAAATCCATTTCCTTGACGGCGTTGGCTGCCAGCAAGTGCGCCTTTAAACGGGCTTCAAACTGGGCGGCATCCCCAGCAGTTTCCTCAGGCAGGACTACCTGTTCGTCTTCCATATTCACAGATTCCGCAATGAACCAATGGCCTTGCACTCATACTAGCAAGATATGACATTCACATGACGCTTTCCATCTATGAGATCGTCACATGTCCGGCAGGCAATAAAAAACCCCGCAATGCGGGGTTTTTTAGACAACCGGAATTTAAACCTGTTCGATTTCCACCAATGTCCCACAAAAATCCTTGGGGTGCAGGAACAGCACGGGTTTTCCATGGGCGCCGATCTTTGGCTCACCATTGCCCAACACACGGGCACCGCTGGCAACCAATTTATCCCTGGCCGAGAGAATATCATCCACTTCATAGCAGATATGGTGCATGCCACCATCTGCATTTTTTTCCAGGAATTTAGCCACTGGTGAGTTTTCGCCGATGGGCAGCAACAGTTCAACCTTGGTATTGGGCAGCTCCACAAACACAACCCTGACACCGTGTTCGGGCAAATCCGTGGCGTCCGATACTTTGGCGCCCAGGGCATCCCGATAAGTGGCAACCGCTTTATCCAGGTCGGGTACCACAATGGCAACGTGATTCAGCTTTCCAATCATCGACTCATTCTCCTGCTTATTACCCAGCGTCCGTCTCAGTGACGAAACGCATCAATTAATTTTTTCGCGGCAACCGTGGCCGGCAGTTTTCCGTTTGTCACGTCCTGCTCCAGCGTGTGGACCAGCGCCTTCACCGAATCGCTTTCCTTTAACTCCGTGAGCAGGCTGTCCGCAGTTTCACTCCACATCCAGGCCCTTGCCTGTGCCGCGCGGCGGGCATCGATCTCATCGGCTTCGCTCAACGCCTTCCGGTAACTTTCCACGGTTTCCCAGACTTCGTTGACGCCCTGCCCCTTGAGGGCGGAGAGCGGTTGCACCTGTACCTGCCAATGCCTGCTACGAGGATGCAAAAAGTGCACAGCCATACGGTAATCCGCCACGGTGCGATTGGCCGCAGCCTGTTGATCGCCATCGGCCTTGTTGACCAGAATCAGGTCGGCAAGCTCCATGATGCCGCGTTTGATACCCTGCAACTCATCGCCACCTCCTGGCAACAGCAGTAACAGGAACATATCGGTCATCTGAGCCACGGCAGTCTCTGACTGCCCTACACCCACGGTTTCCACAATGATCACATCAAAGCCAGCCGCTTCGCATAACAGCAGGGTTTCACGGGTGCGGCGGGTAACGCCGCCCAATGTCTCCCCTGCGGGTGAGGGCCGAATAAAGGCATCTACATTGCGTGACAGGGTTTCCATGCGGGTCTTGTCACCCAAAATGGAGCCGCCACTGAGAGCGGACGTAGGATCGACCGCCAGCACGGCAACCCGGTGCCCCTGCTCGATAACATAATTCCCAAAGGATTCGATAAAGGTGGATTTGCCCACGCCGGGAACACCGGAGATACCCAACCGGATGGAGTTGCCGGTATAGGGCATCAACAGTTCCAGCAGGCTGGCAGCCTGCTCCCGGTGATCAGCTCGGGTCGATTCCACCAGGGTAATACCCTTGGCCAGAGCTCGACGATCACCTTGCCGAATTTTTTCAGCGAGTACTTCCGGGGTCATCTGCAAACGGTGTCTCCGACATTCCGGTTATGGCAGTGGCCATTGTAACTGTCGAGAAACCACTGCCAACCTCAGAAACACTCCAGTCTATTCAAATTCGACGATGGGTTGATCCACCATCAGGCTATCACCCGCTTCGGCAGTCACGGCTTTGACCACACCATCAGAAATGGCGCGCAGACTGTTCTCCATCTTCATGGCTTCGATCACA
>Ga0209273_10001631_pt1 | contig 19196 bp, 18 predicted proteins | sample tdAd471_FD_187126 | JGI IMG/M metagenome (GOLD analysis project Ga0209273, IMG submission 187126) | Marine sediment microbial communities from the Atlantic coast under amendment with organic carbon and nitrate - tdAd47.1 (SPAdes)... | ecosystem: Environmental > Aquatic > Marine > Coastal >...
TGTTCCCCTTCAGCGCCTATGAGACAGATTTGAGATATTGTTAAAGGAGGATTTTGGTCTCATCGTAATGACGTAAGGAATGAAGATGAGAGCAAAATCAGCAAGTTCAAAAAGCGGCGCCGAGAAGACGGTCAAAGACATCCGCCGCGCCAACCGACGCAAGTTCAACGCTGAAGAGAAGATCCGCATTGTGATCGAAGGCCTGCGCGGCGAGAGCAGTATCGCGGAACTGTGCCGCCGGGAAGGTATCGCCCAGAGCCTCTATTATAGTTGGTCGAAAGAGTTCCTTGAGGCTGGCAAGAAGCGCCTCGCGGGTGATACCGAGCGCTCGGCCACGACCGACGAGGTCAAAACCCTGAAGCGTGAGACACGCGACCTTAAGGAAGCACTGGCTGAGCAGTTGCTGGAGAACCGTCTGCTCAAAAAAAGCATGATCGGGGATGGGGAAGACCCCGCATGAGGTATGCGGGTGCTGAGAAGCGTGAGATCATCCGGTTAGTGGGCGAGAGCCACCTGCCGGTCAAACAGACACTGGAGATGTTGGGTGTAGCGCGCCCAACATTCTATCGCTGGCTGGACAAGCTGGAGACAGATGGCCCGGACGCGCTGGACGACAAGCCATCTGTGCCAGGCCGGGTCTGGAACCGCATACCAGAAAAGGTTCGGCAGCAAGTCACCGACATGGCGCTTGAACAGCCTGATCTGTCACCCCGCGAACTGGCAGTACGCTTCACTGACACGCAGAGATATTTTGTCTCTGAGGCCAGTGTATACCGCATGCTGAAAGAACAGGATTTGATCACCAGCCCCAACTGGGTGGTGATCCGGGCGGCTGATGAATTCCGGGACAAGACAACAGCACCCAATCAGATGTGGCAGACGGACTTTACATACCTGAAGGTCATTGGCTGGGGCTGGATGTATCTGTCCACCATCCTGGATGATTACAGCCGCTATGTGATCGCCTGGAAGCTGTGCACGACCATGAAGGCCGAGGATGTGAAAGACACGCTCAAGCTGGCCCTGAAGGCGTCAGGCTGTGACAGCGCGAAGGTCAGCCATAGACCGAGACTTCTCAGTGACAACGGTTCGTCTTATGTGGCGGAGGAATTGGCTCACTTCCTGGAAAGCCAGAAGATGAGCCATGTGCGCGGCGCACCCTATCATCCGCAGACGCAGGGAAAGATCGAACGCTGGCACCAGACGCTGAAGAACCGACTTCTGCTTGAGAACTACTATCTGCCAGGTGACCTCAAGCGGCAGATCGCCAGCTTCATCGAGCACTATAACCATCATAGGTATCATGAAAGCCTGAACAATCTGACACCTGCCGATGTCTACTTCGGCAGGGGGCAAGCCATTCTGGAGAAAAGGAGAAAAATCAAAGAAAACACCATCAGGCAAAGACGCTTGCTTCACCAGATGCAAGCTGCCTAAACTGAAACACAAACCTGAGACCAATCCTCCTGATCAATGGAGATAACCTGTCTCAAATGGTCTGACGACGGACAAGTCTTAGAGTTATCAATTTCCCTTAACACAGCTTCATTTTGCAACCGCGCCAAAAAACCCTTTAACCTTAACTCAAGGTTGGATAAGTCGAGTTCAAACAACAATTGGTCAAGCGTTGGGAGGGGATGATTTGTTTCAATGTAATTGTAAAAGGCTTCGATCGCAGTCAATTTAGACTGAAGGTAATTATGCGCATATTTCGGTCCAATTAAGGACTGCCAGATCATAGCACCTAAACGTGGAAGCCCAGACTGGTTTGAACGCAATAATGAGCGATACGGGAAATTGGATTGGGTATTATATATAAAAGACGTGTGGTGAACCATTTAATTAGTTTGTTCAACTAACATCATCAAAAGCAAGAAATAACTTAGAAACTCAATTTAAGTTGTGACCATCCGAATACTGTACGTCGTCAGGGATAGTTGGGCTTTTGGCGTCTTTGAATAAGAGAGTGCTCGAGCCCTTTTGTTGATGTTAAGCGGCCATTGCTTGCTGGTGCAAGCGTTTACGTTTGGCCATTGTCTTCAATTTGATGTCATTGCGCTTTTCCAGGATAGCGTTTCCTCGTCCCAGAAAGACGTCTTCCGGTGTCAGGTTGTTCAGGCTCTCATGGTACCTCCGTGTGTTGTAATGATCGACGAACTCTTTGACGCGCGCTTTGAGTTCACCAGGTAGATAATAATTCTCCAACAGGATCTTGTTTTTGAGCGAACGGTGCCAGCGCTCGATCTTGCCTTGGGTCTGTGGGTGATAAGGTTTGCCGCGTGTATGCTCTATGCCGCGCTTTTCGAGCCAATCAGCGAGCTCGGCTGATACATAGGATGGGCCGTTGTCGCTCAAGAGACGCGGTCGGTGTCTGATGCTGGTGTTATCTAGCCCGGTTTTGTCGAGTGCCAGCTTGAGCGTATCTGTCGTATCCTTTGAGGTCATGCCCGTGCACAGCCTCCAGGAGACGATGTAACGGCTGTAATCATCCAGAACCGTCGACAGATAGAGCCAGCCCCAGCCAATGACCTTCAGGTACGTAAAGTCCGTCTGCCATAGTTGATTGACCCGTGTGGTTGGGTTTTGGAACCTGTCCGCAGCTTTCATCAGGATAAAGGCGGGGCTGGTGATCAACCCTTCAGCTTTGAGGATACGGTAAACGCTGGACTCTGACGTATAATAACCTTCACGCTCCGTGAAGGTGACCGCCAGTTCCCGTGGCGACAGCTCCGGTTCATCCAGAGCAAGTTGGACAATCTGCCCCGTTACCGCTGGCGGTATCTTGTTCCAAACCGATTTTGGTGATGGCTTTCTGTCTTCCAAAGCCTCAGGACCACCTTCCAAGTATCGGTCATACCAATTGTACCACGTCGAGCGTGGGATACTGAGTTGCTCCAGCGTACGCTTCAATGGCAGATGGGATGCTTCAACAAGCTGGATGATCTCCATCTTTTCTGAGGAGGAATATCTCATGTGTCGTCTCCCCCATCTCCGAGCACGCTTTTTTTAAGCAGCCGGTTCTCCAGCATCTGCTCAGCAAGCGCTTCTTTGAGCTGTTGGGATTCGCTGCGCAGGTCTTTGACCTCGGAGGTATTGGCTTCACGCTCCGTATCGCCAGACAGGCGCTTCTTACCTGCCTCAAGGAAGTCCTTGGACCAACGGTAATAGAGGTTCTGGTTGATGCCTTCCTTGCGGCACAGCTCAGCAATGCTGCTTTCGCCGCGCAGCCCCTCCAAGACGATGCGGATCTTCTCTTCCGCGCCGTAATGCTTACGCGTCGCACGGCGGATATCTTTGACCGTCTTCTCCGCGCTACCGGCCTTGCCGGATTTTGATAAGTGTTTTCGTGTCATCTACGTTCCTTACGTCACTTCGATGAACCCGAAAACAATCTCTTATGAAATCAACCTAATTTGCCCAACTGGATCTGACGGGGAACATGCCTATTGGCTGGTTCCCCATTTTTTGGTTTTTTTGAACGGCATTAAAACTAAAGAAAATTGACGTAAAGTGATTTGGCCCACTAAAATGAGAACTCTTTATTCCCTAATACACCACACGAAAATAGGTTAGAGCCAAATGAGGCTACTTCACAAGCTGATGATATTCAGATGATTGGCAACAAATTGAGCGGTTTTGTTGGAAATGCTCGAGTTTCGCTTTTTATTGGCAGCCAATTTAGGAACCCAACACCTCTGCCTGGATTTTTTATTATCGTCGCACTGGACTATGTGCAACCTAGCTAACACTAACAGGACCGGCGGGGCATAAGACTTAAAGCCATGTTGACTCTGTTAACATGGGCACATATATACGGGCTTCAGATAAGGACTCTTTTGTGTTTAGAATGATCGGATCATTGCTGTTATTTTCGATATTTGCGCTTACTTTGGTGCAGGCAGCAGAATCTGTTAGCATCGTGCCTTCTGTTGAACATGATATCGTCAATATTGCTGACGATAACTCTAATCCTGATGCCGCTGAAGAAACACTACTTCACTGTGTTCATTGTCATGCCGGTCATTATAAAGTCCCTACTCAGACATCAAGCATCTATCACTGTGTACACGACAACCAAAATCCGTTGTTAGGTGCTGGTGACCCTTATAAATCTCCTTTGTTTGATATCGTTCGTCCTCCTCGAGGATAACTCTTGATCTAACCTAAATATTTTTGTTGTGGCGCTACATGGCCCACAGCCTAGTTGGATTATGGAGTTTCGGAATGAAACCGATATACATAGCGCTCGCATTAGTGAGCGCCTCTCTACCTGCGTATGCGCAGGAAAAAAGTGGTGAAAATTGGGGAAAAAACCTAATTACCTTCACCCACGGCCTACCGCAAGTGCAGGCTTTTAAAGAACGTCTATCTGCTGCCAATTATGACCGTACAGCGAAGAGTGCACTCTTGTATAACCCTACGGCATCGTTTGATGTAGTGAGCGATGACACCACAAACTTTCAAGTTGGCATTAATCAAACGCTTGACCTATTCGGGAAACGGCAGATGCGGCGTAAATTTGGTACAGCCCAAGCCCGACTAGCGGAACAATCCTTTGAAGTTGCTTACCAAGACTATCTAGCTGATGTTTTAGTTGGGCTTTCTGAATATGAAGCGGCCAGACGGCAATTGGTACTCGCCGAGAAGCATGCATCTAATCTGCAAGCTTTAGCTGACCTTACAAAGAAACGACTAGCAAATGGTGATCTAGGCAATGCGGATGGAACGTTAGCGACCCTTGCGCTATCGTCAGCGTACCCGACAATTGCCGAAGAACGTACGAAGTCTATAGAAGCGCAAGCCCGTTTAAAGACCTTGCTAGGCAATAGCTTTGCGGACTTCACCACTTTGCCAAACCGAGTAATCTGGCGAGACAGCGGGTCAATCGATACAGACAGCCTTTTAGCAGGGTCCCCAAGAGTGCGTGAGGCTTATGAGCGGTATCAGGTTGCAAGAGCAGCGATTGGGATTGCGAAGAAAAATCGTAATGCGGACCCAACGGTGGGTGTTGTGGCCGGTAGAGACGGCGGTGCCGCCCTCGTTGGAGTGAATGTTTCGGTACCCCTCAATATTAGCAAATCCTTCAAGGCCTCTGAACAAGCGACAAGCCGAAGATCTCTAGCCGCAGAAATGGACTATCGTCAAATACAACAGGCTATAGGTGCTGAATTAGAAGGTACACTGTTAGCCTGGCGGGAAAATACGAGGCAACTTGACTTATACGATAATTTGACCGGTGCGGCGCCAGAAGAGGGTCTCAAGATTCTTAAAGCCCGCTGGGAAATGGGAGATATGAGTACGGCCGAATTCCTACTCGCTCTTGACCGTTGGCGCGAAAGCGTTGCCGCGGGCATCAAGCTCAGAGCTCTTCAGCGCCGCAGTCTCGTTACCTGGCTTCGCACTTCGGGGCAGGTAAAAGACTGGCTTGGCCGTCACTAAAAAGAAATCAAGGAATACCTTATTATGAATACGAACGTAAATTCTCCAATTACGGCGCTAATGCTTGGCATCTCTTTGCTAACAGTTAACTCAGTATTATCATTCCCTGTTGATGCATCCGCTGCCGACCAAGTTAGTCTCGGAAATGCAGACGGGTTGAACAATGGCTACAACCCCGATGAACAAGACAAACCTGCACACGATGATCATGATGATGAAGATGATCACGGAGATGAAGATGACCATGATGACGAAGATGACCATGATGACGAAGATGACCATGGTGAAGATGGTGACCATGGTGACGAGGAAGAAGGCTTAATCGAGCTAACCCGTAGCCAAATGGCCGCAGCGAACATATCGGTTGGTACATTGTGGCTGCAAAATGTTCCAGATCAACTTTCTGCCCCGGGCGAAGTTCTCAGTGATGCTTACAGCAACTGGAAAGTCAGTGTGCGTACGCCATCGCTTGTTAAGGCACGACACATCGCACTCGGCTCCAGAGTTAAAGAAAACGATCCAATTGCAACACTATTTAGCGAAGAAATGGCGGTCGCTCAGTCGAGTTTTCTAGTTGCTCGCGATGAATGGGTGCGAGTTCAGGCTCTGGGGAAGGCTGTCACTGGCAACCCGAGGTTTATTCAGGCGGAACAATCGTATTTAGCGACAAAGGCGAAACTGAACATTCTAGGAATGAGCGCTTCGTCCTTGAACAAAATCGATTCTACCGGATTTGTACCCAGCATGGGTGAATATGTCTTAACCGCTCCTACCGAAGGCATTGTGTTAAACGATTCCTTCGTGCAGGGCGCATGGGTAGAAACGGGTACAGAGCTAGCTGAACTGACCAACGAACGACAGCTTTGGATCGAAGCTAAGATTCCAGCTAGTCTTGGCGAGACCATTACGGCAGGGGAAAGTGCTCTTATTGAAAGCGATGGTGGCGAATTTACTGCTCGAGTTATCCAGCAAGCACATATAGTTGATCATGAGACACGTACGAGGGTCATCCGCCTGATAGTCGAGAATCCCGACGAAAAATTGCATCCTGGGCATTTCGTAAATGTAAAATTCAACCTCAGTAGTGGTGGACCAGCTCTCGCTGTTCCTGAAACAGCCTTAATGCGGTCACAGGATGGCGACTGGCAGGTTTTCGTGGAAGAAGACACTGGGCAATTTAGAGCGCAGGAGGTGGCCATTGTACGCAAAACTTCAAGCTTAACTGTGATTGAAGGCATTGATGCTGGTAGCCGCATTGCGCTTACCGGTGCGTTTTTTCTGGCATCTGAGCAGGCTAAAGCCGGCTTCGATATTCATGGCCACTAGGGAGAAGCTCGATGTTAAATAGTCTTATTGATCTCTCGGTACGCAACAGGTTGTTAATTGTTCTCGGCCTTGGCGCATTCCTGATAGCGGCGATTTTTATGATTCCGCGTCTAAATTTGGATGCATTTCCTGATGTGACTAATGTCCAGGTGTCGGTCAATACCGAAGCGCCGGGACTGGCGGCATTAGAGGTGGAACAGTTAATTACTTTCCCTATCGAATCCGTTATGTACGCGTTACCAGACGTAGCTGAAGTGCGTTCAATATCAAAGACAGGACTCTCAATAGTCACGGTAGTTTTTGAAGAAGGAACAGATATTTATTTTGCACGTCAGCTAATTGGGGAACGACTTCAAGCGGCACGGGAGCTGATACCTGAGGGTGTTGGAGTGCCGGATATAGGTCCTAACACTTCAGGCCTTGGTCAAGTATATCAATATCTTTTAAAAGCGGATCCCGATAGCGGCGTTGATATTACTGAACTCAGAAGCCTGAATGACTGGGTTGTCCAGCTTCTTTTGATGCCAATTGACGGCGTGACCGAAGTATTGTCCTTTGGCGGCGAAGTCCGGCAGTATCAGGTCAATCTCGATCCCAATAAATTATTAGCCTTCAATCTGTCGATTGAGGAGATTGAAGGCACAATTGAAGCAAACAACCGCATCGCAGGTGGTTGGTATATGGACAGGGGTCAGGAGCAACTGGTGATCAGGGGAACCGGCTGGCTGGCCTCTGGCGAAGCTGGCCTCCGTAATATTGCCGATATGCCTATCAAGACCATAGACGGTGTGGTCATTAAAATCGGAGACGTTGCACAGGTTGGTTTTGGCGGCGAAATTCGTCAAGGAGCAGTCTCGCTTACTGAGCGGGATGAGAGTGGCAATATTCAACAACTCGGTGAAGTGGTGACCGGTATCGTACTCAAGCGGTTAGGTGCCAACACAAAGGCCACTATTGACGGCATTCAAGAACGCCTTCCCATAATCCAGGGGGCGTTGCCTTCCGGTGTGACAATCGAATCCCTTTATGACCAAGCGGATTTGATTACCAAAGCCGTTGATACAGTCGTCGAAGCGCTTCTATTGGCATTTGTATTCATCATTGTCATTCTAGCTCTGTTTTTGATGAATTTGCGTGCCACGGTTTTGGTCCTGCTATCGATTCCGCTTTCGATTGGTTTGGCGCTTATCGTGATGTCTATGATGGAACTCTCGGCAAACTTAATGTCCCTTGGAGGCCTAGCTGTCGCCATCGGCATGCTTGTTGATGGTTCTGTGGTTATGGTCGAGAATATTTTCAAGCATCTTACACAGAGCAATGGAGATAGCAAAGGAGGCTATGAGCTTCGCGTCCAAGAAGCCGGTCGCGAAGTTGCAAGGCCCGTATTTTTTGCCGCCCTGATAATATTGGTGGTCTTCACACCCATGTTTACGTTTGAAGGCGTGGAAGGCAAATTATTTCAACCCATGGCGATCAGTATTATGGTCGCAGTTTTTGCTGCGGTAGTTGTCGCGCTACTGGTTGTCCCAGCGCTTGCCACTTTTATGTTCCAAAGAGGCGTTAGTGTTAAAGAAAGCCCCGTGCTTCGGCCAATAGAGCGAGGGTATCAACGGTTGCTTCAATGGGTACTCGGCAGGCGATCTGTTGTCATTACAAGCGCAGCAGCTTTGTTTATTGGAGCAATGGCTAGTACGCCGTTTATTGGAACAGAGTTCGTCCCTGAGTTGGAAGAAGGCACTATCAATATACGTGTAACCTTAGCTCCGTCCTCTAGCCTGGAAACAGCCCTAACATTAACCCCCAAATTGGAAAAAATTCTCGTCGATAATTTTCCTGAGGTTACCTACACGCTAAGTCGAATTGGACGCGCGGAAATTGGTGGGGATCCAGAACCTGTCAGCAACGTTGAAATCTATGTTGGTTTAAAGCCTGTATCAGATTGGGAGACGGCGTCAGACCGCTACGAGCTGCAAAGAAAAATGCAGGATCAACTTTCAGTACATCCAGGGCTTTTATTCAATTTCTCCCAGCCCATCGCAACACGCGTAGATGAACTGCTTTCTGGCGTTAGGGCTCAACTTGCTATCAAACTATTCGGTCCTGACCTCGATACCCTGGTAATGAAAGGACGTGAAATTGAGCGCGTTGTAAAAGGAGTGCAGGGCACCCGCGGCGTCGCACTAGAGCAAGTGAGCGGAGAGGCGCAGCTAGTTGTTTCGCCGAACCGAGAAAAACTATCCCGCTATGGACTCGCTGTTGGCGACGTTATGAGCCTGGTGGAAAAGGGCCTGGGTGGTACAGCAGTAGGGCAAGTTATCAATGGCAATGAACGGTACGACATTTATGTTCGAATTGATGAAGTTTATCGAAACAATGAAAGGACTATTGGAGATTTACGTCTCACAGCTCCAACTGGGGCAATACTCCGGCTTGCTGATGTCGCGAAAGTCGAAATCAAAGATGGCCCCGCACAGATTAGGCGTGATGACGTCCAACGCCGGATCGTGATTCAATCAAATGTTGAAGGTCGTGATATGGGCTCGGTTGTAGCAGACATAAACACGGCGATCAGTGAACAGATAGAATTGCCAACCGGCTACAGCGTGACAATTGGTGGACAATTTGAAAGCCAGCAACGAGCACAAGGTCGTTTAGCCCTCGTGGTTCCTGTTTCAGTTTTACTAATTGCTTTGCTGTTGTACTTCGCCTTCGGTTCAATTGGGCAGGCACTGTTAATCTTGGTGAATGTCCCGCTTGCCCTTGTCGGCGGCATTTTTGCGCTTCTTCTTTCTGGTCAATATCTTTCAGTACCCAGTTCAGTCGGCTTTATTACGCTCTTCGGTGTTGCAGTACTGAATGGTGTGGTGCTTGTGGAAAGCATTAATGGATTGGCAAAAGGTGGCGTTGCCATGGGCGAGGCGGTGTTTAGAGGAACAGTATCCCGCTTACGCCCGGTTTTGATGACCGCCCTTACTTCCGCCCTTGGCCTTATTCCTATGTTGCTTTCGGATGGAGTGGGTGCGGAGATCCAGCGACCATTGGCAACAGTTATCGTTGGGGGCCTGTTTAGTGCGACTGCACTGACGCTACTCGTCCTCCCATGCCTCTATCCCGTGTTTTCTAAACGGATCCTGGCCGCAGATTAGGCTGTCTAAATAGATACTTTGAGCGCGGCTGAAAAGTCGCGCTCAGATCAAACGATTATCCTTCCTGGAGACTGAAATGGCGAACCACTCTCATCCCCACGAGCATAACGGCAAGCTAACCATAGCGGTGTTGATCAATATTCTACTTACTGTCGCACAAGTGATCGGTGGTATGCTTTCGGGAAGCCTGTCACTCATTGCGGATGCCCTTCACAATTTGAGCGATGCTGGTGCTTTAGTTGTTGCAATTCTAGCTCGGAAAATTGGCGCAAAGCCAGCAACCCCATCTATGACATATGGATATAAACGGGCGGAAATTTTGGGAGTTGTGATTAACAGCACTACACTTATTCTAATCGGACTTTATCTGGTTATCGAGGCTATCGACAAATACCTTAATCCTATACCTATCGACGGTTGGATTGTTATCTGGGTCGCTGGTATCGCGCTTATAATTGACGTTTTAACGGCAATACTGACATACAAATCCGGCGCCAGAAATAACATGAATATTCGAGCTGCATTCATACATAATGTGTCAGATGCTATGGCGTCTGTAGCCGTTATTTTTGCTGGCGTTCTCATAATATTTTACGATCTATATGTAGTAGATGTAATAGCTACAATTGGGATATCTCTTTACGTAATATTTCATGGATGTTTACTGCTCAAAAAAGCAATCAAGATATTAATGCAAGCGGTACCGGAGGGGCTAGATATAAAGGTCATGCAGAATGAGCTGGAAAAACTAGATCATGTGAAATCTGTTTCACATATTCATGTTTGGCAACTGGACGAAAACAAGTTGTTTTTTGAAGGGCATGCGCAGATTGCCGGTAACATAGAAGAAACTAAGAAGTTAATGCGATCACTTTTAGAAACGCAGTTCAAAATCACACACTGTACTATTGAAAGTACTGAATAAAAGGAAGCTATTCAGGAATGCCTTTTGAGACAATCCAAGCAAGTCGATTGTCAATGTGGCTCCGCAAGGCATATTCAACAACTGCATTCTCAGATTTATAGTTTGCAGGACGGTACCGAATGTCATTCGAATGGTTGAAATTTCTAAAGCGTTATGTCTCGCAGTGAACCTAGGTACGATAATCGAGCCACTTCGCCTGGAATAATGGGCTGTTCAACGGGCCTCCTTGTAACTTCAATTAATAATCACTTGCAGAAAGCAGCTTGGGATGATAGCTGATGCGATTAATAACGCGAATAATTATCAAGACCCGAAGGAACACTCAATGAACCGCAGTCTTCACACCACCGCAGCAGTGGTTGCACTCATGGCAGGCGCCTCCCAAGTCTACGCGGCCGACAATGCGATTTCTGACCATGCCGAAATGGACCTAATCGACATCGCAATAGAGCGAATTCAGGTAATCGGTAAGACAACCGATCGTAAGCATGTGATCGGTTCTGCAACTCGCCTCAGCGCCGAAGACCTTGAAATTTTTAAGTACCAGGACATCAATAGAGTTCTACGCCTTGTGCCTGGCGTCAATCTGCAAGAAGAGGATGGTTATGGGTTGCGGCCAAACATAGGCCTCCGCGGTTCGGGCGTCGAACGCTCGGCTAAAATTACTTTGATGGAAGACGGTGTATTGATCGCGCCAGCCCCCTATGCATCGCCCTCTGCCTACTATTTCCCGACGGCAGGAAGAATGGAAGCTATTGAAGTTCGTAAGGGTTCTGCAGCTGTCAAGTTTGGACCCCGTTCAGTTGGGGGAGCTATCAACCTCGTCAGCCGTTCAATACCAGAAGGTTTTGGCGGTTTTGCTAATTTAAGCATCGGCAGTGATGGACTGCGTACACTTCATGGAGTTGCTGGCGGTACAGGCAAAAATATTGCGGGTGTCGTCGAAGTGTTCGACAGTAACAATGATGGTTTTAAGAGCCTAACAAATGGTTCTGACACTGGTTACGATATAGAAGACTATCTGGCCAAACTCCGTTTATTTACCGACGAAAATGCAGCGGTACAACAGGCTCTTGAGATTAAGCTTACCAAGACCGATGGTGACTCGAACGAAACATACCTTGGCCTGACCGATGCGGATTTTGAGGCTGACCCCTTTCAACGCTATGTCGCTTCTGAGCTGGACAATATTGATACGGAACATGAACAGGTTCAAATCACCCATGAGTTGCAGTTAGAAAGTGGCTTGGAGTTGGTAACGACGGCCTACCGAAACGAATTTAAGCGTGACTGGTTCAAGTTTCATGACTTGAAGAATACGGTTAGCGAGGGCTGCAACAAAGGGCAGTTCGTCCTGGATAACCCTGTTGCTTGTTCAACGGAACTGTCCTGGCTGAGAGGGAATGCGGACAGCGCTGAGGGAGCTATTCGGATCCGGCATAATGCACGGTCCTATGTATCAAAAGGTATACAATCCGTCATTGCAATTCCATTCACCTCGGGTGATTTAGTTCACGATCTGGAGATATCCGCTCGCTATCACAAAGACTATGAAGACAGGCTGCAATATAACGAGCAGTATACGGTAGTTGGAGGCAGATTGCAGTTTGCTTCGGAAACGAGCCTTGGCAGTGCGGGCAACCGGCTAGTGAGTGCTAACGCTTGGGCGTTTTACGTTCAGGACACAATTAGTTTTGGCAAATGGACTATTGCACCGGGGATTCGTTTTGAAAGCATCGAACTGAACCGCTCCGACTGGGCCGGCGATGATCCAGAACGCAGCGGCCTCGAAAATGCACGTGAGACCACTAACGTAAACACTTTTGTACCGGGCCTGGGCATTAGATATGAGGTCAATAAAAACCTCACCTTAACAGGCGGTATCTTTAAAGGTTTCAACCCTCCTGGCGCAGGAAACCCTGACGCGCAGGAAGAAAAAAGTCTAAATTTTGAATTCGGCGCCATCTATGACAACAACGGTGCCTATGTTGAAGGAATGGCCTTCTACAGCGATTATTCGAACATACTTGGAACTTGCACCGCAGCTGTTGGTTGCTCCGATGCCGAAATCGGCGATCAATTCAATGGCGGTGAAGCGCGGATCATGGGACTGGAGTTTTTAGCAGGATACACTGCGGCGTTCGATGGCGACTGGGAGCTGCCTCTGTATATAAACTATACGTTTACTGACGCCGAGTTCGGTACGGATTTTGAGGGCAGCTTCTGGGGCGACGTTGTGAAGGGAGACGATTTACCTTACCTGTCAAGACATCAGCTAACAATGAGCGCGGGCATGAATAATGATAACTTTAGCTCTGTCCTGCAGGCAAATTATGTCTCAGCCACTCGAGTAACCGCCGGATCCGGAGAAATCGCCTCCAGCGATCGTGTTGATGGCCGGGTGATTTTTGACTTGGCTGCACAGTATCAAGTATCTGAGGCCATCACACTATTCGCGACCATCGATAATCTTTTTGATAAAACCTACCCGGTTGCGCGCCGCCCGATAGGCCTGCTACCAGGCAAACCTCGTACATGGACCAGCGGCATTAAGTTTACCTTCTAGTTACCCGGAAAGGTAACAGGACAGCTTGTCGAGGAGGGAGAAATTATTAGCTTCCCCTCCTTTGCCAGTGCTCATGAAGCCGTTAATCAGCCCCCCCCAAAAAAAGCAGTGATCCTATTAACAGTCAAGAAAATCGACTTGGATATATTCTTTAGTATTGACCTTCCGGTAACTGGAATAGTTAGGCTTACTTGCGAAGCTAAGAAATTAATCAGACCAGCTATACAAGGGACGCATCCGTGTCTAAACGCGCCTTACACATATATATGAAGCTAATAGCGGCCACTGTTTTAGGGATGATATCGCTGTACTTGTTATGGTCCGCAGAGCAAACAGGTAAGTTTATTGTAAAGCTAGCACCAGATAACCCGCAAGTCGTTGAGCTAGGCAAAACGATTTATGATGAGCAGTGCGCCTCCTGCCACGGCACAGACCTAGAAGGCGAGCAAAACTGGAAACAGCGCAAGCCAAATGGTCGAATGCCTGCACCACCTCACGACGCTTCCGGTCATACATGGCACCACCCCGAACAAACATTATTCGCTGTAACAAAGTTTGGACCGGCAGCGATGGCCGGCACGGGCACTTACAAAAGTGACATGCCAGCATATGAGGATATTCTTACTGATGAAGAAATAGTCGCAGTTCTATCATTCATTAAAAACAGATGGCCTGCTGGCATTCGACAACGGCACGACGAAATGGAGCGTAGAATGTCGGAAAGCGGGGAGTAATAATCAGGATTTAAAAGGGGGCGGGTGACCAAGTCCAGTGGACTGAATCACCCGTTAGAGCTACTGCTAGAGAAAATCAACTAGCGAGTCTAAAATGGCACATTCAGACTTGCCATCGGCGTTGCACCTATTTGTTATGTCACTGAGCTGGTCATGAAGATTTGTCAGGTGCTCAATCTTCTCTTCAATACGCTTCAGATGCTCTGTGGTAAATTCTTTAACAGCGGCGTTACTGCGATTGGGATTCTGAAATAGTTCCAGAAGAGTTCGGCTCTCGGCAAGATTGAACCCCAAGTCACGGGCATTTTTAACCAGCGCCAGAGCTTGAACGTCGCTAGGCCGGAAGTAGCGAAACCCATTATCCGAGCGCAGTGGCGCGACCAGACCGATGTCTTCATAATAACGGATAGTCTTTTGGGGCAGTCCGACAGACGCGGCTGCTTCCCCAATTTTCATAGCGGCATTCATCACTAAACCTCAAGAATAAGTGTCGAATACCTTGAACCCTTGTCCAAACTATACACTAAAGAGTTTGGTTGGATAAGCTTTTTTTGCTACGGCTTGACGTAAGTCAAACACAAGATTACTCAGTTGGGGTCTCCTGCATGTAAGGAGAGGTAGAGTTGTGAGCCTGCTAAAACACATTCTGTTCCTTTTGTTGATTGTCGCCCTCGCGGTTGCGCCAGGAACGGTGAGTCATGAGGTAGAAGCCTCAGACTCACCGGCTACTGTAACCTGCGCTACCGACTTTAGCGACCTCTTGGGCCATCTAGGCCAAGCTAGGGCAGGAGTGAACGGTGATCAGATTAGCAAGGCGTTTTGTGGTCATTTCAACGTTGATCTCGACCATTCCGTAGATACAAGCAGCACCGAGATGGTGCACTCTACACCACTCTTTTTTGCTCAGTCCAATCCGTTGGCAAATGCTGACTTGTTAGCAGAAACACTTATTCTGCCCGTTGAGCAGCATCTCCACTCCCTTCATCCAGAAGTCGCCCCCCATCCCCCCAAAGCATAGCAGCCGAGGTCGACTGCCCGAGCCTTCTTGACACCTTGAACCCTTTCTATGAACCGGGCAAGGGCAGCAACAGGCCTCACTAAACTACCCTATAATTATAATCACGTTATTTTGGGAGAATTGCTATGGAAGCAATTTCTTACTGGGGTATCGCCGCGACTATGGCAACTGCTGTAGCCACTTCAGGCCTTACCGCGCCTCTACATGCACAAGATGCAGATGAGGTAACACTTCTCGAGCGATTAAACTCGCTAGAGAGTGAAATTCAAAAGCTGAAAGAGCAACTTAAGGAGACTAAGAAACAAGCTACTGATACGAAAAAGGTAGCTGAAAAGGCAGAAAAAAGAGCTGTTAGCGCTATAGCGGCAAAAGATGTTGTAAGAGCTAATAGCTGGCACCTTGCAGGCTATGCTGATGTGGGAATTGAGTTTAGTGATGGTGAAAATTCCGACACTTTTACAAGTGGCAAATTCAATCCTGCCTTCCACTTTCAGTTTAAAGACATTGTGCTTTTTGAATCAGAGTTTGAAGTTAGGACTGCCAACACTGGTGAAACCGACATTGCGCTAGAATATAGCCAGCTTGATTTTCTTCTCCATGACAATGCTGTTTTGGTAGCAGGTAAGTTTCTTAGTCCCGTTGGGCAGTTCCAGGAGAGACTGCACCCCAGTTGGATCAACAGGGCGACTAACGCCCCGGCTGGCTTCGGGCACGGTGGTATCCAGCCTCTTAGTGAGGTTGGTTTGATGCTGCGTGGCGGGCTACCCATTGGTGAAAAGTTATTTACCTATTCGGTTGCTCTCGGGAACGGCCCAAGAGCGGGCCATGACGGAGTCGAGCTCGAAGGTTTTGGCCGCGATGATAATTCCAACAAAGCTCTTAGTGGTCGCCTAGCTTTTTTCCCATTCGACAACCTGGAACTTGGTGGCTCATTCTTGACGGCCAAGATCGCGCCTGAAGCCGAAGAAGCGGACGACGGTCATGATGGTGAAGTTGAAGTCGAGGATGACCATGATGACGCCGAAGAGGCAATTGCTGACGTTGCACAAGGAGATTACGACCTTTGGGGTTTTGATATGGCTTATACCGGTGGCAACTGGGATATCCGCGCCGAGTATCTAACCGCCGATCTGAAAGGGTTAGGTGGTGACGACGATCACGGCGATGCACCAGAACCAATTTCATGGGAGGCCTGGTATGCGCAAGCTGCTTACCGTTTGTCTGGCGTGACTGACTCAGCCTTTGTTCACAAGCTAGAGCCGATGGTTCGTTACGGACGCTTTACAGCAGAGGGTGACCACGAACTGGAAGATGAACTCAGCGAGAAGCGGTTCAATGTTGGCCTGAACTATTGGGTCAGTCCTTCTGTGGTCGTCAAGACAGGCCTCGAATTTCGTAACTTCCTCGCTGAACACCGAGAAGACGATACTCGCCTTCAGTTCCAGCTCTCTTACGGCTTCTAAAGATAAAAAGGAGAATAACAATGCGTAAAAGTAACGCAATACTACCGTTTCTGGCGATTGCCGGGTTTGTAGGTTTCCTTAGTTTTGGAGCTGCAACTGCCCAGCAGACAAAGGAAAAAGTGGACCCTCAACAGTTTGCGCGCGGCGCTAAAGCATGGGCAAAAACCTGTGCTCGCTGCCACAACATGAGAAGTGTGCAAGATAACTCTGATGAAGAATGGCACGTAGATGTCACTCACATGCGAGTACGAGCAAATATCCCGGGCGATGTAGCGCGCGATATCGAAGCGTTTCTACGCGCCAGCAACAAATAGGGGCTGCATATGAGAACCTATTTATCAATGGCATCTGCATTGGCCCTAAGTCTTGGTTCTGCCGTTCATGCTAACCAACCAAGGGATATCGACAATGGTCGAGAGAAATACGAGGAAACCTGCATCGCCTGTCACGGCGCAAAAGGTAAACCCACCATTCCTGGTATTCCTGATTTAAGCTCTCGCAAGGGTCCATTGAATAAGCCCAACGGCAAACTGCTAAAAGGCATCATTGACGGTATTGACCGCCCTGGAGCGGACCTTGCCATGCCGCCAATGGGTGGAAACCCCGACCTTACAGAAGCAGACGTCCGAGATATTCTCAGTTACATGCGTAAAACGTTTAAGAGAAAGTAGGTAAATAATTGTGTGGCGGGGATGCTGCAGTTATGTTCCGCATCTCCGTTTCCAAAATGACTTTATGTCTATCAGACTATTGACCGGAGTGTGAACGAAGTTCGCCCATACCTTAAGAACCAGACATGCTGAACGTCGAGCGGCAGTAGTAGCCTAGCTTGGCGCGCCCGTTATAGTATTTTTATCAGAACTACACAGACGACAAAGGAATTTCATTGAGAGCCCAGCGTCACAGGAACCCCCACTTTTGCTTTGTGAAATCTGTCACCAAATTTCTCAGCGAACTGCTCAAGTGTCTCGTCGCTGGTGTCGTGGCCACCAATCATAATGGCTCCTAGCTGTTGCTCAAGAGCGTCTATTTCTGTCATGACAACGTCTTTAGTGATTGGATTGAAAATGCCGTCGCCTGATGCAAGTCGTCGCTGTATGTCTATGCCGAACATGTTCAGTCGGCCTTCTGGAACCGGATAGTGAAGATCGCCGACAATGGCATACACTGGTATATCAAACGACTTCTCTAGCCGCTCCATCAGCTTTGGCACTGTCTGGTGCCCACAGCCGACTACCACCACAAGGCCTTTGCCCTCCAAGTTGATAACTAGGGCTTGTTCCTCAATCGGCCCAACAAAAAGGCGACGAGCAATTGAACCTGTCGATGCCACGCCCGTCATCAGTGCTGTAGGCGTTGAGATCGTTTCTACCTTCGCCCCGGGATAGGATAGCGCTACTGGTGCAAATATCTTTTTGTCTGACAGGTCAATTTGTTGGACGCCGAGTGAGAATGTTCCTGCGTCGGCCCATTTGCTGCCTCCTGTATGATCCAGATGCGCATGGCTGAGGAAAATAGTGTCAATGTCGTTCAGCGAAACACCGAATTTGTCCATGTTCGACTCAAGCGGGGAGGGGTTTTCCTCAAGCTGGTTAAAACCGAGATCAAACAAAATGGTCTGGGTATCTGTTTCAATCAGGTAAGAAACCCCAGGTTCGGTCTTCAGCTCTTCAGAAGCTGCATGCCAGTTGACCAGCGGGGTTACAGTCAGTGATCGTGTCGAACCAAAACTCGCAACCTTCGTATTTGCCTGCCGCTGCCGGGCGTGCTCAAGACTACGGCTATCAATTGCGCGGAGAAGGTCTGCTCCAAGTACTGCAGCAAGAAGCAAAGCTATGAACAGGAAAACCCGTTTCCATATATCTTTGGCAACACTGTAATCGGCAAGCATGGGGACCAAGTCCTCCGGGATGGCCATCGGTTTGATTGGTGATACATTGGCACCGCCGGGATTGCCTTTAGGAACCCACCCAAAAACATAGCCCGGTATAACAGCAATCATGCGGGTTGTTTGCCCGAAAATTTCCCGGAGGTCGCTTTTTCGTATACCAATTTTGAACATCCACCAATGGCTGATCATGTGTCTGGTGAGAGACTGTTGCCCAATAATATGCGCGCGTTCGAGATGGTGAAACGCTTGATCAAGTTTGCCGGCCTCATAGCAGCCACGGGCTGTTGCCATTTCTTCGCGAAAGGCGGTTTTCAGTTCCTGTTTCATCAAATGCCCTCATGCAAGGTTTTCGTTTGATTGCATTCTATGAAACGCAGGTGGACCCGTATTGAACGAAACGATTGCCCTATACGAGTGGTCGTCTAGCTTCTTTAGGTGTTACACCAACAAGACTACGCATGCTGCGAGTAAAGTGTGCCTGGTCCGAATAGCCTGCCGCATAGGCAGCGTCGGCTAACGAAGCCCCGCCAGCCAGTTCCTTCGCCGCCCGGTTTAGCTGGTGCCAAGCAAGAAGTTTGATTGTCCGTCGTCAGACCATTTGAGACAGGTTATCTCCATTGATCAGGAGGATTGGTCTCAGGTTTGTGTTTCAGTTTAGGCAGCTTGCATCTGGTGAAGCAAGCGTCTT
>Ga0209273_10001632_pt1 | contig 19179 bp, 7 predicted proteins | sample tdAd471_FD_187126 | JGI IMG/M metagenome (GOLD analysis project Ga0209273, IMG submission 187126) | Marine sediment microbial communities from the Atlantic coast under amendment with organic carbon and nitrate - tdAd47.1 (SPAdes)... | ecosystem: Environmental > Aquatic > Marine > Coastal >...
TGGACGGGAGGGCAAAATGCCCTCGATTGACGCCCCGGCGCGCGAACAAGAGGTCGCCGGACAAGGCAGGCCCCGACATCGTTGCCACCAAATTTTGACGGCGCGAAAGAAATGCAACCGGTTGCAACGGGTTGCAATTTTCTTATCCAGCCGGCGATGGCTGAGTGCGGCGGTGTAAAATTCGACTACGGTAGCGGTGGGATAGTCCGGCCGCGAGCAGCATAAAACCCGACCAGCGACATAGCAGCGGACCCTACATCTTCGGCACTCAACTCGGTAACGCGGAAACAGGGAGCCGCCCCATGAAGTAGCCTCCTACATTTTCGCCGCCTTAATCGGTCGGGCTCAGCGCGATATTCCGATCAATTCGGCCGTCCACTCTCGTGTTTGGCGACGCGAACGAATTGCAACCGGTTGCAATTTTCTTAAACAGCCAGCGTTGCTGAAGCCAATTTGTTCGACGGCATGAGAGTTTTCGTGCTCACTAGAACTGAAAACGTTTTGGGCGGGCGGGCAAAACGCCCTCGATTAGCGCCCCAGCGCGGGAACAAGAAGTCGCCCGATAAGGCCGCCCCCTACATCTTCAGCACCCAACTCGGGCGGTCTAAGCGCGACAACCCGATCAATTCGGCCGTTCACGCGCATGTTCGGCGGCGCGAAAAGATTGCAGCGAATTGCAACCGGTTGCAATTTCCTTGTCCAGCCCGCGATGGCTGAAGCGGCTTTGTTAGACGGCATGGGAGTTTTCATACTGCCTAGGACTGGGAGCGTTTTGGACGGGAGAGCAGCAAATGACCTCGATTGGCGCCCGTGCGCGCTAACAAGAGCTCGTCGGACAAGGCAGCCCCTACATCTTCGCCAGAAATTTTGGCGGACCGAACTTCTTGCTCGATGCATTGGTGTCGATAGCGGTCATGTTCGGGGGCGCGAAAGAATTGCAACCGGTTGCAACGGGTTGCAATTTTGTAAGCCTGTCAGTGTTGGCTGGGAGCGGCGGTGCAAAATCCGGCCTCGATAGCGGCTGGACAGTCCGGCCGCGGGCCGCGTAAATTCCGGCCGGCGACATAGCGACGGCGGTTGTATGCGGATCAAAGTATGCCCTCGTTTGACGCCCCTGCGCGCGAACAAGAGGTCGCTGGACCAGGCAGGCCCCTATATCGTTGCCACCCAATTCGGTCGGGCTAGGCGCCCCTGCACGCGGACAAGCGACCGCGCGATAAGACACGACCAGCATCATCTTCGCCAGCAAATTTTGGCATACAGAACTTTTTTGGATCGATGAATTGGGGTCGATAGCTGCGATGTTCAGCGGTTCGAAAGGATTGCAACCGGTTGCAACGGGTTGCAATTTCCGAATGCGGTCGGCGATGGCTCAAGCGACTTTATTCGACTGCATGGGGGTTTTCATCCTGTCCAGGACTGAGTGGGTAAAAAGGCGGGCAACTATGCCCTCAATTGACGCCTCTGCGCACGAACAATAGGTCGCTGGATAAGGCAGCCCCTACGTCTTCGCTACCCAACTCGGTCGGGCTAGGCGCGATAACCCGATCAATTCGGCCGTCCACTCTCGTGTTTGGCGGCGCGAAAGAATTGCAACCGGTTGCAACTTCCGAATGCGACCGGCGATGCGCGCGAACAGGAAGTCGCCGGATAAGGCAGCTCCCTACATCTACTGCACCCAACTCGGTCGGGCTCAGCGCGATAATCCGATCAATTCGGCCGTTCACGCTCATGTTTGACGGCACGAACGAATTGCAACGGGTTGCAATTTTCTAAGCCGATCGGTGATGGTTGAAGCGGCTTTGTTCGACGGCATGGGAGTTTTCGTGCTGTCGGGGACTGAAAGCCTCTTGGAAGGGTGAGCAAAATGCCCTCAATTGACGCCCCTCCGCGCGAACAAGAGGTCGCCGGACTAGGCAGGCCCTACATCTTCACTACCCAACTCGATCGGGCTCAGCGCGATATTCCGATCAATTCGGCCGTTCACGCTCGTGTTTGGCGACGCGAAAGAATTGCAACGGGTTGCAACTTCCGAATGCGACCGGCGATGCGCGCGAACAGAAAGTCGTCGGACAAGGCAGCCCCCTACATCTACTGCACCCAACTCGGCCGGGCTAAGCGCGATAATCCGATCAATTCGACCGTTCACGCTCATGTTCGGCGACGCGAACGAATTGCAACCGGTTGCAACTTCCGAATGCGACCGGCGATGCGCGCGAACAGGAAGTCGCCAGATAAGGCGCGACCGTCCTCATCTTCGCCATCAAATTTTCGCGGACCTTACTTTTTGCTCGATGCATTGGGGTCGAGCGGTCATGTTCGGCGGCGCGAACGAATTGCAACCGGTTGCAATTTTCCTGTCCTGCCGGCGATGGCTGAGAGCGGCGGTGCAAAATTCGGCCACGGTAGCGTCGGGATAGTCCGGCCGCGGGCGGCGTAAGACCCGGCCCGCCACACAGCGACGGCTGTTTTGCGGGGGCCTAAGTATGCCCTCATTTGACGCCCTGCGCGGGAGCAGGAAGTCGCCCGATAAGAACCAACCAACATCTTCGCCACCTAACTCGGTCGGGCTCAGCGCGATTACCCGATCAATTCGGCCGTCCACGCTCATGTTTGGCGGCGCGAACGAATTGCAACCGGTTGCAATTTTCTCGTCCAGCCGACGATGGGTGAAGAAGATTTGCTCGACGGCATGGGAGTTCCTGCTGTCGAGGACTGGAAGCGTCTTGGACGGGAGGTCAAAATGCCGTCAATTGGCACATTGCGCCGGAACAGGAAGTCGCCGGACAAGGCAAGCCCCTACATCGTTGCCACCAAATTTTCGCGGACTTTACTTTTTGCTCGATGAATTGGGGTCGATAGCGGCGATGTTCGGCGACGCGAAAGGATTGCAACGGGTTGCAATTTTCTAAGTTGGTCGGCGATGGCTATGAGCGGTGGTGCAAAATTCGGCCACGGTAGCGTTGGGATAGTCCGGCGCATGGCGGCGTAATACCCTGCCTGCGACATAGCGACGGCTGTTGTGTGCGGGCCTAAGCATGCCCTCGATTAACGCCCCTGCGCGCGAACAAGAGGTCGCCGGACAAGGCAGCCCCCGACATCGTTGCCACCAAATTTTGACGGCGCGAAAGAATTGCAACCGGTTGCAATTTTCGAACGCGGCCGGCTATAGCTGAAGCGACTTTTTTCGACTGCATGAGGGTTTTCGTGCCCTCTCGGACAGAGAACGTCTTGGACGGGCGGGCAAAATGACCTCGATTGGTGCCCCTGCACACGAACAGAAAGTCGTCGGAATAGGCCGCTCCCTACACCTACTGAAGTGGTCCTGGAAATTCGGACAGCGAGTTAAGGTGTATCCCGAACCTTTTGGAGGGATACGAGATGGCGAAACGCCGGAAGTTTTCAGATCAGTTCAAGGCGAAGATCGCGCTGGAAGCGTTGCGCGGTGACAAGACGATCCAGGAAATTGCAGCCAAGTATCAGGTGCATCCGAACCAAGTGAGCACTTGGAAGCGGCAGGCGGTCGAGGGCATGGCCGACGTTTTTGCCCGCGGCGGCCAGGCACAGGGCCCGAGCGAGGCGGAGGTGAAGGAGCTTCACGCGAAGATCGGGAGGCTGGCCGTCGAGAACGATTTTTTATCTCAAGGGCTCAAGCGATGAGCCCAGCCGAGAAAAAGAGCATGATCCGGCGCGGTTACCCTGAACTGAGCGTCAGCCAGCAGTGCCGGCTGGTGAAGCTGAGCCGGTCGGCCTTCTACTACGAACCGGTCGGGATTGATAACGAGACGCTGGCGGTGATGAGGGCGATCGACAAGGCCTTCACGAAGCATCCCTTCTTCGGCAGCCGGCAGATCGCGGCATATCTGCGCCGGGATGGAATCCGTGTCGGCCGGCATCGTGTTCGCCGTCTGATGCGGATCATGGGTCTGGAGGCGATCTACAAGCGGCCGAAGACCAGCCAGCCGCATCCAGCGCACCCGATTTATCCGTATCTGTTGCGGAACATGATTATCGACCGGCCGAACCAGGTTTGGTGCGCCGACATTACGTTCGTGCCGGTGCGCCACGGCTTTCTCTATCTCGTGGCAATCATGGATTGGGCAACGCGCAAGGTGCTGAGCTGGCGGCTGTCGAACACGATGCATGCCGACTTCTGCGTCGCCGCGCTCGAAGAGGCAATCGCCCGCTTCGGTCCGCCCGAGATCATGAACACGGATCAGGGGGCACAGTTTACCGGATCGGCATGGATCACAACATTGACTGACACTGGGGTCCGCATCTCGATGGACGGGCGTGGGCGCTGCATGGACAACATCTTCATCGAACGCCTGTGGCGATCCCTGAAGCAGGAAGCGATCTATCTCGAAGAACTGACCGATGGCTTCAAGGCGCACCACGTCATCCGTCACTGGATGACTTTCTACAACACCGAGCGCCCCCATTCCGCCCTTGAGCGCAGAACGCCGAAGGAGGCATACTGGGCCGATCACGACGAGAAATTGGCGGCATGACAATCAACCCGGATACACCTTAGCTCAGCCGCCAAACTGTCCGGAAAACTGGGACCACTTCACGAATTGCAACCGGTTGCAACTTCCGAATGCGGCCGGCGATGGCTCGATCGCGGCTGAACTTCCTTCTGTGCATTCCAACTCTCCGGTTTCATCAAACACCCTATCTCGGTGTCCACGAAACCGGCAGCAGGCCAATTCTGTTTCAAAATGCAGTATGTCGAACTTCGAATTGAGGGGCGACTAAGTTATTGGTTCTCTGATGGTTTATCGAAGGACCTCTACGTCCTTGACCTGCACCTACAATAGACGATCAATCTCAATGAGAGACCAATTAAATTATTTTCCGCGTGGCATCACCGCCGCCACAAGCTACATGTGGTTCATCTTATTGAAGAACCTGGAGAATTTTATCGGTTCATTCAAACGATTGGCTGGGGCGGCTGGATTCGAACCAGCGCATGGCGGTACCAAAAACCGCTGCCTTACCGCTTGGCTACGCCCCAATGAGATCGCCGTCGCTGCGGCGGAACAGGCTCGTCGATATATTGGCAATTAAACGCCTGTCAACCGCCTATGTGGCAAGCTTGTCCGACGGCGGTGATCCGCATTGATGCCGATCGGGCTGAAGATGAATCCTTATTGGCCAGTTCGAACAGCGCCCAATATTTTGCTGCGTTAGCTTATGTTTGGCATCAGTAGCCATCTCATTGCCGCATTTAACTGGAATTGCCTAGATATCGGTAGATTTCACAGTTTACATGATTGCTTCATGAGGTATGCCTCGGGGGCAACAACCGACGGATTCGGTTCGAGGTGGGATGATCAGCACTGGATCGCAAAGACTGGCGCTTGTGGGCCTTATGGCGTTTTTGCTGTGGGGCTGTACCAGTGCGTCCGGAACGCTGGAAGACGCGTCCAACTCATTTGCCGAAAACGAAGCGGGTGGTGATCTGCAACTCGTCTCTGCACTTCCCGCGCCCGCCAATACCAATAACGGCCTCGAACAAAGGCTCGCCGAGAACGATCTGATAAAGGTAGACGTTTTCCAGGTCGATGAGCTCGACCGCGATGTTCGCATTGATCCGCAGGGGCGGATCAATCTGGCGTTGATCGGCACCGTACAGGCTGGCGGCAAGACGATTCCCGAGGTCGAGACGGAAATCGAACGCGCCTATGGTGCAAAGTATCTGCAGAACCCTGAAGTCACGATCTTCGTCGAGGAATCGGCAGGGCAGAAGATTACTGTGGATGGAGCAGTTCGAAAACCAGGTGTTTATACAGTCTCCAGCACCTCGACCCTGCTTGAGGTTGTTGCGCAGGCCGGCGGGTTTTCAGAGATCGCCGACGATCAGAAGACTTACATCTTTCGCGATGTCGGAGGACGTAAGCTGGTCGCCAACTATAATGTAAAGAACATCCGCGGCGGAAAGGCTCGTGATCCGCGCATCTTCGGTGGTGACGTAATTGTATCATTTTCGTCCGGCTCGAAAATTGCTATGAGAAATCTAAGGGACGCGCTTGGCGTAGCGACGAGTGCCGGACGCTTGGCGGTATTGCCGCTCTAGTATCAGGATCCGCATGAGTGCCCCTGACCACAATAGTTCGGAGCGAAAGTGAACAAGTTCGAACCAGACAGGCGTGCCTATGAGGTGCCAGCGCTCGCCGAGCGTGGCATGGTTCACTATCAGGAACCTGCCTTCGGCTATGGCCATCTGCCCGAGGAAGAGGAGGACAGTCTCGATCCGCTGAAGCTGATCTGGTTCGTTATCCATTATCGTTGGCTGTTTGCCGCGTTTGTCCTAGCGGGAGTGGTGATCGGTGTCTTAGTAACCTTTCTCCAGACGCCGCTATATCGGGCAACAACCGATGTGGAAGTGATCATACCGAGCGCAAAAGTCATCCAGGATCTCGAACTTGTCTCGCAATCGGCCGATCTGCGCGCCTTTGAGACCGCGCGCGAGAAGATGCAGAGCCGCGACCTCGCGCGCCGTGTTGTCTTTTCGCTGGGGTTGGCCGAGGACGAAAAATTTTTGGCGCCAACACCGAGCTTTTCGGTGATGAATCTCTTCAACCGGATCTTCAACTACTCGCCGACAGCTGATCTGGACGACCTCGACGCCGAAACGCGTGAGGGCATGGCAGTCGGAAAGGTCCTGAAAGGTCTTTCCGTCGATTTGGTCCGCAACACTTCGATCCTTTCGGTCGGCTATAGCCACGCCGATCCGGCATATGCTGCCGAGGTTTCGCGTCAGATTGTGCGCAGCTATATCGACCAAAATGTCGACAAAAGTAGCGAAACGTCCGATCTCACCCGCCAGTTTATCGAGGAGCAGGTTCGCGAAACGAAAGCGAAACTGCAGACGTCGGAAGAGGCACTTGTCGAGTACGCCAAGCAGGCTGGGATCACCCTGACGGGCGACGATGCCTCGCTGATCTCCGAGAACATTTCGAAACTTAATAACTCGCTTGGAGAGGCCCTACAGAACCGTCTTGAGGCGCAAGCCTATGTCCAGCAGGTCGAGGATGGCAACGCAGCGGCCTTGCCGGAAGTGTTCAAGAGCGATTCGATCCAGAACACCAAGCAAAAAGTCGCTGAACTCAAAGCCTCCTATCAGGAAAAGTTGACGACGTTGAAACCGGGCTTTCCGGAGATGCGTCGACTGCAGTCCCAGATCACGGAGTTACAAAAGCAGATTGATGCCGAGGTCGCCGCGATCGCCACTGCAGCCCGAATCCGGTTTGCGCAAGCAGAGGAGAAGGTGTCAGGCCTGCGCGACGAGATTGCCAAGCTCGAAGCGCAACAGGCTGAATTCCAAGACAAGAACATCCAGTACACGATCTTGCGTCGGGAGGTAGAATCCAATCGTTCGCAATATGATTCACTGATTTCGAAGCTGAATGAGGTTGGCGTCGGAGCGGAGCTGAGGACCACCAATGCCTCGATCATCGATCTAGCTATACGGCCAACAGCGCCCTATTCGCCGAGCCTGAAACGCAACCTTGCGCTGTCGCTGGCGATGTTCCTCGCGCTTGCCGCAGCGCTCGTCTATCTGCTCGAACTTATGCGCAACACCTTCACCGTGCCCGATCAGGTGGAGAGTGAACTGAAAATACCCGTACTCGGCATTCTGCCGCGCACGCCGGAAGACGCGCTCGAAACCGAAATGGCGGATAACAAGTCAGGTCTTTCGGAAGCCTATCGATCCCTGCGCACCTCGATCCAGTTTACGGGTGTCGGCGACACAATGCATTCGCTCCTGGTTACCTCGCCGGAGCAAAGCGAAGGCAAATCGACAACCGCCTACAAGCTTGCGCATGATTTTGCGGCCCTTGGAAAAAAGGTCCTCGTGGTCGATGCCGACATGCGTAAGCCACGCATGCATCGGCTGTTCAAGACCGACAATTCAGCCGGCCTGAGCAATGTGTTGTCAAACGTACTGCGAAAAGGGGACGTCCGTTCGATCCTCCACCCCACGCGTCATCCAAATATCACGCTTCTTGCTGCGGGTACGATCCCGCCAAATCCGGTCGAGCTGCTAATGTCTCAGAAGATGGGTATGGCGGTCGCGCAGATGGCGAAATCCTATGACATCGTAATCATCGACGCGCCTCCGGTTCTGGGCCTCGCGGACGCGCCGGTTTTGAGCCGCCTGGCCGACGCGACGCTGCTTGTCGTCTCCTCGAAACAGGTAACGCGGAAATCGGCCAAGCACGCGCTGGAACGCCTTAGGAGCGCATCGGGCAATGTTGTCGGCGCCGCACTATCGAAATTCGCGATCGACAAGTTTGATTATAATTACGCCTACCGCTACACGCAGTATAACTATTACGGCTATGACAATGCGTCAGTTGAAATAGAAGATCATGGCACACGCGCATCCAAGGGCGACATCGCTGGCAAGCTGGCTCGCGGCGGGTCTGATCTCATTGACCGTTTCAAGCGCCGTTTTGACTAATGGCGCAAGCGGACTTGTATCCTCGTTCGATCCTGCTTTCGCGCTGCGCATAAATCCGCTGCGCTCCGATGACCGTATTTCGGTCGCAACCGAGAAAATCCGCGATTCGGACGTCAGCGATCTCGTTGAGAAAGGCCTCTCCCTCTCGCCGATCGATGCCCGGTTTTACAGCCTGAAGGGGATCACGGCCGAAAAAGCGGGCGACCGGAAAACCGCCTCGGATTTCTACCGCTATTCACTCGATCTTTTGCCGACCGAAAGGCAGGCGCTGAGCCGGCAGTTCGTTTTCGATATCGAGCAGGAGCGCTACGCCAGCGCCACGAAAAAACTGGAAGTCCTGGGGCGCCGATGGCCCGACCGCTGGGGCGATCTGGAGCCAGCGCTACCCATTCTCCTGTCGGATCCCGAGTCTTACGATCTGATCATGCGTCGGTTCATTGCGTATCCGCCGCTCGCTTCGCTGCTCCTTCGCAGTCTGACGAAGAGTGCCCAAACGCTACCCTTTGCCTATCGCTTGACCGTCGACTGGCATGATCGCGGCATCGCCGACCTGAACGGCGTTATCAACCTGGTGACCAATTCGTTCCTGCGCGAATACAAGTACACCGACGCTTATCTCCTGTTTCAGTTGACGCGCCCTGAGAATTCCCGGTCCGGCTATGTCTACAACGACGCTTTCGCGATGCCGTTTTCCGGCAACGCCTTCGACTGGAAGGTTCGCAATCAGGCGGGTGTGAGTTTCAATCGGATAGCGGATAATGGTAACGGCGCCTCCGCGCTCTCCATGCGCTTCCTCGACACTCCGATCCAGTTTCGCAATGTCACGCAATTGGTTCGGCTCATACCGGGCCCATATGAGGCGACTATTTCCTATGAAGGTCGCGACCTCATCATGCCGAAACCGATACGGTTCGCCATTCGCTGTCTCCCCTCAACCACGATGTCCATGAGCGTTCCGTTGCAGGCGGGGACCTACGAGCGAAGCGAAAGCCACGCCTTCAGAGTGCCGGTGGAAAACTGCGTCTTGCAGGAGCTGTATCTCTACAACGACAAGCTGCCGCTGAGCTGGCGTAACCGCTATCGCGGAACCCTGGTGCTGAAATCCATAAAGATCCGGCGCCGGAGTGGCGCATGAGGTGGATAGAAAAGCCGTCCCTTCGATATGCCGGTGCGGTGATCATCCTCGCACTGATATTGGGCGGCGGCGCTGGTCAGGGCATCTGGACCGACCACCTCCTCGAACTGGCATTGATACCGGCTCTGTTCTTCGGGCTTGCCGGACTATGGTCGAACCGGCTGGACGGTCCGGCGCGTCTTTTGGCGATCGCCTTTTTGCTCGTGATCTTCATTCAGTTCGTGCCCGTGATGCGAACCATTCCGCTAATAGGCGAACGGGCCATTGGATTCTGGTCGCCAGCGCCCCAAAAGAGCTTGGAAGCCGGGCTGTTTGCGATCGCCGGGCTCGGCTTTTTTCTCTATGTCGCATTGATGAGCGAAAGAGAGCGGGCGCGACTTGTTCCCTATTTTTTAATCGGGCTCTTCGTTCAGGCGACGGTTGCAGTGGTCCAGTTGTCCTTCAGCCATTCGGTGACCGTGACAGGCGTTCTTCCGTTTGATGTGAGAACCGGCCTTTTCGCCAACGAGAATCACTTCTCGACGCTGTTTTTCGCCATGATACCCCTACTAGCCTATAGCCTGATCGTGCGAAGGGAGAGCGTGCTCGGATATGTGGCGGTCTGCCTGCTGATGGTCGGGATCCTGTTTGCCGTCGGGTCCAGAGCCGGGATGGGGATTTCGTCGGCGATCGCTGTTCTGTCCCTGATATGGTTTGCGCCGGTCAGGAACAAACGCTTCGCGAAAGTCTCGGCCCTCGTCATCGCTGCCCTGGGATTGGTCTCGGTCGTATGGATTTTCGGATCAAGCAGCTCACTTGAAGGCGATCAGCGCTGGATTTTGTTTGTAACGACACTGCAAGGCATCAAGGATCATTGGCTCGCCGGATCGGGGCTCGGCACCTTCACCATGATCTATCCCACATATGAGGATGCCGAATATATCATCGGCACCTATGCCAACCATGCTCATAACGACTATCTGGAGATTATCCTCGAGCTAGGCCTTGCCGGCGGGATCCTGCTTATCGGCTATTTCGTTCTGCTTTTCCGGGCAGCGTTCCGCTCCGAACTGTCACAGGCGGCGTTCTTTTCAATTGCGGCGATCTGTCTGCACTCCATCGTCGACTACCCTCTTCGAACCATGGCGCTGACGATCATGCTTGCCTATTTGAGCACACTTGTCCTTGCGCGCCGCGAAGATCCAGAGCTTGAGCGCGACGGAAAGGCGGAGCGTCGCCCGCGAGGTTCAAGCCGTCGCCTGTCGCCGGCGCGATCAAGGACTTCGCACAGCTGACGGGACGCACACCCAGAAGGTAGTCTGCAAGGCCATTCGCCTTCCACAGACGGCCGACCATAATGGAGCGGTCCGGGTCTTTGAAAACCTTACAGCGGCGGCGACATGGTGCCGTTGTCCGCGATGATCAGCCCCGGCTTGCCGTGACGCTGGATCAGGCGGTCAGTTTACGCGCCACCCGGCGCAGCAAGATCGAGCTGTCCGGGATAGCCGCCAGGCGTTCACGGGAGCAGTCATAACTCACACTGCTGCGCGACCTGTCTGCTGCCCGCAGCAGGCCAGCGGCCCTCCTTTCCTGCGATTCACGGTTGTTATGAGAAGACGAAGAGCGCGTCGTTGTCGCCAACCGTAGAATAATCGAAGTTGTGGAGTTGCAGCTCGTCACCCGTTCCGTTGTTTAACGCGATTGTCGTTGTTCCGCTTCCGCTGTCGTACGAAAACCCGAACGTGCTGGAGTCACTCAGACCGAAAGCTGAGATATCGAGCCTGTCACCGGAGGAGTAGTCGAAATCATCGATCTCGTCGTTTCCGTCGCTGAAGTAGAAAACGAACGTATCGGCACCGCTTCCACCTTCCAGGCGGTCATCGCCTCCCTCACCCGCGATCGTGTCATCGCCTCCCTGCCCTCTCAACCGGTTGTCGCCCGAGTCTCCGGAAAGGATGTCGGCGAAGTCGGACCCGCGCAGTTCGTTTGCGTCGACAAACGTGTCGGTTCCGATCAAGTCCTCCGCGCCAGCAACGTTCTCCGTGGCAGTCCCCGTTTCGAGATCGGCAATCACACCTTCGCCAGCATCAAGGTAGCTGACACGCGCCGACCCGGTCATGCCGGTGAAGTCGATGAAGTCATCACCATCGCCAGGGCGAACTTCAATACGGTTGGCTCCCTGGCCATTCCGGTAATCGCCGTCGACATAAATGAAATCGTCGTGATCGCTGCCGACAATCACATTCAGTCCTGAAACAACATCGGTTGTCCCCCATCCGTCATCGATATGCATCGATCCTGGTGTGCTTGGAGGAGTCCCCGAGCTCGGCGTGCCACTGGTAAGATTGGCGACGATTCCAGAAGGCGAGTTGTCATAGACGCCGGAGACAAAATCCCAAGTGGGATCTCCAAACTCGTTCGTCACCTTGAGAACGTCGTTGCCGGCCTCTCCTCTCAGGATGACGCTTCCGCCTTCAGCGACCAGTATATCGTCGCCGGCGCCGCCAGAAAGCTCGTCGAAACCGTTGACCAGGTCCGTCCCACCGCTCAGCAGAAAGTCTCTGCCGTCATCGCCATTCAGAACATCGCTGCCGTCAAGTCCGTCGATGACCTCGTTTGCCGCCGACCCATCGAAAACGCCTCCACTGTCATCGCCGGCGGTACCTACGATCTCAGTAATAATAAAGACGTCCGACGCAGACGCAGTCGTCAGATCTACGCCTCTTACGATGATGGTGTCGGTGCCGTTGAGGTCGATCGTGGTATCTGAACCGTCATACGAGAAACCCGAGAAGCCGCCCCCGCCTGCCGCGGCCACGGTAAACCCATAGGCGGACAGGTCGATCAGATCACGGCCGACAACGAATTCTCTTACCTCGTCATTGCCGCTGCCTGGCTCGAATGAGAACAGGTTGGCGTCGCCATTCGCGATCAACAGGTCGTCGCCAGCATCGCCTTCGAAGTAGTTTGCGCCTCGTCCGCCGACCAGCGTTTCCTCGCCAATATTGCCCAGCAGCACAGATACGCCGAACCGTCCGCCCCGGACCTCTTCGATATTGGTCAGTGTGTCGAAGAACGTCTCTCCGTTCCAAACACCGGTGACCGTCGCGCTTCCGACGCCGTTGAAGTTGACGGAGATGTCGGTGACACCGCGGCGGTCGTAGCGCACGACATCGTACCCATTACCGCCATCGACCTCGTCATCGCCCTGATACGTGATGAAGCGTTCGTCCTCGTCAGATCCGAAGAATGTGTCGTACTGGTTGGAACCGCGCCATTCGTCGACAATCCCGTTGACTTGAAGGAGTGAAGAGCCCCCATTCCGCTCCGTGGCATGGCCCGCGGTTGCATCGACAACCACGCCGTCATAGTCGAGAAAGTTGAGGCCGAACCGACCACCGACTCCACTTGCGTACACATCGACGTAGTCGATGCCAGTCCCCGGATTGAGCAGAACGAAACCATCACCTCCCGCAAGGCCGCTCTTATCGATACTGAAGGCATCGTCACCGCTGTCAGCGATGAGGTGCAGACCTTCTCCGGTCGTCAGAAGATCAATATTGAGCACCCAATCAAAGCCGATCCCCCCTTTGATGATGGTCGCGGCGTCAGCGCCAATATCAACATTCAGGGCAGCGCCGCCCAAGTTATTGTAGAGCAGATCGACGAAATCGGATCCGTCAAGATCGAATGCGTCATTACCATCTCCGGCCTCGATCACGTCGTAACCGCCACCGCCGGAAGATATGAAATCATCGCCGCTCGTGCCGGTCAGGTAGTCGTCACCCGCCGTTGCACCGGCCACCTGATTGATGTCGTTGAAGAAGATGAATGGCGTGGTTCCTTCGGCCGTCAAATCGACGCCCTCAACTACAATCGTGTCACCGCCAACGCTAATTTCGGTGTTTGAACCATTAAGGCCGACACTAATATCGGCCAGTTCGAAGACCCCGGCTTGAACGTAGGCACGCAGATCGATCCGATCACCACCCGCCAGGTCGAAATCCTTGATCGTGCTCGCATTGTTCTCAACAAAGACGAACCGATCCGCGCCATTTCCACCGCGCAGTTCATTCGTGCCCTCTCCGGAACCAAGGATGTCGTCACCGTCTCGTCCGTCGAAGACATCGTCTCCATTGTTGCCAATCATGATGTCACGACCGGAAGTCGAACCGCGGACTTCCTCGATATCGCTCAGCCAATCAATAAATCCATTGCCGTTCCAGGTCCCGGTTACATGGGCCAGGTTGGTGTCAACATACAGCGCCGTGATGCCTGAGACTCCATTGCGGTCATAACGCACAAGGTCGTAACCACCTCCGCCATCAACGACATCAAATCCTTCATTGGTGATGAAACGCTCGTCGGATCCGGTGCCGAGGAACGTGTCATTTTGGTTTGAACCGCGCCACTCGCTGACAAATCCGTCGACATCCAACGTCGACGAGCCGGAATTGCGCTCCATCGCGGTCCCGTTCGTCGCGTCAATATCGACGCCGTCATAGTCGAGGAAATTAAGCCCGATCCGACCGCTCGCTCCGGAGACACTGACATAGTCGTTCCCGGTGCCCGGATTGACTAGAACAAACCCGCCATTTCCGCCGTTAATTCCACTGGTGTCGATGAGAAGACTGTCATTTCCGGAACCGGTAATGATGTGCGTGCCGTCGGTCAGTTGGTCAAGATTGACCACCCAATCGAAACCGATGCCGTTCTTGCCGATCCTGGCTACAGTCTGGCTGAGATCCACCTGGATCGCGGCCCCACCCAGACCGTTGTAGATAAGGTCGACAAACTCCGTTCCCGCGACATCAACAACATCATTGCCATCGCCTGCAGTGACCTGGTCGAATGACCCGCCCAATGTCTGAATCAGATCGTCGGCCGCTGTGCTGGCGAGCACGTCGTCGCCGCCTGTGCCTGGGACGACATTCAGACTGGAGGAATAGATAAAGGGCGTGTTGCCATCGCCGGTCAAATCCACGCCCTCTACGACAAGTGTGTCACCGCCGCCCATGTCGATCGTGGTATCGCCAGTACCAATGTCAAATGTCACCGAGAACTGCGACACGTCGCTGATCGTCTGGAATGCCCGCAGATCGATACGGTCTCCGTCGCCCAGGACAAAGTCGGTGATCCGATCGTTCCCGTCACCCGTCGCAAAAACGAACCGGTCGCCACCTGCGCCACCGATCAGGAGATCACTGCCGACACCGCCGCCGAGAATGTCATCACCAGCTCTGCCGTCGAGAGTGTCGTCGCCATCGGCCCCGAAAAGCACATCGCCATCCGCGGAGCCGCGGATCTCCTCAATGTTGAGTGCCACGTCGAGGAAATTTTGACCGTTCCAGACGCCGTTGATCGTGGCAGATCCAACACCGTTGAAGAAAGCCGTGATCCCGGAAACACCTGAGCGATCATAGCGAAGGATATCGTAACCTCCGCCGCCGTCGACCTGGTCATTGCCTTCGCCAGTTATGAAGCGCTCGTCTTGCGCGGTTCCAAGAATGGAATCATCCTTGTTGGTCAGTTGCCAGTCGCGGACAAACCCTGTGCCCGTGACGGAAAGTGTCGAACCACCATTGCGCTCCGCCGCACTTCCTGTCGTGGCATCGACATCGACACCGTCATAGTTGAGCAGCGCGACGCGGACAGGCCCACTGCCCCCGCTGATATCGATGGTATCGGTGCCCATTCCCGGATTGGCTATGAAGTACAGGCCTGACGGGCCGGCTATGGTAAAACTGTCATTCTGAGCGCCTGCCCCGAAGTAGATGCCGTCGCCAATCTGGTCGATATTCGAAAGTGTGTCGTTGCCAATCCCGTCTTTGCCAACAGTACCCGAAGTCGCCCCGATATTGACGTTAAGGGCAACGCCGAGATTACTATACAGCAGATCATAAAAGGCATTGCCTGACGAACCGGTGAAGTCGATCTCGTCATTACCTTCAGACGCTTCAATCGAATCCAGTCCTGTGTTTGTGTCCGGCAGGATCAGATCATCTCCCGAAGTTCCCGCCAGATTATCGTTGCCTGTCGTGCCGTTGATTTGATTTAGGCCCGAAAAATAGACTTCGAAGTCGTCTTCGTGCAGCTGCGCCAGTGTCACGCCCATGAGGACGAAACCGTCATCGAAGCCGTTGCCATCGAGGTCGCCGAAATTGAACGTTGTATTTCCGCCTGCTTCGGAGGCAAAGGAAGCCAGCGTTGAAGGCTTAACGCCGGTGACATGATCGATGATGATGACATCATCGGTGCCCGCGCCAGGTGTGAACCCAATTATCGTGTCGAACCCGTCACCCTCGTAGTAGAAGATGCGGTCATCACCCGCTCCGGGCGTGATCGTGTCATCGCCACGATTGCCCTCGATATTGTCATTCTGTGCGGAACCGGTGATATCGTCACCATTCAACGATCCAAGTATCTCGCGTATGCCGCTCACGGCATCGACAACAGGTCCAGAACCTCGCGAGACCGTGCCTGAATCGAGATCTGCCGTAATTGCCGTATCAGAGAAGAAATAATTGAGGACCACGCTGTTTGATGCGGAACTCAGATCCGTGAAGCTGTTGGCGTCGCCAAAGCCGAGAACCCGTGAATTACCTTCCGTGAAGGCAGCGGTCCGTTGATAGGTGACCTGGCCTTCAAACAGGATGAACTCGGCACCGCCGAAGCCAACCCCATCCAGCAGTCCGATCGAAGCAACACTGCCATCGCCATTATAAAGTGTGGTTTCTTCGAGGTTACCCGACAGGAACAGACCGAGTAGGACGCTCAGATTGGTCGTCAAACCGTTCGCGGAATCCAGAACTGTCGTTCCGTCGGTATCCGTGATGGTGACATCGCTGACCGTACCAAAACCTGCCACATCAGCCGACTGAAGGGACAGGCTGGCTCCGTCTACACTTACCTTCTGCCCGTTTGCGTAGGTTACCTCGATATTCGTCGCCGACAGAGCGGTGATTTCATAGGAGCCGGCATCCGATGCAAGGTTTGCAACTACCAGATCCCGTAGATCGCTGGCCTGCGAAACGGCACCGACCAAATCAGACACCAGAACGGAGCTGGCAACTGTCTTTGATTCTAGGAGCGTCGTACCATCGGCGGCAAAACGGCGAATACCGTCAGCGTCACCACCGTCAGGGCTGCCCCCGGGACCGTTGAACGTGAAGCTGGACCCGAAAAGTTCGGTGATCGTTCCGTCGCTGTTGACCCAGCGAATGGCAGAGCCAGTTGCGGAAACCGGAGCATCACTCAGATCGGTGACATTCGCCCAATTGTTTATGAAACCCGAGAACGTAAATGCTGTATTGCCAAGACCGGTCAGGTCGACACCCTCGACGATGACGATATCCGTGCCGTTGACGCTGATTGTTGTGCTGCCCGGATTGGTTGTGTTGTAGTCAAACACCGCGAACTGGCTGACATCTGAAATGCCGGCATAGCTCGAAATGTCGATAGTATCGCCTTCACCGGAATTGAAGTCGGAAATCGTATCGGTCCCGTCTCCCGGCGCAAACACGAAGGTGTCTGCATCCGCGCCGCCAACCAGCGTGTCATCTCCGGCGCCGCCCTCGATAAGGTCGTTTCCGCCGCGTCCCTCAAGATAGTTGTTGCCGCCCGACCCGATCAGAGTATCGGCCTGGTCCGTTCCCAGCACGCCTTCGATGTCTTCAAGCGTGTCCGTGTCGCCATAAGTATCCGTGGCAGTTCCCGTTCCCAGATTGACAGTGACCCCTGCCCCGCCGCTTTCCAGGTTATAATTTACGGTGTCCCACCCGCCATTTCCGTCGATGGAGTCGTTACCAGCCTCGCCGACCCAGCTTTCCGAAGAATTATCTGGACCGGACCCGAAGTCGGAACCGATCAGCGTGTCGGCATCCTGCGTGCCTTCGAAATGGTCCGCAAAGGTGAATGTAGAGTTGATACCCGTACCGACGACCGTGCCACTTCCGGCGCTGTCGGTGACTGTCAGTGTAATGCCGCCAATGCCGGACAGGTTTTCGTAGATAATGTCGAGACCGCCGCCATAACGGTCGGCAAAGGCGGCCGCGTGGCCAATAATCGTATCGCTACCGAGACCAGCCAGAATGATGTCGCCATCGCCCTGCGAAGCGGAATCACCACCTGATGAGTTGATGGTGTCGTCGCCGTCGCCGGCATTAATGTTGTCACGCCCACCACGTCCTTCGAGGTAGTTGTTGCCGCTGGACCCGATCAGCGTATCCGCCAGATCCGTACCCTGCGCTGCCTCGATATCTAAGAGGGTATCCGTGTCACCAAACGTGTCGGTGGCGGTCCCTGCCCCAAGGTTCACGAATACTGCGCCGCCGCCGCTTTCCAGGTTGTAGGAAACCGTGTCCCAGCCGCCATTGCCGTCGATGTGATCGTCGCCTCCCTCACCGACCCAGCTTTCATCTTCATTGGACGAACCAGACCCAAAATCGGATCCGATCAGCGTGTCCGCATCCTGCGTACCTTCAAAATGGTCGGCGAAAGTGAACGTGTCGTTGACGCCTGATCCGACCACTGTTCCGCTACCGGCACTGTCGGTCACCGTCAGTGTAATTCCGCCGATGCCGGACAAATTGTCGTAGATGATATCGAGGCCACCGCCATTTCGGTCCGCAAAGGCCGCTGCGTGGCCGATAATCGTATCCGAGCCAAGACCCGGCAGTATAATATCGCCAAATCCCTGCGAGGCAGAGTCGCCACCCGAAGAGTCGATCGTGTCGTCGCCGGCGCCGGCATTTATGTTGTCCCGACCGCCGCCGCCCTCCAAAGTGTCTATTCCGTCCAGTCCGTTCAGTTCGTTGTCGGCAGAATCACCAATGATCGTGTCGTTCTCATTGGTGCCCGTCACTCTCTCAATGCTCGAGAAGCTATCGGCATCACCGAAAGTGTCCGTACCAGTGCCGGTTTGAAGATTGACGTTAACGCCGAAAGCCCCGCCCTCGTTGGAATAGTCGACCCAATCGACGCCAGCTCCGCCATTGAACTCGTCATCACCGGAACCGCCAGTCAAATGGCTGCCGCCGTCGCCTACGGACAACGTGTCGTTGTTGACACCAGCTTCGAACTGAACCTCATCGGCATCGGCCGATGTGGAATCGAAATTGAGATCGTAATGGGAATAGAGATCATCGAAGGCGGTATCGTCGCCGCCATTGTATGCAAAGATCGCTGTCGCCACGTCGGTAGCGGATTCAGAGATGTTTTGGATTTCGGCTTGCAAGACCGAGCCCGTATTGTCGAAGAACTGGTACGATGACACGGTACCACTCGTAACGGTCGGCCCGGCACCATATGTGAAGTCGGTTCCGTGGAACCGCGTGATCAATCCGTTGTCGGAATTTGTGATCTCGATCAGCGTGGACGTGTTCTGGCTAATCGAGATTGTCCCCAAAAGATGATCGTCCAGAATTTCGCCGACTGATCCGCCAATGTACTGATCGATATCTGCCGTGGTAATTGAATCCGGAACCACGGTGAGGTTCATCACGCCCGTCGTGGTGTCGTTGTCGGCGTCGGTCACCGAGTAGGTGATCGCGCGCGGCGTCCCGCTCGGATCGTCCGACGCATTCGTGTAGACCAC
>Ga0209273_10001633_pt1 | contig 19174 bp, 14 predicted proteins | sample tdAd471_FD_187126 | JGI IMG/M metagenome (GOLD analysis project Ga0209273, IMG submission 187126) | Marine sediment microbial communities from the Atlantic coast under amendment with organic carbon and nitrate - tdAd47.1 (SPAdes)... | ecosystem: Environmental > Aquatic > Marine > Coastal >...
CGGCTCGACCCCGGAAGCCCGCGCGCGCGAAGTCGCGGAACGTATCCTTGAGGCCGCGCAGCAGATGCGCAAGGAAGTCGAAGCCAATTGCGATTACGTCGGCGATCAATTCGCCGATGAGGCACGGCGCATCCATTATGGCGAGGCCGACGAACGTGGGATTTACGGCGAGGCCTCCGACGAGGAAACCCAGGAACTCGACGAAGAGGGGATCGAGGTCTATCGCCTGCCGACGATCCGCCGGAACAGCTAGCCAGCCTTAGTCCTTTTTCGCGAACGCCAGATAATTTATGTCGAGGCTGCCACCCGCTGTCCAATTATCGGCGAGCGGATCGTAATGCATGCCTTGCAGCGCGGTGATGTCCATGCCGGCGCCCCGGAGACCGGCTGCCAGTTCCGATGGTTTGACGAATTTGCGCCATTCGTGGGTGCCGACCGGCAGCCAGCGCAGCACGTATTCCGCCATGATCTTGGCGAGCGCCAGGGATTTGAGGGTGCGGTTGATGGTCGAAAGCACCATGCCGCCGCCGGGCCGTACCATTGATGCGGAGGCCCGCATGAATGCGTCCAGATCGGCAACATGTTCGACGACTTCCAGATTGACGACGATATCGAACTGCGCTCCGGTTTCGGCCAGGTCCTCCGGCTGCATGGCGCGGTAATCGATGTTCAGGCCGGATTGTTCGGCGTGCAGTTTCGCAACCTCGATATTCCGTTCGGCGGCGTCGATGGCCGTCACTGCCGCGCCGAGCCGGGCCAGCGGTTCGCTCACCAATCCGCCGCCGCAACCGACGTCGAGAATTCTCAGTCCTGCAAAGGGGCTGTCAGCAGCCACGTCCAAATTCAGCCGTGCCGTTACCTGATCGCGGATGAAGCCGAGCCGCACCGGAGCAAGCTGATGCAGCGGCCGGAATTTGCCGTTCGGGTCCCACCATTCCTCGGCAATGGCGGCGAAACGGGCAACCTCGTCGGCGTCCGCGGTGCCGCCCTTGTTCGCCTTCGGGCCGGCGGTTTGCGTCTCGGCGGTAACGGTATCGGATGTCATGGAATTGTTAGCCTTCGTATGAATTCAGGGGGTGCCGAAACCCCGCATCAGGGTTGCTTGCAGCCAGACCACAGAGTATGTATGCGCCGCCCGTGCTTCAACCTAAACCATGCGGATGGCACGGGCTTGGCATTCCCTGGGGTTTGACCTGGAAAGTTAGCAGAAGATGGCACGGATCGTTCAAAAATTCGGAGGCACGTCGGTTGCCAATGTCGAGCGGATCAAAGCCGTGGCCCAGCGGGTCAAGGCAGAGGTCGATGCGGGCAACGAAGTCGCGGTTGTTCTCTCGGCGATGTCGGGGGAAACCAACAAGCTCGTCGAATATGTCACGTCGGTCAGCAAGCTTTACGATGCACGCGAGTACGACACCATTGTCGCCACCGGCGAACAGGTGACCATCGGGCTTTTATCGCTGGCGCTGCAGGATATCGGCATTCCGGCACGTTCGTGGCTTGGCTGGCAGGTCCCGATTCACACCGACGGCGTGCACGGCAAGGCACGTATTCAGGGGATCGAGACCGAGGAAATGGAAAAGCGGCTCAACCGTGGCGAAGTCTGCGTCGTCGCCGGTTTCCAGGGCCTGGGGCCGGATAACCGGATCACCACCCTTGGCCGTGGCGGCTCGGATACCAGTGCGGTTGCGCTGGCGGCAGCGCTGAAAGCGGATCGGTGCGATATCTATACTGACGTCGACGGCGTCTATACGACCGACCCGCGTATCACACCGAAAGCGCGCAAACTGGACAAGATTACCTACGAGGAAATGCTGGAAATGGCGTCGGTCGGCGCCAAGGTGCTGCAGACCCGTTCCGTCGAGCTCGCGATGAAGGAAGGCGTGCGCGTACAGGTGCTGTCCAGCTACAGTGACGAACCCGGAACCCTTGTTGTTGATGAGGATGAGATCGTGGAACAGGAATTGGTAAGCGGCATCGCCTACAGCCGCGACGAAGCAAAAATCACGCTGGTTGCGGTTCCGGATCAGCCGGGCATCGCCGCGGCGATTTTCGGCCCGCTGGCGGACAATGGTATTAACGTGGACATGATCGTGCAGAATATTTCCCAGGACAATCGTTCCACGGATATGACCTTCACACTGCCGATCGCCGATCTGGAGCGTGCCGTCGCGACGCTCGAAGGCAAGCGGGCCGAGCTGGGTTTCGATGACATCCGCGCCGACAAGAACGTCACCAAGCTCTCCGTTATCGGCGTCGGCATGCGTTCGCATGCGGGCGTCGCGCAGAAGATGTTCACGACGCTGGCCGAGAAGGGAATCAACATCCAGGTCATATCGACGTCGGAAATCAAAGTCAGCGTTCTGATCGCCGAGGAATACACGGAGCTTGCGGTCCGCGCACTGCATACGGCCTACGGTCTGGACGCAGACTGACGTTCGCCCCGGCGTGACCGGGAGGCGACCCGCGACCTTAAGGAAACTCGAGGCATGCCCGAGAGAACGCCACGCGCCAAGTTGACTCCGGCACCGCGCCGACTTTTGGCGCGTGTCCGCGATCTCATGGCGGACACCGGCACAGCGGAACAGCGTCTCGACCAAATCGCCGAGATTGTTGCTGCGGATTTGGTCGCCGAGGTGTGCTCGATCTATGTGCGGCGCGCCGGCGATATTCTCGAACTGTTTGCCACGCGCGGCCTGAAGCCGTCCGCCGTCCACAACACGCGGCTGCGCATCGGCGAAGGTATCATCGGTGAAATCGCCGCGCTGGCCCGCCCGTTCGCGCTGGCCGACGCGCAACAGCATCCAAGCTTCGCGTATAGGCCGGAAACCGGTGAAGAAGTCTTCCATTCGATGATGGGTGTGCCGATCCTGCGCAGCGGCCGCGTCATCGGCGTCATGGCGGTGCAGAACCGGACCCGGCGCAACTACAACGAAGAAGAAGTCGAAAGCCTGCAGACCGTCGCCATGGTATTGGCGGAGCTGGTCGCTGGCGGCGAACTGATCAATCCCAGCGAATTGCTACCCGCCGACGGCCTGGCCTCGGCGCCGCTGCGTCTGGAGGGGCTCCGGCTCAACGGCGGCATCGGTCTTGGCCAAGCTGTGGTACATCGTCCGCATTTCCGCATCGAGCGGCTCGTCGCCGAAGACCCCGACGTCGAACAGGAACGCCTGCAGACGGCGTTCGTAGAAATGCACGGCGCCATCGACGACATGATGACGTCGGAACACATGAAGACCAGCGGCGAGCATCGCGACATCATGGAAACGTATTCCATGATCGCCCGTGATCAGGGCTGGCTGAAGCGCATGGAAGAAGCGATCAAGGCGGGTCTGACGGCGGAAGCCGCCGTGCAGCGGGTGCTTGACGATCTGCGCGCGCGCATGGCGCAGGTCAGTGATCCTTACCTGCGCGAACGGGTTCACGATTTCGAGGATCTGGCGCATCGCCTTTTGCAGCATTTGCTGGGCGAGCCGAGCGGACCCGACCTGTCGTCGTGCGATGACGGTGCCATTCTGATTGCGAAATCCCTCGGCCCGGCGCAGTTGCTGGACTATGACGCCAGGTATCTCAGCGGCGTGATCCTCGAGGAAGGATCGCCGACGGCGCACGTCGCGATCATCGCGCGCGCGCTGGACATCCCGGTGATCGGCCGTATCAAGGGGATCATGGACCGCGTCGGCGAGGGAGACCCGCTGATCGTCGACGGCGACCGGGCGCAGGTGTTCGTGCGGCCGGGCGAAGATATCCGCCGTAGTTTTCTGGACACCGTGCGCGTCAACAAGGAACGGCGTGAATACTATAATGCACTCATTCCGCTGCCGTCCGATACCATGGACGAACATCACGTTTCGCTGCTGTCGAATGCAGGACTGTTGGTCGACGTCGAGCAGATGCGCGATCTGGGTGCCGAAGGGATCGGCCTTTTCCGGACCGAAATCCATTTCATGATGCGGACCGAGCTTCCGAGCATCGACGAGCAGACCGAACTTTATAAACGGATACTGGAAGCCGCCGACGGACGGCACGTTACCTTCCGCACATTGGACGTGGGCAGCGACAAGACGCTGCCGTATCTGGAAAGCGACGACGAGGAGAATCCATCGATGGGCTGGCGTGCGATCCGCGTCGGGCTGGACCGGCCGATGCTGCTGCGACGCCAGATGCGCGCCATGGTGCGCGCGGCAAAGCAATGCGGCACCGGCGTCTCGATCATGTTTCCGATGGTCACGGAAGTTGAAGAGTTCGTCGCCGCAAAAAAACTGCTGGACCGCGAGATCGAAAGCGAGATGCCAGGCCAGGAGATTTTGGCCGGGGCCATGCTGGAGGTGCCGGGTTTGTTGTTCCAACTCGAACAATTGACAGCCCAGGTCGATTTCCTGTCCGTTGGCTCGAACGATCTGATGCAGTTCCTGTTCGCCACCGACCGGGGCAACCCACGCCTGTCCGAGCGCTACGATACCTTGTCTCCGGCGGCGCTGAAGATGCTCAAGACGGTCGTCGACAGTTGCATTCGCGCCGACGTACAGGTCACGGTTTGCGGCGAGATGGCGGGTAATCCTCTTGAGGCGATGGCACTTGTAGGCCTGGGGTATCGGCGGCTGTCGATGGCCAATCCCAGCATCGGTCCGGTTAAGGAAATGACGCGTTCGCTGAACGTCAAGGCGCTCAATGACTTCGTGACGCCGCTTTTGGGCTCGTCCGAGCATAGTTTGCGCGGCAAACTGCGGAGTTTCGCGCTGGATCACGGCGTTGCCGTATAAACGCCGGGAAATACCTGAATTCAGGGGCGAATTTCGGATTTACCCTTGTAAATCAAAGACGAATTGTGAGAATAACGACGCAGAGCGGACCCGGGTAAGCGCGGCGAACGTGTTCGCGTCCCGCAACGACGGGTTTAAACGAGCCTTATGAGCAATAAAGACCAGAACAAAGACACCGAACAGAAGAACGGCAATGGCCGCTCACCTCAGGTCGGCGCACTGCTGCGCGCCTCGCGGCTTCGCGTCGGCGAAGACCTGCGCGAGGTCTCGGATATCCTGTGTATCCGCTATCTGTACCTCGAAGCGATCGAGGAATGCCGCTACGGCGATTTGCCCGGCAACACCTATGCGGTGGGCTTCATCCGCTCGTATGCGGAACATCTCGGTCTGGACGGCGACGAAGTGGTGCGCCGTTACCGGGTTGAACAGAGTGGTCAGAAGAATGCCACCGATCTTGCCTTCCCGACTCCGGTCCCCGACAGCGGTGTACCGAAAGGCGCCATCGTCTTCATCGGTGTGCTGATTGCGTTGCTGGTCTATGGCGGCTGGTATGTGACGACGACGGATGAGAGCATCCTGTCCGATCTGATTTCGCCGGTGCCCGATCATCTGAAACATCTCGTGACAGGAGACGACGCGCCGGCGGGCACAGCCGCGTCGGACGCGCAGACAGCGGACACGCCGGCGTCGGAAGTCGAAAAGGTCGTACGCGAAACCACCGCGGCTGCCGAACAGATGGTCAGCGATGCCGGTGCCGAGGCGCAGCGCACGGCGGAAGCCGCTGCCGAAGCTGCCGCGACAGTTGCTGAAAACGTCAGCGAAACGGCCGAAGCTGCCGCCGGGGATGCGCAAGCAACGTCTGAAACGGTCGTCGAGAAGATCGAGGGAACACTACCGGATGCCGCTGCCACGGCATCAGGCGATGCGACGCAGACCGCGCCTGAAGCGACTTCCGGTGTTACGCCGGAAATCACGACCGTGACACCATCCGCGGCGCCGACCGAGGTCACTGCCCCGACTGGGCCGGTAGCCGCTGAGCCAGCCTCTGTTCCGGCGGAAAGTGAGACGACGGAAAGTGCCACGGCACCTGTCAGAGAAAAGGTTGCCGAAACGGCTGCTCCGGTGTCGAGCGAAACCGCGATCGCCACCGGTCAGGCAACAGTCCCGACGGAAACTGAATCGACGGCGGCGACAGGCGCGGCCATGGACGCCGCGCAAAGCGACACGCAAATGACCGACACGCAAATGACCGAAACGCCGGTACCGGCTCCGCAATCGGTGCAGCCCGAGGTAACGGCCGAAGACCTGAACGCGCTTGTGCTCCGGCAGGCAACCGGTGTTTCAGATCAGGGATCGACCCCGCCCGCACCGCCGGAAACGGCATCGCTTTCTTCCGGCGATCCGGCAGGGATGTCGGGCATCGTGATCCGCGCGACGTCGAGCAGTTGGGTCGAAATTCGCAATCCTGCCAACGGCGATATTATATTCACCGGCCTGATGAACGAAGGGAACACATTCAATGTGCCCGATACGGAAGGGCTGACCCTCGATACCGGCAACGCCGGCGCGCTCGACATTACCGTCGATGGCGCAAGCGTGCCGAAGATCGGCGGCATCGGCGCGGTGCGCAAGAATGTCTCGTTGGATGTGGATCGTCTCAAGGCCGGAACGGCCACGGACCAGTAAGCGGATCAAGGCAATGAGCATGCAAACCGCGCCTATCATCCGCCGCCAAAGCGTTCCCGTTCGCGTCGGTGATGTGATCATCGGCGGCGGGCCGGTGGTCGTCCAGTCGATGACCAACACCGACACTGCCGACATCAAGGGAACCGCCGAGCAGGTCGCGGCGCTGGCATCCGCCGGGTCGGAGATCGTGCGTATCACGGTGGATCGCGAGGAAGCCGCCAAGGCCGTGCCGCATATTCGCGACGCGCTGGACAAGATGGGCTGCGACGTGCCGCTGGTCGGTGATTTCCATTACATCGGCCACAAGCTTTTGACGCAAAACCCGGCCTGTGCCGAGGCGCTGGCCAAGTACCGCATCAACCCGGGCAACGTCGGTTTCCGCGAAAAACGCGACCGGCAATTCACGACGATGATCGAGGTTGCGCTGAAGTACGACCGTCCGGTGCGCATCGGCGTCAACTGGGGCAGTCTGGATCAGGAACTCGTCGTCGGTCTGATGGACGAGAACGCCAAGTCCGCCAATCCAAAACCGGCACAGGACATAACCGAAGAAGCGCTGGTGCTCTCGGCACTGCAAAGCGCCGAACTGGCCCGCGAATTGGGTATGGGTGCCGACAAGATCGTCCTGTCGTGCAAGGTTTCCGAAGTGCAGAGCCTGATCCGGGTCTACCGGGCGCTGGCGCGGCAATGCGATTACGCGCTTCACCTGGGCCTGACCGAGGCTGGCATGGGCTCGAAGGGGATCGTCGCGTCGACGGCGGCGCTCGCGGTGCTGCTACAGGAAGGGATCGGCGATACCATCCGCGTCTCGCTGACGCCTGCGCCGGGCGGCGACCGGACGGAAGAAGTCATCGTCGCGCAGCAAATTCTGCAGACCATGGGCATTCGCTCGTTCATGCCGCTGGTGACCGCATGTCCCGGCTGCGGCCGGACCACATCGACGGTGTTCCAGGATTTGGCCGGAAAAATTCAGACTTACATCCGCACCCGTATGCCGGAATGGCGCGAGAACTATCCGGGCGTCGAGGAAATGAACGTCGCCGTGATGGGCTGTATCGTCAACGGGCCGGGCGAGAGCAAACACGCCGACATTGGTATTTCCCTGCCGGGCACCGGCGAGACGCCGTCGGCACCGGTCTTTATCGATGGCGAGAAGCGCATGACGCTCAAGGGGCCGGGGATTGCCGAGGAATTTCAGAGTCTCGTCGAAGACTATGTGAAAACCCACTACGCACGTGGCTCGGCGTCCGACGCCGCCGAATAGCTGACAAGGTCCGAACTCATGGCGACGCTGCAACCTGTACGCGGTACTCACGATTTGCTGCCCGAAGACATGCGCGCCCAGCGCCATGTCGCCGATACCGCCGCCGCGATTGCGCTGCTGTACGGTTTTGAGGAAATGACGCCGCCGGTGTTCGAGTTCACCGATGTATTCCAGCGAACGCTGGGCGACACGTCGGATATCGTGACCAAGGAAATGTATACGTTCGAGGACCGGGGCGGCGACAGCATCACGTTGCGACCGGAATTTACGGCGGGGATCGCGCGGGCTTTCATGTCGAACGGTCTGCAGCAATCGGTGCCGTGCAAGTTCTTCGCGCGCGGGCCGGTTTTCCGTTACGAACGCCCGCAAAAAGGCCGCTTGCGCCAGTTTCATCAGGTCGACGTCGAGATTCTCGGCGTGCCCGGGCCGCAGGCGGATATCGAGGTTATCGCCGTCGGTGCGCACCTGCTGCGCGCACTCGGCGTCGCCGCCGATGTGAAGCTGGAACTCAACACGCTCGGCGATACGGAAAGCCGGCTGCAATACCGCGATACGCTGGTCGCCTATCTGACGGGGCACAAGGACAAGCTCTCGGAAGACAGCCTCAACCGGTTGGAAAAGAACCCGCTTCGGATTTTTGATTCCAAGGACGAAGGCGATCGCGTCGTGATGGCCGACGCGCCGTTGTTGAACGAGCATTTGAACGACCATTCGCGCGAGTTTTTCGATACCGTGCTCGAAGGTCTCGCCGATGTCGGCGTCGAGGCGCATATCAATCGCCGTCTTGTCCGCGGCCTCGATTACTATTCACACACGGCGTTCGAGTTCGTAACCGACAAGCTGGGCGCGCAGGGTGCGGTGCTGGCGGGCGGGCGTTATGACGGGCTGATGGAACAAATGGGCGGACGCCCGACGCCGGGAATCGGCTGGGCGGCGGGTGTCGAGCGGCTGGCCATGATGGTTGGAGATGCGGCGGGTCCGGTTCGACCTGTCGCCGTGGTACCGGTCGGCGCCGACGCCATGCGCGAAGCCATGAAAATTACCCAATCGCTTCGTGAAGCGGGCTATCATGTCGATCTTGGCTATAGCGGCAACATGGGAAAACGCATGAAGCGCGCCGACAAGATTAACGCGATTGCGTCCGTCATCCTCGGCGAGGATGAACTTGCACGAAACGCGGCAAGTGTGCGCGACATGCAAACCGGCGAGCAAACCGAGGTGCCACTCTCGGACCTTGGGGAGCATCTCGCCAAGTACCGCTAGCCATCGTGGCCGGCGCCCCCTCTACATCACGCACCCCCCTGATCGTCGGCGTCAATCATCGCACCGGCAGCCTGACCCTGCGCGATAAACTGTTCGTCGAGGATGCCGGCGTGCCCGGTTTTCTGGAACGGCTGCGAGGCGGGGGCATCGATCAGGCGATGGTGCTCTCTACATGCGACCGGATCGAAGTGATTGCCGTCAGTGACGATGCTGCCCGGGCCGAGGCAGTCATCGGCGAGGCCATGTCGGCGCACGCGGCGCTGCCGTGCGACGAGATATCGCCGGCAATGGCCCGCTTTGCAGGGACCGACGCCGTGCATCATCTGTTCCGCGTCGCGTCGTCGCTGGACAGCGTGGTCGTCGGCGAGCCGCAGGTGCTGGGTCAGATCAAAGCTTGCCACCGACTGGCCCGCGACGTCGGCATGGTATCGGGCGATCTCGAACGTTTGATGCAGTCGGCGTACACGACCGCCAAACGCGTCCGCACTGAGACAGCCATCGGCGAGCGCCCGGTTTCCATTGCTGCCGTCGCCGTCGGTATTGCGCGCGAAGTGCACGGGCGGCTGGAGGATGTCAGCGCCCTGCTGATGGGCACCGGTGACATGGGCGAGGTGATCGCCGATGAATTGCTGAAGGCCGGCCTTTGCGCGCTTGTGGTTTGCGGTTGCGGGCGACCGGCATCGGAGCTGGCGGAAAGGCTAAGAGCTGGACAGGTCGATGAGAACGCGCTGACAGGTGCCCTTGCCGAAGCCGACGTCGTGATCACGGCTATCGGCGGACGCGCGCAGGCGCTGAGCGCGGACATGGTGCGATTGGCGTTGAAAACCCGCCGCTCGCGCCCGCAATTCATTGTTGATGCAAGCCTGCCGCGTGATGTGGAAACCGCGGTCGACCGGTTGGATGACGCATTCCTGTATGATCTTGCCGATCTGGAGCGCCTCGCCATGGAAGGTCAGGCTAGCCGCTCGTTCGAGGCGCAGGCCGCCGAGCTTATCGTCAACGTCGAGGTCGAGGGGTATCTGCAGGGCCGCGTTGAGCGGGCAGCTACACCGGCCCTGAGTGCACTCCGCGCGCATCTGGCGGCGCTACGTGAAAACGTGCTTCTCGAGGCCGGTGACGATGCTGAACGGGCGACGCACCTGTTGGTGCAGCGGCTTTTGCATACGCCGAGCGAACGGCTTCGCACCATGGCGCAGTCCGGTGCGGATATCGAACAGATCGAACGGCTGATCCGCGAGCTTTTCGACATCGCTGAAAACGAGGACGATCAAACGTGAGTATGGAAGAGCATCTGGAACGCGTGACATCACGGTTCGACGAGTTGTCCCACTTGATGGCGGAGAACAATGTCTCGGGTGAGGATTATGCAGCGCTGTCCAAGGAGTATTCGGACCTGTCGCCGATTGTCGCGGCGATCAATGCGTTTCGCGAAGCACGTCAGGAATTCATCGATGCGGCGGCGTTGCTCGACGACCCGGACTGCGATGCGGAGATGCGCGCGCTTGCCGAAGAAGAATGCCGGGCATTGAAGGATCGTCTGCCGCAACTGGAAAATGCCGTAAAGCTGTTGATGGTTCCGAAGGACGAGGCCGATACCCGGAACGCCATTCTAGAAGTACGCGCCGGCACCGGGGGCGACGAAGCGGCGCTGTTCGCCGCCGATCTGTTTCGTATGTATCAACGCTACGCCGACCGCATGGGCTGGAAGTTCACCATCATGCACCTGCAAGACACCGGCATCGGCGGCGCCAAGGAAGCGATCGCCGAGATCACCGGTCGCGACGTGTTCCGCTATCTGAAGTTCGAAAGCGGTGTGCACCGGGTGCAGCGGGTGCCGGTAACGGAATCCGGCGGGCGTATCCACACGTCCGCAGCGACCGTGGCTGTGATGCCGGAAGCGGAAGACGTCGATATTCATATCGAGGAAAAGGATCTCAGGATCGACACCTTCCGCGCACAAGGCGCCGGCGGCCAGCACGTCAACACCACCGACAGTGCCGTGCGTATCACGCACATTCCGACCGGTATGGTGGTGTCGCAACAGGACGAAAAATCACAACATAAAAACAAGGCGGCCGCGATGAAGGTGCTACGGGCACGTTTGTTCGATGCAGAACGTGAACGCCAGGCCAACGAACGTGCGCAACAACGGAAGGATCAGGTCGGTTCCGGTGACCGTTCGGAACGTATCCGTACCTATAACTTTCCCGAACGCCGCGTCACCGACCATCGAATCGGCCTGACGCTGCACAACCTCGACAGTTTTCTGAACGGCGAAATGGACGATGTCGTCAACGCACTTCTGGCGGAAGACAACGCACGCCGATTGGCGAGTATGGAATGACGTCCATCGAGTCTGCTTTGCGTGATGCAGTGGCGGCGCTTTCCGCTGCCGGGATCGACAATGCCCGCCTGGAGGCGCGCCTTCTGGCGGCGCATGTCCTTGATTTGTCGTCGGCGCAGGTTTTTGCGCGTGCGGACCGGAATATGGAAAAGGATCGTCGCGCGACCTTCGACGCCGCCGTGGCGCGCCGCTGCATGGGGGAACCGCTGGCCCATATCACCGGCAGCAGGGAATTCTGGAGTCTCGAATTTCATGTGTCCGCCGCGACCCTGATCCCGCGCCCGGACACCGAAGCAGTTGTTGATCTGGCGGTCGATCTGCACAAGGCACGGCCGCATCCGCGCACCGTGCTCGATCTCGGCACCGGTAGTGGATGCATTCTGCTGGCATTGCTGACATGCTTTCCCGAAGCGACGGGAACTGGCATCGAGATGTCGGCGGACGCTTGTGCGGTCGCGCGCGAAAATGTGCGCACGCTGGGTCTCGAAAAACGTGCCGATATCGTCCATGCGTCGTGGGCGGACAGGATGGCTTCTGGTTTTGATCTGATCGTTTCCAACCCGCCTTATATTCCGAGCGCGGACATTGCCGGGCTGGCGCGCGATGTGCGCGATCATGAGCCGCTATCGGCGCTTGATGGGGGTGCGGACGGTCTCGCTGCATACCGCACGTTGTTGCCGCTTTGCGCGGCGGCGCTGAAGGATACGGGTATAATCGTCGTCGAGGTCGGAATCGGCCAGGGCGCAGATGTTGCACATGTGGCAGCGGCTGCCGGTCTCTTTGCAGGGCCGACACGACGCGATCTCGGGGGGATCGAGCGGGCGCTTTCTTTTTACAAAAAAGGTGTTGGAATTGCGGGGGGCACAGGCTAACTTCCTTGCAGTTCAGCCTTTCGGGGTTGAGGGGGGAACGCCAAGCGGCGTCCAAAAAAACCCACCGTTCCATGCGCTGGTCATCTTTCTTCGGAGGAGGACACTCAACCGAGCTCGAGCTTGGCTTGGCGTGGACACTGTCTTACACAGATAAGCATCTGAGATAATGAAACACGGTCAAAACAATAACAGACGTCAGCGGTCGCGCGGTGCAAATCCTCGCAGGTATCCGAATCAAAAAGGCGGTTCGTTCGAAAGCAACGGTCCCGAGGCGAAAGTCCGGGGCACGGCGCAGCAGGTGCTTGAAAAATATCAGGCGCTGGCCCGCGATGCTTATTCGGCGGGTGACCGAATCCTTGCCGAGGGGTATTTGCAGCACGCAGAGCACTACTACCGCATCCTGAATTCCGAGGGCGAAAACAGTGGGCGGGATGGCAACCGCAATCGTCAGGTTCAAGGCAACCGCGACGAAGACATGAACCGTGACGATGACACGGACAATGACGATCAGCCGCAGCAGTCCAATGCTCGCAATGAAAAACGCGCCGAAAAGGACGATGAAGCAAACGGGCTGCAACGGACCGTGTCGCGTGGCAGGAATGGCAGCCGCCGTCAGACGGAGGCCGAAGAGGCGTCGGAAGACAATGCGGACAACAAGGATAGCGTCACCGACGAAGCACCTGCGCAATCCGTCGACGATGCCGGCGAAGCCGAAGCGCCGCGCAAGCCGCGTGCACGTCGGCCGCGTAAAACCGAACAACCGATCGTCGAAAAACCGGACCAATCCGCTGCCGACTGACGCCTGTCGGCAGATGCCGTTCAGAGTGTTCTTAATTCATCGCCGACTGTGACGGTGCCGCCCTCGACGACGCGCGCGAACACGCCGCAGTCGATGTGGCCATAGCCACGCATCATATCCTTGGGGATATTCATGTCGCGTTCGGCTGTCGTCGGATTGACGTTGATTGCGGCGCAGCGGTCGATGCGCATCAAAACCTCAAGTACGGCATCGCCGATGGTGACCTGTTTGCCGCAAAGTTCGAATTCGGCCCATGCATCGAGCCCATCCACCATGAAGTTGCCGCGAAACCGTTCGGGGTCCGGTTCTGCGCCCGTGACACGGGCCAGATCCTTGACCGAATTCAGGTTGATGATCGAAATGACCGGGCTGTCGTGATCGGAAAGAACGTGGCCGTCCGCGGCTTCAACAAGCTTGGGCCGCCCGCGCGCCTCGTCCTTCATGAAAGCGGCGAAAAAATCCTCGATCATGGTGCGCCCGATTTTTTGCGATAGCTGACCGCGCGCAATCTGATTGCCGCTCCGGTAAATGGTCAGTGACAAGTCGGCTTCGTCGAAGCGGGTCTCGAGCTGGGCCAACTTTTCGTTGCGCATCAGGCAGAGGAAACTGGATTTCGGCATCCATTCCGAAACCGCGCCGGAAATCGGCGTGGAGCCGAGCGCGAGGGCATAGCGGCGATCATACGCTATTGCTTCACCTGGGCGGAGAGCGACGGCTTGCATGTGTTCCGGCCGCAGGCCCTTGACCGGGTAGCGGCAAATATCGCGGAGAACGGTTGTCATGGCCGCCAGATTGGCGAGCGTTGTGCAACCTGTCAAACGCTGGTGCCGACTAAGCGAGGCCGCCGTCGACGAGCAGTTTGTGGAAGTCGCGGAGCGCCTTTTCCGCTTTCGTCGGATCATCGATTCCTTCGATGAAATGGGCGTCGAAATTGGGTTGGCGCAATAGCTTGATGATGCGCTTGCGGGCGAGTTTCAGCGCCTTGCCTTCAGGCAACACCCCGGCGCCGCAGAACTTGACCAGTCTCACCGCACGGTCGCGGATATGCGTGCCCGGGTTGTCGAGCCGGTCGATGATGTTCTCGTCGAGCAGATAGCGCTCGAGCACACCGTCAATGTGCTGTGTCACCTGCTCTTTGATGTCGTCGGGCAGTGCCGAGGACGCCGTTGCCTGATAAGCGCCGGTCGCTGTCACCATGCGATCCTTGTGCGACATCGATTGCTGGCAAAGCTGATTGATAACGCGCGCACTGAAGACAACGTCGAGTTGCTGTACGATATCATCCATGTGATCGTCGTTCATTTCCGTTTTCGACAGCTCCGCCAGATACATAACGCCCCGCGCCGCATCGGGTAGGGCCTTGACGGTCGCGCCGATGGCCGCGCGCCGTCCTGAGACGCCGCCCTGTTCGACGAACTGCGAGCCGCGCAAGGTGAGTGCTTCGGCCGCCTGTGCGCCTGACAGAATGCCTCCCGGCACCATGAGCCGGGCCAGCACGCGCTGGTACTCTTCCATCTCTTTCGAAGGATCTGCTTTGTAGAGAGGCGCGTTGGATCTGAGTTGCCGGAGCGCGCGGTCGACGAGAACGCGCTGGCTGGTGGGCAGCACACGATTCTTGAACAGCGCATTCAGGCGTGCCGCCGTTTCCCTGGCATCGCTGCCTGCGGGATCGAACACCCCGTCGGCAAGGTCGAGCATGCTGATGATGGCGCTGCCGAGCGAGCGCTGCCAGCCGAGGATTTCCTGAATGACGTTGGCACCCATCAGATCGGCGATCACGGTATCGAGCAACAGGATCGCCGTCCTGTCCGTCTCCTGCAGCGCCAGATCGCAGAGCCGGTCGATCTTGCCGGTCCAGCTTGGAATCTTGATCAACTCACGCGACAGCGCGACCATCGCCAGATACTCCGCCGAATGGCCTTGTGTTTTCGGCACAGCCGCCAAGGTTTTCGAAAACACGCGGCCCGGCGCCGGCAGTTTGACCGACTGAGCTTCGCGGGCCTGCTGCGTAATCTGGTCGATGATCTTGTTCAACTCGGACTGGCGCGTCTTGGCGGTCTTTTCCTCGTCCTTGACCTGCAGTGTGGCAACGTGGCTGACGGCTGAAAACCTGAGCGTGTCACGGTCGAAAAGCCGTTGCAGTTGCTTGTAGCTGTGCAGCACTTCGGTCGGGGTAAGGATGACTTCTTCCAGATAGTTCCGAAACAGCCGGTTGAAGATCATACGGGTTTCGAGACCGAAAAAATCCTTTGGCGTCTTGCAATATACAGGGGCGGTCTCAAGTGGCGTGATACGGAGCGGTTTGGCCCCGCCGCCGGCTTGCGTTTCCTCGAAGATCACGCTTTCGCGGATGGTGCCGTCGCTCATCGTCTGGTTGGCGACGATGCGCGCCCCGCCGCAATTCGCATCGCTGAGATATTTCTTGGCGAGCACCAAGGCATCGGCGTCGCTGCCACGGACGGCCTCCGTAGTCCAGCGGCTGTCGCGCAGCACCTGTATGTCGAATTCGCCCTTCGCCATCGTTCTGAGGCCCTGTTCCTCTTCTGCGGAACCAATTTTATGATAATCTTATAGACTGTAAATGTTATCCAATGATTTCGGAATATTTCACTCCCGCAAACGGGTTGAGTCGTCTGGTAGGGGCGTCGACAGGAAGCAGAGAAATTCGCACGCCGGGACTTGCGGGGCTCGGTGGGCAGGCCATATTTTGAATAAGATATCCATAAACCGCGAGGGGTTATCGCTGCCCGATTGGGGGCGATTGCCACCGGCGCATTGAGAGGACGAGAACATGGATTTTGAAAACTTTACCGACCGTGCGCGGGGCTTCATACAGTCCGCACAAACGCTGGCGATCAGGAACAATCATCAGCAGTTGACGCCGCTGCATGTGCTTAAGGTGCTACTTGAAGACAAGGAAGGCCTTGCCGCCAACCTGATTGATGCGGCCGGCGGCGACCGTGGCCGCGCCATCGAAGGCGTCAATCGTGAGTTCTATAAAATTCCCAAGGTCGAAGGCGAAGGTGCGGGTCAGCTCTATCTGGCGCCCGAAGCCGCACGCCTGTTCGATCAGGCGGAACAGTTGGCTGAAAAAGCCGGCGACAGCGTCGTCACCGCGGAGCGGCTTTTGCTTGCCATCGCGTTGGCCAAGGACACGGTTGCGGCCAAGTTGCTGAGCGATGCCGGCCTGACGCCGCAAAATCTGAACACGGCAATCAACGAATTCCGCAAGGGTCGGCCGGCGCACAGCGCCAATGCCGAGGATAATTACGACGCGTTGAACAAGTATGCTCGTGATCTGACGCAGGCGGCCATGGAAGGCAAGCTCGACCCGGTGATCGGTCGGGACGAGGAAATCCGCCGCACCATTCAGGTGCTGTCACGCCGCACCAAGAACAACCCGGTGCTGATCGGCGAGCCCGGCGTCGGCAAGACCGCCATTGTCGAAGGACTTGCGCAACGTATCGTCGATGGCGATGTGCCGGAAAACCTGAAACAGAAAACTCTGATGGTGCTGGATCTGGGCGCGCTCGTTGCCGGGGCAAAGTTCCGCGGCGAGTTCGAAGAGCGCCTGAAAGCCGTGCTGAACGAAGTGACGGCCGCCGCCGGGCAGATCATCATGTTCATTGACGAGATGCACACGCTGGTCGGTGCCGGTGCGGGCGAAGGCTCAATGGATGCGTCGAACCTTTTGAAGCCTGCCCTTGCACGCGGCGAAATGCACTGTGTCGGTGCCACGACGCTGGATGAATACCGCAAGTACGTGGAAAAGGACGCGGCGCTGGCGCGTCGGTTCCAGCCGGTGTTCGTGTCCGAGCCGTCCGTCGAGGACACAATCTCGATTCTGCGCGGCATCAAGGAAAAATACGAACTGCACCATGGCGTGCGGATCACCGACTCGTCGCTGGTGGCGGCGGCGACGCTCAGCGCACGCTATATCACCGACCGCTTCCTGCCGGACAAGGCGATTGATCTGGTCGACGAATCGGCGAGCCGCCTGAAGATGCAGATCGACTCCAAGCCCGAGGAAATCGATGAACTGGATCGCCGCATCATCCAGCTCAAGATCGAACGCGAAGCGTTGAAGAAAGAAACCGACAAGGCTTCGAAAGACCGTCTCGAGAAAATCGAGGTCGAACTTGAGGAGTTGGAGGCGGAATCCGAAGAGCTGACCGGTCGCTGGGAAGCCGACAAGGCCTCGCTGGCGGATACGACCAAGCTCAAGGAGGAACTCGACGCGGCGCGTATGGCGGCCGACCGGGCGATCCGCGAAGGCCACTTGGAGGAGGCCGGGCAGCTGACCTACAGCGAAATTCCGCGCCTACAGGAAGCGCTTGAAAAAGCCGAAGACGGTGCCGAAGGGCACATGGTCGACGAATCGGTGACGGCTGAGCATGTGGCGCAGGTTGTGTCGCGCTGGACCGGTATCCCCGTCGACAAGATGCTGGAAGGTGAACGCGAAAAACTTTTGCGTATGGAAGAATCGCTCCGCCATCGCGTCATCGGCCAGGACGACGCGCTGATCGCCGTGTCCAATGCGGTGCGCCGTGCGCGCGCCGGGCTGGGCGATCCCAACAGGCCGATCGGCTCGTTCCTGTTTCTGGGGCCGACCGGTGTCGGCAAGACCGAGCTGACCAAGGCTCTGGCCGAGTATATGTTCGATGACGAGCAGTCGATGGTCCGTATCGACATGTCCGAGTTCATGGAAAAGCATGCCGTTGCACGCTTGATCGGCGCCCCCCCGGGCTATGTCGGTTATGACGAGGGCGGCTCGCTGACCGAAGCGGTGCGCCGTCGCCCGTATCAGGTGATCCTGTTCGACGAGATCGAAAAGGCGCATCCGGATGTCTTCAACGTGCTTTTGCAGGTGCTCGATGACGGCCGTCTGACCGATGGTCAGGGCCGCACCGTCGATTTCCGCAACACGCTGATCATCATGACGTCGAATCTCGGTAGCGATCTGATTGCGGCCCAGGAAGAAGGTCACGATCTCGAGGAAATCCGCCCGCTGGTCATGGAGGTGGTCCGCTCCTCGTTCCGCCCCGAGTTCCTGAACCGGCTCGACGAAATCATCCTGTTCCGCCGTCTTGCGCGCGAACACATGGACGGCATTGTCGAGATCCAGTTGGACCGGCTGCGGGCGCGTATCAAGGACCGCGGCATCGTCATCAAGCTGGACGGCGCGGCGCGGGCATGGCTCGCGGATCAGGGCTACGACCCGGTGTATGGCGCCAGACCGTTGAAGCGGACAATCCAGCGCGCGCTGGAAAACCCGCTGGCGCAGGCGATCCTCGAAGGACGGGTCAATGACGGCGATGAGATCAAGATCTCGGCCGGCAAGGATGGGCTTCTGATCAACGGCGAGCGTGCCCAGGCGGCGTAAGGCTCAACCCCGGGGCAGCTAACCGCCGGCGTGTCAGTTGATGCGTGTGACGGGGGCTGCCCCGCCCGTGGGTGCGGGTCGTGGGGCCGGGGTGCCGCGTGGCGATACGGTGATCAGAATCTCCGATCCCCGGAGCGTCGTTGAGGTGATCTGCATCTGCATGATGCGATCGTCGCGGTCATAGGTCAGTACGCTGGTCGGGGCGCGGACCGAGGTGATTTCGTTCCAGCCGAATTGCGGCAGCCGGTTACGGTAAAAATCGAACATCGCAACGGGGCTTTGCGACGCGCTAAGGGCCAGTTGCCCGAACCAGTTGTCGGTGCCGACGACAAGGGTTTTGTCGACGATCATGTTGGCGCCTTCGGGAATCGGGATGTCGGGAAAGATGCTGGCGCTGGGTTGTGCGCCGGCGGTGCCGGTGGAAGACATGCCGCCGCCCTGCAATTGCGCCGTTTGCGTGCAGGCCGCGAGGATGAATGCCGCCACCAGATTTAGTGCCAGTACGGGCGCGATATGCCGCAGTGTTGAACGTCTTTGCAAATTCCTGTCCCCCAACGAAAAAAACATGTGAATATGACACAATTAATTTAAAACGATGCTTGCCAAATCCCGAGCATCATCATATACCACCGCGCACTGGCCAACGCCAAGCGCGAGCGCTGTTTTCCACAGCTTCGCGGATTGCCGAAGCGGCCAGTTGAGGATATAATCCTCGCCCTCGTCTGAATGGGGTTTGACAAGCCGGTTGCGCGGCCTTAAAAGCGCGCTCCTCCGGTCGGCACCATTCGGCCGGTTTCGCGTCT
>Ga0209273_10001634_pt1 | contig 19172 bp, 17 predicted proteins | sample tdAd471_FD_187126 | JGI IMG/M metagenome (GOLD analysis project Ga0209273, IMG submission 187126) | Marine sediment microbial communities from the Atlantic coast under amendment with organic carbon and nitrate - tdAd47.1 (SPAdes)... | ecosystem: Environmental > Aquatic > Marine > Coastal >...
TCCACGACGCTCACCCTCGAAGACAGCGGCGACCAGAACCTTCTGACTTCGGTCAATCAAGGGGCAAACGCCGACTTCACCGTCAACGGCTTGGCAGCATCGAACTCAAGCAACACCATCACCGGCTTCGCTCCCGGCCTCTCTCTCACCATCGCCGGCGCGGGCGAAGCCGCTGTCCGCGCTCAAGAAGACACCGGCCTCATCTCCGACCAACTAGAGGCCATCGCAACGCAGTACAACGTCGTGGCTGGACGCCTCCAAAGCCACATTGGGGAGAACGCCGGCGTGCTCTCCGGCGACATTCTGGTGCGGCAGGCCCAGCAGACCCTGCGCGACATCACCGGCTATTTCGCCGACTCGGGCAGCGTCACCAGCGCAACCGCCCTCGGCTTCGAACTCGGCCAGGACGGAACGCTCAGCTTCAACACCTCAGCCTTCAATACCGCCGCCGATGCCGACTTCGAGGACGTTAAGGACTTCCTCGGGACCGGTTCCAGCGGATTCCTCGGCTCTAGCTTCGACCGCCTGAAGGAACTGGCCGACCCGGTCACCGGCCAGATCGAAACCGCGCTTAGCTTTCTCAACCAATCTCAAGAGCAGCTCACCGCGCAAATCGAGATCATCACCGAGCGCACCGATCAGATCATCGCCAACCTGGAACTCCAGTTCGCCGCCGCGGATCAACTCCTAGCCGGATTGGAATAGCAACAAGACCTGATCTCCCGCCTCTTTGAGTCGCAACTATCCAACAGCAACTAGATGGACCCGCAACTTCTCCAGGACTTAGCCGCAGCCACCGCCTCCTTCGTCTCCGCCGCGGAAGCCAACGACGCCGAACAGGCCGCCAAGTTGCTGGCGATCCGCGGAGAGCTTCTGAGCCGCGCGGCCGAGGATCCAGCCTCTCTTTCCGAGGAAGATCGTGAACTCCTCCACAACGTTCGCGACGTCGGAGCGGACGCCCTCCTGCCTCTCATCGCCCGCCGCCACTGGCTGGAATCACGCATCTCCGACGCCCGCAAGTCGCTCCAAACGCAGAACTCCCTGCGCCCCTACCGTGAAACCTCGGGCGGCAGCCTCGACGTGACTTCCTAGACCCGGCTGGGACGCTCGCCGGTTTGGTACAAATGGGCGATACCCTCGTTTGCTTGTTCGGGTTGCCGGCTCTGATCCCGCTCGACCCATAGGCCAACATCCAACCATGTCTCTAGAAATCATCCGTCCGGAGGCCAACGCCTCTCGTACACGCGTCGTCATATTCGACTTCGACGGCACGCTCTCGCTCGTCCGCGCGGGGTGGGTCGACGTCATGGTCCCTCAAATGGTGGAGGGCCTCCTAGCAACCAACTCCGGCGAGTCGGAAGCCGAACTCACCGCCGTCGTCGAAGAGTACGTCGGCCGCCTCACCGGACGTCAAACCATCTACCAGATGATGGAGTACGCCGACCAGATCAAGAAGCGTGGAGGCGACCCCAAGGAACCCGTCCAATACAAGCATGAGTATCTAGACGCGCTGATGGTCAAGATCACCGACCGACGCGAGGGACTGCGCTCGGGCCGGATCGCCCCTGAAGAGATGATGGTTCCCGGAGCGCGCCGCTTTCTGGAGACGCTGCACGAGCGCGGCCTCACCTTCTATCTCGCATCCGGCACCGACCAGCAATACATGCGCGAGGAGGCCGAACTCATCGATGTCGCCAAGTACTTCGACGGCCGGGTCTTCGGCGCCCTCGACGACTACAAGAGCTTCTCCAAAAAGATACTGATTGAGAAGCTCATCGCCGACAGCGACTTCGCCGGCGAGGAGTTCCTCGGCGTCGGAGACGGCTACCCTGAAATTGAAAACGTGAAGAACGTGGGCGGCGTCTCCCTCGGCGTCGCCAGCGACGAGCCCGACTGCATCGACGTCGATCCGGTGAAGCGAGAACGACTCATCGGCGTCGGCGCGGACTGGATCATCCCCAACTTCAACGATCTCGACGCCCTCACCGCCGCGCTGTTTCCGAACGGCTGAGCAGTCCAACAAGCACGGAATTCCCTCATGGCCTCCAAATACGAAACGTTCGATCTCTCGAAGCTAGCCATTCGTCCGCTCGCCGAGCGAGACCACGACATGGACCTGTCGTGGTTGCTCGACCTCGACGACGAGCGCACGCCGCCCTTCGAGCACCCCGACCTGCCCACCATCGCCGAACGGCTCCGGGCCGCCAAGGAACGCGGCACGTCGCGCATCCTCCAGATGGGCGCTCACGTCATCAAGCAAGGCGTGTCGCGTCATTTGATCGACCTTCTGGAGCGCGGCGTCTTCACGCAAGTGGCGCTCAACGGCGCCGGAGCGATTCACGACTTCGAGCTCGCCCGCATCGGCGCCACCACCGAGAGCGTCCCCCGCTACATCCGCACCGGCGAGTTCGGCCTGTGGAAGGAGACCTCCGAACTCAACGAGATCGCCGTGGAAGCCGCGGAACTCGACCTCGGCTTCGGCGAGAACATCGGCCGTCGCATCCTTGAGGACGACCGCCCTCACGCGGACGCAAGCATCCTCGCCGCCGCTTACCGGCTCGGCATCCCGGCGACCATCCACGTCGGCATCGGCTACGACATCGTCCACCAACACCCCAACTGCGACGGGGCCGCCATCGGAAAAGCCAGCCACCGCGACTTCCTGATCTTCACGCGCGGCGTGGAGAATCTCGAGAACGGCGTGATGCTCAACTTCGGCTCGGCCATCATGGGCCCCGAGGTCTACCTCAAAGCGCTGGCTATGTCCCGCAACGTCGCCCGACAGGAGGGCCGGCAGATCGCCGACTTCACCACCGCCGTGTTCGACCTCGTTCCCATCCAAGGCGACTACCAGAAGGAACTGCCCAAGGACGACCCCGGCTACTACTTCCGCCCGCACAAGACGATCCTCGTTCGCACGGTCGTCGACGGCGGCGAGAGCTTCTATCTTCGCGGCGATCACCGCGCCGCTTTCCCCGCGCTCCGGCGAGCCATGCTACAAGTCTTGTAGCGTCGCGCCCCCGAGAGCTTTGCAATGAAGTGGTCCCCGCTACTTAAGAAATTCAGAAAACTGCGCGTCCTCGTCGTGGGCGACGTCTGCCTGGACCGTTGGTGTCGCTACGACCCCGATGCCGCCGAGCCGTCTCGCGAGACCGGCATCCCACGCACCGGGATCGTCGAGACCATCGTGACTCCCGGGGCCGGGGGCACCGTCGCTAACAATCTGTCGTCGCTCGGCGCCGCCCGCGTGGCGGTGATGGGGGCGATTGGCCAAGACGGGTTCGGTTTCGAACTCGAGCGCGCGCTCACCCACCGACGAATCGACTACTCCCTGCTCGTGGCGACGCCCGAGATTCAGACCTTCACCTACACCAAGGTCATCAACTCCGAGACCGGCATTGAGGATAAGGCGCGCGTCGACTTCATCAACAACGGCCCCCTTCCCTCCGACGCCGAGGATCAACTGATCGCGCAGTTCAGCTCGGTTTACGAGGACTTTGACGCCATCGTCGTCTCCGACCAAGCCGAGACCGACGAGGGAGGCGTCGTCACCACCGCCTTGCGTGAAGTCATCAACGACGTCGCCGAGCGTCGACCAGAAATGCCCGTCGTCGTGGACTCGCGGCGCCGAATCGGCTACTTCCGCGGCGTCATTGCAAAACCCAACCAAGACGAGGCCGACGCCGCCTGCCAGTCGCTCTTCGGGCAGAAGGACTACGAGCGACTCCGCCAGGAGATCGGAGCCAAGCCGCTCGTCGTCACGCAGGGGGAAGACGGCGCGCTCTTGATTACCGATGACGGCGCCACACACGTCTCAGGGCCCGAAACCGGGGAGGCGATCGACGTATGCGGCGCCGGAGACGCCTTCGCCGCCGGTATGGCGTTGGCCACCGCCGCCGGCGCCGAGCCCGCTCAAGCCGTCCAACTCGGCGTGGTCGCCGCCGGGATCACCGTCATGAAGCCGGGAACCGGAACCGCAACCCCGGAAGAAGTCCTGGCCGCGATCGATACCATGAGTCACGACGAGCTATAGCCGTTATGAGCTTCCCCACCGAATACGCACAGAAACTACGAACCACCCTCGATTCGATCCCGCTCAGCCGCGTCGACGAGCTGATCGAGATCTTTCGCGCCGCCCGCGACGAGGACCGGCAGATCTTTGTCTGCGGCAACGGCGGCAGCGCGGCTACGGCCAATCACTTCGCCTGCGACATCGTCAAAGGGGCCAGCCTCGGTCGCGACAAGCGCTTCCGTATTCAGGCGCTCAGCGAGCAGGTCCCCACCATGACCGCCTACGCCAACGACGTGGGCTACGACGTCGTCTTCGCCGAGCCCTTACGCAACTTCGCACGACCGGGCGATCTGGTGCTGATCATCACCGGCAGCGGCAATTCCCCCAACGTTCTGAAGGCGCTTGAAGTCGGCCGCGAACTCGGCTGCAAGACCGTCGCTCTCACCGGCCGCGGCGGCGGCAAAGCCGCTCCGTTGGCGGACTTCCTCATCGAAGTAGACGACACGCACATGGGCCGCGTCGAGGACGCGCACATGGTCATCACCCACATGGTCGGCTACCACTTTATGGAACGCGAGTAGTCTGCCCGATTTGATATTGGCCTCGATGCAACGTAGCCTCTCCGCGCTCCTCAATCTGCCCTCGACGCGCACCGATCTGGCCGCGATTCTCACGCTAGCGCTGGCCTTGGTTCCCCGCTGGATTGAAGCGGCCTCGACGTACATCAATCCGGACGAATCCAGCTACTTCACCATGGGCATCGGGCGAACGCTGGCCGAAGTCTACCAACGGTCCACCGCGACCCATCACCCCCCGCTCTTCGTCTTCGTCCTGCACGCCGTCACCCGAATAAGCGACTCCGAACTCGCCCTGCGAGCCGTCCCCATGCTGGCCGGGGTCACGTTCCCATGGTTCTTCTACCGCTGGCTCGGACTCGTGTGGAACAAGACCGCCGGCTACCTAGCGCTGGCGATCCTCGCCTTCGCTCCCCACCTCATCTCGCTCAGCGCCCAAGCCCGCGGCTATACGTTGGCCCTGCTCGGCATCTCCGTTTCGCTCTACTGCTTGGAGCGCGCCCTCAGGGAAGCCTCAACACGTTGGCTGCTGCCTGCGACCCTAGCCCTCTACATCGCCATTCTCAGCGAGTACTTCACGTCTTTCTTCGCGGCCGGCGCGGGCATCTACTTCCTCTTGCGCGCTTGGGGCACGAAGCCCAAGCCGGCCTTCCTCGGGTTGTGGGCGGCCGGCCAACTCGGCGGCGTCTGTATCTACGTTCTGCTCTATTTCACCCACGTCCTGGAGATCGCGGACACCGGCAGCAGCGTCGGAGCCATGGAGGGATTTCTTCGCCACGGGTTCCCCTGGCCGGACACCAACGCGCTCCTATTCCTCATCAAGGGCGTCGTCAAGCAGTCCACTTACCTCTTTGCCTCCCTCCCCATCGGCGGCCTGATGCTCATTCCGTTCGCGTTCGGGGCCTGGTTACTCTGGCGGGGCCAGTCTCCCGAAGACGCCCGGAAGACGCGTCCCATCTTGGCGCTCGCGACGGTTCCGTTTGCCGTCGCCGCCGCTAGTTCCTTTCTACGCGTGCATCCCTTTTTGGATTCGCGCCACACCATCATTCTCGGAGTCTTCGTCGCTCTCCTCTGCTCGCCCGCTCTGGCAAGATGCGCCCGTGGTCGCGAGTGGACCGTTCTGCCCGCGGCTGTGCTGCTCATCCCCCTGTGGCACGCCGCCGCTGTTACGGACACGCACAACATCGGCCCGCACCGCCACCGCCGACACTTGATGGTCGAGGCAGCGGACCACATCCGCGACAACCTGCCGCAAGGAGCTTACGTCCTCACCGACGCGGAGACCAAGCTGATCATCGACTACTATCTTGCTCCGGGCGATTCGAATTGGGAGCACCGCACTCCGCGCTCGGGCTCCTGGACCAATCACGTCCAAATCGTGTCCTACCGCTACGCCTGGAAGGGGCCGGATGACGTCCGCCAGGACTTGGCTCGACTACGCGAGGAGTTCAATCCCCCGCTCGGGCAAGATATCTGGATGATGGAGGGCGGCTGGTTCTACAACCAGTTTGACTCGCCTGAATTTCAAGAAGTGGCCGAAGTCGATCGACGCTTCGGTCACGCCGTCTCCCTATTTCGTTTCCGGGAACCCGCCGCGCCAGAGTACTCCCTTCAGCCGGACGCCCAACGATAGCCTCGCGCCCAACAGCTCTGGACAGCCCGGGGCGTGGACCGACGGCACGCCCCGTTCGTACTCTGGACTCCGCGATCCGCCCAACGAATCCACTCTTCAACGTAAGTGAGCGTCAATGGCGAAGTAAACACTCTCTAGCGACTCTCGCTCCGTGCGCAGGAAGCTTTCCAAGCCAGCAATTCCGCCTTCATCTCGGCCGCCACCTCCGGTAGTTTGTCCTTCACGTCGTAGCGCTCGCCGGGGTCGACCGCCAGATCAAACAGCAGATCCTCTGCCGCGCGAGCCTCATCGAGGTAACTCAAGAACTTGTACCGGTTCCCGATGAGCGCGTGACTCGGCGACCCGAATCGGCCCCGCGCTCCCTTCTCACCGCCGTCCGGCGTTTGGAAGCCAATCGCCCGCGGCCGCTCGCTCATCCGCCCCTCAAGCAGCGGCAACAGGTCCACGCCGTCGATCGGCTCATCGCCTTGCTCCACCTCAAGCCCCGCCACGGCCGCCGTCGTCGGCAGATAGTCCAACGTCGAGCACGGAACGTCCGTCGATTGCCCGGGCCGCACCTTGCTCGGCCATTCTAGTATCCCCGGCACGCGTACGCCGCCCTCAAACAAGCTGCGCTTTCGACCGCGCAAGGGCCCAGCCGATCCCCGCCGGTTCCCTTCCCTCACGCCGCGGCCCTCGGGCCCGTTGTCCGAGCAATACCAGAGCATCGTATCTCCAGCGATCCCTAGGCGCCTGAGTTCCGCCCGCAACCGTCCCACCTGCTCGTCGAGAGCCGTCACGCAGCCGTAGAAGTGCTGCTCCCCCTCACTGAATTCCGAGTACATCGCGCGATGCCGGGGTCCGGCCCGTACCGGCTCGTGCGGCGCGTGGAACCACACCACCGCAAAGAACGGCGCGTCTTCCTCAGCAGCTTTCCGGATGAACGGGATCGCCCGGTCCATGATGACCCGCGAATCGTCGCCCTCCAGGTTCTCCGTCGCGTACTCGCCGGGGCCGGTCCAGTACTTCGACGGAAAAGCCTGCTCCGCCATCGGGTTCCACGTCGGCATCTGCACTTCGGCCGAAAACGACTCGTCGAAGCCGCACTCCCACGGCGGAGAATAGTGCTCCGTCGTGTCTTCCCTTCCCCCGCGCCGTCCGTCGCGCAGATCGCGCGTCAGCGTGCCGAGATGCCACTTGCCGAAATGTCCGGTGCGATAACCGCGCGCCTTCAGCGCCTCGGCGAGCGTCAGCTCGTGGTCGCGCATGTGTCCGGCGTTCGCCGTAAAGACCCCAAAACGAAACGGATGACGCCCGGTCAGCGCGCTACCCCGGGTCGGAGAGCAAACCGGGGCGCCTGCGTAGAACCGGTCGAAGCGCATCCCCGCTCTCGACATCGCATCGAGATTCGGCGTCTTCAGGTAGGGATGTCCGTTGTAGCCGACGTCGCCCCAGCCCTGATCATCCGCCATTACGAGGATGACGTTGGGCCTCCTCGGCCGAGCCTGTGCCCAAGCCGGAGACGCCAGCAGCGGAAAGAGCGCACGCCGGGTCAGCATCAGGCCTTCTCAACCACGCGCAGACTGACGTTCTCAATCATGTCCTTGGCAGCCTCGCCGTACGCCTTCATGTGCGGAGCCGCGCTGTGCGCCTGCAAATGAGCCACGCTCTCCCATTGCTCAACCACCGTGACGCGCGAAGCACGCTTATCTTGCGCCGGGTGCCCGCTGTCGACGTCCACCGCCGGGTAGTAGTGGATACAGCCGTCCTCGGCCAACACGGCCGGGCAGTTTGCTTTGAACAACGCCAAAAACTCTTCCAGGCGGCCTTCGTGAACATCAATCGTGGCGATAACGTCGATCATGATTCTCCTCTTGCCGTCCACTCCAGACGGCGACCCGACAGTGTAGCTCGCCTCGTCCAATCGGCGTGCTACGCTCAGCGCAGAAGCCTATGCAATTCCTCCGAATCGTACTGCTCGCGGCGCTGGCGACGCCCTTCCTGCCGGCCGACTGGAACCAATGGCGCGGCCCCGACCGAGACGGCGTCTCCACGGAAACCGACTTGCTCGCGGAGTGGCCGGAGGATGGTCCTGAGCTGTTGTTTAAAACTGACGGCCTCGGTGCGGGCTACTCCTCTTTCGCCTTCTCAGGCGACCGAATGTTCACTCAGGGCCAGAAGGAGGGCAAGCAGTTCCTCCTCGCGCTCGACTCCGAATCCGGCCAGGTTCTCTGGCAGGTCGAACACGGCGCCGCCTACTCCAACAATCGCGGCAGCGGTCCGCGCGGAACGCCCGTTCTCGACGGTGAGTTCGTCTATGCACTGGGCGGCGACGGCTCCCTGATCTGCGCGCGTCAACAGGACGGCGAGACGGTCTGGCGCGTCGATCTGCTCCAGCGTTTCGGCGGGGACAATATCCGCTGGGGATTGAGCGAGTCGCCACTGATCGACGGCGACCAACTGATCGTCAACGCGGGCGGGTCGGGGTCGAGCGTAGTCGCCCTGAACAAAGCCAGCGGAGAAGAAATCTGGCGCTCGCAGGACGACGAGGCGGGGTATTCTTCCGCGGTTGTGGCGGAGGTAGGCGGCGTCCGCCACTACATCCTGCTCACGGGCGAAGGTGCGATCGGTCTTCGCGCGGCAGACGGCGAACTGCTTTGGCGCTACGCCCCCGTCTCCAACCGGACTGCAAATATCGCGACGCCGATCGTGCGAGGAGACCGGGTCTTCGTCTCTTCCGACTACGGCACCGGCGGCGCGCTCCTTCAACTGAAAGCAGCGGACGGAGGCGTAACCGCGGAGGAAGTCTACTTCACTCGCGACATGCGCAACCACTACTCGAGTTCCGTCCTGATCGGCGACACGCTGTACGGATACTCCAGCCGCATCCTCACCGCCATGCAGTTCGCAACCGGCGAGGTCCTCTGGCAGGACCGCAGCGTCGGCAAGGGACAGGTCATCTTCGCCGACGGTCGTCTCTATCTGCTGGGCGAGGACGGCGTCGTCGGCATGGCCCAAGCCACGCCGGAGGCCTACCGAGAGATTTCGCGCTTCGAGATTGGCCGCGAAGACTTCCCGACGTGGACGCTCCCGGCCATCCACGATGGTCGTTTGTGGCTGCGCGATCAGGACGCCCTCTACTGCTACCGCATCCGCTAAGGACGACACTGATGAATTTTTCCGAACTCCTCCGGGAAGCTATCGACAGCGCCGACGCCGATTTGTCTCCCGAGGCTAAAGAACACATCGCTTCCCAAATGCAGGATTTCTTGCAAGCCTGGGTAGCGATTCATGAGCCCGATGAAAATCTGGAGAAACTCGACGACCCACAGCGAGTGTTGATTCTACAACTGTTAGAGGAATTAGAGGACAAGATCCCGATCCCCATCCACGATCTCAATAAGGAAAACCCTTAGAGCTTTCCCGCGGGACCTGCTGGTAGGATCGCCTCGGACGTTGTAATTATGCCGTTGGTGCGTTCATTTGGGGATTGGCGGGGCCTGATATGGATGGCCATTTTCGCGGTTCTTGCATTTTTGTTGCAGGGACCAGTTGGTTTGCTGCTCACAAAGGTGATCAGCGAACCCATGGTGGCCTATCCCCTTTCCTGGCTGCTGGCCCCTCTCCCCCTGATTCTATTGCTGCCGCGCCCCCGTGGAGTCGGCCCCTTTACCGGCATTGCCATGGGGGTCGGAACGCGTCATAGGATCTATTTGGCCGGCGGGCTAGCGGCCGGCGCCGTGATGTCGGGTGGCATCGTCCTGGTTCAACGACTGGGCGGCTGGCTGACGTTCGACGACGCCGTCAAGCAGGTCCCCTGGGCGCAGGACAGCGTCTTCGTCACATTCACGCTCAGCATCGCGGTCTTCTTCGCGGCGGCAGCCGGGGAAGAGTTGCTTCTGCGAGGCTACGGCTTCCAGCAGCTGAGCCGGTGCCTTTCCCCGGTTGGAGCTGCCTGCGCCGCCGGACTGATGTTCGGCTTCATGCACGCCCAGAACCCCAATGTGACCGGCTTGGCCGTCCTCAACACGACGGAATTCGGACTCGTCTTCGGGCTCGCTCTCGCTCGTCACCGCTCGCTGTGGCTTCCGCTCGGCATGCACCTAGGCTGGAATTTGATGTTGGGAATTTTGGGAGTACGGATCAGTGGGCTTACAATAAGTATTTTCGGGTTCACGAGTTCGCCTCAGGGATCCGCGCTCTGGAGCGGAGGCCGTTACGGCCCGGAAGCCAGTCTGTTCACTACAGCTTCCGTCGCTCTAGCGCTGTGGATCGTCTGGCGTATGCCGGTGCTTGAAGACACCGATCGCTTGATCTGGGACGCCCCGGACTCGCCGATCGACAAACAATGCGAATCGCCGTCCACGCTGTTGCCCTCGCCGTCGCCGGTTGCGTCGTCGCTGACGCAGGCCTCGACAACGCTGGACGTCAAGAACTCATCCGCGACCTGACCGCCGAATACGGCACTGCCCGCGTCCTCATCCCGCGATCCAAGAAACCGCTGGAGATCCAACCCGGCGGTTCAATCGACCCGCGCGAGTGGGGAGCGGCCATGAACAAGAGCGGCCCGGCGGCCCGCGAGGGCGACTTAGTCCAGATCACGCAGGTCGAGATCAAGAGAGACCGCGTGATCTTCGAACTGAACTTCGGTATTTCCGGCGGGAGGAAGTGGTGGCATCGCGTACAGGTCGGCGGCGGCGGCTCCGGTCGCAGCCAGCGCGGAACGACTTTGGGCAACGGGCAACAAACCCATGCGCCCGGCGGTACTGAGATCGCCCTGCTTTTCGAGGGCGAGGTTCCGGAGCAAGAGTCCGAAGAGTTCCTCAAGCTGTTGCGTCCCGTGCTCAACTTCGAATTGCGCAGTGCCGACGAGATGTACATGGACTCCATCGCCCCGGAATTCCGGGCCGCGATCGAGCGAGAGGAAGTCATCGAAGGAATGGATCGTGACATGACGTTGCTCGCGAAGGGCAAGCCGAATCGGAAGGTTCGAGACTTCGACGACGGCGTCGAGACCGAAGACTGGATCTACGGCAAACCCCCGGGCGACGTCGTGTTCGTCACCTTTGAGGACGGACTGGTCATCGGCGTGAAACACGCCCACGCGAATCTGGGCGGCCGGGTGAGCGAGAGAAAACCGATCGAACGCTGATCAATTCCGAGAGAAAGAGTTCGGGCTGTTCGACTGTGATGTCGACGCCCCTTGAGTCTGTAACCGATAAAGAAGAGGAGACTGTTTCCATCCATGGCTGTAAAAGTCGCTATCAACGGGTTCGGCCGCATCGGCCGCAACGTCTTTCGCGCCGCGCTCGACAATGACGCGGTAGAGATCGTCGGCATCAACGACATCACCGACAACCACACGCTGGCCCACTTGCTCAAGCGCGATTCCGTCACCGGCAACCTCGACGCCGAGGTCAGCGCGGACGACGAGGGCGTCACGGTCGACGGCAAGAAGGTCCGCATCTTTTCCGAGCGCGACCCCGCGCAAATCCCCTGGGGCGAAGTCGGCGCTGAGATCGTCGTCGAGTCCACCGGCTTGTTCACCAAGCGTGCCGACGCATCCAAGCACCTGCGCGACGGCGTCAAGAAGGTCGTCATCTCCGCTCCGGCGAAAGAAGAGGACATTACCGTCGTGCTCGGCGTCAACGACGACAAGTACGATCCGGCCGCGCACAACATCGTCTCCAACGCCTCCTGCACCACCAACTGCTTGGCCCCGGTCGCCAAGGTTCTGCACGAGAAGTTCGGCGTCAAGAAAGCCACGATGACCACCGTGCACAGCTACACGAACGATCAGCGCACGCTCGATCTGCCGCACTCCGACCTGCGTCGCGCCCGCGCCGCCGCTCTCAACATGATCCCCACCAAGACCGGCGCCGCCGCCGCGATCGGCCTAGTGATGCCCGACCTCAAGGGCAAGTGCGACGGCTTCTCGATCCGCGTTCCGACCCCCAACGTCTCGGTCGTCGATCTCGTTGTTGAGCTCGACAAAGAAGTCACAAAGGAAGAAGTCAACGGAGCCCTCAAGGCGGCCTCGGAAGAAGGGCCCCTGAAGGGCATCCTCGGCTACACCGAAGAAGAGCTGGTCTCGTCCGACTTCCTAGGCGACCCGCGCTCTTCGATCGTCGACTCCCTGATGACCCGCGTGATGGGCGGCAACATGGTCAAGGTGCTCACCTGGTACGACAACGAGTGGGGCTACTCCTGCCGCGTCGTCGACCTGTGCGGTCAGTTGGCCGCCAAGGGCCTCTAGTTCCTCGCGAACAGAAACCGACACGAGGGGCGTCAAGCGGTTCCCGCCGCTTGACGCCCCTTTTGCGCCTGTGGGAGCCTCGTTCATTGTCAGGCCTGAAATGAAGCAGTTCGACTCGGATTGGGGCGGTCTTGGCCCGTCCTACTGGAGCCGCTTCCTGCTGCTCGCCGTCGGCTACACGACGCTCGGGATCTTCGTTCTGTCCGCGGAGCTTTCCCATCCTGCAATCGGACGGATTGTTTGGCCAGCGAGCGGCCTGGGCTTGGCGGCGCTCGCACTTTGGGGGACCCGCCTTTGGCCTGCCGTCGCTCTGGGCTCCGCAGTGGCGACCTATTACACCGGGGGAGCTTGGTCCCAGAGCCTCGCTACTGCCGTCGGCAATGCCCTCGAGGTCTGGCTAGCCGCCACCCTTCTCCGGAAAGCTCGTTTCGATCCCCATTTCGGCAGCGCGCGCCACGTCATCGCTTTCACCGTCCTCGCGTCTCTCGGCGCGTTAGTCAGCGCGCTCTTCGGCGTTCTTGGTCTCGCCTGGTCAGCCTCGGCCCCCGTCGACATCCTGCCGCGCATCGCTTGGCTTTGGGCGGCCGGCCACGCGATGGGAGCCGTGGTCACAGGGCCTTTCTTCCTCACCCTTTCCCAATGGAAGAGGTGGGTGAGGCAGCCGCCCCGAGTCGCGGAGGCGGCAGCTCTGTTTATCGCTCTCGGAGTGGTCCAGACGGCGGCCTTCCGGACGGATAGCGCCGCCTCACTGTCCTACCTTCCGTTCCCGCTGTTAATGTGGGCCGCGTATCGATTCGGGCCTGCGGGAGCAGCTCCGGCGAATCTGATCCTGGGCAGTCTCGCCCTTTGGTGGACGGCGCTCGGCCAGGGGCCCTTCTCCACAGCCGACAACACGTCGTCGGCATATCTGTTTACCTGGGGATACGCGACCGTAACCGCGATCACAGCCCTCTTCTTCGCCGCCACCATCGCAGAGGGAAGATCGGCGGAGGATCGACGAAGACGGCAAGCCAACGACTATCGTCTGCTCATTGAGCAGGCTGCCGACGGCGTCCTCATTTTTTCTCCTGAGGGCAAATGCGTGGATGCGAACACCAGCGCCTGCGACATGCTCGGGCTCTCCAGAGCCCAACTCATCGGGCGCATGCCGCAAGCGCTGGTCGCCGACTCGCAGATTGGCCTCGCCGACGCTCAGATCAATAGTCTGCAGGCAGGCGCCACCGGCCAATTCGCTTGGAGAATACGTCTACCGGACGGCTCGACCTTCCCGGCCGACGTCAGCGCGAAACGCTTCTCCGACGGGCGGATACAGGCCTTCCTACGCGACGTCACCGCCCGCAAGAGCCTTGAGGAACAACTCAATCAGGCCCAGAAAATCGAGGCCGCCGGGCAGCTCGCTGGAGGCGTCGCCCACGAGTTCAACAACCTGCTCACCCTGATGCTGGGGCACGCTCTCGCCATTCGCAGCGAGTTGGAAGCCGAATCCCCGGCTGACGATCACCTCACCAAGGTCGTGTCCGCCGCCGAACGCGCCGGCAAACTGACGCGCAGACTCCTCACATTCGCGCGCAAGCAGCCCGCTGAGCCTCAGACCATCCCGCTCAATGACCTGGTGTCTGAAATGGCCGGCGTCCTGCCGCGCATGATGGGCGAGGACGTCCAGTTCGTCACCGTCCCTAGCAACGACCCCTGGCTGGTCCGGGTGGATCCCGGCCTACTCCAGCAGGTCGTCCTCAATCTCGCCCTCAATGCAAGAGACGCCATGCCGGACGGCGGGCGCTTAGTCATGGAGTGCCGGAACGTCCACCTCTCCGAAACCTGGACGCGGGAGCGAGCCTCGATCAGCGTCGGCGACTACGCCGTCCTGGCCGTCACCGACACCGGCAAGGGCATGACCCCTGAGACCGCCGCGCGGATCTTCGAACCCTTCTTCACCACCAAGAGCCCCAACAAAGGGGCCGGACTCGGGATGGCCGTCTCACACGGAATCATCCTCCAGGCCGGTGGCGATATCCGCATTATCTCCGAGCCAGGCAAGGGGACTACGGTCGAAATCTACCTTCCCAGAACACGAGGTTCCAGCGCGGAAGTGCCCGCCGTTCCTCGCCCCCGCGAACCGTCCCGCGCCCGCGGGGGCGAGACGATCCTGGTGATTGAAGACGAGCAAGGACTCAAAGAACTCGCCGTCGACATCCTCACGGCCCGCGGGTATGTCGTGCTGACCGCGGCGGACGGAGAAGAAGGCATACGGATCTGTTCACAAAAGGACGTCGCTATCCATCTCGTCGTCTCCGACGTGGTCTTGCCGGGCGTCAACGGGCCCGAAGCCGTCCGCACGATTCGTCAGAAGCGGCCGAAGGTGCGCGTCCTGTTCGTCTCCGGCTACTCCGAGGAACGCATGGCCATCTCGGAGTTGGAGACCGTAGGCACCGGATTTTTGGCCAAGCCGTTTCGCCCCGACGAGCTCTCGGCGGCCGTGCGAGCGATGCTCGATGATCGAGACGCGCCCGCCGCTCCAGCAGCAGATTGAACTCCGGCCGAGCCGACCCTCGGCTGTGGAACAATGGAATTTCGATCCCACTAGACTCCTATGGCATACCAGACGATTGACGAACTCGACCTCCAAGGCAAGCGCGTTTTCATGCGCGTCGACTTCAATGTCCCTCTAGACAACGAAACAGGAAAGACCATCACGTCCGATACGCGCATTCGCGCCGCTTTGCCCAGTATTCAGCGCGCGCTCGAGAAAGGCGCCGCCGTCATTTTGGCCTCGCACCTCGGCCGCCCCAAAGGGCAGCCCAACCCCAAGATGACGCTCGATCCGGTCGCCGAGCGACTCTCCGAACTCCTCGGCCGCCCCGTCCAGAAGGCCGCCGATTGCATCGGTTCCGAGGTCGAGCAAGCCGCCGCGGCTCTCCAGCCCGGGCAGGTCTTGCTCCTGGAGAACCTGCGCTTCCACGCGGGGGAAGAAAAGAACGATCCCGAGTTTGCGGCACAACTCGCCAAGCTCTGCGACGCCTACGTCAACGACGCTTTCGGGGCCGCTCATCGAGCTCACGGCTCCACCGCGGGCATCGCCGCTCTGGTCCCCCACAAGGCCGCGGGCCTGCTCATGCGGAAGGAGCTCCACTACCTTTCCATGGCCGTCTCGAAGCCCGAGCACCCCTACGTCGCCATCGTCGGCGGGGCGAAGATCTCCGGCAAAATCGACGCCATTGAGAACTTCCTCAAGATCGCCGATCGCGTCCTTATCGGCGGCGCGATGACGTACACCTTCCTCAAAGCCCAGGGCCTCGAAGTCGGCGGGTCGCTCGTTGAAGAGGAGAAGCTCGACTTGGCGCGGGAGACCATCGCCGCCGCCGGTCCCAAGCTACTGCTCCCCTCTGACCACGTCGTCGCGGCCGCCTTCGCCGCCGACGCCGAGACCAAGACGCAATCAGTAGCCGCCCCCGTGCCCGACGGCTGGATGGGCCTCGACATTGGCCCCGACACCATCGCGCAATACGAGGCGGAGATCGCCGGCGCCAAGATGATCGTCTGGAACGGCCCCATGGGTGTTTTTGAGATGGAGCCTTTCGCCGCGGGCACGTTGGCCGTCGCTCACGCGGTGGCCGCCTCGCCGGCGGTCAGCATTGTCGGCGGCGGCGACTCGGAAAAGGCCATCCAAAAAGCCAATGTCGGCCCGCAGATGTCGCACGTCTCCACCGGCGGCGGAGCCTCGCTGGAGTTCCTCTCCGGGCAAGAGCTTCCCGGCGTGACCGCCCTCGGCGGCCTTGAGTAGACCGACCGGGAGTTTGTAGTGGGCTCGCACATCTGGGTCTTCGGAAGTCTGAATGCCGACCTCGTCGTCGAGGTCGAGAGACAACCTCGCCCCGGAGAGACGCTGAGCGGCGGCGATCTCGCCGTCATCGCGGGAGGCAAAGGCGCCAATCAAGCCGTCGCGGCCGCGCGCTTGGGAGCGGATGTCCGCATGATCGGCGCCGTCGGAGACGATGCATTTTCAGGAATCTTGCTGGACAGCCTGACCGAGGCCAGCGTCGACCATTCTCGCGTCCGACGGTCCGATCGCCCCACGGGAGCGGCCCTCATCACCGTGGCACAATCGGGCGAGAACTCGATCGTCATCTCGCCCGGAGCCAACGCCGACCCGACCCCCGAGTCCGTCGTCGAAGACCTTCGCGACATCGAGCCCGGAGACTTCCTGCTTTGCCAGCTCGAGTCGCCCGTCGAGACCGTCGAGGCAGCGCTCCGTCACGCCCGGGCACGAGGAGCCCAAACGATGCTCGACCCAGCGCCGGCTCGTCCGCTGCCCACCTCGCTCCTACGAGAGGTGGACATCCTGACGCCCAACGAGGGTGAAGCAGCCACGCTTCGCCCCACCGCCCCTCGCGATGATCCCGCGGCTCAGGCCGAAGCGCTCAAGGCAATGGGGCCCGGCCAGGTTTGCCTGAAGCTCGGCGCCAAGGGCTTCTACCTCGATCGGACCTATCCGGCCTTTCAAGTCGATGCGGTGGACACCACGGCCGCCGGAGACGTCTTCAACGCCGCCCTGGCCGTTGCTCTTCTTGAAGGCCGACCGCTAGCCTTCGCCGCGGCGGCGGCCGCCGTATCGGTCACCCGAAAGGGCGCGCAGCCCTCGGCCCCGTCGACCGAGGAAGTAGAAATGCTCCTCTCCAATCGCCAGTCCGTCTGAGCTCCTTAGGAGCGTTTATCCAGCCGGCGCGCCTTGCGCTGCATATCTCTCTGCTCGTCTTCCACTTCTTTGGCGAACTCTTCCGCCCAGGCCTTCGCCTCTTCGTCTTCACTCTCGGCATAGGGTGCGGCCCACTGCTCGGCTCGTTCGATCAAGATCTTGCGGATGTCAGGCTCGTTCACTCGCTCACGACTGAACATCAACGAGGCGTCCAACAGGACCTTCGCCATCGTTTGACGGAACTGGTCTCCCGGAATGCTGACCGGCCCGGCCTCGAACTTCGCCGACGCCTGGTTGGAGGCGTCAATGTCGAATCCGCCAAGTTCCGACGCAGCGCGAATCAAGCCTCGCCGCAACGTATGACCAACCGCGGCGGTCAGTTGCGACGCCTGCACGGCTTCCCCGGATGCAATCGTCGACATCACGTTCGACTCCGTACCACTGCCGGAGGGGAACGGAAACTCAAGCACGACGGAATCTCCGGCGGTCGCTTTCTGAACTTCGCCGAGCGACTCCGCCAACGCAATCGCAAACTGCCGCCCACTGCGATTCGCCTGCTGCATCAAGTTCTGGTAGTCGGCCGAGCGCTCGTCGTTCTCTTCGATGCCGTCGCTCAGCGCGTCAATCACTTCCATGTACCCGCGCGTCAGGCCGACCAACGTCGACGTCCGCCACAGGACGGCCTTCTCCGCCAACGGGTCCTCCCGCGAGGCGACGTCGTCCAGGTGCTCGACCGCTTTCGAAAAATTGGCCGAATCGAAGTTCTCAACCGCGCCCTCCCAGTGCCAACCGGCGCTGCCGGGCTGCGGCCCTTGAGCCGCGGGATCTCCTCCTCCGCAGGCCGCCGTCAAGGAGACGGCAAGAATCAAGCCGCCGATCGCCGTGGATCGATCCGTCGTTCGTTTACTCATGGTGCTTCCTCGCGGAAAATACCACCATAAATGAGTGCTCAATAGCAAGCGAGCCTAAAGCAATTGTTTCGCGATCGTCTCCAACTGCAGGTTCGACGTGCCCTCGTAGATCGTCCCGATCTTCGCGTCCCGGTAGAGCTTTTCGACGGGGTAGTCTTTCGTGAAGCCGACGCCTCCGTGAAGATCAATCGCCTGGGCAGTCAAGCGCACGGCCAGTTCGGACACATGCAGCTTCGCCATCGCCGCCTCTTTCAGGAACGGCTTGCCCGCATCCTTCAGGCGCGCGGCGTTATAGACCAGCAAGCGCGCCGCCTCAATCTCAGTAGCCATCTGCGCCAACTGGTGGCGGATCGCCTGAAACTCGGTCAACTTTCTCCCGAATTGCTTGCGCTCGGCGACGTACTTGCGAGCATGCTCGAAGGCCCCCTCGGCCACTCCTAACATCTGCGCCGCGATCCCAATTCGCCCCTCGTTCAATGTCTCAATGGCAACCTTGTACCCTTTTCCGACTTCGCCCAGTACGTTCTCCTTCGGAACAGGACACCCGTCGAAGATCAGCTCACAGGTCGACGAAGCTCGAATGCCCAGCTTGTCCTCTTTATGTCCGATCTCAAAGCCCTCAAACTCCCGCTCGACCAAGAACGCCGTAATCCCTTTGTATCCGGCCGACGGATCCGCCGTGGCGAACACCAGGAACAGCTTCGACTCGGCGGCATTCGTAATCCAAAGCTTCCGCCCGGTCAGAATATAGTGGTCGCCGCGATCCTCGGCCCGAGTCGTCAGCGAGAACGCATCGCTTCCCGACGAGGCTTCTGAGAGCGCGTACGACGCCACCCAGGACGCCGCCAACTTCGGGACGTACTGCGCCCGCTGGGCCTCGCTCCCCCAACGCAACAGCGCGTTCAAGACCAGCGTATTCTGCACGTCGACAATCACCGCGGCCGACGGATCGACTTGCGCCAACGCCTCAATCGCGAGCGCGGCCGTGAAAAACGAACCCTCCTGACCGCCCAGCTCCTCGGGGGCCTCGATCCCCATCAGTCCCAGCTCGAACATCTCCGTGATCAAGTCCGGCTTGAAGGCGGAAGCCTCGTCCATCTCGCGCACGTGCGG
>Ga0209273_10001636_pt1 | contig 19160 bp, 21 predicted proteins | sample tdAd471_FD_187126 | JGI IMG/M metagenome (GOLD analysis project Ga0209273, IMG submission 187126) | Marine sediment microbial communities from the Atlantic coast under amendment with organic carbon and nitrate - tdAd47.1 (SPAdes)... | ecosystem: Environmental > Aquatic > Marine > Coastal >...
ATGCGGTAACGGCGACCACCGGAATTTTCCGTAGGTCTTCGTCTTCCTTCAGCCACTTGGTCACTTCAAGACCGGAGACTTCCGGCAACTGGATGTCCATCAGAATCAAGTCGGGGCTATGTTCACGCGCCAGATCAAGCGCGGCCATACCGTCACGTGTCTGGATCGTCTCATAATCGTGAGCTTCCAAAAGATCGCAAAACAACTTCATGTTCAGTTCGTTGTCTTCGACTATCAGGATCTTTTTACCCATACGGTTCCCCTGGCCCCTCCACAAGGCGCTTTGGTTCATTACCTAACCTTTTGGATAATAGTCGTGCTTTCGACAAAAAGACAAGCCCGTCAAGGGATTAAAATAAATTTTTCCTTGAAAAGCGCATGCCTGTGCCAAAAAAGTCATTCCACTGGCGGGTGGAATTTGGGACAATGGCATCAGGCTAAACAAAAACATACCGCTAGCGAGGCATTTTCCATGACCCCCGACATCGCCCAGACCGTTGCGCTACAGAGCGCGGCATTCATCTTTCAGGAAGATGAAATCCGCGACCGCTTCATGGCGCTCTCGGGTGTGGATGTGGACGATATCCGCGCCCGCATCCAAGACCCGGCTTTCCTGGCGTCCGTCCTTGAGTTCCTGGTGAATTTCGAGCCGGACCTGATGGCCTGCGCGGAAACGCTGAATGAGAAACCCGAAACGCTGGTGACCGCGTGGCGCGCGCTGGGCGGCGGCGAAGGCCAGGACTGGTAGCGCCATGACAAGTGTTTCAGACCTCATTGCCACCATCGATCCCGAGCGCCCTCTTCTGCTGCTGGACGCCGATGAAGTGCTGCTCAGGTTCGTCGAACGGCTGGAACAATATCTGGCCACCCAAGGGGCGGAATTGAGGCTTTCAAGCTTCCAGCTAAGCGGCAATATCTTTCACAGAGGCAGCGAGACTCCGGTCCCGCCTGAACACGTGCGCGACCATATCGCCGGCTTTTTCGATGCCTGCGTCGACGATGTACCGCTGGTGGACGGCGCGCGAGAAGCGCTCGACAGCCTAAGAGAGGTCTACCAGATTGCGATTCTCTCTAACGTGCCCAGCCGCTGCCGCGACCGCCGCGAAGCCAGCCTGAAAGCCCAAGGCCTGGATTATCCGGTAATCGCCAACAAAGGCGAAAAAGGCCCGGGAGCAAGAACGCTTGCGGATTCTGTGTCCGCCCACACCGTGTTCATCGATGACCTGCCGCCCCAGCATGCGTCTGTGGCAGCCCACGCGCCGGAAATTCACAGGGTGCATTTCATCGGCGACCCGCGCCTCGCGAAACTTATCGGCAAAGCGCCAGACGCCCATGTCCGCTTCAATGACTGGCCAACCCTTGGCGACCACCTGCATGCGCTGGCCAAGGGGCAGCGACCATGACCCAGACAGCCGCGACACAGGCGGGTTCATCCCGCCCCAGCCTGTGTCGGGTATGCCTGCATGAATATGACGGTGGCAAAATCTGCCCTCAGTGCGACAGACCAAGGACAATTTCGCATCCGGAACTTTTTAGCCTGACCATCGCGCACATTGATTGCGACGCCTTTTATGCCTCAATTGAGAAGCGCGACAACCCGGAGTTGGCGTCAAAGCCCGTGATGATCGGCGGCGAGCACAGAGGTGTGGTTTCCACCTGTTGCTATATCGCCCGCATGAGCGGGGTCAGGTCCGCCATGCCCATGTACAAGGCCAAGAAGCTATGCCCGGACGCCGTGATATTGAAGCCGCGCATGGGCCACTATCAGGCAGTCGGCCGTCAGGTGCGGGACATGATGCGCGACCTGACCCCACTTGTGGAACCGCTGTCGATCGACGAAGCCTTTCTTGACCTCACAGGCACTGAGCGGCTGCATAAGGCCTCTCCCGCCAAGCTCCTCGCTAAATTCGCGCTGGATGTGGAACGAGAGGTGGGCATTACTGTCTCTGTCGGGCTGGCAGCCAACAAGTTCCTGGCCAAACTGGCGTCAGACATGGACAAGCCGCGGGGTTTCACCGTGATTGGTGAAAGCGACAAGCAAGCCGTGCTTGCCTCGCTACCGATCACGCGCATCTATGGCATCGGCGCAAAATCAGCAAGAACCCTGGAAAAAGACGGGCTGACCCAGATCAGCCAGTTGCAGGAGATGGAAGAAAGCACGCTCATGCGCCGGTACGGTGAAACCGGACAACGGCTCTACCGCCTGTCCCGCGGTATCGATAACCGCCGCGTCAGCCCCGTATCGGAAACCAAGAGCGTTTCAAGCGAACGTACGCTCGATAAAGACCTGGCGGACTATGACACGCTTGAGGAAAAGCTGTGGCCGCTTTGCGAAGCCGTGTCTGCAGACCTGAAGCGCAAGGAACTGGCTGGCATCACCATCACGCTCAAGCTCAAGACAAGCATGCACCGCATCATCACCCGCTCGCGCACCATCTCTGGCGCCACGCAACTGGCGGGCACAATCTTCGAGATCGGCCAGCAACTCCTGAAGCCGCTTGCTGATGGCACGCCCTACCGCCTGATCGGCATCGGCGTCAGCCATTTCAGGCCGATCGCTGAGGCCGACCAGCCGGACCTGATTGAGCCCGCGCGCACCAAACGCCAGACTGCGGAAAAAGCCATGGACGCCCTACGCGGCAAATTTGGCACGGCAGCCATCATGAAGGGACGCTCCAAGGTCCCGGCAAAAGATGCCCCCTCCCCAAAAAAGAAATAATAAATTCATATATTTCAGCACCTTAACACAGCCCCCTCAGTGGCACAGGTCTTGCTAGTCTTTTCCCGAGCAACCAATGTTTGGAGAGACGCATGATCGAGCAGTCCAAAAACAAGCTGAACGACAAAGCCGAGATCAACCCCTATGTCAGCAACCTCGCGAGCAAACTGATGCAGACCGCGGCTAATGCTGAAATGAAATTCGACAGCGCAGGCTGGCAGTTGATTACAGAAGTGTTGAGCTTCGCAGCCGCCGCCGAGCAACGCATGTCCGAACAACAGGAACGGATTTCCTTCCTCGAGCAGTTATCCGTAACCGACGAGCTGACCGGCATTCCGAACCGGCGCGGCCTCAGAACCGCCCTTGGCCAGACGCTGGCTTCCGCCGGCCGCCACGGCGAAGAAGGTGTGCTGGGCTTTATCGACTTGGATGGTTTCAAGCATATCAACGACGTTCACGGGCACATGGCTGGTGATGCCGTACTCCGCTTCGTCGCCAAGGCCCTGAAGCAGCATGTTCGCCCGTCAGACACCGTGGCGCGCATCGCAGGTGACGAGTTTGCTATCATTCTGAAGCGCTGCTCTGCCGAGCAGGGCATGAAGCGACTTCGGACGCTGCAAAAGGAAATCAACGCCGGCAAGGTACGCTACGGCGGCGCCACCATTCCTGTGCGGTGCTCTATCGGTGTTCAGGCGTTTGACGGCACTACCGATCCTGCCGTTCTGATCGAAGCGGCAGACCAGGCCATGTATCACGACAAACAAACGCGCAAGGGCGGACATCTGAAGTCGGCCTAGGGCATCAGGAAGACTGCAATCGCAGACAGAGAAGTGGATTCGCCGGTCAAGCCGGCGAATGACGCTTTTGGGGCCTTCAAGGCTCTTTTTTTATGTAGGGTCGTTTGCTATAAGAACCTGAACTTTCTTACGCTTTTCATGAATTTGGACACCCTTATGAGCATTGAAGTACGTCTTACCGATCTTGGCATCGACCTGCCAGCGCCTGTCGCCCCCGTGGCCAACTATGTCCCCTTTGTCCAGAGCGGTAACCTGATCAGCATTTCAGGCCAGATCCCCATGAGGGACGGCAAGCTCGTATTTGAAGGCAAGGTGGGTGATACCGTTTCTGAAGACGAAGCCAGGGCGGCTGCACAGCTGTGTGCAATCAACCTGATTGCCCAGATGAAAGCGGCTTGTGGCGGTGATCTGGAGCGGGTAGCCCGCGTAGTAAAGCTTGGCGGCTTTGTGAACTGTGTCGATGGCTTCGGCGGCCAGCCGCAGATCATCAATGCGGCAAGCGACCTGATGGTTGACGTGTTTGGCGACGCAGGGCGCCACAGCCGGTCTGCAGTAGGCGTGAACGCCCTGCCCCTAAATGTGCCGGTAGAAATCGATGCGCTCGTTGAAATCAAGGACTGATATGGCAAACGGCAAGACAGCAGCCCGTGAATTTCCATGGCTGACAGAAAAAGACGTCGCCCACCGGGGCCTGCACAAGCCAGGCACAGTGGCGGAGGAAAACACCATCGCTGCAGTCTCTGACGCGGTGCATGCGGGCTATGGCGTTGAAATCGACGTACGCGCCACCGCAGACGATATTGTCGTTGTATTTCATGATGATACACTTGAACGCATGACAGACGGCCAAGGGGCCGTTGGTATGTGGGGCTTCCAGCAGCTGAAGAAATTCACCGTAGGTAAAAGCGGCAAGCCGATCCCAAGCCTGCCGGATGTAATGGATGCGATCGACGGCCAAGTGCCACTTTTTATCGAGATCAAATCCCATCCTAAAATGGACATACAGAAACTCTGTGCCGGCGTGCGCCACTCCTTTGAAGGCTATCAGGGCCCGGTGGCCGTGATGTCATTCGACCCGCGCATCGTACTGTGGTTCAAAACCTATATGCCGAAATATGCCCGTGGCCTGGTCGTTGGCCGTGAAGTGCTGCTGGGTGTCAGAAAGCGGCTCGGGCTTCAGTTGGCTGTCCATAAATGCAAGCCTGACTTCCTGGCCTGCGACATCAACCTGCTGCCCAACACCTATTGCACCAAATGGCGCGAAAAGGGTAAGCCGCTCCTGACCTGGACAGTAAGGGACAAACAGCTTGAGGCCATTGGCCGCCAGCATGCCGACGCCCTGATCTTTGAAGCCCCTGCCGTGGTGGGCGAGGGCTTTTAGGCATGCCCGACGGCAGCCAAATCAAGGCGTCCTTCGCAAATTCTATCAGTGAAATCGGGCGCGAAGCATGGGATGCCTGCGCCGGGCACAGCAACCCTTTCATAGAATTCGACTTCCTTCAGGCGCTTGAGGAAAGCGGCTGCGCCTCGGCGGACACTGGATGGCAACCATTCCATGCGCGGATCAACCTTGATGGCATGGACCGCCCGTTGGCCGTGATGCCGCTTTATATGAAAAGCCATTCCTATGGCGAATATGTGTTCGACCACGCATGGGCCCAGGCTTATGAACGGGCGGGCGGCCAATATTACCCGAAGCTGCAATCTTCCGTGCCGTTTGTCCCCGCCACCGGCCCGCGCCTGCTGTCACGCGCGGATGATATGGGGCGCATAGCCCTTCTTGAAGCCGCGCAGGGCCTGACAGACCAACTGGGGCTTTCCTCCCTGCACCTGACGTTCCTGCCCGAAGACGAAGCCCAGCTTGCGGGTGCGAACGGCTATCTGATCAGGAACGATCAGCAATTCCATTGGCGCAACCAGGGGTTCCGGGATTTCGAGGATTTCCTTGAAGCCCTGTCCTCAAGGAAACGCAAGCAGATCAGGAAAGAACGCCGCACGGTCGCGGAAAGCGGTATCCAGATCGAGCTGCTGACTGGCGGCGACATCCAGGAGCATCACTGGGACCATTTCTATCGCTGCTATATCGATACCGGCGCGCGCAAATGGGGCCAGCCCTACCTGAACCGTGAATTCTTCTCGCTCATTGGCGAGCGCATGGCGGACCGCATCCTACTGGTGCACTGCAGCCTTGATGGCCGCCCGGTTGCCTCCGCGCTCAATTTCATTGGCGGGGACACGCTTTACGGCCGTCACTGGGGCTGTGTGGAGGACCACGCCTGCCTGCATTTCGAAGCCTGCTACTACCAAGCCATTGAGTTCGCCATCAACCGCGGGCTCGCGTTCGTTGAGGCAGGCGCGCAGGGCCCGCACAAGCTCGCCCGCGGTTATGAGCCCGTGAAGACATACAGCGCCCACTATCTGCGCGACCCGGGCTTCCATGAAGCCGTCGACCGCTACCTCAGGGGCGAACGCCAGGCCGTCGAAGGCGACATCGCCTATTATGGCGAACACACGCCGTTCAGGAAAACGGACTAACTGCCGTGCCCCGGCCGTCATGCTGAACTTGTTTCAGCATCCACATTCACCCTTCACGCTGCGGATTGACTTTATCATGAACCCTGAACCAAGTTCAGGGTGACAGCGGAGAGCTTGATCAAGAAAAAAGCCAGCAACCGCGGGGCTACTGGCTTTTGTGTACCTGGGCTTGATGGCCGTTATTTCACCGGAACCGGTGGCTTGCCTTCCTTGCGGGTTGCAGGCACGCCGGATTTGGCTTTCTTTTTCTTCGGTGCCTTCGGCTTGGCGGCAGGCGGGGCATGCGGTGTGATCTCGAAGGCGATTTCCTTGTCTTTCACCTTCACAACCACTTCGCCACCCTTGGCGAGCTTGCCGAACAGCAGCTCGTCGGCCAGCGGCGTCTTGATATGCTCCTGGATCACGCGGGCAAGCGGACGAGCGCCATAGTGGCGGTCATAGCCTTTGTCAGAAAGCCACGCCTTGGCTTCTTCCGTGAGGCTGATCTCGACATTCCGCTCCGCAAGCTGAAGCTCCAGCTGCAGTACGAATTTCTCGACCACGCGGGATACCACCTCAGGCGGCAGGAAGTCGAACGCGATGGTGGCGTCCAGACGGTTGCGGAATTCGGGGCTGAACATCTTCTTGATCGCGTCGTCGGAGGCTGTCTCGTCCGTTTCGCGGCCGAAACCGATCGCGGATTTCGAAAGCTCTGCAGCGCCCGCGTTCGTGGTCATGATCAGGATCACATTGCGGAAATCGATCTTCTTGCCATTATGGTCCGTGAGCGTGCCGTTATCCATAACCTGCAGAAGCACGTTAAAGAGGTCCGGGTGCGCTTTTTCGATCTCGTCCAGAAGGAGCACACAGTGCGGGTGTTGGTCAACCGCGTCGGTCAGCAGACCGCCCTGGTCAAAGCCAACATAGCCCGGAGGCGCGCCGATCAGGCGGCTGATCGAATGACGTTCCATATATTCGGACATATCGAAGCGGTGCAGTTCCACACCCAAAAGGCTGGAGAGTTGGCGCGCCACCTCGGTTTTGCCCACACCCGTAGGGCCAGAGAAGAGATAAGAGCCGATCGGCTTGTTGGGTTCGCGAAGCCCCGCACGCGATAGCTTGATCGACGCAGACAGGGCCTCGATCGCCTTGTCCTGCCCGAACACAACGCGTTTCAGGTCTTTCTGCAGCGTTTCCATCACGCGGCTTTCGTCGCGCGATACGGATTTGGGCGGGATGCGTGCGATCTTGGCGACCACGGCTTCCACATCCTTCACGCCAACGGTTTTCTTGCGCCGGGAAGGCGGCAGCAGCATCTGGGCCGCGCCTGTTTCGTCAATCACATCGATGGCCTTATCCGGCAGCTTGCGGTCGGAGATATAACGATCCGACAGCTCAACAGCCGTCTTGATGGCTTCCGCCGTGAAACGCACCTGATGGTGGTCCTCGAAATAGGGCTTCAGGCCCTTGAGGATCTTGATCGTGTCCTCAACCGTTGGCTCGTTCACATCGATCTTCTGGAACCGACGCAGAAGCGCGCGGTCTTTTTCAAAGTGGCTGCGGAACTCCTTATAGGTGGTGGAGCCCATGCAGCGGATCGACCCGCTTGCCAGCGCAGGCTTCAAAAGGTTCGAGGCATCCATGGCGCCGCCGGATGTGGCCCCTGCCCCGATCACCGTATGGATTTCGTCAATGAACAGGACCGAGCCTTCAGTGGCCTCCAGTTCCTTGACCACTGCTTTCAGGCGTTCTTCAAAGTCACCGCGGTAGCGCGTGCCCGCCAAAAGCGCACCCATGTCCAGCGCGAAGATGGTGGCGCCTTCAAGCACCTCAGGCACATCATGCTCGACAATGCGGCGCGCAAGGCCTTCCGCGATAGCCGTTTTGCCCACGCCCGGGTCACCCACCAGCAGCGGGTTGTTCTTCGACCGGCGGCACAGGATCTGGACAGCGCGCTCAAGCTCGGCGTCGCGGCCAATAAGCGGGTCGATCTTGCCGTCGCGGGCTTTCTGGTTCAGGTCCACGCAGTAAGCCGCAAGGGCTGTATCGGCTTTCTCGGCCTTGGCCGCGGGCTCTGCTTGCACGGTTTCTTCTTCGTCCTCAGCCGCACCACGCACCCGGCGTTCTTCACCGAACTCGGGTACCTTGGCGATGCCGTGGGAAATATAGCTGACTGCATCAAGGCGCGTCATGTCCTGGCTTTGCAGGAAGTAGACAGCGTGGCTTTCCCGCTCGGAGAACAGGGCAACCAGGAGGTTCGCGCCTGTCATTTCCTCGCGGCCAGAGCTTTGGACGTGAAGGAGCGCCCGCTGCACCACACGCTGGAAGCCTGCCGTTGGTGTGGCCTCAAGCCCGTCGGAATCAACTTTCAGGTTTTCCATGTCGTCATCAAGATACTCGATGATCTGGCCCCGAAGCACGCCGATATCCACGTCGCAGGCCTTCAGGACCGCAACAGCCTCAGGATCGTCAAGAAGCGCCAGAAGGAGATGCTCAAGCGTGGCATACTCGTGGCTGCGCTCGTTTGCTTCCTTGAGCGCTCTGTGAAGGGTCTCTTCAAGATGTGGGGAAAAACTGGGCACTCTTTTTATCCTTCAGCTGTCGGCACCCCTTGTTTAAGCAAGCGGCGCGGGGGAACTCATTCTTTCTCAAGCGTACATTGTAGCGGGTGGTCATTTTGACGCGCGAAACTAAGCACTTGATTTACCTTGGTTTCGGCAACCTCATAGGTAAAGACACCACACACGCCCACACCCTTCTGGTGAACATGCAGCATGACCTCGGTTGCTTCCTCGATGGTCATGCGGAAAAAGCGTTGCAGTATGTGCACCACAAATTCCATTGGGGTGTAATCGTCATTCAGAAGCAGGACTTTATACATGGACGGCTTTTTGGTTTTGGCCTCTGTCCGGGTCAAAACACCCGTGTCGCCACCATCATTTCCGTCTTTACGCTTGTCAGGCATCGGTCCTCCGTCAATCAATACCTACATAATGTAGTATATCTGACGCCCACTACAAATACTCCGTCGGTACTTTTTTCGTCACCATTAAGTGATGAATGATTTTGGACCCGGTTGTATTCCCTTCAGCGTGGGGCAAAAGGGTAAAGATGCGGTGAAAAAAAGCGACTTTGTTGTTAAGAAGTTGGCAAAGAATGTGACACTTTCCCCATCTGCCGCGTATCACGACCTGTTGGTCGTATTTACCTTTCGCCGGGCCGCGCTGACGCTATTGTGTCTTCAAGACTAATCCGATGGGGACACGACACGATGAAAACCAAAACTTTTGGCTACCTTGCGGGTAGCGCCCTCGCCCTTCTTGCAGCCTCAACCGCCCATGCAGGCGACGACGCCCAGCACGCGCTGGAGGCCGCAAACCTTGAGAAAGCCATCTATTGCATGGACTTGCTTGAAAACAAGCTGGACGTGGACAAGGCGGCAGAGGAATGTTTTGGCGAAACTTACACCCAGCATCACCCGCGGCTGGAGGACGGCCGGGATTCCGTGATCGCCCTGTTTCGCGCGCGGGCCAAACGCTACCCCAACTATTCCGCCCGCGTTGTCCGCTCTGCCGCGAGCGGCGACCTTGTGTGGCTGCATATGCATGTGAAGCGCTCGCCCGAGGAACGTGGCGGTGCCGTGGTCAACATTTTCCGCATGAAAGACGGCAAGATGGTGGAGCACTGGGGTGTGGCCATGCCGGTGCCGGAGACATCCAAGAACGACAACGGCATGTTTTAAAGGCTATGCACAAATTCCCTAAAGGTCGCTCGGCGCGTCGACGCCAGAGGCCTTGAGCGCTTCAACGAGTGCATGCTTGAGGCGCGCGAGGCCTGCTTCCGTTGACGCCTCGCAGCGGGCGACCAGCACAGCCTGCGTGTTCGAGGCGCGCAGGAGCCACCAACCGTCTGATGTTTGCACCCGCACGCCGTCTACAGTCGACATATCAGCCCCCGCCTCTTCAAGCCGTGCCTTCACTTCACGGACCACGTCGAACTTGCGCACGTCGTCGCAGTCAAACCGCAGTTCCGGCGTGTTGATGGCGGCAGGTAGGCCGTCCTTGAGGGCGGTCAGATCGCCACCCTGCTTGGTGATGGCATTCAGGAACCGGATGCCGGCATAAAGCGCGTCATCATGGCCGTAGAATTTATGCTTGTAGAAAATATGACCTGACATTTCGCCCGCGAGCGGGGCGTTCAGTTCAACCATCTTGTCCTTGATCAGGCTGTGGCCGGTTTTCCACATCACGGGCTCACCACCGAGCTCTTTAATGCGGTCAAACAGAGCCTGGCTGGCCTTGACGTCCGCGATGATCGGCGCGCCGGGCACTTCCTTCAGCAAGTCCCCCGCCATGATGGCCAGCATCTGGTCACCCCACACCACGCGGCCGTGGGCGTCGATGGCGCCGATGCGGTCACCGTCACCATCAAAACTGAGGCCCATGTCGGCCCCGTGTTTGGCCACGGCAGCCTTGAGTTGTTCAAGGTTGGCTTCCACAGTCGGGTCCGCATGATGGTTCGGGAAGGTGCCGTCCACCTCCGCGTTGATCACGATATGCTTGCCCGGCAGGCGCTTCACCAGCGCCTCGACCGCAGGGCCGAGTGAGCCATTGGCTGGGTCCCACACAATGGTGAAGGCTTGCATATCCACATCGCGCATCAAGCGGTCGATATAGCGGTCGAACACATCCTCTTCCCGGATGCTGCCTTCACCCACCTCATAGTCGCCCGCATTCGCGGTTTTGCCGATGGCCTGGATGGCCTCGCCGAAGCAGGGCTTCTTGCCCATCATCATCTTGAAGCCGTTATAGTTGGCCGGGTTGTGCGAGCCGGTGATCATGATGCCGCCATCTGTATCCAGCTCGAACACACTGAAATACAGCATCGGCGTGCCCGCGAGGCCGATGTTGATCACCTCAAGCCCGGTTGACGCCAGGCCCGCCATCAGGTTTTCCGCCATCTTCGGGGATGACACGCGCCCGTCATAGCCCACGCACACCCGGTTGCCGCCTGCGCGCCTCACGTGGGTGCCATACGCCTGCCCAAGCGCCTTCGCGTCGGCATAATGCAGCGTCTCGTCAACGATGCCGCGGACGTCATATTCGCGCAAAACGGTGTGATGGAAAGAATGGCCAGCCATGAAAATACCTTCGGATAAATGGAGAAATTTTGACCAAAGTGTCAGCGGCGGCGCTTGCCGTCAATATGGAATTCCTGAGATATCGTTTCGGGCGGGCTGCGCGGCAACATGCCGCATTTAACGGTTTTTAAACGCCGCTATAGTAAAAGCGCTTTTGCACGAAGGGGCCGATAGCCAGAGGAAGGGGCTGTCATGACCCAAAAATTGAAATGCGGCGACACCGAATGGTGCGACCAGTGCGCCCAAAAGCAGGAAACTGTTGGGCCCCCTGAGCACCTGACAATGAATGCTCTCGGCCGGTGTGACTTCTATCGCAGCAAAAATGAACAGGGGCGCCCAAACCCCATAGGTTCAGACGCCCCGACAAATACGTAGAAAGCCTCAGCCGCCCTCAAACGAAAGGGATCAGGGCGTGGAACTGAGAAATTTTCATGATGTCGGCCACGTGGCCGCTCGTTGGTGCCTTCATTGAGATGCTTTTGCCTTCCTTCTCTGCGATCGCCTTGGCGCGAAGCAGCAGGCCAAGCCCCGCTGAATCAAGGAATTCAAGCGGCGTAATGTCGAGCAACCATTCAGAGCCGGAGTCTTCCGCCAAATCCTTCAGCATGACCCTGAAGGCGCCCTGGTCATCAAAGGTCAGGCGACCGCTCATGGCAATGGTTGTCTTGTTGCCGGATGTGGTGATCTTGTGGTCCATTTCCTAGCCTGCCTTTCTGATCAGCTATTCACAATACGGACGAAGTCGCCCATCGCATCGGATAGTTTAAAGAGTGGTTCGTCGATTTCATCGGATGACCAGATCACCTGGATGGATGATGAATAAGACGACGCAGCTGTCTGCACCAGTTTGGTAACATTGCCAGACACTATTTCAATGTCACCCCGAAGCCGGTTCACCTGGTCCCCGATTTCGCCGGTTGCCGCGTCTTGCTCTTCGACTGCTGCCGAAATACCTGCGCTGATCTCGCTCAGTTCCTGCGTGATTTTCTTGATGCTCGCAATCGCGTCCACACTTTCTGACGTGGTCTGCTGAATGTGATTAACCTGGTTGGTGATATTCTCGGTCGCTGCCGATGTCTGGTTCGCCAGGCTTTTCACCTCGCTTGCCACGACCGCAAACCCCTTACCAGCTTCGCCAGCTCGCGCGGCCTCAATGGTCGCATTAAGCGCCAGAAGGTTGGTCTGACTGGAAATCTTGGTGATAAGGTCAACCACGGAACTAATGGCCTTTGCCGCCTCTTCCAGCGATATGATCTTCTGAGCCGCCAGTTCAGTTTCAGACAATGACTTGGCGGCACAGTCCGCCGACATGGTAATCTGGCGGGCAATTTCCTGCGATGACGCCCTCATCTGCTCAGTTGCTGCGGCAACCCCGTTAGTGTTTTCCAGCGTCCGCGTGGCGGCACGCGATACCTCAATCGTGTTCGAGGAGTTTTCCTCAGTACGCTTGATCGAATCGTGCGCGGCTTCCTGAATTTCGTTCTTCTTGTTGGCTACATCTTCCACCAGCGAATCCACCAGCGAAATAAGCGAGCTTGACTGGCTGTGGATGGCGCCCATGTTTTCGATCGACGCGTTGATATCCCTTGCTGCAAGCAGGAAGACACCGGGCATACCGGGCTCAAGAATCTTTCGGTAATAGCGGTGTTCCTTGACCGCCTGCATTGCCGCTTTTGCTTCCCGAACGAAGGCGTCATTGCGGTCTATGATGCGGTTGATCGCGTTAAAAAGAGGTCTGAGTTCGCCGTCCTCCTGAAGGTTCAGGATGCGCGCCTCAAAATCACCGCTCGCCACAGCCTGGCATACATCTATCGCCTTCTGGATTGATGCATCGAGATTTACTGATTGTTCGGTCATCACCAGTTCCTACTCTGCCGTCAAGCAAGCGACAGCGAAAATTCGTTCAAAGTCATGTTTTTGTCGCTCAGGAGCTTTGCGAGATGCGCACTCGAATCTTCGAGCCCCTGCTTGCGGCCACCTGCAGCCTCAATTCTCAACAAATCCTGGTAAAGCGGGATGATGGTTCCCTCAAGCGAGGCCCGGTTGGGAACCCGCCTGTTGGAATGATACCCAATGATTTCACCAGAAGTACTCAAGGAAGGGGTGACGTGCGCCAGCACCCAATAGTGGTCGCCGTTTTTCGCCCTGTTCATGACATAGGCGAAGATCTCCTCGCCGCTCTGGATGGACTCCCAAAGCGCCTTGAAGATGCAACGAGGCATGTCAGGGTGGCGAATAACACTGTGCGGCTTACCGACTACTTCCTCTTCGGTGTATCCCGCAATATCGAGAAACACGTCATTGGCATAGGTGATATGGCCTTGCTTGTTCGTTTTGGAAACGATGATGTCATCGGGTTCGAAAAAGACTTCAACACCCGAAACATGTTTGCGGTCATCACTCATTGATTAGAAATCCTGTATCCGTCTGTATATCTTCAAGGATAAATTGTATCAGACCCCCGCCAGCGAGACCATATTCAGCCATAAATACTAAACAATCCGTTACCACTTAGCTGGATACTGGGCTTTTTTTACTTCAGCTTTATGGAGGCCGTTACAACATTGCCGATACCGCTATAGGCCAACCTGTCAAAGCCGATGGATCTGGCCAGCAAAATACCTCGGCCGAGTTCGCTCTCGCTCAAAGACGCATCCGTATCGCCCTGCATGAACTGCGCCCAGTCAAACCCTTTGCCCTGGTCAGTGATGCAAAAGCTGAGCACATCGCTGTCCCGACGCATATCGACTGTTACAAGCCGGTCTTTATAGGGGCCATCTGTCAGGCGGGTCTGGATTTCCTCCACCAACCTGTCCTCGGCCAATAAGTTGCGTTTCTCGCGGGCGCCAATCTCAAGATTGCCGTGCTCAATGGCGTTCATCATCAATTCGAACAGGCCCATTTCCGCCCTGGGTGGCTCTGGCGCATGCTGCGAAAGCTTACGCGCCAGGTCCCGCGCTTCTGACGGAGACCTGAATGAATAGCTTGCCCGATTTTCACGCCCAGGTTGACACATGAGGCAGTCCCTATTTATCGGAGAGTTGGTATATTCAGCCTGCCCTGCCGGTTGCAATCTGTCAAACTGACAGTGCATTTCATCATTTTTCTTTCAGGTAGCGCGCCCTGATCCGCTCTGCGGCATCACCTTCTGCAAGGGCCTTGACCCCGTCATTGAAGCGTTTCACCAAGGCCGGATCCCGAACACACAGGCGCCGCGGCGTCGGCGGGAACCGAACAGCCACCTTGAACGGGCGCGGCTGGTCGGCCGCCAGTTGCTGATAGGCATATTCCAGCGCCCAATAATCGCCGATATAGGCGTCCAACCGGCGGTAGAGCATCATCCGGATCAGCTGTCCCCGGTTATAGACCGTCACGCTACTGCCGAAGCTGGCGATATCCTCGGGCGTCAGCTCCTTCAGCACATCTACCGCGCCCGGGAACATTCCAACGCGCATGCCCTTCAGGTCCTGGACAGATGCGATCTGGTCCGTCGATTCTATTGGAACCGATATGCCGTCATGCCAATAGCTGAATATCTCGCTGTTGATGCACAAGTCTTCATTGGTGCTGAAGGTGGTCATGGCGTCCACCTTGCCGGAAGACAGAAGCACCTGCACCCGTGAAAGCGGCGCATGCACGAATTCAACCTTCAGCCCTGCTCGGGAAAAGGCTTCCGCAACCATATCCAGATCAATACCGGAGGAAGGGTCTTCAAGCACATAAGGCGGATTATGGGTGATGGTGCCAACGATGACCGGCTGCCCCTGTTGCCATGTATCCGGCTCAGCCCACAGGGGCTGCACCCCGAAAAGAGCCAGAATCCCCACCAACAAAAGGTACCCGCGTCTCATAAGATCGCGCCTCACCGCCCTAAAAGCGTCTGTTTCGCCTCGTTCAGTTTACCCGCCAGATAGTCATTTCCGCCTTTGTCCGGGTGGCACTGCGCCATCAGCTTACGATAAGCCTGGTTAATTTCCTGTTCACTGGCGCCGTTTTCAAGCCCAAGGACGTCCAGCGCTTCCTGGCGGTTCATCCCACCGGACGACCGGGCGCGGCCTTCGCTCTTGCTCTTCAGGCGTTCAGACGCCTTGGCGCCGAACATGCGCCAGGCTGCGAACCCTGCAGGGATAATAGCCAAAAAGCCTTTGCCTGCAGCCAGCATCACAACACCAAACAGCGCACACAGGCCCACGATGGCCCAGAAAAGTGACCGTTTCGCCGTCTCTACATCAGCGTTTGCCCACCAGTTCAGAAGAACCAGCAAGGAAAAGGCCAGGATCAGACCGATGACCAACCAGGCAATCACGGGGCTCAGACCTCCTCAGTCTTGCGGAAAGGCAGATTGAGGGAGTCCATCAGCTTGCGGACTTCCTGCCGCGCTGCCACATGCGACATGGAAAGGCCCTTGCCGTCCAGCCCGCCTGCTTCCTTGAGGTCCATCAGCGTCAGTCCGCGCAGGAACAATTCGCGGTAAACCACCCGTTCGCCCAGCCCAGGCACATGGCGAATGCCGATGCGCTTCGTCAATTCATTAAGCACGCGCTCAACCCGCTCCTTGTTCTTGGCATGCAGCGCACCAACACGGTTTCTGAGCACCACCCAGTCGATGGAGCTGCCGTCAGCCATGGCGCGCCGCTGGCGGGCCTTCCAGACCATTTCGGCATAAAGACTTGGGCCTTCCACCTTGTGGCTTGCGGCATTCACCCGTGCGAGCAGATCAAGGTCCACGAAACTGTCATTCACCGGCGTTACCAGCGTGTCTGCAGCCGTATGCGCCAGACGCGACAGGAAGGTGTCACTGCCAGGGCAATCGATCACCACCACATCCACCTTGTCTGCCAGGTTGAGATAGGCTTCCTCAAAACGCTGTTTTTCATCCGCCTCAGCCTCGTCTGCGGTCCTGAGTTCGGACTTTGGCACCACCAGTTCGGTCGGGTGCGGCAGGTCAAGGCCCTTCTTCTCGGCATAAGCCCGGCGGTTTTCGATATAGCGCGTCAGGCTTTTCTGCCGGGCATCCAGATCAATGGTGCCTACGCGGCGGCCTTCGCGCAGCAGCGATACAACAATATGCATGGCGGTTGTGGATTTGCCCGATCCGCCTTTTTCGTTTCCTAAAACAATGAGATACGGTCGGCCCATCTCACCGGTGCCATTGCCCGCAGTCTCTGGGTTTGCCTTGTTATCCGGCACTTGGCCCTCTCCCTTACGCAATACTGACTGTGTCATGCATGTCACGCATCTGACGCCTTATCATTAGACGATCTTGCGATTTGCACCTACACTTATTAGCTAGATATTGGTAAATTATCCGCAGGGAGAAAAGCACAAAGTGCCCTTAAGCGCGCGTAACATTGCTGGAATATTGGTGCTTGTGGCCGTCATGATTGTCGGCCCAATTCTGCTTGCGCGCCACATGCTTGCGATCAGCCGCACGGACGCCTTTGTTGCAGACCAGCCCAATTATCTGGCCCACACCCCGCCGCCCAAGAAAATCAAGATGACGCCCAAGCTCGCGCGGCTCCTAAAGAAGGAACTGCACGCCGTTGAGGCCGTCCCGCGCATCTTCCTGACCCGCCTGCCAGAAGACCTGCCAGAGGTAAACGACGCCAACCGCAAGAAGCGCCTGTTCACCTCCACGCTGCTGCCGATTGTGCTGCGGGCCAACGAGCTGATCCTGGCTGACCGCGGGCGCCTTCTGACGCTCAGGCAAAAGTTTGAGAATCAGCAGCCGCTCAAGCGCGCCGAGAAAAAATGGCTGCGCCAGATGGCCAAGACCTACCGCCTGAAGCGTAAGCAGGACTTCCGCACCAAGGACATCGATTTCCTGCTCTATAAGGTGGATGTGATTCCGCCGTCGCTCGCTTTGGCGCAGGCTGCGATGGAATCGGGCTGGGGTACCAGCCGGTTTGCGCAGGCCGGAAATGCCCTGTTTGGCGAATGGGTATGGGGCGATGCCGATGGCCTTCTGCCCGAAAATCGGGATGAGGGAAAAACCCATAAAATCAAGAGCTTCGAATATCTTCTGGATAGCGTTCGCAGCTATATGACCAACCTGAACCGGCATGCAAGTTATGAAGACCTGCGCCGCCGCCGCGCGGAACTGAGGGAGCTGAATATCGGCATCACGGGTGCTGCGCTCGCGCCAGCGCTGGTGCGCTATTCAGAACGCGGCGCTGAGTATGTCAGCGACATTCTGTCGATCATCAACTATAACGATCTGGATGGCCTTGACGATGCCCGCCTCGTGGCCCAGAACTCTTGAACAACCCATTTCCGGATTTCCTTATGACTGCTTCTGTTCCTGCCGTTCGAACCGTTGAAGACCTGCGTGCGCGGGTGCATGCCTGGAAGCGCGAAGGCCTGCGTGTTGGCCTGGTGCCCACCATGGGCGCCCTGCACCACGGGCACCTGTCGCTTGTGAACGCGATTGCCGAGAAAGTGGACCGGATCGTGGTTTCCATTTTTGTGAACCCGACCCAGTTCGGTGAAGGTGAGGATTTTGACGCCTACCCCCGCACCGAGGCTGAAGACCGACAGAAACTGGCTGACACACCTGCAAGCCTTGTGTTTGCCCCAAACGGCGCTGAAATGTACCGCGCCGGGCACGCCTCCGCCGTAACCGTAGCGGGCCTGACAGACCGCTTCGAAGGCGCGTCCCGGCCCGGCCATTTTGACGGCGTCGCCACGGTGGTGACCAAGCTGTTGCTGCAGTGCCTGCCGGATGTGGCCATCTTCGGCGAGAAGGACTATCAGCAACTGGCGGTGATCCGCCGCTTCGTCGCAGACCTTGATATCCCGGTGGAGATCATGGGTGGCACGCTGATCCGCGAAAGCGACGGCCTCGCAGCGTCCTCCCGCAATGCGTACCTGAATGCAGAAGAACGGGCGATTGCAGGCAAATTCAACGTGATCCTCAAAGATCTGGTCGCGGACGTTGCAGCCGGCGCGAACTTGCGCGACGCGGAAAAAGCCGCCACCGAGAAACTGCTGAAAGCGGGCTTCAAGGCCGTAGATTATGTCTCAATAGTTGACGCCAACTCATTGGAAATTATTGATAAAATCACCACACCTGCACGCGTGTTGGCGGTCGCCCGTATCGGCAGTGTGCGCCTGTTAGACAATATGGCGATAGAGACACCCTGACGCCAAACAGAAACGGGGCACCCGAAGGGCACCCCGCTTGGAACTCCGTCAAGCAAATTAAAGCCTATTCGGCAGCTTCATCCTTCTTCTTATCTTCCGGACGCTCGCGGGGCTCTGGCTCACGCGGGAAGCGCTCTTCGCGCATCGCGGCGTTATAGACAAAGCTGGCCATGATCACGGCTGCCTGCTTCAGGTCCTTTTCAAACGCATGGTCATAAGTATCGACTGTGCTGTGGTGCAGGCGGCTACTGTAATCCAGTGGGTCCTGAATGAACTGGAAGCCCGGCAGCCCAATGTCATCAAACACTTCGTGGTCCGTGCCGCCCGTGTCGTTCATGGTAACGGTGTCCGCGCCCAGATCATGGAAAGGCTTCAGCCACTCAGTGAAAATGGCGGCGGCGGCGGCATTGCCCTCGGCGTAGATACCGCGGATTTTGCCTGAGCCGTTATCCAGGTTGAAATAGGCTGAAAAGCGCTCATAGCCCGGCTTCTTGGTGATCGGGAACATGCCGAATTCCTGGGCATAGGGTTCCATATATTTGAGCTTTTCATCATCGTTTGCCGGGCGCGTCGCCAGGTGGTTCTTCACATATTGGTACGAACCGTAATAGCCCTGCTCTTCGCCGCCCCAAAGCCCGATCCGGATGGTGCGCTTGGGCTGGAACCCAATAGCCTTAAGGATACGCACAGCTTCCATGGTTACCGCTACGCCCGCACCGTTGTCCACGGCGCCGTCACCCATGAACCAGCTGTCAAGGTGGGCGCCCAGCATCACAACTTCAGGGTTGCGGCCCCGGCCCGGGATTTCCGCCAGTGTGGAATAGGACTGCATATCGTCCGTGTAATA
>Ga0209273_10001640_pt1 | contig 19133 bp, 17 predicted proteins | sample tdAd471_FD_187126 | JGI IMG/M metagenome (GOLD analysis project Ga0209273, IMG submission 187126) | Marine sediment microbial communities from the Atlantic coast under amendment with organic carbon and nitrate - tdAd47.1 (SPAdes)... | ecosystem: Environmental > Aquatic > Marine > Coastal >...
GTGAACCGTATCCTTCTATGAGGGACCCGCGCAACGCCTTTAGTCGGCGTTGCGACTCCATCGACCGGTCCCAACCGGTGCCCTGCGTCCGGGCTGCGGACGCGATCCTCCTCACGAGCCCCTGCGCAGAAGCGCCGGGTGAGCACGCATGAACGACACCACCCCGACGGACCAGACCTCGCCGAAACCCCAGACCGAGGCGGGCAGCCCGGACTCGAACGCTCCGGAAGCAGCCGCTCCCGCGCCGGCAGCCGAGTCCTCGTCCGATAAAAAGCTGCCTCAGGATCCCAAGAAGGCGACCGACAACACCCAGTCTGAACAAGACAATACTCCGAACGACGCGATGGATCCGGTCCAACTCAGCCAGACCATGAACGACGCCGCGGAGGCCGCCATGCAGGCCGCTACCGGCGATGCGCCCGCATCTTCTTCCTCCAACCAGGAAAAAGGCGCCGTCACCCCCTCCGAACCCGCCAAGGTCCGCGGCCCGCGCGTCGTCGAGTCCGGACGCGAGTTCCGCGAGGGCACGGTCGTCTCGGTCGGTCCCGAGGACATCTTCGTCGAGTTCGGGCCGAAATCTCTCGGCGTGGTCCCCCGGATCCAGTACCGCGAAAAGGACGGAACCGACTCGCCCGAACTGCCCAAGCCCGGCGACACCCTCAAAGTCGCGGTCGACCGATACGAGGCAAAGGAGTCTCTCTACATCTGCTCGCGCCCCGGCGTCGTGCAGAAGGCCGAGTGGGAACTGCTCCAGCCCGGCCAGATCGTCGATGCCAAGTGCACCGGCTCGAACAAAGGCGGCCTCGAAATGGAAGTCGCCAACCACCGCGCTTTCATCCCCGCCAGCCATGTCGACACGCGGCGGATCGAAGACCTGTCGATCTTCCACGGCGAGAAAATGGCCTGCAAGGTCATCAAGGTCGATCGCTCAGGTCGCGGCAACATCACCCTCAGCCGACGCGAGGTCCTCGCCGAGGAGCAGAAGAAGGCCGCCGAGGAACTGAAATCCAAGCTGCAGGAAGGCCAGACCGTCGAGGGCGTGGTCAAAAGCATCATGCCCTTCGGCGCGTTCGTTGACATCGGCGGCGTGGACGGGCTCGTCCACATCTCAGACCTCACCCACGAGCGGGCCCGCAAGGTCGAGGACCACGTCAAGGAAGGCGAGACCGTCCGCGTCCAGATCCTCAAGCTGGACTGGGAAAAGGGTCGCCACAGCCTCGGCATGAAGCAGCTCCAGGACGACCCCTTCGACGTTGGTCTCAGCGAGATGAAGGAAGGCGACGTCGTTCAGGGACGCATCACCAAACTGCTCGACTTCGGCGCCTTCGCCGAGATCGCACCGGGCGTCGAGGGCCTCGTGCACATCTCCGAACTCGACTGGAAGCGCATCGCCAAGGTCTCCGACGCCGTGCAGCCCAACCAGATCGTTCCGATGAAGATCCTCAAGATCGACGGCGATCAGCGCAAGATCTCGCTCTCGGTCAAGCAGGCCCAGGACCGCCCGGCGGGAATGGGCGGCGGCGGACGAGGCGGCAAGGGCGGACGCGGTCGCGGCGAGCGCGACGAGCGATCGCCCGAGGACATCCTCAAGGACACGCCGGAACTGCGCCGCCTGCGCGAGAAGGCCAAGAAGCAGCACGGCAAGGACCTCAAAGCCGGCCTCGGCGATGGGCTCGGCATGGGTCTTGGCGATCTGAAGCTCTGAGCGACCCATCAGTATCAATCGTTGAAGGGCCGTCCATCGGGCGGCCTTTTTCATTCACTCACGCTGAACCGGTACACTCCCCGCCATGACCGCCGATCCGACCGCCATCCTCAACGATCGCTTCGACGAGGCGATGAAAGCCGCCTTCGGTGACGACCTGCCGGAGGGCGCTTCCGCCCTGCTCTCGCCCTCGAAGAACCCGAAGTTCGGGGACTTTCAGGCCAACGGCGCGATGGGGCTGGCCAAGCGACTCGGCAAGCCGCCGCGCGAGGTCGCCCAGGCGATCCTCGACCACCTGGACATCGCGGACATCGCCGAAGAGCCGGAGATCGCCGGGCCGGGCTTCATCAACATCACCCTCAAGCCGGATGCCCTTAGCGCCGCGGTCGCGGAGATGGACGGCCCAGAACTCGGCATCGAGCCCGCCGCCGATCCGAACAGCGAATTCCGCAAGCAGACGGTCGTCGTCGATCTCTGCGGCGTGAACCTCGCCAAGCAGATGCACGTCGGGCACCTGCGCGCGACGGTCATCGGGGATGCGCTGGCCCGCCTCAACGAACGCCTCGGGCACGAGGTCATCCGCCAGAATCACTTCGGCGACTGGGGCCTGCCCATCGCCATGGTCACTACCGCGATCAAGGACGGCATCGACACCGGGACCATCGACCCGCAGGACCTCACCGTTGCCGACCTCGAGCACTACTACCGCTCGGCCCAGGCAGAGTGCGCACCCGACCGACGGGGTCTCGCCGCGGTCGAGAAGTTTGCGCTGGGACCGAAGGCCCGCGCTGAGCTCGAAGAACAGGTCGCCGGCGCGGAAGCCGCGCTTGCGCGCGCCAAGGAAGGACTCGTCGCGCTGCAAGCCGGCGACGCCGCCTACATGACCGTCTGGCGCCAGATCTGCCACATCACGCTGGAGGACTGCTTCCGCAACTGCCGGAAGCTGCAGGCAAACGTCACCGACGAAGCCACCGCCGGCGAGAGCACCTATCGCGATGAACTGCCTGAGGTCGTGCACGATCTCGAGTCGCGCGGCGTGGCCGAGGAATCCGACGGTGCGCTGATCGTGCGCATCGAGGACCTCACCGGCATCAAGGAGCCCTGCCTGATCCGCAAAAGCGACGGCGGCTACCTCTACGCCACGACCGACATGGCGGCAATCCGCCGCCGCGTCCGTAAACTCGGTGCCGATCGCGTGATCTACGCGGTGGACTCGCGCCAGGGCCTGCACTTCAAGCAGGTGTTCGCTGCGGCGAAGAAGGCCGGGTACACCAAACTCATCCGGGGCGAGGGCGAGGCAGAACTGTTCCACGCCGCGTTCGGTACGGTGCTCGGCGAGGACAACCGGCCCTTCAAGACGCGCTCGGGCGAGAACGTCCGGCTCAGCGACCTGCTCGACGAGGCCATCGCCCGCGCCGAGAAGGCCGTCGCCGAGAAGAACCCGGACCTGCCGGAAGCCGAGCGCCACGAGGTCGCCAAGGCCGTCGGCATCGGCGCGATCAAGTACGCGGATCTGTCCAGCGACCGGATCAAGGACTATGTGTTCAGTTTCGATCGCATGCTGACCTTCGAGGGCAACACCGGTCCGTACCTGCAGTACGCGCAGGTCCGTGTGCGCTCGATACTTCGCAAGGCCGAGAACGAGCACAGCATCCGCGAAGCCGACATCGCCGAGGCCCCGCTCGTCATCGAGCAGCCCGAAGAGAAGGCGCTTGCGCTCGAACTGCTCAAGTACCCGAGCGTCGTGCGCTCCGCCGCCGACAGCTGCGAACCCCACCGCCTCTGCGGCTACCTGTTCGACCTCGCGACATCGTTCAGTTCGTTCTTCACCGCCTGCCCGGTGCTAAAGGCCGACTCCGACGAACTCCGCCTCTCGCGCCTGCGCCTGGCGAGCCTGACCGGACGCGTGCTGCGCGACGGGCTGAACTGCCTGGGCATCGCGGCCCCGGAACGAATGTAGAGCTCGCTGCGTGTGCGGCGGCTCGGGTTTCAAACAGCCACCCAAGGATCCAACGCATGACGCAGACCGCTGACACCGAAGCGATCACGAGCCTCGTCCGCGATTACATCAACGCCGCCCGGACCGCCGACGAGGCGCTGATGCGGACGGTCTTCCATCCCGACTCCACGATCTGCGGCTACGTCGGTCCCGACCTGTTCTCGGCTCCGATCGAGGAGTTCCACGAGTGGAACCGCGGCAACGGACCCGCGCCCGATGTGCGCGAAGAGATCGCATCGATCGATGTCGCCGAGACCGCCGCGAGCGTGCGAATCGAGCTCGAGAACTGGACCGGCCATCGATTCACGGACTTCTTCAACCTGCTGAAGATCGATGGCAAGTGGTGGGTGATGAACAAGATCTTCCACATGCACGAGTAGTCGAATCCGGGGCTCGCCGGGGGATTTTCTCGGTCCGCTCGACCCGCACGCGATTCTCCGTATGCTTGATGGACCCGAGGAGAGGAGAATCCCCATGCGCTACCCCGCCCTGCTGTCCGCCGCCGCCCTTTCGATCGCCGCCGGCACGACGCTCGCCAACCCGGTTTCCGTCACCTTTGAGGTCGACGGCGAGGTCTCGGTGACCACGCTCGAGATCTGCGAGACGATTACCGGCTCGTGCGATTCAGATACATCGCCGATCACGGGCGCCGTCGTGCTCCTGCTCGAACCGGGCATCGACCCGACCGAAGCGGCGATCTTCGACTTCAACTTCGCGCTCACCGAGACGCTGAACCTGAGTTACAACCTTGGCTTCGGGCAAACCCTCACGATCACCGGCGCGGACCTCGCGACGCAGTACGCGCTGGACGGGCCGACGGCTCCGGAACCGGTCGGCCCGGCCGGAGAGTTGTTCTTTCCCGCCGTCCCGATCGTGAACGCCGGCACGCTGAGCTACAACTCCTCGCCCTTCCTCTGCGCGATCCTGCAGTCTCAGAACATCCCGTGCAGCGAGACGATCGACCTCGCCACAGCCGGCGTGGTCGCGGCCCCCATCGTCGCAACGCTCACGCGCGACGGCGACTTCTACGTTCTCGATTTCGACATCACGGTCACGTTCAACGGCGACGATCTCCCGGACGCCCCACCGATCAACGGCACGATCACGACATCGATCCAGGCCGTCGCCCCGGTCCCAGCGCCCGAGTGCCCCGCAGACGTCGACGACTCGGGCTCGGTCGATCTCGCGGACCTGAACATCGTGCTCGGCAACTTCGGTCAATCGACCTCCGACGGCGACACCAACGGCGACGGCGAAGTGGACCTCGCCGACCTGAATGCTGTGCTCGGAGCGTTCGGCACCATCTGCGGATAAATAGGCCGACCAGTTCGGGTTCACCCTAACTCCACATCGAACGCGAGATTTCTCACCGGAATCTCGCGTTTTCTCGTGCGCGCCCGGATCGGATGTCGCCTTACTGTCGGAGACCTCCTTCAGAGAGTGGGAGATCCGTCGCTTCACAACCACGGGATTGCGCCATGCCACGATTCAAGAACACTGTTTCCAGCCTCTCCAGGCCGGTTCTTACCCTCACCATCGGTGTCGCCGTGGTGTGCGCACCGCAACCCGCGGAGGCCGCCGACATCCCGGTCGAGAGCGAGGCGGACTATCAGCTGATGCTCGATGCCGTCCGCGCTGCCGAGTACACGCGCCAGAACTATCTCGAGGACCAGCCCAACCCGCGGGCCATCGCCAGCATCGCCGGCCTCTGGGCCTTCTCCGAGGCAAACCCGCTGGCAACGCCCGAACAGTTTGGGGCCTTCGTTGTGTTTTACGACGCCGCCCTCGCCGCGGCGGTTCCGGGCGATGACCGCCTCGCGAAGACTGGTTCGGTCCTCACCGCGCTCGTCTCCACCCGGATCGATTCGGTTGGCATCCTAGCTGGCACCGACACCCGTGTCGGGCATCGCGCGATCGAACTGCTCGGCATCGACCTGCCCGGGCTCGACGGCTACAACGAGTCGCGACTCCGCATGGCCCGGTACGACCTCGCCTCGGTCCAGCGATTCATCAACCGTACCGAGACCGCCGATGCGCTCACCAGCGTCCTTGCAGGTGTCGACCCGGCCGGCTACCGCATCGACGGGCTCTCTCAGGCTGGCATCGACTACCTGACCAACCTCGGGCTCTCGCCGATGTTCGGCTCTGTCGATCCGACGCAGGTCGAGGTCAACGCCGGGCTCGAGGGCTTGCCCGACTATCAGGGGTTCCTCGAGATCCGCGATGTCGAGGGCGCCCACCTCGGCCTCGAGGGCGAGGTGTTCATGTGCCTCGATGCCATCGAGGCGGAGTCCGCGCTCGTGCTCGATGCCATCGGCGTCGCCGAGATTCAGTCGAATCTCGCGCTCAACTCTGTTCAGTTGTTTGCGGCGGCGAATGACCCCGATGATCCGAACCACGACGCCGCCCTTGCCCAGCTCGAAGCGCGGCGTCAGGCGGTGATCAACGGCATCCGCGCGACCTCCGACGACCGCGCCGCCATCTTCGCGCGCACGCTCATCCTCCAGCAGTCCAGCTACCCCGGCGTGGAAGCCGTGGCCGATGTCACCCGCTCGTTCGCGGGCCTGCAGATCCAGGCGAACAACGGCCTGGTGGTCGCTCAGCACTCGCTCGAAATCGTCGGATCGCTCGCCGGGCTCGGAGCCGCGTACGCCACCGGCAACGTCTTCGCCGGAGTGTCGTCCACCGCGTCGCTCGTCAGCGGTGTCATCAACCTCGCCGGCGCGCTCGACTCGGACGGGGAGAGCGGCGAGGAGCAGGTGTATGACGATATGGTCGCGCTGCGCATGCAGGTCGAGGACCTGCGCGTGCAGATGAACGCGCGGTTCGACCTCGTGGATCAGAAGCTCGACACGATCTTCGAGACGATGATCGGCGGCTTCGGCGCGCTCGGCGACCAGATCGGAGACCTGCAGGACGATGTAGACGACATCGCGGCGAACATCGCCGAAGCACGCACCACGCTCGACCGAATCGAAGCCGCACTCTTCGGCTTCGCCGAGGATGCGCTGCTGCTCCCGCTCTCGCTCCAGGCCGACCTCGTGCTCGACTATCGCAACGACGCTGGCGTGGATCTCTTCTACCAGAACGAAACGCCGAACTTCGTGGACAGCGCGAGTTTCTTCTACACCTACGCGACGACCACTTCGAAATCGACCGTGTTCGCAGGGCCGACGACGCAGCAGCTTACGCTCCACAACGCCGAGTCGACGCTCAACGCGCAGCCGATCGCCCGCTCGCTGAACGATCTGCGACGCATCCCTGTCGGATTGTTCACGACAGACGGTTCTCCGGTGGTCGGTCCGATCACGACCGCGCGCGTGGGAGCCCCCGCGCCATGGTCCCAGGCCGCGGCCTCGTACATGCAGCTCGCGCACGAGAGCCCGTGGTACTTCGCGTTCATGCTGCAGTCGCAGCTCACCGAGCGCGGCGGCGACGCCGAGATCGACGACATCATCGCCGACGGCCAGCGCATCCTGACGCTCGCCAACGCGACACGCGATCGCGCCGACCTATTCAACGCCCTGCTCCAACGGGCGCTCGACCGGATGCCGGTGATCCAGAACCGGATGACCGAGATCACCGACTCCGTTCTTCTGAGCGAGGGCTTCCTTGCGGGGGCGGTCCGCATCGACCCCTGGGGCCCGCTCGGTCAGACGGCGTCGCCGCTCGTCGATCGCACTCCGTCGGTGCTGTTCCCCGGGGGCGAGTGGTCGTTGTTCACCGCGAACTGGGCGCACCGAGGCTACGAGATCACGATCAGCGACAACCGGCTCGACGAATCCGCCACGGTCTCACGCGCGGCACTCGCCGAACGGAACGCGCTCGCGTGGCTGCTCGATCGGCCGAGCAACCTGGAGCGGGCGAACGGGTGGTTTGATCAGTTCGGCCAGATCTCGGAGGACGACGAGTTCGACGTGGAGATCTACAAGAGCTATCAGAACACCATCTATCGGAGCACCCGCACGTTTCGATTCGTCGCGGAAGTCCTCGACCCTTTCAGCGGCGAATGGGGAGCGCCCCCGTTCGAATCGCCGAGTGGAGTCCCGCTTGAAATCGTCTCGGGCGGAGGGTACTCGGAGCTCATGGGAGAAGCCTGGGGACAGTTCGGGAACGCCCTCCAGAACGGTGACCTGACCGATGACATCTACGACGCCGGATTCGTCACGCTGCGAGAGCAGTTCGGATTCCCGGTTCCACAGGAGTACGACGCCGAAGCCCGCCTTCGTGTCCTTTCGGATACCTCGAGCTTTACCGACTCGCAGGGCGACGACTACTTCGCCTTCCAGACCCAGTACCTGACCGAGCAGTACGAACTCGTTCGCGACGAAGTCCGCGCGATGCTTGCCAGCGAACTCGCCGCGCCGGGCACCGTGCTCGCCGCGGAGGGGGATATCCTCAACAACACCAACGCCCTGCTCGACGCGTACCTCACCCTCGGCATGGCCGACGCCATGACACAGAGCGAACTGCTCCGCTCCGCGACCCGCGGCATCCCGAGCGAGGACGGTCTGGGCTTCCGCTTCGAGGACCTGGTGGCCGTGACCCTCGCCGCCGCACAGCGCGACACCGGCGAGCTCGGCGGCACCCCGATCGTGGACCTGCCGACGCTCGAGCCGTACATGACGCAGCGCATCCTCGGACTGAGCAGCGAGATCGATGAAGCGCTCGGCACCGACGCACCGTCGTTCCCCTACGTCGAGTTCGTGCTCGCCGAACTCAACGACCTGCGCGAGAACGCATTCCGCCTCGCGATCGACGACACCTACCTGACCGCCGGCGCGCTCTCCGTGGACGCTACCGAGGGCCTCATGGCCAACGACATCGGCCAGCCCGGCCGGATCAACAACCAGGAACTCGCGGTCGATCAGGAGTTCTTCTCCCTGCCCGAACACATCGCGCCCGCCAACGGCACGCTGACCGTGTTCGACGACGGCTCGTTCAACTACACGCCCGATCCCGGCTTCATTGGCATCGACTCGTTCACCTACCGCCTCATCGCGCGCGTGGACGACTCGCCGAACCCCATCGGCGACCCGAACGTGCGCAGCGAGCCCGCGACCGTCGTGATCTACGTCGGCGAAGGCAACTGCCCGCCCGATGTCACCGGAGACGGCGCGGTTGACCTCGCCGACCTGAATCTCGTCCTCGGCAACTTCGGCCAGATCACCGATGCCGGCGACATCAACGGCGACGGCGAAGTTGATCTCGCGGACCTGAACGCGGTGCTCGGCGCGTTCGGCACTGCGTGTCCGTGAATCACCGGACCCGAACGATCCCCAACACGACAACCGCCCGGCACGAGTCCGGGCGGTTTTTCTTTGTTCGGTGATGTCGGAGTCGATCAGGCGTCTTCGGCCTTGGCGATCTGCCACTCTTCGAGTTCGATCGGGGCCTGGCGCCCGAAGATGGTGACGAGGACGCGGACCAGTCCCTTTTCGGGGATGAGCTCGTCCACGGTGCCCTCGTAGTTCTCGAACGGGCCTTCCTTGATCGTGACGGCCTCCCCCTTTTGGAAGACCATCTTGATCTCGGGCATCTCCTCGGGCTTGCGCGAGTCGAGGAGCATCTTCTCGACCTCGTGGGGCGCGAGCGCGGTCGGGCGGCCGGTGGTGCCGACGAAGTCGCCGACGCCGGTGGTTTCCTTGATCAGGAAGAACACGTCCTGCGGGATGCGCCCGTCGTCCTCGAGACGCATCTCGACGAAGACATACCCGGGGTAGAGCTTGGTTTCCTGGATGCGCTGCTTGCCGCCCTTGACCGTCTTGGTCTTCTCGGTCGGGACGAGGATGCGGTTGACGAGGTGCTTGAGGCCCTCGATCTCGATCTTGCGCAGCAGCGTGTCGCGGACGTAGTTTTCCTTGTTCGACGCGACCCGGAGCGTGAACCAGTTCATGCCGGGGTAGGAGATCGGCTCGCCGTCGATCATCTTGCCCTCGTAGCCGGCCATCTGGGCGGCGGACGGGAGCGTGGTCGCGGTGAGGTCGCCCTCGATCTGCATGGACTTCTTCTTGGGCTTGACCTCGGCGGGAGCGGGCTGCTCGGTCGACTGCTCTGCGGCTTCGGGCGCGGTGTCAGGGCGGTCCTCGGACTGCGCGGGCGTGTCCTGCGGCGTCGCGTCGATCTCGGCGGGCTTGGCTTGGTCGTGCTCGGTCATGGTCGGTGGTGTTTCCTGCGATGGGGTCGCGGGTAGAGGCGCTGGGCCGATATCGCTCGGACGGGTTCAGAAACCGGTTTCGATCAGGTGGTCTGGATGAGATCGATGCTCGTCGCGATCCAGCGGAAGAAGATATCGGAGACGAAGAGCAGGACCGCGATGATGACGCTGATGCCGATGACGACCCAAGTGGAGCCGAGGACCTCGCGCCGGCTGGACCAGTTGACTTTCTTCATCTCACCCTCGGTGGCGATGAGGAATTCGCTGGACTTCTTGTTGGCGTAGCAGAACCAGAAGATGATGATCGCGCCGATCAGCAGCGTGCCCGCCGCGACGCCACCCTGCAGGTACGTCCGCTCAAACTTGGGGACGATCTGCAGCGCAGTCCTCTCGACGGGCGCGTTCCCCTCGACCACAAGGGCGTCGACCGCGCTCGCGGGCTCGCCCGAGTTGAGCAGGACGCTGTTCAGTTCAACGACGTCGCCGTCGACTCTTTGCACGAATCCGGAACCGATCTGAACGCCGCTGCGCCGGAGTTCGACCTCGGCACCGCTGGTAAAGGCGTCGGTAGAGGAGACGGTGTACCGCCACGAGGCCGGGGCGATGTTCATCGCGCCGATCTGGGACGAGAGCCAGAGTGCGCCGCCGGCGACGAGGACGCCGAAGAAGATGGCGCTCATCATGCGGGTCCAGTAGCCCTGTCCGGGTTTGTACATGCTCAGCATCGGCTGCGATCTCCGTTCCGGGAGGCGGAAGGGGTTCGCCGGGTTCGGACCGTTGCCGATCGCGTCCGGACGCGCCCCGCCGCGGGACAAACAGGCCAGGAGTGACTCGAACACTCAACCTGCGGATTTGGAATCCGCTGCTCTGCCAATTGAGCTACTGGCCTAGCCGGTCGAGGGAGCCATGGGGTTTGACGGGGGCCCGGCTCATCTCGACCTTGGACGATATGCGGGGCGATTACTTCCGCTTGATCTTGTGCACCGTGTGCTTGCGCAGACGGGGGCAGTACTTGTTGAGGCCTTCCTTGAGGCCTTCGGGCAGACCGCCCTTGACGTTGACCTGTGTCCGGTAGTTCAGGTCACCGGTCTCGGTGCACTGGAGCCAGACGTATTCGCGGGCGTCGCCCTTCTTCTTGGCCATTGCAAAGCTTCCGTTTCAGTAAACGCCCCGCCGGAGGGCGGGAGCGCGTGTTCGGATTCCAGTTGTGAAAGCCGCGTGGCCCGGGGTTCCGGGCCAGGCGGTGAGAGTTCGTTCAACCGGCTCTCGCCGGGGCGATCATCGCGTGATTACGCGACGATCTCGGAGATGACGCCCGAACCCACGGTGCGGCCGCCTTCGCGGATGGCGAAGCGGAGACCGGCTTCCATGGCGATCGGCTTGTCGCCGAGGTCCACCTCGATGGCGACGTTGTCGCCGGGCATGCACATCTCGGCGCCGCCGAGGAGGTTCACGCTGCCGGTGACGTCGGTCGTGCGGAAGTAGAACTGGGGCTTGTAGCCGGAGAAGAACGGGGTGTGACGACCGCCCTCTTCCTTGGTGAGGATGTAAACCTCGCCCTTGAACTTGGTGTGGGGCTGGATCGAGCCGGGCTTGCAGATGACCTGGCCACGCTCGATCTGGTCCTTTTCGATACCGCGGAGGAGTACGCCGCAGTTGTCACCGGCGACGGCCTGATCCAGAGTCTTGTTGAACATCTCGACACCGGTGACGGTGGTCGGCTTCTTCTCGGTGGTGAGGCCGACGATTTCGACGGCGTCACCGACCTTGACGGTGCCACGCTCGACGCGACCGGTCGCGACGGTACCACGACCCTTGATCGAGAACACGTCTTCGACGGCGATCAGGACCGGCTTGTCGGTTTCGCGCTCGGGCTCGGGGATGTAGCTGTCGAGGGCCTCGAACAGCTCGTCGATGCCCTTGCAGGCCTCGTCGCTGTGCGGGTCTTCCATCGCTGCCTTGGCCTGGCCCTTGACGACCGGGGTGTCGTCGCCGGGGAAGTCGTACTTGTCGAGGAGTTCACGGACTTCCATCTCGACGAGGTCGAGCAGTTCCGGGTCATCGACGAGATCGACCTTGTTCATGAAGACGACGATGTAGGGCACGCCGACCTGACGGGCGAGCAGGACGTGCTCGCGGGTCTGGGGCATGGGGCCGTCGGCGGCGGACACGACGAGGATGGCGCCGTCCATCTGGGCGGCACCGGTGATCATGTTTTTGACGTAGTCGGCGTGGCCGGGGCAGTCAACGTGGGCGTAGTGACGGTTGGGGGTCTCGTACTCGACGTGCGACGAGTGGATCGTCACGGTCTTGGACGAGTCGCGGACGGTGCCGCCCTTGGTGATTTCGGCGTAGCTCTTGACCTCGCCGCCGTTCTTGGCGGCCGAGCGAGCGACCATCGCCGCGGTCAGGGTGGACTTACCGTGGTCAATGTGGCCGATGGTGCCGACGTTGACGTGCGGTTTTGTTCTCTCGAAGGTGCCTTTGGCCATTTCGAACTTCCTCTCGCCGGTCTGGTCTGATCGCCCGGGTTCAGGCGGTCAGTTGTTGATTCCGGCTCTCCTAGCGGTACAAGAAAACCTGATAAAAAGCGACGCCACGGGGAGCGGTCGCACCGGCTGACCGAACCGCTCGGCCTCGCCCATAAACCCTCTTCAACGCTACACAAGCCCTGAAGAAGCACACTGCACACTGTCATCGGATGCACCGACCGCCGAGCGACCGACGCATCCGCATGAACAGGCTTGCCCGGTCGCCAACCCACCGGCTCACGGGCAAGGGCCTCATAGTATGCGCGATTCGACGCGACTCTGCCCGAAACACGGACCAATCGCGACACACACACACCGACCCAGAGCCACCGATGGGACTTGAACCCATGACCTCACCCTTACCAAGGGTGTGCTCTACCACTGAGCTACGGTGGCCAACGTCGTCGGGCAAAACACGCCGACGCCGACCGCGCACCGCCGAAAACGGCGCGGGTCGCGGAATGTACCCGCAGTCGCAGGCAGCGACAAGCCGCCGAGGACCATTTCACGCGGTCGATTTCACCCCTCGCCGCCCCCTGCTACCCTCAACGCCATGACCCGCGCTCTCCGCCCGGCAATATTCTTCGACCGGGACGACACCATCATCGCCTGCAACGACATTATTCCCGATGGCGATATGGGCTATCCAGACCTCGTTCAACTGCTGCCAGGTGCCGGCGAAGCCGTTCAAACCCTTGCGAGCGCTGGCTTTGCGATCGTCGTCGTCACCAATCAGGGTGGTGTGGCGCGGGGACGCTACGGCGAAGACGCGGTCCGGGCGGTCCACGAGCGACTGAACGACCTCCTCGGGGGCAGGGTCGAGGCGTTCCGGTACTGCCCGTTCCATCCGAAGGGAACGGTGGCGGAGTACACGCGCGAGCACCCGTGGCGCAAGCCCCAACCGGGCATGCTTCTGGACGCCGCGACGCAGCTCGGGCTGGATCTCATGAATTCCTGGATGGTCGGAGACAAACTCCGCGACTGCGAGGCCGGGCGGGCGGCGGGCTGCCGGACCATCCTGATCGGTCCGCAGGCCGGCGCGCACGATGGCGATGACGCTGTGGATTTCGTCGCGCCGGATCTTGGCCGCGCTGCGACAATCATCCTGCACCGGTCCAGCGGCGACTGAGCGGTTGTCGCGGCGCGGTGCCTCCGCCACGAGGACCCGGCCGATGTCCGCACCCCAGCGATCCAGCATCACCCTCCGCGCGCTCGACGGTACGCCGCTGGAAGACGGTCGCGTGCGCTCGATCGTGGTCTCTACAGCGCACGCCATCGGCGAGCGCACCGGCGTGACGGTGGTTTCGGTGAACGCCGGGAACGATCGCGTCGAGGTCGTGCTCGAGTGCTCGCGCCTGGAGGCGATCGGCTTCGTCGCGGAACTGCGCCGGCTGACCGAGCAGTGGTACGCCCGCAAGTTCCCGGATGCCGGCCACCTGTGGGGGCCACCACCGGGGGACCGCTTGCGCGATGAGGACACCTGGCGCAGCGAGCACGAGGACGACGACGACTGGTGGCGCGGCGGCGAGCGCGACCTCGGCCCGCCGGGCTGAACGGGCATCGGCTCCCGCCACGGGCTACCCTGCACGCCCGTGACCGAACCGCGCACCTTCCAGAACGCCCCGAAAAGCCGCCCGACGCTGCCGATCCGGCGCCTGCTGGTGGTCATGCCGAGCTGGGTCGGCGATGCGGTCATGGCCACGCCGTCGCTGCGCGTGCTGCGCGAACTGCTGCCGGGCGCGTTCATCGCTGCCCTGATGCGACCGGGCATCGACGACCTGATGCGCGGCACAAGCTACTTCGACGAGGTGCACGTCGGGCGAGCGTCGGGCGTGATGGGCCCGAAGCGGGTGGCTTCCCGACTGCGTCCCCGCCAGTACGACACCGCGCTGCTGTTCACCGGTTCGTTCTCGACGGCCCTGATCACGCGGATCGCCGGTATTCCCCGCCGCGTCGGATACGAACGCGACGGGCGATCGCTGCTGCTGACCGACGGGCTGGTGCCTTTCCGGCGGCGCGATGTCGAACCGTACAGCAACTCGAAGACCGACCCGTCGGCGTGGGCACCGGTGCCGGCCTGCGACTACTACTACGCGCTGACGCGCTACCTGCTGATGACGCACGACCTGCGCGCCTACTCGATGGGCCCGCTCGAACTCGCCACCATCGAGTCCGAGGAGCGCGGCGCGACCGACCTGCTCGACCGGGCGAGCCTCTCGCCCGCGCAGCGCAAGCGCCTGATCCTGCTCAACCCCGGCGGCAACAAGGACGAGAAGCGCTGGCCCGCCGAACGCTTCGCAGCGCTCGCCGACCACTTCATCGAGCACCACGACGCGACGGTGCTGCTCAACGGCTCGCCGAAGGAAGCCGAACTCGTCCGCAGCATCATCGATCGCATCGGCCAGCCGGACCGGGCGATCGCGCTGCCGGAACTCGGCATGAACCTGTCGATCCTCAAGGCGCTGGTGAAGCGCTGCCGGCTGATGATCACCAACGACACCGGCCCGCGCCACATCGCCGCGGCGTTCGGTGTGCCGGTCGTTACGCTGTTCGGCCCGACCGACCACCGCTGGACGACCATCCCGTTCGAGGACGAGATCGAGATCGTCGCCGACCCGACGCTGCCTCACGAAGAGGTCAGCAACGACCACCCAGACCGCTGCCGCATCGACCGGATCGCACTCGACGAGGTGATCAAAGCCTCGGAGAAACTGCTTCGGGGCGTCAGCGCCCGGTAGGCACAGCACCGCGGCTACAGTACGCCTGATACCCGATTGCACCCGCTCCCGCGATTGAAGAGGCCTTTACCGATGACCAGCCCGACCACCACCTCCGGCGTGCACTTTCGTTCGCACACGCTGCCCAACGGGCTGACGATCATCGGCGAGATCGTGCCCGATGCCCACAGCGCCTCCGCAGGCTTCTTCGTGAAGACCGGCGCCCGTGACGAGCGTCCGGTGGAGATGGGCGTCTCGCACTACCTCGAGCACATGATGTTCAAGGGCACCGAACGGCGCAGCGCCGACGATGTCAACCGCGAGTTCGACGAGATGGGCGCCGAGTACAACGCCTTCACCAGCTCGGAGATGACCGCGTTCTTCGCGACCACCCTCCCGGAGATGACCGAACGCTCGGTGGACCTGCTCGCCGACATCCTGCGTCCGTCGCTGCGCCAGGCCGACTTCGACATGGAGAAGGGTGTGATCCTCGAAGAGATCGCCATGTACAAGGATGTGCCCTTCTGGGTGCTCTACGAGCGCGCGATGGAGGAGTACTACGGCGACCACACGCTGAGCTTCCGCGTGCTCGGCACCAACGACACCATCACGAACCTCGAGCGCGACACGATGCAGCGCTACTTCGACGCCCGCTACAGCGCCGACAACACCGCGTTGTGTCTCGCCGGCGCGATCGACTTCGACAAGGTCTGCGCGCAGGCCGAGAAGGTCTGCGGGCACTGGCAGCGCACCGGCGCAAGCCGCGACAACGCTACGCCGACCGTCAACCCGAAAGAGTTCGAGATCCGCGACCCGAACGTGAACCGGGCGTACCTGCTCATGCTCTCGCCCGGCCCGGCCGTGCAGGACGAGGACAAGTACGCCGCGGCGATGCTCGCCCAGGTGCTCGGCGCGCCGGGCAACAGCCGCCTGCACTGGGCGCTGGTCGAGAACGGCCTCGCCGAAGAGGCCCAAGCCGCCTACGACCCGCGCGACGGCTGCGGCGACTTCTTCGTCTACGGCTCCTGCGACCCCGACAAGGTCGACGCCGTCTGGAAGGCGATGAACAGCGAGATCGAGTCGCTCGTCGGCTCGCTCACCGAGGACGACCTCGAGAAACTGCGCAACAAGGCCATGACCAGCGCGACCCTCGCCGGCGAGCGACCCTCCGGGCGCATGCAGCGCCTCGGGCGCGTGTGGACCTACCTCGGCGAGTACGTGTCGCTGGAAGACGAACTGGCAAAGATGAACACGGTCACGCTGGACGACATGCGCCGAGTGTTCGAGCGCTTCCCGTTCCAGCCGCGGACGGTTGGGCGGATGCTACCGGCCTAAACGCCAGGTGTGTCGTCCGAAAGACCCACGACCTCCCCATCCCCCACCCGCGCGATCTTCTCGATCGCCTTGTGCGCATCCTCCCAGCTCTCGCGCTCGCTCTTCTTGAACTGCGCCCAGACGGCCGGGACCGCCAGCAGTGTCAGCGGGATGTACCACGCGCTGGTCCACCAGATGCCCAGGCGGTACCAGCCGAACCAGGTGCTCAGGATCGAGTCGGTCAGCCACACGCCCGGCCAGAGCGTGAACACCAGCACCACGATCACGACGATCGGGATCGTCCTCTTGAGCTTGCCCTCGAACCAGATCTCGGTGTGCTCGTCATTGTCGGCGGTGTCGCTGATGATCGTGGCGATGAGCGTGCGCTCGTAGAGCCCGCCCGCGGCGTCGAGCGTGAAACTCCGCTCGGTCTGCTTCTGGTAGCCCGCGAGCTTGCCCTGCTTGGCGCGCAGCGAGAGCGCCTTCTGCAGGTCCGAGGCGGGCATCGGCGAGACCACGCGCGGGAGCGACGCGTCCTTCGACCATGGCCTTGGCGGCTCGGGAGGTCCGGATAACACCAACTCGCTCGACTGCGGCTCGGGCGGCAGGGGCTGATCGCCCTCAAACAGATTTTGCCCTTCGCTCGGAGTCGGTTCTGGCATATAGTCACCCAGTGTGTGCGTCGGCGGAGACCGGCGAAGTCTAACCCCATCGGCATCGGCACGATGCCGTCGCAGAGGATTCTGCGACACCGGACGAGCCTAGCGCTCCCCGGACCGATGGGCGTCCCTGATGGGTCATCGACCCCTCCGGGCCGAAACACAAGAGCAGCCAGCACTTGCCGCGCGGAACGGACTCCGGGGCAGGCCGGGTTTATCACGGTCTCCAACGTCCTATGTCCCGCAAAGCCGACACCACCAAGACGCCCCACGTCATCCACTCGATCGAGCGCGATCCCTTCGCCTCGCTCAATCTCAAGCGCCCGCGGATCATCGCGACAACGGTCACCGCGCGCCGCCCGCTGAGCGCCACGACACCGACCGGTCGCACGCTCAAACTGGTGCAACCCGAGTCCGAGCCCCAGCACCACGCGCCGTCGCGCACGCCCGTCCACCGCGCGCCCAGGCCCGCCCGGCGCGTCCCGCGCGACGAGAGGAAGCGCCGCGAAGAGCTCATCGCGATCGCGCGGATGCGCATCGAGCAGGAAAACCGCTCGAGCGCCAAGCTCGACGTCAACGACGCGCGCAACATCGTCGCCACCCGCATCGCCCGCGCGCTCGACGGCGGGCGGGCCGCCATCCTCACGCCCGATGTCCGGCGCGACATCGTCACCCGGGCGAAGAAAATGGGCCTGCGCCCGTTCGACGCGAATCTCATCATCGCCATCGTGCAGGACCGCGCTCGCTGCGGCGAGCCGCTCGACGACATGACGGGCGACGCACGCATCCGCCTCGTCCGCGCCCCAGGCGCGAAGCGCGGCGGGCTCACCGAGACCGGCAACGCGCACACCGATCGCGTCGGCACGCCCTCGGAAATGGTCGCGGCGTGCATCGCCTTCGGCACCGCCGTCGCCGCCGTGACCCTGCTGATCACCTGGACGCTCGGCGTCTGGCCCGCCTGATTCGGTTGTGAAGCTCCGAGCCCGCTACGCCGCGGCGTGGTAGTCCGTCGGCGACGCCTTGGCGGCGCGACGCGCCACGCGGATGCCGCCGGTCGTCTTGACCAGCTCGCACGGGTTCGGGTCGATCGCCGGCACCTCGACGCCCACCGACCGGCACGACGCCGCGATCCGGGCCCGCGCATCCTCGATCGACTCGAACGGCGTCGGGTAGACCCGCGGCAGGCCGTCGAAGCCGTCGTGGATGATGAAGTACTGCTCGGCCTCGCCGTCGCGCGACGGGAGCGGCTGGCCGGGGCGGTGGGTCAGCATGTCCGCGGCGTCGCGGAGCACGCCGATGCGGTACGACGGTTGGGTGCGGCTCTTGCTCATGCCATCGCTATCGGCCCAACCGATCAGGGACTTTCGCGAGGTCCGAGAAGATTCACAATTTAGAAGGGCGGGCCTAGCGTTCGGCCTGATTCTCGAATGTCGCCCTACCCACGGAGCCCCACCATGCCCGCCACCGAGACCGCCAAGGCCCAGCCCGGCAAGAAAGCCCCCGCCTTCTCCCTCAAGGACCAGTCCGGCGCGACCCACGCCCTCAAGGACTACGCCGGCGAGAAGCTCGTCCTGTTCTTCTACCCGAAGGACAACACCTCCGGCTGCACCAAGGAAGCCTGCGGCTTCAACGACGACCTCAAGAAATTCGAGAAGGCCGGCGCGAAGGTGCTCGGCATCTCCATCCTCGACGAGAAGAGCAAGGCCAAGTTCGCGGGCAAGCACGGCCTGACCTTCCCCCTGCTCGCCGACAGCCGCACGGACGCCGACGGCAAGCCCGACCCGGTCGTCGCCGCCAAGTACGGCGTGTGGGTCGAGAAGTCGATGTACGGCAACACCTACATGGGCATCGAGCGCACGACCTTCCTCATCGGCGAAGACGGAAAGATCCTGCGCCGCTGGGACAAGGTGAAGGTGCCGGGACACGTCGAGGAAGTGCTGGAGGCGGTGAAGGGGGCGTGAGCCCGACTTCGCATCCCCCACCCCATCCCCCGGTACGCTCTCCCCGGAACCGCGCCCGAACACTCCGCGTTGGACGCCTTCGAGGAGGCC
>Ga0209273_10001641_pt1 | contig 19131 bp, 14 predicted proteins | sample tdAd471_FD_187126 | JGI IMG/M metagenome (GOLD analysis project Ga0209273, IMG submission 187126) | Marine sediment microbial communities from the Atlantic coast under amendment with organic carbon and nitrate - tdAd47.1 (SPAdes)... | ecosystem: Environmental > Aquatic > Marine > Coastal >...
CCTCGGTGGAGGCGGCAATTTTGCTACTTAGAAAATAATCGGATATCGGTTGATTCAGCAGAGTGATCGCCAGCACGGTAAAGCGCATAAAACTAAAAAGAATGAGTGCACGAACCATTAGTTGCCAGACAATTCGGTTAGAAATTTCTGGCCGCCAGAGTAGTAGCAACACGACCAGGCTCAGTATTGATACGGAGAAACTGATTAACTGGCCGCCGCCCATATCGAGCATGACCGCCTGAATGCCGAGTGACGTACTGCTGGCCAGCATGACCCAGGAAAACCGTTCGATCAGGTCATTGACGGGATCGAGAATTTCGCCGATGGCCAGATTAACGCCAATGCCTGCGGGTTCCACGGCTATCTCGGTTCCCTGAGCGACAGAAATTACACCATTAAGCCCGCGAGCAACGCCAAAGGTGATCAGCGACCGTTCCAGATTCTGCTGGATATAGGCAGCGCCCTGCTGGTCCGCGGGGCGGTACTGGGCCAATGCGGCGAGCGAGAGCAGGAGCACAGTTACCAGTATCCGGCTGCTCCCGTTTAGAGATGAGTGACTGGTAGCGGGTGTATCGCGCATTGAGAGTAAATATTACCGGGCTGTTTTATTCACAGGCCCAGCTACTCATCAGGGTGCGGATGGCCGTAACAAAGGCTAGCGGCTGGTCCAGAAAGAGATGATGGTGCGCTTCCGGTATGGCAATAAAGGGAGTGGAAGTCGGTAAGGTCTGGCGCATATAGTTGAGAGTTTCGGTGTCAAAAAACTTGCTCAACTGCCCGTATACGACGGCAAGTGGCGTTGTCAGCTGATTGGCCAGTTCCGATCCCCGACCGAACATACGAGTTTTAAAAGCGTTGTCATCGAATTTCCAGCACCATCCCTGGTCGGTTTCGGTCAGGGAGTTTTCGGCAATAAATTTCACAATCCAGTCACTGGTCTCCGGTTGTTCGGGTAACAGTCGGAATCGCCCAACCGCGGTTTCGAAATCGGGGTAAAACCGTTTGTTCTGGAAGGGTGAACGGGATTTACCACTCTCTTCCTGGTCGTCGGTTTTTGGACGCAGCGGGGAGTCGAGCATAAGCAGGTGTGAAAAGCGGTTCGGGTGGGCGACAGCCACTCTTAAACTAACGGCTCCGCCCATGCTGTGTCCCGCCAGCGCGGATCGGTTATCCAGACCGGCGGCGTCGGCCACGGCGATAATTTCAGCGATGTAGCTTTCTGGCGTGTATTCAGGACGCCGACCACTATCGCCCATGCCGCCTAAATCCAGAGCGACAACGTAATAATCGTCGGCAAGAAACGGTGCGATGAAATCCCACCAATGCAGATGGGCTCCGCCACCGTGGACCAGCAGTAGACCGCGATGACCGGAATTGCCCCAGGTACGGTAGGCGATGTCGGTGCCATCAACGGTGACCTTGCTGTCGGTGTGTTCTTGCGCAAGGGCATGGGTGAACCAGCCGGGTACTTCATTTGCAGGTGTGGTCATCGAGAGTCCGAGTTGGTTAGGGGTTTATTGTTGGCGGCGGCGAGATTGTAAACGAAGCGTTTGCGGCGACCAGAGGCAGCTTACCAGCCAGAAAGTTTTCCTGATCAGCGCTGAGCCAGGATCACTTTATCATCGGCTGGCTTACCCTATCCGCGTCCTTCAGGGAACTCGGCTCCTGCGAGAGAGGGTTGGGCAGCCGTGAAATCGTTCATCCGGGTGTTTGGTCGGGTGCCATGAGAATTATTTCACCGGGGTTCGGTGGTGAAGTTTTACACTCACGCCAAACACCCTGACGCGATAAAGTGGAGCGCGTCCATTGGTATCTTATTGGTGTTTAGCGGTTAGCTAAGGTTCATCAGGCAACCGATTTAATCCGAAAAACGAGGAGGGAGATATGCCCATAGCTCAGGTTAACGGGATAGAACTTTATTACGAAGAAGAGGGCGAAGGAGAGCCGTTGGTGCTGGTCCACAACGTTATCGCCAATGTTCATAGCTTCGATTACAACTTCCCGGTGTTTGCGAGAAATTTCCGTACAGTTCGTTTTGACCTGCGGGGGCATGGGCGCTCATCCAAAGTCGACAGGGAGGCAGATGCGCCCGCTTATTACACCTATGAAAATACCGCCGAAGACCTTTATCAGCTCCTCAAACACCTCGGGATAGAATCTTGCTATCTGCTGGGTCAGGCCTACTGGGGGGTAAGCACGGTGAGTACTTTTTATGCCCGTCACCCGGAAATGGTGAAGGCAATTATTCCCGTGGGTTGTGAACTGCTGGCAACACCCGAGGGGCAGGGGCTGTTTGATGGCCTCAGCGGAGAGCTAAAAGAGGGGTTTATTAAACTCCATGAGGTGGCCCGTAACGAGGGCATGGAGGCGGTGTTTGAGGCCCGGAAGCAGACCAGAACCTTTTGGGGGGATAAAGTCTTTAATAGCCCGCACATCATGGAACTGTTCAGACAGATGTACCGGGAGACCTCGCCGACTACCTTCCTCAACTTCCCGCTGATGAGCCCGGCGTTGAAGCAGGAAATTGTCGATGCCTTTAACGATAATCGGGTGCCGATGATGATGATCATGGGGGAGCAGGATCCTGATCCGGCCAGGAATATCGCGGCTATGAAACAGGACTACCCCAACTGCTACGGGGTAACCCTGTCCGACTGTGGTCACTACGTTGCCCTGGAAAACCCGGATGATTTCAACCGCGCAGTCCTTACCTTTATCGCCGGTGTGAAAAGCGGCCTCTATGTGTAGGGCTGTCCGGCCAGTGGCCGTTTCAACCGGGTGATTGCCAGCGATTCCTGGATTAGAAAAAGGTGGCAGCCGCCCGGTTTCGCGGATAGGGCTAGCAGGCGAACGCAGCGGTGAGCCGGGCCTGACGCCAATGGTCTGATTGATGCTGGCCAGTTCAGGTCGGGGTCGGCTCAATCCCGTATTGATCCATCATTGCAATGTAATCCTGCACGGTGGCGTCCAGGTCGTACTCCGGTGCGTAACCAAATTGCTGGCGTGCCTTGTCGATATTGAACACGCAGAAGGCATCCACTCCCATGCCCATGTAGTCAGTGCCGGGGCCAATATCGATTATCGACTCTGGGTAGAGCCGCTGAATCGCATCCGCCATGTCCTGAGGGGAATTACCCACCCCGGTGCCAATATTGTAGGTACCGGATTGAGCTTGATTCGCACTGAGTGCTTTGGTCACTCCCTGGGAGACATCTTTCACGTACATGATGTCGTCCTTTTGCTCGCGACCCTGTTTGATGGTGGTGGTTCTGCCAAGCATGGCATTTTCGATCAGCGTGCTGTGAATCGACACCGGGCCGTGGCGCACCAGCTTGCCCGGCGCAACAATAGTGCCGAAGCGCAGGGCGTAAAAATCCAGGCCATAAACATGGTGGTAGTTCATTCCCATGCCTTCGCCAACCAGCTTGCCAATCCCGTAAACGGAAAAAAAAGTACTCAGGTCCGCTGGAAAGGGGGCACCGACGACATCCTCGGTGATCGGCAGGTAATTGGGATGGCCGTGCTCTTTGGGTACGATTCCATAGGCGGCCTTGGAGCTGGTGTAAACCATTCGTTCGATACCGCAGGCCACCGCAGCTTCAAGCAGGTTTACCGTTGAACTTGCATTAACCTCGTACTGCATGAAGGGTTCTGGTGCGCCAAAACCGATGAATACTGCCAGGTGAATAATGGAATCTGCGCCACTATTTTTAAGCGCCCGCACCAGCGCAGGGTAGTCGCGAACATCCCCACGGATAAACTCCACATCGTCCTTAATATCCGCCAGCATCGGGTCGTCAAAACGCTGGTCAAACACCACTACCTCGTTGCCCTGGGCAAGCAGGTCGTGGACGATCCAGATGCCATTAACGCCGTTGCCCCCGGTGACAAAAACTTTTCTGCCCATGTTGCTCTCCTCCCTCATGGTTTAAGCGGTCACCATGGGCAAACCCCGTGACGACCGCTTACCAGTCATTAATCCATGGCGTAAAAACGCCGCGCCGCATCGCCGAGAATCCATTTTTTTTCGGTCTCGGTGTAGTCGGGATTATTCAGCAGGTTGGGGATGTCACCGATGATGTCATCCGGCGCCGGCTCGTGGGGGAAGTCGGACGAATAGAGCATGCGCTCGGCGCCGCCCATGGCGTCGATGGTCTGGCGCATAAAGCGCTCGCCCATTTCCGGCGCTACCCAGAAGTTCTCGCCAGTTGAAATGTATTCGGACGGTCGTTTTTTGAGTTTTTCACGGGATTTGCCGCCAAAGGCGGAGTCATACTCGTAGTCGAGCCGGTCCATCATGAAAGGCACCCAGCTGCAGCCCCCTTCGAGAAAGGCCATGCGCAGTTTCGGGAAGGCATCAAATACCCCGCTAAAAATCACATCCGTCAGCTGAATTTGCAGCCCGACCGGGTGGGAGAGGGTATGAATTTTTTCGAAACTATCGAAATGGTCAAAACCCATGCCGCCACTGGGGCCACCATGGATTGCCAGTGGCATGTTGCATTCCTGCGCGGCCTCATAAATCGGCCAGAAGAACTCATCGCCATAGGTCCGCGCCGGGTGGGTGACCCCGCCAGGCAGCATCATGGCGACAAAGTTTTTACGGTCTCTGGAGCAACGCTGCAACTCTTTGACGGCTGCATCGGGGTCGAGCATTGACATCAGGCCGACCCCAAACAGGCGGTCGTCTTTCTGCATGTATTCCCCTTCCAGCCAGTTGTTGTAGGCGTTGGTTACCGCAATGGAGACCGCCTTGTCTTTCATTAACCCGGTGGTCAGTGCCGAGGTGGGGTAGAGCACCGAGCCCTCGCAACCCATGTCATCGAGCATGTCGCTCCATATTTCGACGTCGGTTTTTAGTTTGCGCGGGGTGTTGGATTGCTCCATTTTTATCATTCCCCGTGACCAGCCATCGACACCCGGGAAAATGGAGAAACTCTTCATTCGTTCAAAACCCGCGTAGTCCCCCTCCATGTAAGTCATGATCGCGTCTTCATCTTCGAACACGTGACCGTCCGCATCAAAAATCGGAAACGGAAAATTCTTTGCCATGATCTCTCCTCCAGTCTTTAGTTTTTGACTCCCCACTAATCTTTTTTTTAAGCCAACTGTAGCAGATGGTTTTTTCAGGTGATTGCTGAATATTTTTGGGACATATTTCCAGAGATCAGGGGCTTCCTTTTTGTAGGTGCGACTCTAGTCGCGACCTCTGAGGTTATCCGGCGTCGGGAATCGCGGCTAAAGCCGCTCCTACAAAATCCCGCTGCTGCTTATTCCGCTCCCTTTACTGCTCATCCGGCACAGGAGAAGGGAAACTCCGAACCGCTAATTTGTAGGTGTTACCAAAATTTTGTAGGCATTGTGATGTTCGCGTGGTAACAATAACTGCAGTGGGTTTGGCAGAAAATCTTGCGGTGGGAGAGCCGCAAATGCCAAAAAAGAAGTCCTGAAACTGAGCAATCAGAATCACCAAAGGCTCGCTACCCAGCTTTATCTTAAAACGAGGAGGAGGTATGACGGATCTGAAACTCCACGAGGGTCGCCTGAAAATCGGCGATCTGGAGCAGGAAGTAATCCACAAGGGCCGCGGCCAGACCATGTTGCTGCTGCATGGCGGTGGTGGGCCGCTGCAACCGGGCGATATGATCGACCGACTGGCAGAGCGGTTCGAAGTGATCGCCCCAACCCATCCCGGATTTGGCAATACTGCGAGGCTCGCCCACATCAACTCGGTGGACGATCTCAGTTATCTCTACCTCGACCTGCTTGATCAGTTTGATCTGCGGGATGTCATTCTGGTCGGTTTTTCCATTGGTGGCTGGACTGCCGTGGAAATGGCGGTGAAAAACAGTCACCGGCTCTCCCGATTGATGATGGTGGGCGCCGTGGGAATCAAACAGGGTGACCGAGAGACTCGAGATTTTCCCGATATGTTTGCCATCCCGCCGGATGAACTGGCAGCACTGGCATTTCACGACCCAGCAAAAGCCGCAATCGATTTTTCCACTCTGTCCGATGAGCAGCTCACGGCCTTTGCCCGCAACCGCGAATCCCTGGCCCTCTATGCCTGGGAACCCTATCTGCACAACCCCAAGTTAAAGCAACGGCTGCATCGCATTCAGATACCCACTAATGTCTGTTGTGGTGCCAGTGATGGTCTGGTCTCGCCAACTTATAGCGAGGGCTATGCCCGGCTGATCGCCGGAGCCACCTTCGACACCATTGCCGAAGCGGGTCATGCCCCGCAGATGGAACAACCCGAGCGGTTTGTTGATTGGGTGCTGTCCAGGGCGACCTGAACGCAAGCCCTGAATTCCCAGTGAGTACGTCACCGAGTGGACATCAATCCCATTGGTGACTGAGAGAGGAGAGAGAAATGCGATCCTGGTTTTTCACCGAAACGGCTTATCCCTACCTGCCGCCTGAAGAAGAATTTGATTCCATCCGGGTGAAACTGCCCAATCAGATCTACGACCCGGTTAAAGGGGCCGATCTTTACCATCGCTACCTGGATGAATGGCTTCACGCCGATGATATCGGTCTGGACATCATGGTTAACGAGCACCATCAGACCGCCACCTGCATGGATCCGGCCGCGCCCATTATGCTGGGGATTCTGGCGCGGGAGACAAAGAAAGCTCAGTTGTTGTTGCTCGGTAATCCCATTGTTAACCGGCGCGACCCGGTACGCGTGGCTGAGGAAATGGCCATGGTCGATAACATCTCCCGGGGTCGTGTAGTGGTCGGTTTTGTCCGTGGCGTCCCCTACGAAATTTCTGCCATGAACAGCAACCCAGTAGGAATGCACGAGCGTCTCTGGGAAGCGCACGATCTGATCTTGAAAGCCTGGACGACTCACGACGGCCCATTTAACTGGGAGAGCGAACACTTTCACTACCGGCAGGTGAACATCTGGCCGCGGCCTTACCAGCAGCCTCATCCGCCAATCTGGATTACCGCCCTGTCTGCCAGCAGCGTCGCGCGCACGGCGGAGAAGAACTATGTGGCCGCGACCTTTCTTACCGGTTTTGATAAAACCCGCGAAATCTTCGAGGCCTATCGTAAAAAGCGCGCCGAGATGCAGGCCTCCTTTAACAACGACCGCCTGGCCTACGCGGCGCTAATCTATACCGGCGAGACTGACGAAGAGGGCTTTGCTGGCGCGCGCAAGCTCATGTGGTACATCACCGCCAATAAGGTACCCATCCAGTTTAATAACCCACCGGGCTACGCCTCGGTGGAGGCCAACGTGGCGATGATGAAAAATGCCAAGGGGCCCTATATGTTTGGTGACTATTCACTGGAAACCCTGATCGAGCAGGGTATTGTGTTTGCCGGTAGTCCCGACACGGTCTACAAACAGATCAAACATTTTTATGACCACGTGGGTGGGTTTGGCCATCTGCTGATCATGGGTCAGGCCGGGTTTCTCGAACACGACGAGACCGTACAAGGTATGAATGTGTTTGCCAAAGAGGTCTATCCACGGTTGAAAGAGCTGAATATCAGCACTGAAACAGACGCTTGATATGGCTGAAATTCAGAGCCGATTTATCACCATAGAGGGCATTAACACCCATTACCTGGAGGCCGGTGCTGGACCCACACTGGTGCTGCTACATAGTGGCGAGTTTGGTGGCTGCGCCGAACTGAGCTGGGAGTTCAACATCGCCGCCCTGGCGGAACATTTTCACGTCATTGCGCCCGACTGGCTCGGCTTTGGTGGCACCGACAAGCTTTATGACTTCATCGCCGGTCACCGGCGTATGTTGCAGCACATGGTCGGTTTCCTCGCGGCGATGAACATCAATGAGGCTGACTTTCTCGGCAATTCCATGGGTGGCACTTTCCTGGCGAGGATCGCCGCCAGCGAGCAGCCGATTTTTCCTATTCGGCGGATGATTCTGGCCAGCGGCGGCGGGCTGGCCCCGGCCAACGAACATCGTCAGGCCCTGCTCGATTACGACTGTACACCGGCCGCCATGCAGCGGTTATTAAGGGCAGTGATGCACGATCCAAAATGGGCGGACGATGCTGATTATGTTGAGCGACGGCAGCAGTTTGCTCTGGTGCCCGGCGCCTGGGAATGCGCAGCCGCTGCGCGGTTTCGCTCACCGGCAACCCCGGCCAAAGCGGAGTTTGGCGGCAAGGATGAAACCCCCTATGAGCTGATTACCAGTCCAACATTAATCATTGCCGGTGCCAACGACAAATTGCGCCTGCCCGGATACGCAGAGGAGCTGCAGCAGCAGATCAAGGGCTCACAACTAGAGCTTTTCCAGGCCTGTGGCCACTGCCCCAACATTGAACACCCCGAGGCTTTTAACCGGGCAGTTATCGATTTTTTGCGATAGGAATTTATTAGCGGGAGAGCACCATGACCAGGCAGCCAGAGCGCCAACAGAATCAGATCACCGTCATCGGAGCCGGCTTTATGGGCACCGTTATCGCCACTATCTATGCCCGCCACGGTTACGACGTGGTGCTCCACGATAGTAATGCGCAGGCGCTGGCCAGTTATGGCGCACGGGCGGCCCCCATTGCAGAAAGCCTCGTGACTGCGGGTGTTACGGTAGCGAACATACTCGAACGGGTGCGCACTGCTGATGATCTAGCTGACGCCGTGGCCGGCTCCTTCATGGTTCACGAAGTCGCGCAGGAAGACCTTGGTGTTAAGCAGGCCCTGTTTAGCCAACTCGATTCCCTCTGTGGTCCTGAAGTGGTGCTGGCGACCAATACCTCTTCGTTCCTGCTTACCTCATTATGCGAAGGCGTTAACCACCGCGAGCGGGTAGTGGGTATCCACTACATCACCCCGGCCCACATTATTAAGGCGGTGGAGATAATCCATGCCGACTTCACCCCACCGGCGCTGATCGAGTGGGCGCAGAACTTTCTCACCACCATCGATCACGTCGGCGTGGTCTGTCGCGAAAGCCCCGGTTTTCTGGTTAATCGCGTGCAGATGGCCATGCTTGCCGAGATTCACCGTATGGTGGACGAAGGCCTCGCCACTGCCGCCGATATTGACGCGGCGGTCCGGCTTAGCATTGGGCCTCGATTAGCCCTTTGGGGCCCTTTGCTCACCGAAGACCTGGTGGTCCATAAAAAAACAGCCCTGGCCGTAATGGCTTATATGGAAGAGAAAACCGGTTCAGAAGCGAACGCCCCGACTGCAACCCTGAAGAATCTGGTAGCGGACGGCAAAGCCGGAGCCATATCCGGGGAGGGCTGGTATCAATGGTCAGACGATTACGACGGTATCGTCCGCGAACGTGACCAGCAACTCGCCGATGCGCTGGCGTGGTTTGAACAGCGGGATGGCATGGCAGCGATTGGATTGAGAAATCATTGAGAACTGCCCAGTCTGATAAATCCGCGTTGAACTTTGACCGCTGACTAGCCACACCGGGACTCGTCGGACGATCGGGGAAGCGCTGGTTAAGGAATGAAATTCCCCCATCCGGCTTAAATAGATTGCCCTGACCGCGCTTTTTTATAGGCTGATTTTTTTCAGTGGTGCTTGTCTGTATTGTTAATTGACTACCTTGCCAGACTCCGGTCAGTCCGCGGTTATTCCCGCTTCACCATTTCTGCCATTTTCTCGCGTAATTCATCAGGAATTTGCACATCTTCGTCACCGAGCACGAGTTTGCCGTGAATTAGATCGGCGTGAAAACATTTGGAGACCCAGGGAATATCGGCCACGATCCTTTGCCAGCTTTCACCTTCATCGTCGCTGAGCCAGACTTCGCCGTGGGTGTTGCCAAGGAAAATACGTGACTGATCAGAGCAGGCTTCGATGCTACCGGCTTCGAAGCTGGGCATGATTTCGTCCGGCAGCCCGGCGGTTGCCTGATTCCAGCTATCACCGCCGTCGCTGGTGCGGTAAATGGCTGATTTAGCACTACCAGTGGCCCAGGCGTCGGGGGTGGCATAACCACCGGCAACGATCATTGAATCCGGTTGGTTAGGATGAAAAACCAGCTGATCCGCGTAGCCGATGCGGCTGATCTGGTCACCCATTTCAAACCAGGTTTGACCGCCGTCATCGCTGCGGTTAAATAAAAAGCCGTTGGCCAGGTAAATTCTTTCGGGCCGCTGAGGATGAATAACGGCTCGGTGGGCATCGTTAGGCATGCCGGCTGTGTAATCAGTCCAGGTTTCGCCGCCATCGGACGTACCGTAGAGCCCTCCCTGCTCGACACAGAGATAAATCCGCTGACTGTTTTGAGGGTCTACGGTGATGCTCTTGACGTGGCCGATAAAGGGTGGCGCGGGGAAGGTCCAGGTCTCCCGGTTGGGCGCCTTGTCGAAGCCGGAAATTCGATTCCAGCTTTCGCCCAGATCGTCGCTACAAAAAAGAGCGGCCGGTTCGGTGCCGGCGTAAAGCAGCGTTTCCCCATCTTTTTGGCTAACGGCCAGGCTGAATACGTTTTCAATGTCCAGACCCTGATTGCTAAAGCGCCAGTTTTCACCGTCATCACTAATGGCGATACCGCCGTCGTGACTGCCAGCCAGGTAGCGTCCGCTCACAGGCTCCTGCAGCAGGGCACAGATATGGTGTTCTTCAAGGTGGCTACGAACGTGTCGCCAGACAGTCGGGCTGGTCTGGTTAATGACTGCAATGCCGTTGACGGTGGCGACCATGAGCTGGTCAGAAAACTGCGTCGCGGCGTGAAGGGTCTTACCTCCGGGTGACAGGCAAACGGTCATGGTAGGTATCCTCCTGATGGATGCGGGGCCGAAGGGAATTTTCTCTGCCACCGGTTACTAACGCAAGATAAATGAAAAAGAGTGCTGTGCAGCAGTGTCTGATAACGTGTTTAATAATACGCCGTCTGTTTTTACGGAATCGGGAGTTCTGCAGCGCATTGAAGAAGCTATCCCCCGTTCCCGGTTAGATCGCACGGAGTCATTATTTGATTTTATAAACTGCCGCACCGGCTAATTCATTGGGAGTAAACCATGGCCTCAAGTCTTTATGATATTACCGTAACCCCTTATCGGCAGATCGTTGAATCGATAGCCGGAATTCTGGATAAGGGAGCAGAGCAAAGCCAGCAGTTGGGTATTGACCTGGACGAACTGGTGAACTTTTCGCTGTACGACGATATGTTGCCATTTAGCTTTCAGGTTTTTGCGGTGGGATATCACTCGGTTGGCGCGCTCAAAGCGGTTGAGTCTGGGGTATTCACTCGGCCAGCAAGCCTCCCTGAAAATGATTATGCAGGGTTGCAATCGTTGATGGCAGAAACAGCCACAACACTTGCCAGTTACAGCCGCGAACAGGTGGATGCGATGGCCGGTGGTGACGTTATGTTCTCAGCCGGTGAGATGGAATTACCCTTTACAACCGAAGGATTCATTACGAGTTTCTCCCTGCCTAACTTCTATTTTCATGCGACGACTGCTTATGACATCCTGCGCCTGAAGGGAGTACCCATTGGCAAGCTGGATTTTCTTGGGCGTATGCAGTTAAAGGCCGGGGTTTAGCGCCAGCCCGGCGAGCACTCCAATCGGAGTGGGTGGAATCGGTCTGTTTTTTTGACAGGTTTTTGTTGGATGCCGGTGAAAAACCAGAATCAGGAAGCGGTTATATGACGGTCTGTGATCCGATTAATCTCACTCAGTCCCGGCGGCTAATCGCGATGCGATTAGGCAGCCCCGGTCGCCGGTCTGGCCAAACGATCTGTCCTCGATAATCTGATGAAGGCTGAAGAGTTGCCTGTCAGCATCGGCACCGACCCATCGGTGCCCGGTTATCTTCACCTTAATTTTGAGTCGGTAAAATTTGTTTACCGAAGCATCCCCCGTGCGTTAATACTGGTGACGCTGCTGTCCACCATACTGGTAGCTGGGCTCTGGGGGCAGGTACCGCCGTCTTTACTGGTGGGCTGGTGGCTGACCGTCACCGTCGTTTCGATAATTAGACTGGTTTTAACCCGTCAGTTTTTTAAGCAGGAAGCGGTCGGGTCATCGTGGCGATACTGGAATCGGTCACTGTTTCTCTGGTCGACCTTATCTGCATTGAACTGGGGTGTAACCATCTGGTTATTTGCCCCATATACGAGCAATGATTTTTTGCCGTTAATCATTGTTTTGCTTGCTAGTGTTTGTGGGGCGACGGCAACGCTTTCAGTCATTCCGCGCCTGTTTTTCGCTTATTCCTGTGCGACGCTGTTGCCCCTGAGTGCCTGGTTAATTACCGGTGCATCGGCTCAGGGACTGACCCTGGGGTTAACGGTGGTGCTTTATTTTTTGTTCGTAAATGCCGTTAGCAGGCTGGTTCACAGCACACTAAAACGGACCATCGAATTATCTAATCAGCTGGTTGTCGCGAAGGAGAATGCTGAAAAAGCGAATCAGGCAAAATCTGAGTTTTTGTCGTCGATGAACCACGAACTTCGCACGCCGCTTACCGCAATCGTTGGTTTTAGCGAACTCCTGCAGCGCAGTCCCCTTGACGGTCAGGAACGAGAAAAGCTTAACCATATTCAAAACGCAAGCAAGCATCTGATGGTGATGATCGATGACATTCTTGACATTAACCGTGTCGAAGCGGGGGGCTACGAGTTCGTCTGTGAGTCAGTTGCGATTTCCGAACTGGCGGCGGAAGTGGTTCAGCTGTTGATCCCGATGACAGAAAAGCGGGATATCCAGATTCATTATCAGCCAAAGGAATTCAGTGGCCTCTACGCCTTTGCAGATGCCAAAAAGCTGAAACAGATTCTGCTGAATTTCGGCACCAACGCGATTAAATATAACCATCATGGCGGTGAGCTATTTCTGACTGTTGACGAGAGCGTTGATAATCGACTGAGGCTTTGTGTCAGGGATACCGGGCCGGGTATCGAGCAGCGAGATCTGGAAAGAATTTTTGATCCCTTCGAACGGCTGGAGGCAGCCCGTTCAGACGTGGTGGGAGCAGGTATTGGGTTAAGTCTATGCCGACAACTGGCGCAGGGCATGGATGGCAGGGTCGGCGTTTCCAGTCGTGTAGGGAGCGGAAGTACCTTCTGGGTCGAAGTGCCGCGGAGTTCGGTTGAAACGGCAAGTGATCGTGTATCGATAGAGCCGTCCCATCATTCCGATTTCACATTACCGCTGGCTGAGATTGAGCTTTCACTGGTCTACATCGAAGATAATCGAGTTACTCAGCAGCTAATGAATGATCTATTAATGTCTTATCCGGGCATTGATTTGATCATCGCAGAAGACGGCGCTAGCGGTTATACGGCCGTGGTTGATGAACTTCCCGATCTGATATTACTGGATCTGGATCTCCCCGATATGAATGGTCGAGACGTGCTAACCCGGTTGCGGCAGAATCCGCAGACAGCGAGTATTCCTGTGGTGGTGGTTAGTGCAAGTGCCCTCAGTACAGATGTGAAGGAGCTTGATGCTCTGGGAGCCAATAGCTATATCACCAAACCATTTAAGAGCGAGCAGCTTTTTGGCCTGCTGAATCAATTTTCGTTAAAGAAAAATTTGTTCCGGTACGGGGCCACTGGCGAACAGGCTGGTTGAAGTCTGGTCCTACTCCTGCCACCGGCAGGCGAATCCCGGGTTGCTGCTTACTCGAGTACTTCCTGCAGGCGCGCCTGAGTCTCGATGAACTCTTCCATAATGTCGTAGACGACCTGGCGAACCGATATGGCTTCGGTCATGTTACCAACCACCTGACCCACGGGGTAGGTGAGAAATTCAGCTTTTCGGACCCGTTCGGCACGAGTGCGTCCTTCAGCCCACCAGAGAATGTTCTGCAGCGGTGCGGGCAGTGGACTGGGAGCACCAGGCTGCTCATAGGCGTCGGTAAATGCCGAACGCAGGGTGCGGCAGGGTTTGCCGGTAACCGCGCGGGTGAGTACCGAGTCAGTGGCGTCGGCGGCGAAGAGTTTTTCCTTGATCTCCGGTATGACCTCACTTTCTTCTGTCTTAAGCCAGATTGAGCCGCACCAGACGCCGGCACAACCGAGTGCCATGGCGGCACTGAGGTGGCGGCCCCGGCTTACTCCACCGGCGCCCAGTACCGGCATGGGGGCCACTGCATCGACAATGTCGGGCCAGGCGACCATGGAGGTAATGGGTCCTGTGTGGCCACCGGCTTCATTGCCGACGGCAATCACAAAATCACAGCCTGCTGCCTGATGTTTGAGGGCGTGTTTGGGTCGCCCGGCTAGCGCGGCAACTCGAATACCGCGGGCGTGAGCTTTTTCTACCAGTTCCGGAGGAGGGGACCCGAGGGCGTTAACAATTAGTTTTATCGGGTGATCAAGCGCGATTTCTACCATTTCCATGCTCTCGCGCGGAGTGAACGAGAGCTCACCGAGTAGTGTCCGGACTATTTCATCTTTTTCGGCCGGTGGTAAGGGCGGCACGCCGGCATCGTCAAGCAGATTGCGGACAAAATCCACGTGCTCAGCTGGAACCAGCTGACCGATGTCGTACTTGAGATCGCCCGCATCACTATAGGTCGTCGGCATGAGCACATCGATGCCGTAGGGTTTGCCGTCCACGTGGTCATCGATCCATTTGAGTTCTTCACGCAAGCGCTGAGGTCCCATGCGGGCCATGCCAAGCACACCGAATCCGCCAGCCTTGGAGACCGCCGCGACAACATCGCGGCAATGGGAAAAAGCGAACAGGGGGATGTCGATACCGAACATCTCACACAGGGGGTTGTTCAAACTAGTCTCCGTGGTCTTCGGTGCAGGTGAAAAATTGTGCCTCAGTCTATCAATCAACCATCTAAAAAAAACAGAAGTTGTGAGTCTAGCCAGCTGCGGTTAATGGAAGATCGCGAGCGAAAATACATTCAAACTGATTCCATTTGAGCTTGGCGCCTACTTCTTTCAGATAAGTGACCACCCTGAGTCAGGCGCTTCGTCACTGTGGGAACGGGGGCCAGAATACTGCTGGCGCGGTGATGTGCTTTTCACACTGCGTTAGTAACGTTTATATTTAATCGCTTCACTATTGCAACTGTCCGCCGACAGTAGGCTCAACTCTATCGCTGTCGATTTCTGTTTTAACTGGCTGGCATCCGCCAGTTCTGACGTTTATCGGTAGCCACGGGAAACGGGTTGGTATATGAGCCCATATTGCATTCCGCAGCGTAGATCGGTGGCCTGTTAGCTCTCAACGGTCGATAAATTCAATAATTTTAGATGGGTTTTTTGAAGACGATACTGGATAAAAAATGTTGTTGACGGATGTTAAAAGCAAGGTATTTCAAAAGGTATATTTCAATTTTTCATTAATTGCCGTGTTGGTGCTGGTGGCGCTTCCGTGTCAGATGTACTTGCTAAATCGTACAGAAATAGCATGGGACGGATGGAACTGGCTGGTTAATGTTTTGTTGGCGATGATCCTTTTGTTGGGCCTCGCTTTATTGGTAGCACGTTATAAAAAAAAGGTTGCTCCCGTTGTCCTGTTTATTGCCAGGGTAGTGTTTATCTATGTCTTTATTCGTGCATTTTTTATCCCTATTGATTATGGGTTTATGGAGGGTTTTGGAGGGATTGAGTTAGATATCGTGATTGATAATGATTTCTGGATTTCGCTAGGAATAATTATTGTCATCGCCTGGGTTGTCTTTAGAAAACCGGATTTTGTTGAAAGTATATTAACGATATTAGGGGTTTTTCTTGTCTGTTTTATCGTATACGGTCACTTTGAATTTTATAATTCGAAAGTTGTAGAGAACCCCGGCGAAAACGGGTTTAGCCGGTTTTCTAAAAATGACAATGTGATTGTCCTTAGTCTGGATGGTGTTCAAAACGATGTCCTGATTGATTTTATAAAAAATAAAAAGGACATACTTGCGTCTTTTTCAGGGTTTACCACCTATTCTGATGTAGTGAGTTATGCACCAACGACTAATTTTTCTATTTTGTCGACGGTAACCGGAGAACATATCGTTGCAGGGAATTCCGGTATGGATTTCGACTCCCTGATGGAAAAATACTCAGCTGCTTCTATCGCTCAGGTATTGGGAAAGAATAATTATAAAGTTGATGTTTTTAACGTTCCCTGTGAGTTGGCAGCTGATTATGATTGCGACACGACAGTCAGTGTTTTACCCAGTGCCCTGGCTAAAAAATCGGGGTTTACGGCCTACGACATTTCGATTCTCAGGGTGTTACCAAAATCGCTTTCATGGAGCCTGGTTAATTATCTTTCCAGGCCCGAAGGCAGTCAGCTGGACATGGCCAGCAAAATAGTTGGGGATGTGACCGGTGGGCGCTATGGAATGGATATTTTTTCATTCAGAAAAATGGTCGAGGAGATTCGCCTGGTAGAAGAACCCGTGTTTAAGTTTCACCACTATGCCTATTCTCACCATCCGATACGATTCGACGAAAATTGCGTTTATCAGGTTGAAGCATTCCAGAATTTTGAATCGGCAATCGATGAAATATCGTGTGTCCTCAGTGAGCTAAACCAGTTTTTCGACAAATTAAAACGGCTTGGTATTTATGAAGATGCGTTGATCGTGGTTGCCAGCGATCATGGGTATCCGGATTATTTACAGCCTCGCCAGGAAGACGGGAGTGGTTATGAGGGAGCGCTGGTTAACGCAAAGGGACACTACAGCTGGACAGCGAGTCGATACTGGCCGATGTTAATGGTAAAGCTACCGAATGCGGAAGGTTCGTTACGGTTTTCAGACAGACCTGCGAGTCTGGTGGATATCGCTCCAACCGTTTATGACGTGACCGGATTGGCCGGGTGCGAAAATAATCCCTGCGATGGAGAGAGCCTGTTGGTAGAGCGGGATAAGGATTCTGGTCACCGGCGGGCGATTTTTTATGTGGGCGGAAAGGAAAATATTAATTCCAGATACGATTCGACTGAAATTTACTCAGCCATGGACATCGAAGGAAATTATGTGGAAGGGGTCGCTAAAGCGATCAGGAATATTTCGCTGATGAATTCATCCGTGGAATGTAATGAACCCGTCTTGTTTACCCGAGAGTCGGGGTATTTTGCTTCCGGGTTATCCGGGGTGTCACGCTGGGGGCGGCGCACGGCGGGTAAAAAAACGACTCTGTTATTTAATCTCGATGATGAATCCTGTGAGGATTTTGAGCTGACACTGGAGTTGAAAAGTTTCTTTTCTGAACAGGAACCAAGACATTTCGCAGCTGTGTTTCTTAATGATGAAAAGATTGGTGACATAGACATCCGGAGCGACGAGTCAGAACATCCAATATTCGTTTTCGATTTTCCGCCTGAATTATTGAACCGAGGGGGGGTTAATTCGCTGACATTAAAAAACGAAAACGTGAAGCCCCGTAAATCCAAAATTGGGAACAAGTATTTTCCAGGATCGAGTTTTGGTCTGGTATCGATGACCATTCACTGATAGAGCATCAAGATGCTCGACAGGTTATGCGGGCGATTGCTGAGGTGAGGTGACTCTAGCGCCCTGAACGCGTGATCATGCCATCCGATTGAAAGTCCCGAACGCTCTGGTTGTTGCGCTGGACCCTGGCAGCCATTGCTTTAGCGCGTTGGCAAGTTTTTGAGGGCGTCATCAATAGCGGACTGCGGCAGGGGATAGTCCTCCAGTTCACCCGAAAAATAGCGGTCGTAGGAAAACATATCGAAATGGCCGTGACCGGAGAGATTGAAAAAAATGGTTTTCTCTTCGCCGCTCTCCTTGCACCGCAGCGCTTCATCGATGGCGGCACGGATAGCGTGGTTGGATTCAGGAGCAGGAATGGTGCCTTCGGTCTGGGCAAACAGGACACCGGCCTCAAAAGTCGGTATCTGATCAACGGCGATGGCCTTGATTAGATCGCGCTCGACTAATTGCGCCAGTTGTGGAGCGGTCCCGTGGTAGCGCAATCCGCCGGCGTGTATCCCCGGGGGGACGAAATCGTGGCCGAGGGTGTACATCAGCATCATTGGGGTGAGGCCAGCGGTATCACCAAAATCATAGGCGAAATGGCCACGGGTAAGGGTCGGGCAGCTTGAGGGTTCTACGGCGATCAGGTCAACCTGCTTACCGGCTGCTTTGTCGGCTAGAAATGGAAAGGCAACGCCGGCAAAATTGGAACCCCCGCCACAGGGCGCAAAGATGACATCGGGGTAGTCGCCTGTCATGGCAAACTGACGTATCGCTTCCTGACCGATGATGGTCTGATGCAACAGTACGTGGTTCAGTACGGAGCCCAGGGTGTAGCTACTGTCTGCGCGGCTGGCTGCATCTTCTACTGCTTCACTGATGGCCATGCCGAGTGAGCCACTGGTGTTGGGGTCTATCGCGAGCTGTGCACGACCGGCGTCCGTGCGGTCACTGGGGCTAGCGATCACTTCGGCACCCCAGGTATTCATCATCGAGCGGCGAAAGGGTTTCTGGTCATAGCTCACCTTGACCATGTAGATCATCACCTCCAGCCCAAACATCTGTCCGGCCCAGGCGATGGACGAGCCCCATTGGCCGGCGCCGGTTTCTGTGGTCAGACGGGTGCGACCGGCCTGTTTGTTGTAGTAAGCCTGGGGCAGCGCGGAATTCGGTTTGTGTGATCCGGCAGGGCTGCTGCCCTCATTTTTGTAATAAATTTTTGCGGGGGTCCCCAGGCGCTGCTCGAGCCGATGGGCGCGATAAAGTGGCGTCGGTCGCCAGAGCTTGTAGGCCTCGCGTACCGGTTCGGGAATCTCAATCCAGCGCTGACTGGACATTTCCTGTTCAATCAACGGGTCCGGGAAAATCGCGCTAAGATCGCTGGCGTTAGCCGGCTTACCGTTCGGGGCAAGGACGGCGGCAAAGGGCTCGTCCAGATCCGCAGCGATGTTGTACCAGTGAGTCGGTATTTCGCTTTCGGGCAAAATAATTTTGTAGTCGGACAATTCTGGCTCCCTGCTATTTTTTCTAGCGGATTGGATGGCTGGTTGTTCTCGGAAGGCCGGACCGTGGTATTCCGCTAGTCACATTTGCCAAGATATTCCTGTCGCCAACGGCTGGTAATCGACTGGTCACCCATGCCAGGGATGGCCATGTTCATCTTAAACATACCTTCGCCACTTTTGCCGTTAGCCTGGAAATTTCCAGTTCCGGTGACGCGGCTGGAGGGGTCCATGGGGTTCACGCAGTCGATGCTCCATGAGACCTTGTTACCG
>Ga0209273_10001646_pt1 | contig 19079 bp, 15 predicted proteins | sample tdAd471_FD_187126 | JGI IMG/M metagenome (GOLD analysis project Ga0209273, IMG submission 187126) | Marine sediment microbial communities from the Atlantic coast under amendment with organic carbon and nitrate - tdAd47.1 (SPAdes)... | ecosystem: Environmental > Aquatic > Marine > Coastal >...
CGTGCATGATCGTCGCATGGAAATCGTAGACCGATTTGCGGTTCTCGACGGCCTTGTAGCCGAACTGGTCCGTGGCCCCGACGACGGTCCCTCCCTTGACGCCTCCGCCTGCCATCCACACGGTAAATCCGAACGGGTTGTGGTCGCGCCCGTCGAGACGCTGAGAGATGGGCATACGGCCGAACTCGCCGTGCCACAGAACGAGCGTGTCGTCCAGCAATCCCCGTTGTTCAAGATCAGTCAGCAATCCTGCAATCGGCACGTCGGTCTCTCCGGCGTGCTGGGTGTGGAACTTCTTCAGCGACCAGTGCTGATCCCAGGTGGGCTCGTGGTTGCCGCCGCCGGAGTAGAGCTGCACCATGCGGACGCCTCGCTCGACGAGTCGTCGAGCCATGAGGGCTTGCCGACCGAAGTACTGCGACCGTTGGTCATCGAGCCCATACAGCTTGCGGGTCGCCTCGGATTCGCCGTTGATGTCGATCGCATCCGTCGCGTGGACCTGCATGTTGTACGCAAGCTCGTAGGACTGGATCCGCGCGGAGAGTTCGTTGTCCGCGGGATTGCGTTCCAGGTGGTCGCGGTTGTAGCTCTGCAACAGATCGAGCCACTGTCGCTGGCGCGCGCGGTCCATCTCTTTAGGCGGACGCAGGTCGACGATCGGATCTCCGGTCGATCGAAACTGAGTTCCCTGATAGGCCGCCGGCATGAAACCGGCGCCCCAGTTCGGTTGGCCGTTGATGGGTCCTCCGCGGTGATCGGTGAATACGATGAATCCGGGGAGGTTCTCGTTCTCGGTCCCCAAGCCGTAGGTCAGCCACGTGCCGACGCTCGGGTGTCCGGCCAGCAAGGTGCCGGTATTCATCTGATAGAGCGCGGGGCCATGGTCGTTGGAAATCGCGTACATCGACCGCACGACGGCAAGCTTGTCGACGTGCCGGGCGACATTGGGGAATAGTTCGGAGACCTCGATACCGCTCTGGCCGTACTTCTTGAACGACCAAGGGGAGGGCATCAATCCGCCGGGATTGCCCTGGGACACGACCACGTCGCCGACGCCGGTCATTGCCTGGCCGGCGTACTTCTCTAGATCCGGCTTGGGATCGAACGTATCGACCTGACTGGGGCCGCCGTAGCAAAAGATCGAGATGATCCTCTTCGCTTTGGGTGCGAAATGCGGCGTCTGGCGAACCGGCAGATTCGGGGCGGCCGAGAGTCGTCCCTCTCCGGCCAAGATGGAGGCCAAACCGAGGTTGGCCACGCCGCCGCCAAGAGCCTTCAGCAGCTGACGACGGTTGTAACTTACCTTGTCGTGCATGTTGGACAGTCCAGCGTGATCTAGAATAGCGCGGCTCCGCCTCCATGGGGTCAGGCGCCGCTCATGAAGATGCTCATTATGGTCATTTGAGGATTGCTATTTATGACCATAAATGTCGTAGAATGCTCCTGGCGTGCAGCGCGTGCAACGGCTCGATGGAATGGAGGAGGTCTGATGTCCAAGCAATTCGGAGCGGAACTGGTGGGAACTTTCTGGCTGGTTTTCGGCGGGTGCGGCAGTGCCGTGTTGGCGGCCGGCTTCCCGGACGTAGGGATCGGCTTGCTCGGCGTCTCCTTCGCATTTGGGTTGACCGTGCTGACCATGGCCTACGCGATCGGCCATGTGTCGGGTTGCCATTTGAATCCCGCCGTCTCGGTGGGTCTGGTTGTCGCCGGACGATTTCCGGCGTCCAAGCTGCCCGTCTACGCTGCCGCGCAGGTGATTGGAGGGGCGATTGGAGCCGGGGTGCTGTATCTGATCGCCTCCGGCGCCGCCGGATTCGAACTCGGGGGATTTGCATCCAACGGATATGGCGAACACTCGCCCGGCGGGTACTCGTTGCAGTCCGCATTGATGGCGGAGATCGTGCTCACGTTCATGTTCTTGATGATCATTCTGGGATCCACGGACAAACGCGCTCCCGCAGGGTTTGCGCCTATCGCAATCGGATTGGGGCTCACGCTCATCCATTTGATCGGAATACCGGTCACGAATTTGTCAGTCAACCCGGCTCGTAGCACGGGGCCCGCGTTGATCATAGGGGGATGGGCCCTGGGTCAACTCTGGGCGTTCTGGATTGCCCCCCTCGTTGGGGCCGCACTGGCCGGCGTGGTCTACCCGCTGGTTGCCGGGCGAGAAGAGTAACGGCCGTAGCGTTACCCCGATCCGCGTTTTGCGCCTAACCTTACGTTATGCGAATCCTCGTGATCGGACTCCTTCTCTCTGCGGTCGCAGCAGCCCAACCGGAACGTTCCGGCTCGCGCTTTGGCGAGAGCGGATTGGAGGTAGGGGATGCGTTTCCCTCAGTCTCAATTCACAACCAACAGGGGGCGGACTTTAACACGAGTAGCCTGAAAGGCTTTTTGACGGTGGTCGTGAGCGGCTGCCTCACTTGACCGCCCTTCATGCGCAACGTCCCCAGTTTGGAGACGATCTACCTGGACTACGAACCGAAAGGCGTCCGCTTCTACTATCTCTACAAGGCGCTGGCCCATCCTGGCCTGAACGGTTACATTCGCCCCCATACGTTGGAGGAGCGCCTCCTTCACGTCGCAGAGGCGGAGAGGACGCTGGGGTCAGGCATCCCGTGGATCGTCGATTCGATGAACAACGACCTGCGTCATGCGATCGGCAACATGCCGAATTCCGAGTACGTATTGGACGGGGACGGCAAGATCCTGCGGATGCGCGCCTGGAGCGACCCGGCGGCGCTTCGCGCTGATTTGGAGGAGTTGGTCGGACCGGTGGACGCGCCGACTCAAATCTCCGACCTAGAAATGAAGACCGAACCGCCGCCGGACTTGGCGCCGACTGGAATTGTGCCGCGACTCGAGAAAGAGGGGCGGTTTGCGCCGTTGGTCGTCGAGCCGCTGCTCGCTCAGTCGAAGCACCCGTTCTACGTCAAGCTGCGCGCGGAGGCCGACGCCGACCTGTTGAGCGACGGCAAGGGACAGCTTTACTTGGGATTCTTTCCCGACCCGGTGCACCAAGTGCATTGGAACAACGAAGTGACGCCGATGCGCTACGTCTTCTCTCCAGCGGAGGGGGTGAGCACTAGTCCCGAGACGGCGTCCGGACCCGAGGTGGAGGAAGACGCCGACGCAGATCCTCGGGAGTTTCTCGCGGTGGTGGATCGTGGAGACTCCGACCAGCCTCTACGCATGGAATTCCACTATTACGCGTGCTCACCAAAGTGGTGCATTCCGGTCTCGCAGGCCTATGACATTCGCTGGGAGCGTGATGCGGACGCCGGGCGTCCCATTGGCGAGATGCGACGCGGAGGCGGATTTCTATCTCGGCTGTTGGAGTACGACCTGAACGGCGACGGCAAGCTGGCGATGGAGGAACTGCCCGAGCCAATGCAGGCTCGTTTTGACCGCATGGACAGGAATTCGGATGGATTCTTAGACGCCGACGATCAACCGGCCGGACGCGGTCCCGGCGGTCCGGGCGGAGGCCAAAGAGGGCCCGGCGGACCTGGCAACTTTGCGGAGCGCTTGAAGGAACTGGACACGGACGGGGACGGGAAGCTTTCGCGGGAGGAAGCGCCGGAACGCATGCAGCGAATGTTCGACCGCATGGATCGCAATGAGGACGGCTACTTGGAAACGGATGAACTCCCCGGCCCCGGCGGTCGGGGAGGCCGTCGCGGACCGCCTCGCAACTAAACCCCGTATCGGAGCCTTGAGCCGTAGAGGGCTGCTACGGCCGATAGACGAACTCATTGAGATTGAGGACGGTTTGGCAGAAGTCGACGAGGCCCGTCGGCGAGGCGTTGATAAAGCGGACTGCGCGTTCCTTCTCTTGGGCGGTGGCTGAGCGCGAGAGGGCCAGTTGAAACGCCCGCTCGACTCGCTGCTCCGTGTCGGGGACAGCTTCAATCGTCAGGCGCTGCGCGAAGTATTTCGCTTGCAGCAAGACCTCCGCGTTATTCATCAGCAGCAGCGCTTGCGGCGCCACGGTGGAACTGACTCGCTCCGCGCAATGCGCCGCCATATCCGGTTGATCGAAAGCCTCAAACATCGGATAGCGAATTGAGCGCTTGTTGAATACGTAGACGCTGCGTCTCCAAGTCTCGGGGTCGCCCACGAAGCTGCCTCCCCACACGCGAGACGTTGAAGACTGCCAGAGGTCCGGGTCAATGAAGGGGCGCACCGAGGCTCCGCCCACGGCAGTATTGAGCGTGCCGGCGACGGCGAGGATCTGGTCGCGCAACGCTTCCGCCTCAAGGCGTTTGCGCGGCATGCGCCACAGGGATCGGTTGTCGCCGTCTGTTGCGAGGTTGGCTTCCACGTCGTCGGCGGCCCTGCGATAAGCCGCGGTCGTCAGCATGAGCCGATGCATATGCTTGACGGACCAGCCGGATTGGACGAACTCCGTCGCCAGCCAATCGAGTAGTTCCGGATGCGTCGGTTGCTCTCCGGTCTTGCCGAAGTTGCTGACCGAGCGCACGATGCCTTCGCCGAAGTGGTGCCGCCAGATCCGGTTGACCATGACGCGGGCGGTGAGGGGGTTGTCTTCGGAAGCGATCCACTCCGCGAACTGTCGTCTGCGGCCGCTGGTGGGGGCGGACGCGTCGGGCTTCTCGAAACGGATCGGCTGCGTTGTCGCAACGGTCAGGACTCCCGGTTCCATGCGACTGCCTTTGGAGCCGGGGTCGCCGCGATGCAGGAAGAAGGAGGGCAGGGGACTCGAACTCTCCTCGGTGACGGTGCGCGCGGTCGCGTAGCGTTCAGGCCGCGTGGAGTTCAGAACCTTGATCTCGGCGTCAATTTCTTTCAAGCGCGCCGTCTCGTCGACCGACAGCATCGGGAGGATCTCCGTGCGCTTGATCTGACTGAACAGTTTCTCGACTTGGCGCGCATTGAGTCTCTCGCCCTCGGAGCGTTCTGAGGCGGGCTTCTCCCAGGCGACGCGGTAATAGCCGGGCAGTTCGTCAAGTCTTTGCTCGAAGACGTTGTCGCGATAGGGCTTCTCCAGTTGAGCCGCTTCCTTCTTCAGCGGCGCTATCTGTTCATCGATCGCCTCCATCGCCGCGTCGTACTCGACGACGACGGCTTGCTCCACAAGCGGGTAGTCGCGCTCTTTGGTGGAGAAGAACACCGCTTGCATCTGGTAGTAGTCCTTCTGCGGGATGGGGTCGAATTTGTGGTTGTGGCAGCGTGCGCAGCCGACCGTCATCCCGAGGAATGTGAGCGTGGTCGTGGAAACGTTGTCGTCCAGCTCGTCCATGCGCGTGCGCTCGTCCTTGATGTTGTTGTCGAGAACCATGCGCAAGTAGCCGGTGGCGATGTTGGCGGAGGGGTCGTCGGGGGCGATCTCGTCACCTGCGATCTGCTCGCGAACGAACTGATCAAAAGGCTTGTCGGAGTTGAAGGCGTCGACGACATAGTCCCGGTAGCGCCACATCGACGGCCAATCGAAGTCGCGCTCGTATCCGCCTGAATCGGCGTAGTGCACCAGATCGAGCCAGTGACGGCCCCAGCGCTCGCCGTAGTGGGGAGACGCCAAGAGGTCGTCGACCAGGCGCTTCCAAGCATCGGGCCTGTCGTCGGCGAGATAGGCGTCGACCTGTTCGGGCGACGGGGGTAACCCGATGAGATCGAGATAGGCCCGGCGAACGAGAGTTCGTTTGTCGGCGGTTGGGGCGGGCGTCAGGTTGCGCGTCTTCAGTTGCGCGTCGAGAAAGCCGTCGATGGGATTCGCGGAGTCGCCGGGAGGCGTCTTGCGAACGGGCTGCCGGAAAGCCCACCAGCCGCGCTCCTCCTCCGTGACCGGCCGTTCCTCCAGCTTCTTCAGAGCCTCCAGCCGAGCCGCCTCTTCGTCCGTCACGCCCGCTTCCGGATAGGGGCTTCCGGCAACGATCCACTTGCGCAAGATTTCCAGGTCGTCGCCGTCAAGCTTGCCCCCTGGCGGCATCTCAGGCTTCTTGGCGTGCGTCGCGAGATTGTAGAGCCAACTACGCCCAGGGTTGGCGGCCACCACAGCCGGTCCACGTTCGCCGCCCCGGAGTGCGCCCGCTCGTGTCCTCAGGTCCAGGCCGGATTGCTGCATGGCGGCGCCATGGCACACGAGGCAATTCGCCTCCAGAACCGAGTACGCTTCGCTCGCCAGGTCAGCCGCGGACGTCGCGGGACAGAGGGACAAGACGAGCGTGATCAGGAAAGGGAACCGTAGTGAGTCCATCGCGATACTCATCGATTATAGGCCGCCTCTGGAGCTCCCGTGATCGATACGATAGGAGCGTGTTTGCCGACGTGTTGCACTCGGACGCTTTCGAGCGAGAAGGCTACACCCGATTGGATGGGCCTGCAGACTGGCTGGACGCCGGTCGACGCCTAGTCGATCGCTGGGAACCCGAGGCTCGACACGGCGGGGTGCGCAACATCCTCGACGACTTGGAAGCGCAAGGGCTCGCCGCGCGAATCGGCGCGGCTCTCTCACCCGGCCGAGAGGTGTTTGCCGTCCGGGCCTTGCTGTTCGACAAGCGCCCCGGGTCCAATTGGAAGGTCCCGCGGCATCAAGACCTCTCGGTCGCCGTTGCCGCCAAGGGTGATGTCAGCGGATTTGGCCCCTGGTCGGTGAAGGCGGGGGTCGTCCACGCACGAGCGCCCGCGGAGGTTCTCGAGCGGATGTTCGCCGTCCGCCTGCACCTGGACCGGACGGACGCGCTGAACGGCCCTTTGCGCGTCGTGCCGGGTTCCCACACGGATGGGGTTCTCTCTCCGGACGCGATCGCGGCAGCGAGGTCTGAAGAAGTCGTGGTCGAGGCGGACGCCGGCGACGTGCTGGTGATGCGCCCGCTGTTGCTGCATGCATCGTCTGCTGCTGAGCAGCCGCGGCATAGACGCGTCCTGCACATCGAGTTCTCGTCGCTCGACGCGCCCGCGCCGCTCGACTGGAGATGGCGAGTTTCTAGTACCCCGAACTGAGACCGGCGAGGGCTTTGGGATCCTCCTCATTCGTTCACATCGACCTCAACTGGGCTAGACTGGCGCCGTACGGACCATCGCTATGACTCGCAGACAGATCCTCTCCCTCCCCGCGCTCGCAGCGCTATCGGCCCCTGAAGGCCTGTTGGCTCAGGCGCGGGAGAAGGCGAAACCGCTCAATCTCAAGGTCACCGACCTCAAGAGCTGGATCGTCAATCACGGTGGCGGCAAGAACTACGTCTTCTGCAAGGTCTATACGAACCAAGGCATCGTGGGAGTGGGCGAGGGCTCGGTAACGTCCAAGGCGGCCACGATGAAAGCCGCCATCGACGAGCATCACCGCTACCTCGTCGGTCTCGACCCGACCGACATTGAGATGCACTGGCAAGCGATGTATCGCTGGCCGCGTTGGCGCGGCGGGCCCATCCTGAATTCAGCAATTTCAGCGGTCGAGATCGCACTGTGGGACATTCTGGGGCAGGCGCTCGGGCAGCCAATTTACAAGCTGATCGGCGGCAAGGCGCGGGACAAAGTGCGCATGTATGTCCATCCGGGCGGCGGGTCGCCCGACGAGTACGCCGCCAAGTGGTTGGCGGCGAAGAACGAAGGATGGAACGCCGGCAAAGGCGGATTCATCGTGACGGACGGGGATGTGATCGACCCAGTGACGGCGGTCAATCGGGGAATCGACAACCTGCGCGCCGTTCGCGAGGCCGTGGGCGACGACTTCGCGATCTGCATCGACGTGCACGGGAAGGCGACGCCGACGATGGCCGCGTCGTTCTGCCGTCAGGCCGAACCCTACAGCCCCTACTTTGTGGAAGAGGCGACCCAGATCGAAGATATCGACGAGTTGGCGCTCTTGCGATCCAAGACCAATATCCCGCTGGCTACCGGCGAGCGGTTATTCACCAAGTACGGCTTCACGCAGATCTGCTCGCGGCATTTGGTGGACTACATTCAGCCGGACGTGGTGCATTGCGGCGGCATTCTGGAGATGAAGAAGATCGCCACGATTGCCGAGGCCTACCGCGTCGAGCTGGCGCCGCACAACCCGCAGAGCGCCGTTTCCACCCTGGCGTCGTTGCATGTCGACATGACCACTCCGAACTTCGCCATCCAGGAAATTTCATCCGGGAAGCGCAGCCAGTTCTGGGAAGACTTTTTCCAAGGCTCGGGTGCGATCTATGAAAACGGCTTCGCTCTGGCGCCGGACAAGGCCGGACTCGGCGTAACCTTTGATGAAGAAGTCGGCAAGCGACGCCCTTACGTGCCGGTCACGCGTCAACAGCTCCGGTTCTCCGATGGCGGGATCGCCGATCACTAGAACTCGAGGCCGGAGGCTCCGAGGAAGAAGCCGACGATCGGCGAACAAGCCTGGTAGGATTTCGCGACTTCTTTGATGAAGCCCTTCTTCGTGGCCGCTTCGGCGGGGAGTTCGCGGATCGCGCCCCAGTCCTTGCGTTGCAGGTCGTCGATCAACGGGTGGTCTTTGGACCAGCCTCTCGGTGGGCGCTTCATCGGTTCGCCTCGGTAGCCGCCGTAGAGTTTCTTCAATCGCTTGTCGTCTCGGGCCGCGATCCACTCCTCTGGGTGCTGATCGATCCTCCGACGGAACTGTTCGGCGACGGGCGCGGGAGGCAGGTAGACGCCTCCACCGAGCCAAAGGGTCTCGGCCGACAGCCGGAAATAGAAGCACGGCGCCGGGAGCTTGCGGCCCTCACGGTGTTGGAAATGCGCTTGGACGTACTCGTGATAGGGCGTTTTGTCTTTGGCGAAGCGCGTATCTCGATAGATCCGCATCAACGAGCCGCCGCTCTTCTTGGGGATCGCCGTCATATGCGGCGAGATTCTTTCGATACGCGGCCCCAACGCCTCGATGAAGGCGAGCAACGGTTGCTGGACGTCGGCCTCGAACCGCGGCTTGTTGGCCTGGAACCAGTCGCGGTTGTTGTTGGCTTTCAGCTCCTCAAGGAAGCGGAGCAGGGAAGAGTCGAAGTGATCAAAGGCCATACTCTATCGACGATCGACCACGCCTAGTTCGACAGCCTAGGCAAACTCGCCTTTCTTGCCTCGCTCCACGATCCGATCGCAGGCGCGGAGCGTGAGCGACATCATCGTCAGTGTTGGGTTCTGGCAACCGATGGAAGGGAACGCGGCGCCGTCAGTGACAAAGAGGTTGGGGACGTCGTGCGTCTGGTTCCACTTGTCGAGGACGCTGCTGTTGGGATCGGCCCCCATGCGGGCGGTTCCCATTTCATGAATGCCGAAACCGGGGACCGAGTACTCGCCGTAGCTGCGGATGTTCTTCGCCCCGGCGGCTTCGAGCATCTCGGCGCCTTGCTCTTGGGCGTCATGCCATAGCGCCTTCTCATTCTCTGACCACTCCATGGAGGCGCGGATGACGGGAATGCCCCATGCGTCGACAACCTGGGGGTCGAGGGAGACGTGGTTGGAGTGGCGCGGAAGGCATTCGTTGAAAGCGATGATGTTGCCCTGCCAAGCCGCGTCGTTGCGTACGCGCTCTTTGAATCCCTTGCCAAAGCCCCGTCCGCTGTATGCGAAGGACGGGAAGAAGCTGCCCTGATAGCCGTAGCCGCGGATGAAGCCGTTGGTCTCGCGGCGGTCGACGTTGCGAAAGCGCGGGATATAGATACCGTTCGGGCGACGGGGTGCACCGAACCACGCTTGTCCCTGCGGAAGCTCCGGGAACTCCCCGGCGGTGTAGCCCTTGTAGATGTGGTCCATCAAGTAGCGCCCCAGGACTCCGGAGGAATTCGCCAACCCGCCCGGTGCGGAGTTGAGCAGCAGGCGCGTCGATTCGAGAGTGGAGGCGCACAGCAGGACAACCTTCCCTCGAACCTCGCGCGCTTCGCGACTGGTGCGGTCGACGTAGGCCACTCCGGTCGCCCGGCCTTTCTCGGTGGTGACCTGGGCCGCGACGGCGTCGGTCCGCAGGGTGAGTTTGCCGGTGGCAGCGGCGTCCTTCAGAGTCGTCCACGGACTGGAGTAGTACGAGTGCGTGATGCAGCCCTGCTCGCAAGGTCCGCAGTAATGGCAGGCAGAGCGTCCGTTGTGGTCCTTGGTGACGACGGCCACTCGGCCGATGGTGACCGTTCTGCCCATGCGCTTGCCGACGCGTTCGCTCAGCAAGCTCTCAGCACAGGTGAAGCCCATGGCCGGTAGGAAGTCGGAGTCGGGCAGCTGCGGTAGATTCTCCTTTCGCCCGCTGATACCCACATAGCGCTCCACGCGCGAATAGTAAGGAGCGAGTTCTGCATGAGAAATCGGCCAATCGACGCCGTATCCGTCGTGGGAGGCAGCTTTAAAGTCGAGGTCGGAGAGGCGATAGCTCTGGCGTCCCCACGAAAGGGACCGGCCGCCGAGGCGCCGCTGGCGAATCCAGTGGAACGGTTTACCTTTGGCCGTGGTGTAGGGATTCTCGACGTCGTTGACGAACCAGTCCTTGTTCATCTCGCGGCAGGCGTAGACCTGGCGCTGCATGGGTTGGTTAGCTGAAACGGCGGGGTGTTTGAAGCGATAGGGATACTCGTAGGGTTGAGCGTGCTCGGTAAACTCAGCCTCGGTCGTCGTGGGCCCCGCCTCTAGAACGCAGACGCTTAGCCCCGCCTCCGTGAGGGCCTTCGCCGCCCATCCGCCGGTAGCGCCTGAGCCGACGACGACGGCGTCAAAAGTTTCGCTCGATCGATCGAGAATCTGCATTGGTTCGGATCAGGTTAGCACCGCCACGGAAGCCGCGCGCCTTGCTACACTTCCGAACTTGCCGGAACGTTGGCGACTCCCGCTGCTCTACGCGTTGATTGCGCTGCTCATCGCCTGGGCCGGGCAAACATACGTCATTTGGAGCGCCTACGACGGCTCTGTATCAGGGCTCTTCTTCATCGGCAGTGATCGGGCGGGGAACCACACGCCCCCTCCGGGAGACGCCTGGGTTCACCAGAAAACGGCCGGGTACGACGGGCAGTACTACCGCCTCGTCGCCCGCGATCCGCTACTGCGAGCGACGCCGCACGAACAGTTCGACGCGCCCCGTTTGCGGTGGCGACGCATCCTCGTTCCGGCACTCGCCTGGACGGCGGCGCTAGGAGATGCCGAGCGCGTCGACGACACCTATCGATGGGCCGTGTTGCTGCTGTTTGCGGCCGGATTGGCCGTCTCCTGCCGGCTTGTGGTGGAGATGGGATTTCACGTCGCCTGGGGCCTCGTCTTCGTCCTGCTGCCCGCCAACCTCATCTCACTCGAGCGCATGACGGTGGATGGTGCGCTGGCGACCATCGTCGTCGTCTTCGCCTACGGCGCCGTGCGGAAGCGACCAGACCTCTGCTACTTGGCAATGACCGTGGCTCCCCTGGCGCGCGAGACGGGTTTTGCGCTGGCCGCGGGTTGGATTCTCTGGGCCGCCTTGAGGCGCAGATGGCCTCGCGTCGGCGCGGCAGTGTTCGCGGTGCTGCCGTCGCTCGCCTGGACGGGCTACGTCTCAGGGCACGCCGAGGGCTCCGGCATCAGCTTCCTGTCGGCGGTTCCTTTGAGTTGGGCTCCGTGGAGATTGATCGATTTGCGCATGACGCCGGCCGGGCTGCTCGACCACTTGGCGTTGATCGGCGCCTTTTGGGCGTTCTATCTGGCGGTACGCGTGATGCTGGACGCCGAGCGGTCCCCGATCCACTGGGCCATCGGGGTATTCGCACTCGGGTGCTCGCTGCTGGCGTATCCGGCGATCTGGTCCGAGGCCTACGCCTTTGGACGCATCCTCTCTCCGCTGCTGTTGCTGCTGGTCGTGGCGCGGCCGACTCAGTGGGCGCTGGCTCCCATCGCTTTGATGCTGCCGCGCGTCGCCGCGCAGCTGGGAACATACCTGATCTCGCCCAATTAGACGAACGTCAGCCAGCCGTGCGGGTCCTCGCCGTCCTCGATGACCTGATTGAACGCGGCCTGGAGCTGAGCCGTGATGGGGCCGCGTGAACCGCCTCCCACCTGGATTCGATCCACCGACCGGATCGGCGTAATCTCCGCGGCCGTGCCGGTAAAGAACAACTCATCGGCGATGTACAGCCATTCACGGGGCAGCGCCTGCTCGACCACCGGAATGCCGGCTTCTTTGGCGAAAGTGATCACCGTGTGACGGGTAATGCCGGGCAGGGCGGAGGTGCCGAGGGTCGGCGTGTAGATCGTCCCGTCCTTGACCAGGAACACGTTCTCGCCCGAGCCTTCCGAGACGTAGCCTGAGGCGTCCAATGCGATGCCTTCCGCGTAACCGTTCTGCACGGCCTCCATCTTGATCAGCTGCGAGTTCATGTAGTTCGCTGCGACCTTGGCCATGGCCGGAAGGGTATTGGGGGCGATGCGCGTCCAGGATGAGATGCACACGTCGACGCCTTGCTCGACCGCCTCCGCGCCCAGGTACTTGCCCCACTCCCAACAGACGACGTAGATCTCAATAGGGTTGGCGGTGGAGAGGACTCCCACCTCGCCGTAGCCGCGAAAGGCGACGGGGCGGATGTAGCAGGACTTCAACTCGTTGACCCGAACGGTCTCGACGCACCCATCGCCCAACTGCTCCGGCGTGATGCCCGGCAAGTCCATGCGGTAGATCTTCGCCGAGTCAAACATTCGACGCGCGTGTTCAGGAAGTCGGAAGATAGCGGGGCCTTTCGCGGTTGCGTAGCAGCGAATTCCTTCGAAGACGCTGGTGCCGTAGTGAAGGGCGTGCGTCATCACATGAATGTTGGCCTCGTCCCACGGGATCAGCTTCCCGTTGTGCCAAATCTTCTCTGTCGCCTGGATCATTTCCCCAACCCCCTGTTTCCATTATGCATCGGATAGAACATCGCCATGAGAGCCGCCTGGAGGCGGCCCAAAATTTATAGGGAACCGCCTGGTGTTAAAGGGCCCGAAGTCGAAGGTTGCGGAAGCGTACTTCGAGCGCAGGTCCGGAGTGGACCTGTACCGCAATGCGGCCAGAACGCGCGATGTCGGCGTCCTCTTCTGCGTACTCGGCTGTCGTCGTGCCGTTCATCGACAATCGGATGTTCGCGCCTTCGGCATGAACCTCGTAGGCGTTCCAATCGTCCTTCTTGATGACGCTGTCGGCGAGATCGTGGTCGCACTCGACCAAGGTGACCTTGCGTCGGGATTCGTCGTAGAGGTCGCCCCACCAGGTGGGACCAATGTCGGCCTGGTAGCCGATCATCTCCATGGAGCCCTTCATGCGCTCGCTGCGGAACTGCACTCCGCTGTTGCCGATATCGTCGACGAGTCGAACGTCGAAACGCAGGATGAAGTCGCCGTAAGTCTGCTCGGTTGCGAGGAAGTCGTTGTATCCGATCCCGGGCGAACGACCAACCAACTCGCCGTTCTCGACGACCCAGAGCAGGGGATCGCCCTCCCAGCCGGAGAGGTCCTCACCGTTGAAGATCGGCTCAAACGCGTCCTCGTCGGAGTCGCTCGAGCAGGCGAGACCGGCGGCGCCCAAAGTCCCCGCGAAAAATCCACGTCGGCTGATGTCGAAACGTCGCATACCGTCGATCCACCGATCGTAACAGACGAAAGGCGGCGGTCGATCCACTACACTATTGGTCATGAAACCGGAAGGGTTGCATCGAGCGTCTATCACTCGCGCGCCCATCGAGGAGGATCGCGTGCATTTCTCAGTTAATCGTCATTCCATCATCGCTAAATTCATCGCGTTGAGCTGTGTGCTGGCGCTGACCCTGCCGGTTGCGCAGGGACAGGGCAAGGCCATCAAACCGGGCTTCAATCTCTTCAGCAAAGACCAGGACATCGCCCTGGGTAAAGAGGCCGCCGTCGAGATCGAAAAGGAGGTCCAAGTCGTGGATGATCGCGAGTTGACGGCCTATATCGACCGCATGGGACGGGAGATGGCGGCCAACTCGCAAGACCCGGAATACGACTTCACGTTCAAGGTTGTGGCGGACCCCGCCATCAACGCCTTCGCATTGCCGGGCGGCCCCATTTACGTCAATACGGGGTTGATCTCTAATGCCGACAATGAGGCGCAATTGGCAGGTGTTATCGGACATGAAATCGGCCACGTGGTCCTTCGTCACTCGACGAATCAAGCTTCAAAATCAGCGATGTTTCAGTTGCCCGCGATGTTGGCGGGCGGGGCGCTGAATAAGAAGGGCGGAATGCTCGCCTCGCTAGGTTCAATCGGGCTAGGGCTCGGATTGAACTCGGCGCTCATGCGCTACTCCCGGAAGGCGGAGACGCAGTCGGACATCGTGGGGTCGCGCATGATGGCGAAGTCTGGCTACAACCCCATTGAAGCAGCGAACTTCTTCAAGAAATTGGAGGAATCCGGCGGAGCCAGAGGCCCTGAATTCCTCTCCTCGCACCCTAACCCGGGCAACCGCTCGGCGACGATCCGGGAAGAGATTGCCGGATTCCCGAAGCGAAACTATACGACCAACTCACGAGAGTTCGAGCGCATGAAGGCGCGGGCCAAGTCGGTCCAGCCCAAGGCGGAGGCGACAACTCCCGCGGGCTCGCCGTCCGGCCAAAACGCGACGACCGGCAACATCACCCAAACGGCATCGGGATCCAAGGCGTATCAGGGCAGGGGATACGTGTTCGAGTTCGGGGGAGACTGGGCGGCCCATGAAGGCGGCGACGGATCGACCGTCACCGTCGTGCCGTCCGACGGCGTCGTCAAGGGCGCGGACGGAAAGACGTCCATCGCCCGAGGGATCTTGGCCGGCATTTTCCCGAACGACGACGGACAGCACGAGGCGACTACGGCGCTCGTCGGCGACTTGAGAGCAGGCAACCCTGGGCTGGAGGTCCTCAATGGCTACCGTCGAGGCATGCGGATCGGGGGCCGCGAGGGAGAAAGCGTCTTCATGGAAGGGCCGTCATCCCTCAGCGGCCAGCGCGAATACATCTGGTTGGTCACGTCTACGGACCCAGACGGCCTGTTCTACCTGCTGATGATTTCCCCTGAGGACGAGTACGAACAACGGTCCGGGTACTACGAACAGGTCGTTCGCTCGATTCGCTTCCAATAGCGGGGAAGGCGGCTAGGCAGGACACGCAGTCAGGTCGGTCAATACCACAGTTAACATAATATACATTATCGGACAACATGGAGGAATGCCGCCTGGAGGAGCCCTGGGAGGCTTCTGGGATCATCGACGGCCTCCACGGGCAAGCCGGCCGCCTGGGCGGCAGCTACACCGGCGCTCGAATCCTCAAAGACTAAGCACTCCGCCTTGTGGATGTCCTCTGACGCCCGCAGGCGCGCCACGGCGAGCTCGTAGGGTTCGGGGTCCGGTTTGTGGCGCAGCACGTCGCCGCCATAGACCGTCGTCTCGATCGACCTGCGCAGATCGGCCGACTCCAAGACCGGCTCCACGTCCTGTGCGTCGCTTGAGCTAACGACGGCAAGCCGTACATGAGGCACAAGTTGTCCTAACGCACTGAGCGTATCGGCTTCGATCCGCAGGCGCTCAGGCGCACGCGAGCGAAAGATTCTGTGCTTGGTCTGCCGAACACTCTCCACGGTCTCAGGATCGGCGGGATGCCCAGCCTCGGCGAGGAACGTCTGACCGGCCCAAACGTCGGTTTTGCCGACGAAGCGTTGCCGGTACTCGTCCCATCCGACGCCGGCTCCGTGGGGCTCGACGGCCTCCATCCAGGCCTCAAAGTGAAGCGGCTCGCTGTCGACGATCGTACCGTCGAAGTCCAGCAGAATTGCGCGGATCGGCTCTCTCAAATCCGATGCTACCAAGCGCGACGGGCGGCCAGTGTGGTCAAAGGCTGCAAACCTGCCGATATAGCTCTTGTTGCGGAGACTACTGCGTTGCTGGCGCTGATCGGGCTGTCGATCGTTGTCGCGGCTGTTTTCGGCGGGTACCTATTGGGCCACGGCGAGCCGGCGTTGCTGTATCAACCCCCGGAGTTCCTGATTATCTGGGGCGCCGCGCTGGGGTCGATCGTCATCTCCACGCCCCCGTCGGTCCTGAAGAGGGCGGCTGCCGGAGCAAAACGGGCACTATCCCCAAGTCCCTTTTCACGAGCGCTTTACCTGGACACTCTGAAGTTGTACTTCGATCTGTTTCAGAGGTCGCGCAAGCTAGGTATGATGGCTCTTGAAAAGGATGTCGAGAGGCCGTTGGAGAGTGAAGTGTTCGCCAATCGCAGGCTATTTATGCGCGACCGGTCGGCTGTGAGATTCGTATGCGACACCCTGCGGGTAGCGATTTCGGGCGGCGTAGGGGCGTTTGACTTGGACCAGCTGGCGGAGAGCGACATCGAGGCTCGTCGCTCCTTCAATCGACGCCCCATCGACTCGTTGTTCGCCGTGGCCGATGCCCTGCCCGGTCTTGGAATTGTAGCGGCGGTCTTGGGGATCGTGATCGCCATGAGCGCTCTGGGAGGGCCGCCGGAAGAGCTTGGGCGGAAAGTCGCCGCTGCTTTGGTGGGAACCTTCCTGGGCGTCCTGTCCAGCTACGGGTTTGTGTCGCCGGTCGCCTCCGCGATGGAGGCCCGCGAGGAAGAGGAGCTCTCGTACTATGAAGCGCTGCGAGCCGGGTTGGTGGCGTTTGTGAAGGGGAATCCGCCGATCATGGCGGTCGAGTTCGCTCGTCGCGTGATCCCCCAGGACGTACGTCCCACGTTCGGGGAGATGGAGTTGTATATCAAGGGCGGCAGGTAGCGCCATGCCGGAGCCGATTGTCGTTAGGAAGAGGCCGCGGACGCCCTATCGCAGACCGCACGGGGCCTGGAAGGTGGCCTTTGCGGACTTCGTCACGGCGATGATGGCGTTGTTTCTGGTGATGTGGATGATGTCGTCGGGCGAGCAGGCGCGGCTGGCGGTGGCGGCGTACTTTGAGGATCCCAGAGGCTACGCTGCGGCTCCCGGAGACGATTCAGGCGGACTTGGTCGACAGGCGCTGTTGGACCGCGACGAGTTGGGGGCGCTGGCGGCTCAGATCCAAGATTCGATCGAGGGCAGTCCCGACTTCGAAGGATTGGGGGACCATGTCGCCGTGGAGTTAAGCGAAGAGGGCCTGCGTATCGAACTGCTTGAGAACGAGGAGGGGCTATTCTTCCAGAGCGGCAGTCCGAGTCCCACGTCCACAGGCCGCGAGACGATCCGTAGGATCGTCGACCAACTACGCAAGTTGCCCAACGATATCGTGATTGAGGGGCATACCGACGCACGGGCGTTTCGGGGCCGCAACGACTACTCCAACTGGGAGCTCTCGGCCGATCGCGCCAATTCCGCGCGCAGGATTCTGACGGAGAACGGCGTCTCCTCTCAACGCATCGCTGAAGTCCGCGGATTCGCCGCCGTGCAGTTACGCCGACCGGAGGCGCCCGAGGATGCATCCAACCGGCGGGTCTCGCTGATCGTGCGCTACGACGACTAGAACAGGCGCATTACGGGACGGGCGGGTGTAAGAAGATTCCCACGGCCCCGTTGATTCGCTTGGCTACCTGGTCCTCTCCGCGTACGAGTTCCCCGTCGAATCGGAGCGCTTGATCCCGGATGGCTCGCACCACCTCGTGGTGATCGGCCGCCACGTCGAAACGCTCACTGGGGTCGTGCAAGAGGTTGAACAGGAGCGGCTCAGCATGGACCGCAGGCTCCGGCTGTCCGTACCCATCCTGCGTGATGAGGTGGAGTTTGAAGTCGCCCACGCGGGCTGCGAAGAGCTTCGCCGAGCGATAGAAGTACATCTCGCGGCGCGGGCTCTTCTCACCCCGCGTCAACACTTCGGAGAGGTCATAGCCGTCCATCGGGCGGTCAGCGGGCGGCTTCACCTCGGCCAGGGCGGCAAACGTGGGCAATACATCCAGCGTGGAACCCATATCACGCACCACGCGCGGCTCCACGATACCCGGGCCCCAAAAGATCGCGGGGACGCGCATTCCGCCCTCCCAGGTACTTCCCTTCCCGCCGCGCAGGTGTCCGGCCGAGCCTCCGTGTTCGTTGAAGACGAGCCACGGGCCGTTGTCGGAGGTAAACAGGACCACGGTATTGCGATCCAGCCCGTTGTGCTCCAAGGCGGAGACGAGCCGGCCGACCGACCAATCGATCTCCTCGATCACGTCGCCATAGAGGCCCCGGAGACTCTTCCCCGCAAAGTCCGGATGGCGAAACAGCGGAGTATGCGGGAACGTGTGGGCAAAATAGAGAAAGAACGGCTTCTCACGGTTCCCTTCAATGAACTCGACCGCCCGCTCCGTGTACCGGCGCGTGAGCGTGGACTGCACCGCGGGTTTTTCCACCACGGTTTCGTTCTCCATCAGAGGGACGTCCCAAAGTCCTTCAACAGGATTCATGGCCGGCTCGCGGCCCTTGTCACGACCATAGGTCTTGTTGTGGTCGTTCGAAGAGACGAGACCGAAGTACTGCTGGAAGCCCTGCTTGGTCGGAAGGTAGGCCGGCTCGTGGCCCAGGTGCCATTTCCCCACCATCGCTGTGCGGTAGCCGGCTCCGGCCAGCAAGTCCGCCAGCGTAATCTCGTCGGGAGACATCCCCGAGAGAGATCGTTGATCAAACACCCGAGCCACCGAACTCATCGTCCCGCTGCGAAGCGGGTGACGACCGGTCAGCAATCCGGCACGCGAGGGAGTACAGACCGACGCCGCGGAATAGAAGCTCGTCCAGCGTTGCCCCTCGCTCGCGAGGCGGTCGAGGTTCGGAGTCGCGATCGTCGGATGGCCGAAGGCTCCAAGGTCTCCGTAGCCGAGGTCGTCCGCAAAGATAACGATGAAGTTGGGCTTCGCCGCTGCCGGCAGGGCGACCAGTAGACACAGGAATAGAACTCGCAACGCGGCCTAGTCTAGCCGAAGCGTCAGGTCCCGCGTTTGCGAACGATGAACAGCGCCGCCAGACACAGAACAAGTCCCAAGCAGGAGAGCGCAACTCCAAACCGCAACCCGGGAGCGCTGTACTCCAGTTGGATCTGCGTAGCCCCGGCGGGTACTTCAAACGCCTGAAGTCCCGAAGTGTGAACTAGCGGCGCATTCCATCCCGGTGCGGCGGCTTGTGAGACCACCAAATACGCGGGAGAGTCGGATTCTACGGCGATGCGACTCGAAGTCGCCCCCCATTCAACAACCGT
>Ga0209273_10001647_pt1 | contig 19058 bp, 18 predicted proteins | sample tdAd471_FD_187126 | JGI IMG/M metagenome (GOLD analysis project Ga0209273, IMG submission 187126) | Marine sediment microbial communities from the Atlantic coast under amendment with organic carbon and nitrate - tdAd47.1 (SPAdes)... | ecosystem: Environmental > Aquatic > Marine > Coastal >...
AGTCTGTTCAAGATGAACGAAAACCTGATGATCGAATTGCAGAACCGGATTAACGATGACACATCGCCAGCCACTCGACCCGAGACCGACTCATGATTGTGAAGAAAATACCTGTGCTTTGCTTGGCGCTCGGCTACGCATTCTAGTAGCCAAGCTTCATCCACTGACGATTTCGTATACATTATCATCGACTATGAGGAAAGGCAGATGAATTATTCCAGATACCGCGTCTACTGCGTATTTTCCGGCCTTGTCAGCTTGTGGCTGGTCTCCGCCTGCGGCGGAAGCCCGGCTACACCTCAAGAGATTGAGAGGCAGGCCTTCGATGACATGCGTACGGAAGTACGGGGGATCGTTGAGGACACCGAACGCGAGGCGATCCTTGTCGGTCTCGTCGACCAGCTCGAGACCGACTATTCCAACCTGCGCAGCCTGGCGGAAGCACGTCGGCTCAAGCTACGGGCACTCAATGCGGATTACGATACGACAAGGGAAGAGTTCGCCAAATTCCTGGATGAATTCAACGGACAGCTCGAGCGCGATCACAAGAAATTCAGGGAAAGCCGCCGGGCATTCATCGATGCTACAACACCCGAGGAGTTGTCTGCGATCGGAAAATCGAACACCAAATCGATGGCCAGACTTGCCAACAGCCTGATGTCGATCTGAAAGGGAGTATGAAGATGCTTATTGCATTAATGACAATCCTGCTTATGGGCGGCAGTTCCAGCGCCGCGGTGCTGGCTCATGTCGCTGACACTCAAGGTGCCGTGAACGAAATCGTCGCCGATGAGCAGCGTCGCGAGGACGCGCTGCTTACGTTGAAACAGCTCGAGGAACACCTGCAACAGCAGGATAAAGCGGGGGAGGACATATTCAAGACGCTTACGCCGGAAATCCTCGATCATGCCGCTTCGGAGTCGGAAATTGACGCCATCTGGACGCAATTCTACGAGCACACGCGTGAAGCCAACGCCGAGACGGTTGAATTTCGCTTCAAGCTCCGGGAGCAACTGACACGCGAAGAATGGGGGCAGGTCTTCCAGGCAGAACGTTGACCGTCTTCAATTGGCGGAGCCGCCTACACAACGCCGGGCGGCTTGCGGTCTTTACCGTATTCACTATTGGCGCCGGGCCGGGATTCGCCGCTGATGACGAACATCATCACGTTAATCACCTTGCGCTGCTCGTAGGAAATCCGCATGAGGTGCAGTCCGATGGCGAACGAGTCAGCGGTGGCATGCTCGGGGTGGCTTATGAACGTCGATTCTCGGATCGCTGGAGTTTCGTGCTGGCATACGAGCAGGAAGCATTCGGCGACCGGACCCAGCGGCATACCGTCATTTTTGCCGGTGCAAGTTACAACATCAACAATCATTGGACAGTCTTCGGCGGGCCCGGTGGTGAAGGCCGAAAGCTGGGCGCGCGGGATCACTTCCTGTTTCGCGTTGGTACTGGCTATCACTTCAGCCTCGGGCGGGGATTCTCGTTGGCTCCGGAAATGTCCGTCGACTTTGTTGACGACGGCACCCGAGTCTACCTATTTGCGCTCGCGCTAGGCTATGGTTTCTGACGATATACGCCGCCCCAAAAGCCTCTGAGTTGATTGGCGACCCCCTGAGCGCCCGCAATGCCAGGCGGAAAAGCTAGTACTAAGTAACACGTTTGCGATTGGAATAAAGAATAACCAACCCACACCAGAAGCTACTACATTTGATTACCTATGAAGACCCCGTGGTTACGCTCGTTTCGACCGTGCGATCTCAAAATGGTAGATATTTTTGACGACTCTTCTTCGATTCCAATGATTTTCCTATTCGATGCAACACATTCATTTTATTTCTCGGCCGGTGAGTAAAATTGTAATGTTTCTCGCGGCAAAGTATTTCACTTCGCACCGAAGCAACGCACGCTTATATTCCATCATTGAGATAACAGTGCAGTGGCTCCATCGAGCCCGAGATCAACCGGGGCAAGAGAACGAATCGGTGCTGGGAAAATAGAGTCCATTGCTTTCCTTACAAAATAGGCTTGAAATATGAACGGCTGGATTGGGTTGCGGGTTCAATCGGTCGCCGCAACACATTCATAAAATTTCTCTGCCGGAGAATAATAACCCAGAGTCTTCCTCGGGCGGTCATTGAGTCGCTTAGCAACAGCATTGAGTCGATTCTGATGCACGTTCGACAAGTCCATTCCCTTCGGGAAGTACTGCCGTAGCAAGCCATTGGTGTTCTCGTTGGAACCGCGTTGCCAGGGATGCTGAGGATCACAGAAGTAGACATCGATGTCGGTCGCTAAAGAGAACCGCTGGTGGTCGGCGACCTCTTTGCCCCGATCCCAGGTGAGTGACTTGTAGAGTTCCCGCGGCAACTTGTGAGCGTGCTTGATGAGGGCGTTAATCACCGTCTTGGTGTCTTTGCTCGGCACTCGGACCAGCATCACGTAGCGTGTATTGCGTTCCACCAAGGTTGCGATCTGGCTGTTGTTGCTGCCGCACAATAGATCACCTTCCCAGTGGCCGGGTACCGCTCGGTCTTCCGCCTCAGCAGGACGCTCACGGATCGATACCGCGTTCGTAATCTTGCCCAGGCCTTCGTCCTTGAGGGTTTTGCGACGTGAGCGCCGCAGCGCACGCGTCTTCCTCAGGTACTGTTGTAACTCCTTCTTCAGAGCGCCCCGGGCCTGGATAAACAGCGTCTTGTAGATCGTCTCGTGTGACACCTGCATGCTCACATCGTCCGCGTAGGTGCGCTTGAGCCAGCCAGCGATCTGATCGGGTGCCCACTCCAGCTGCAACTTGCTGGCGACGACACATGCCAGCGCACGGTTCTTGGCCAGTTTACAGGTCTTGGGTCGATGCGCTCGATCCCAGGCGGCCTTATCAGCCCTGTTGGCACGGTAACGGCGTCGGCCGCCGTTACGCTGAAGCTCGCGACTCACCGTTGAAGGTGCCCTGCCCAGAGAGGCGGCGATAGAACGCATTGAACGTCCGGCAACGATGCCTCGAGATATCTCTTCTCGCTCTGCCAGCGACAATGCAAGCCGGGATCGTCGACGCCTGGGCGGACGAATGCCGCCCGTGCGTGACAAGACACCCTGAATCGAAGAATGACTGCGTCCGAATGACCGAGCAATCGCATTCTGAGACTCGCCCGCTAACCAGCGGTCGAAGGTCTTCTGACGGTCAGACTCACTGTAGTAAATCCTGGTTGGATAACCCATCTGCAACACCTCCTGCTCTAAGGATAGAGTCTAGGTATTGCAACGACCGATTGAAGTCACAGTCAGTTGCAGCCGTCCGCGAGTGTATCAGCCCACCGACTGCTATCGGCTGCGAAGCGGTCATTGGCGTCGACTCAATGTGACAGCGTCTGTCAGGTCGAGTATCGATTATCACACCTAGCAGATGCGTGGTAGCGGATCGTCCTCGAGTTCTTCGAGGAATCGTTCCCCGCCGAGAGACGTTTCAAGAATGACACGGGTTTCGCCGGCTACGATGCGACCGATGCGGGCCGCGTCGCGTCCCTCCGGAAGTTCGCGCCAGGCAGCAAGCGCGTCGTCGACCAGGTCCGGCGCAACGACGGCGACAACACGACCCTCGCAAGCCAGGTAATAAGGGTCGTAGCCGAGCATGTCACAAACTGACTGCACGGGATCGCGAACCGGAATCGTCGGCTCGAAACGCACGCCGAGCCCGGTTGCCCGGTGTATCTCGTGTGCGATCGAGGCAATACCGCCGCGGGTCGGGTCGCGCATGAAACGCAGGCCGTCGAATCGCAGCAGAGTTTCGGTTAGTGCCATAACCGGCGCAGCATCCGAAACGAGATCGCCACGCAAACCGAATTCCTCGCGGGCCAGCATGACGGCAGTGCCGTGATCGCCTACGGGGCCGCTGACGATGATGATGTCACCATCCTGGATATTGTCGAGCGACGGAATGACGCCCGGCAGGCGTACCCCCACACCGGTTGTCGCCAGGTACAGCCCTCCACCTTCGCCGCGCCGCAATACCTTGGTGTCGCCGGCGCTGATCTGGACGCCGGACTCACGTGCAGCACGTGCCAGGCTCGCGATGATTCGGTCGAGGCGCTCGATCTCGAAGCCTTCTTCGATGAAGGCATTCAGGGTCAGGTACATCGGTTTGGCGCCGGCGACTGCGAGATCGTTCGTCGTGCCGTGCACGGCAAGCGACCCGATGTCACCGCCCGGAAACTCGAGCGGTTGTACGGTGAAGCCATCGGTCGTAATGAGTACATCGCCACCATTCAACTGGATGGTTGCTGCGTCGGCCTGGATGTCGAGTGTCTCGGGCCCCAGGTGGCGCGCGAATATCTCCTCGATGAGTTCGCGCATGAAACGGCCGCCGTTGCCGTGTGCAAGTGAGATGCGGTCGTCTTCCATCATGGTTTCCCGGAGGCCGCAGCGGCGATATGCGCAGCCTGGCCGTAACAAAGCGCGGCGTCGTTGACGGGTAGTTTCTCGGGCACACGAACCTTGAAGCCGCGACGCTGCAGCGCATCGACGGCCTGTTCAGTCAGCACCCGGTTCTGGAAGACGCCGCCGCACAAACCGACCTGGTCTATATCGTGTTGGTGGCGGACGCGGCAGGCCTGTTGCACGATGGTTTGGGCGAGAGTTGCATGAAAAATTTCTGCGCGCTCGGCCGGGTCCCGGCTTTGATCCGCAATGACGTCGAGTAACGGTTCCCAGTCGCTCTGCAAAACGTTATCGGCGCCACGCCCCAGCGGCAGGTAGACCGGGTGCCGGGCGTTTCGGCTCAGGGTCTCCAGTTGCATCGGTCCCTGCGCCTCGAAGCTCGTATGATGCAATCCGCAAATGAGCGCGGACGCCGCATCGAACAGCCGTCCGACTGCGCTCGTGACCGGTGCGTTCATGCCATGACGCCAGCCGGCCTCTGCAAGCCCGCCGTCGTCCGGGCATTCAATCCACTGTCGGCCGCATTCCCAATGCAACGCCGCCGCGCTGCGCCATGGCTCTCGGCCAGCGCGCTCGCCGCCAGGCAGCCGGAACGGGCGCAAACTGCAGACTCGTTGCCAGTCGCCGGCAGTGCCGAGCAGCGCCTCGCCGCCCCACAATGTTCCGTCTTCGCCAAGACCGACACCGTCCCACGTGAACATCAGCCACTGTCCGGGTTCTGCGAACTCGGCAGCAACGGCGCTCGCGTGAGCCTCGTGATGCCAGACGTTCTGGACGGGCAGAGCGTTCTGGCGTCGGGCCCATTGATGTGTGGTGTAGCCCGGGTGCGCGTCGCAGACGATGCCTTCCGCTTCGACGCCATAGAGTTCCTGGAGGTCTCTGGCAACCTGCTCGAAGACGGCAAGACTCCGTGGACTGTCCATCTCCCCGATATGCGGCGACACAACGACGCGGTTGTCCCAACTCAGGGCAAGCGCGCCCTTCATGTGCCCGCCGGTGGCCAGCAGCGGCCGCTTTTGCTGCCACGGCAGCGTCAGTTCCGTCGGTGCGCAGCCGCGCCCGATCCGTAACGGTCGCATGCGGTTGTTGATGCGCCGGAACACCGGGTCGTCGGCCGGCCGAACGATGGGGCGGTCGTGGTGCAGGAATGCGTCGCAGACATTGGCAAGTCGTTGCGACGCCTCTGTGTTTTTTGTGAGTACGGGTTCACCGCTGATATTGCCCGACGTCGCGACAACAGGCCTGCCAAACTCCTCGAGCAATAGTTGATGCAGCGGGCTGTAGGGCAGGAAAGCGCCGATTTCCAGCAGCCCTGGTGCGACATTATCGGCAAGCGAACAGTTGCGTCGCCGGTTGACCAGTACGATCGGCCGAACCGGGCTCAATAGCAGTTCTGCCTCGGACTCCTGAACGCGAGCGTGGCGACGTACGACGTCGAGCCCGTCTTCGCCGCCAAGTGGGAACATCACGGCGAGCGGTTTGTCGGGCCGGTGCTTTCGCGACCGCAGCCTGGTGACAGCGTCATGGCTATGCGCGTCGCATAGCAGGTGATAGCCACCGATGCCTTTGACACCGACAACCTGTCCGTCAACAAGGGCACTGATTGCCGCCTGCAGCGCCTGATCCCTGCGGTCTTTGGTCTCCGTGCCAGCCTTCTCGAAACTCAATTGTGGTCCGCATGCAGGACACGCGACGGGTTCGGCATGGAAGCGCCGATCGACAGGGTCCAGGTATTCGCGTTTGCAGTCCTCGCAAAGCGGGAATGACGCCATGCTGGTGTTGGGACGGTCGTACGGCAAGGATTCGATAAGCGTGTAGCGCGGACCGCATTGCGTACAGTTGATGAACGGATAGCGGTGACGCCGGTTTGACGGGTTACCCAACTCCTCGCGGCAGTCGTCGCACATGAAATAATCGGGTGGTACGAAGATACGAGCGTCTGCAACGGAAGAACTGTCGGCGATACAAAAGCCCTTGTCGTGACGAGGCTCGAGGTGCTCAATATGCGTGATCGTGGGCCGTGATAAGGGCGGCGCTTTGGCAATCAGGTCTTTTTCGAATCGGTCCAATGCGGCGTGCGTGCCGCTGGCAACGACATCGACTTCACCAAGGCAGTTCTGTACCCGGCCGACGATGCCCTGGTCAACGGCCAGCCGGTACACGAACGGACGAAATCCGACGCCCTGAACATGGCCCGAAAGCGTAATCCGCACGCTCTCGGGTACGTCGTGGGAACCGTGTACGACGGCCTCATCCAACGGACTGTCTCTTCTTGCGGCCTTCCCACTCGTTGTCGCGGTACCCGGCAGACCACCAGATACGGCAGGCACCTTCATCGGACACCATGCAGGGACCGATCGGCTTGCGCGGCGTACAGGCGAGCCCGTACAGGCGGCACTGGTTTGGATACAGTTTGCCCAGCACCACGTTGGCGCAATCGCAGCCCGGCGGCATTTCACCGACGCGTTTACGTGCATCGTCTGCGTACGACTTGAATACCTGCCGCGCATCGTGCGCGGCGTAGGCTTCCCGTAGCGCGTAGCCGGACTTCGGGATAATGCCGATGCCACGCCAATTGGCGTCCACAACGTCCATAACTTCCGCGAGGTGGCGGCGAGCCTCCTGGTTGCCGCCAGGCCGCACGACTTCGGGGTAACAGTTGTCGAGAAACAGACGACCTTCGGCTCGTTGCCGTAGCACCGAGTACATAGCCGCGAGCAGCGTGTCAGAGCGGAATCCGGCAACGGCAGCCGGAATGCCGTGCTTGTCGACTACGAACTCCCATTCCTCGGGGCCCATGACGGTCGATACGTGGCCGGGTGCGATCAGTGCATCGAAACCGGGCGTGCCGGAATCAAGCAGCATGGCAACCGCTGGCCAGGTCAGTCGTCCTGACAGGAGTACCAGCAGGTTCTCGGGCGCACCTTCCGCGAGCATCGCGGCAACCGGTGCCGTCGTCGTTTCGAATCCTGCGGCGAAGAACACGACTTTGCGTGCCGGATCCTCTTTCGCGATTCGTACTGCCTCGGTTGGTGAAGCGATCGGACGGATGTCGGCGCCCGCGGCTTTCGCTTGTTCGAGCGAGCGCGGTTCGCGTTTCGGTACGTTAACGGGCACGCGCAGCATGTCGCCGAAAGCGACGAGTGTTATGTCTTCGTTGAGCGCAAGTTGAATAGCCTCGAAAACATCTTCTTCCGGGCAAATGCATACCGGGCAACCGGGACCCGGTACGAGTTCGATTTTCTCCGGAATCGCGGTGCGCAGACCGGCAACCGAGATCGAGCGTTCATGCCCGCCACAGACGTTCATGATGCGCACGGGTTCCTCGATGCCGAGGCCCTGCAGCGCATCAAGCCAAAATTGGGCCGGTCGGGTCACGCGGCCTCGCTCCGGGCCGCGCCGAGCCAGTCCAGCCAGGAATCGATCCCGGTACCATCGCGCGACGACAACTCGAATAACGGCGCCGTGTTTGCAAGATTGCGCAGGCAGGATTCGGCGCGCCGCGGATCGAAGTCACCCAGCACCTCGAGCAAGTCTGACTTCGTGATCAGCACGAGGTCGGACGCCCGGAACATGACCGGATACTTCGCGGGCTTGTCGTCGCCTTCGGGCGTTGATAGCAGCGTCACGTTGAGGTGCTGGCCAAGATCGAAACTTGCCGGGCACACAAGGTTGCCGACGTTTTCGATGAAAACGATATCGATATCGTCGAGGTCCAGCTCGTGTAACGCCGAATGCACCATGTGTGCGTCGAGATGACAGGCGCTGCCCGTACTGATTTGTATTGCCGGCACGCCCTTTTCGCGGATCCGTACGGCATCGTTTTCCGTTTCCAGATCGCCTTCGATAACGGCGATACCGAGGCGACCGTCGAGCGCCTCGATGGTCGCTTCGAGCAGGGAAGTCTTGCCGGCGCCCGGCGACGACATCAAGTTGACGGCCAGCACGCCATGCCGAGCGAAATGTTCACGGTTGTGCAGCGCCTGGTGGTCGTTGGCGTCGAGCAAGCCTTTCAGAACCTCAACGGATTCCGTGCCCGAAGATGTGGTGTGGAGATGACCGTGCTTCTCTACGAGATGCTCGTTCCCCGGGGTGATATTACAGCCGCATGTGTCGCACATCGTTCAACTCCTGAGCTCACGATCTCAGCCATCGGCTGCCAGGATCTCGTCGAACAAGGCCCACGATTCCGCAGCTTCTTCGTCGGACACCTTCTGAATCGCGTAGCCGACATGCACGAGAATGTTATCGCCGGGTTCGAGGTCCTCGTCCTGCAACATGAACAGGCTTACCTCGCGCTCGATCCCACGAGCTTCGCAGGTACACTGGAAGCCGTCGATCGTCGTTATTTTCATTGGGACGGCGAGGCACATGGATTAACCCCCAATTCCGCGTGCAGATTGGCAATCAATTGTATGACTATGATCTTAGATGCAGGCTCCGGCGCAATACTGTACGTAATTTCGCCTATTCCTGTTGGGCGATTGCGTGTCTATCTTTAGTTCAAGCGCCGAAAAAGGGCGCATTTCCACGAGGAGGCGAAAAATGCGATTCCTTTTTGCTGTGCTGGCATTGGCCGGCGCAGGTACAGCGCTTGCGCACACGCCTGACGCAGGGTTTCTGGCCGATTTCGGTCACCAGCTCACGTCGTTGCACCATCTGCCTGCCGCGGCAATGCTGATCGTTCTGGTCACGCTGCTGACTTTCGTGGTACGCCGCGCCCGACGCACGCACTGACAGGCCGCCACGGCGGCAACCAAATTACCTCGGTTGAGTGGGGAGTAACGGTTAGAATGGCCGTGCTTCCGCTTGGGCCGAGGTATGAACGCAGTACTTTCCTGCAACGACACTCCTGACGATACGCTGGCAATTACACTGTCCGGCGACTGGATGCTGGGCAGCACCTTGCCAAAGCTGGATCCGGTGCTGGACAGGCTGTCTACTGCCCCAAAGCCTTCTGCAATTCAATTCGATGCCGCCGCCCTCGGCGATTGGGATACCGGCCTGGTCGCCGCGTTGGTCGCGATACGGCGTGGTGCCGACACACACAAGGTACTGCTCGACGATAGTGGCCTCCCTGACGGAGCCCGCCAACTTGTTGCTCTCGCCTTCGCTGTCAAGGAGCGCGAGGGCGCACGCCGACTGAAGGTTCACCGCGGATACTTCGAAGGAGTCGGCGAGAAGTCGCTGCGCGTGATTGCACGAAGTCGTGACTTGCTGACCTTTGTTGGCGAACTCGTGTTGTCGTTCGGACGACTTATTCGTGGCAAGGCGACGTATCTTCGCTCGGATCTCGTGCAGTACATCCAGGAAGCCGGTGCCGAGGCTCTGCCGATCGTCAGCCTGATCAGTTTCCTTATCGGTATGATTTTTGCGTTTGTCGGCGTCATGCAGCTCGAAAATTTCGGCGCAGGGATCTATACGGCCGACCTCGTCGCAGTGGCTATGGTGCGGGAAATGGCACCGATCATGACCGCCATAATAATGGCCGGCCGTACAGGGGCAGCGTATGCGGCGCAAATAGGCACGATGAAAGTCAACGAGGAAGTCGATGCCCTGACGACGCTCGGTATGCACCCGATCGACTTTCTCGTAACGCCGCGCGTGCTGGCACTCATCGTCATGATGCCTTTGCTAACAATGTACGGGAGTTTGATGGGCATCCTTGGCGGGACGGCTGTCGGGCTCACGATGCTTGACGTGAGCCTGGTGCAATATGCCTCCCAGACCGTTAACTCGGTAGGCCTCAACAGCCTGCTCGGCGGACTCTTCAAAAGCATCGTCTATGGAAGCCTCGTCGCGATTGCGGGGTGTCAGCAGGGCATGGCTTGCGGCAACAGTGCGATGGCCGTCGGCCAGAGTACGACACGGGCCGTAGTGATGGGCATCGTCCTGATCGTCGTGAGCGCGTCAGTCCTGACCGTGATATACATCAACCTCGGAATCTGACGTGCAGAACGACGACGTACATATCGCTGCGGATAACATCACGATTGCCTATGGCGACTTCGTCGTGCAACGCGATCTGAATTTTGCCGTGCAACGAGGCGACGTGTTCATCATCATGGGTGGGTCCGGCTGCGGTAAAAGCACGCTGCTGAAAGCGATGATCGGGCTGAAGGAGCCGGCATCCGGAGACATTTACTACGACGGCACGCCATTCTGGGCGTCGGACGTGGCGAGTCGTGAGATTGCGAAGCGCAAGTTCGGCACCTTGTTTCAGTCCGGTGCGTTATGGAGTTCGATGACGCTCGCCGAGAACATCGGCCTTGCCCTGAAGCAATACACGTCCCTGAGCGATGCCGAGATCCGCGAGGTAGCCGCTTACAAGTTGATGCTCGTTGGGCTCGCCGGCTTCGAAGACTACTACCCCAACGAGATTTCGGGCGGGATGAAGAAACGTGCCGGCCTCGCACGTGCGATGGCCCTCGATCCGGAAATCCTGTTTTTCGACGAACCATCCGCGGGCCTCGACCCGATTAGCGCGAAGTTGCTCGACGATTTGATCCTCGAGCTGCGTGACAGCCTCGGCACAACGGTTGTCATTGTTACTCATGAACTCGCCAGCATTTTTGCGATAGGCAACAATTCGGTATTCCTCGACCCGGATAGCAAGACACAGCTTGCGACCGGCGATCCGCGGGAGTTGCGCGATAATCACCCTGACCCGGTCGTGAGGAATTTCCTGCGACGCGGCGAACCGGAGGCGACGGCGGCATGAGCAAGAAATCGAATCCGACAATGATCGGTGGCTTCGTAGTCGGCGCCGTGGCGCTGATCGCCGCAAGTGTTGCGCTGTTCGGCGGTACGGAGTTGTTTGCGAAGCGATACAACTACGTCGCTTATTTCGAAGAACAAACCAAGGGTCTGCGCGTAGGTTCGAACGTTATTCTGAACGGCGTTCGCATCGGCTACGTATCGGAAATCGCGTTGCTCATCGACGAAACCCAATTCGAGACGATGACACGGGTGACCCTGGAAATCCTGCCTGACACCTATATACCGGTAAGTGACGGTGCACCGATCGAAGAAGACCTGCAGGAAGCGATACCACACGAGGCGCTGATCCACGATGCCGGGCTTCGCGCGCAGCTCGAGATCGAGAGTTTCGTCACCGGGCAACTGCTGGTCAGGTTGGACATGCGCCCTGACACGATTATCGTCCTCAGTGGCATGGACTCGAAGTACCCGGAGATTCCGACGATCCGCTCGGACATCCAGGAATTGCTGGCGAAAATGCAGCAGTGGCTGTCGAACATTCGCGACACCGTAGATGTCGATGTGCTGATCCAGGGCATAACGGACTCTTTAAACGGGTTCGCAGCGCTGACAACCTCGCCGGATCTGTATGAGACATTGCAGGGACTGAATTCGCTGATCAATGACCCGGACATTCAGGACCTGGGTACAACCTTGAAGTCGGCGCTGGATGACGTCAGTGAGGCCGCGACCGAAGCGACTGAACTCTTCAGGGGTGCAGACGAGGATTTAGAGAGCGTGACGACCGACCTGGAACCCGTGCTCGAGAAACTGGGCGACACCCTGAGGACGGCGGAGAGAACGCTCGAGGCAGCAAGGCTGCAGTTGCGGGGCGATTCCGAGCAGGTCTACCAGCTGCGATCGACAATGAAGGAAGTCGAGGGCGCCGCTACTGCGTTGCGCGAGTTCTTCGATTATCTCGAACGCAATCCCGAGGCCTTGTTGAAAGGCAAGCAGGAGTCAGAGTGAGCATCCATACAAATAAAATGAGCAGGCTGATCGCGACCACTTGTCTTGTGCTTCTGATTGGCGCCTGCGGTTCTTCTCCTCCGGTGCACTACTACAGCTTACAGGCGCTCGAGACCGACTACAGCCGCGACGCCGAAGGGTCGCCCGGGGTCGGCATCGGCCCGTTGCGCTTGCCCGACTACCTGGCGAGGACCCGAATCGTCACCCGGCGCGGCGAATCCGAGGTGATCGTTGACGACTTCAATCGCTGGGCCGAGCCCGTTGAGGACGCAATACACCGTATCATCGCCACTAACGTCGATAGCCTGCTCGACGACGTGGTCGTCGTTGGCTTTCCTTACAATCACTATGCTGACATGGACGGTCAGGTCATCGGTCGCATCGATCGATTCGATACCGATGAAAATGGTCGCGTCGTATTGCTGGCGCAATGGGGCATCCTGACGCCGGACTCCGACATCATTGTCGCTCCACGGCGCAGTCGTTACGAAGCGCACGCAGGGATTGTCGGCGACTACAGCGCAATCGCCGCGGCAATGAGCGAGGTAATCGCGGAATTCAGTCGCGACATTGCACGCGAATTCGAAGCGGCAAACCCTTAAGCCAATTACGTCAGCGCCGGCGTAGTCCAGTCATCCGGCAACGCCCCTTGGTCGAATATGATCTCGCGGTGGCCGCTCCACGTGAGGTGGATCGCCTCGGGCGTGCCGATGCCCGCGCCCCGCGGATCGCCACAAGGACCGAACCAGTGATTCTGCGGCGCGCCAGTCGTCCGTCCGCGCATGCCACAGTATGTCGTGCCGTTTACAGTCGCACCGAGCACTTTTTGCTGGAACACGGGATCGGCGCTGACGACCGCGGCCGTCAGGTGATGCGAGATACGCTCGAAGACGTCGAGTACCTTGTCCAGCTCATCGTCGCCGTAAGTGACGATAACCTGGAACGGGCCGAATAACTCGGTCGTAACCGTGTCGAAGTGTTCGCCGCAGACGGCGTCGAGTGGCACGCGGACGGCCGTAGGTTCATAGGCGCCGTAACAGGACGGAATCTGGTGGCCTGTCAGTGGTGAGCCACCGAACTGAATCTCCGCACCCGGGGCCGCGAGTACGGCATCGACGTGCGCCTTGATCTCATCATTGCTCCACGTGAGTACCGGCCCGTTAGACAGGTCTTCGAGGCTGCGTCTTTTCGCCAGTTCGCCGAGCTTGGGCAGCAGCGCATCGGCCCAGTTGTCGTGTACGAACAGAATGCTTTGCGCCGAGCATTTCTGGCCGGCAGCATTGTAAGCGTCTTCGTCAGCTTGCCAGGCGACGTAGTCGAGCCATTTTTCGTCGTAGTCGGGCCCGATGATCTTCCAGTCGAAGCCGGCGTCCTCGAGCCTTACCGCACCGTTGAGCGTCGTCGATAAAAGCTCCGCGATGTGACTTGACCCGGTGAACTGCAGCAGGCGCACATCGTCTTTTGCCTCTTCCAGCAGAGCGCCCATGATCTTGCCACGGCAATGAATCATGTCGATGTCTTCAGCCGGCAGGCCGCAGTGAATCAGCAACCTCAGAAACTGGTCGAATACGACACTCACCTTCGACTCGGGCTTGACCAACGGCCGGTTGCCCATGAACAGTGCGCCGAGTACCTGCAATGCCGGGATCTCGAGCGGAAAATTGAATGGCGCGATGACCGCGACAGGACCATAGGGCCAGCGATAGCCACGGGACTCCTGGCCGGTGCGATCGCCCGGGTTGGAAAAGCCACGAGCGAGAAAGCGCACGCCGTCGCCGGCAAAGTTCTGTAGAAAAGCGCGTGTCACGATGACTTCGGCGGCGCACTGGTTCCAGCTCTTGGGCATGACGCGTTGGGTCAGCCTGGTGAAAAAGTCCAGGACGTCCTGCTGGGCCAGCATCTCGGCGGCTTTCGCGCAGACTTGCCCGAGCATCACATAGCGCTCGGTATTCTTCATCGGATTGTGCAGGCCGGTCTTCGGGCAACTTTTCAGCCCTTCGATGAATGGGGTGACGTCATGCGTGTCCGGCATGTCGATGAAGCGTTGGCCGTTCATCGGGTCGATGATGTAATCGCGTTCCTTGATGTCGGCAACCCATTTGCCGCCGACCAGGTTTTGCAGGACGGCCGGCTCGCTCTCAGTCATACCCTCGAACGGGTCTACGGTGGCAAACGCCGAAACTCTGTCGCTCATTGCTGGATCCTCTGTTGAAACTCTGATTGTTAGTTGAAAATGTCGAAGATATGGCTGTACTTGACGATGAACTCTCGCCCGTTCGGCAATGCGCCGACGCCGCGTTCGTCTATTTCGTTGTAGACGAGGTACAGGCCGGAGTTCGCCGATCGCAACCACGAAAAACGGATGTTCGCGCCGATGACTTCGTCGACATCGTTATATTGTATGAGTGCTGCAAGCGTCATTTTAGGCGTAAACGAGTATGAAAGGCGCATACCGGCGAGATTTGCCGTGAACTGCCCATTTGGTACAGGAAGGTCGAAGTCATTGTAATCAAACCAGAATTCGGACCTGAAGGTTTCCCCGACCCGAATATTCAGGCTTGGGCCGACTGACAGTCGGTCACCGCCGAAGCGCCCGCCAGCGACAAAGTTCAGTCCGAAGCTGACTGGCTGTGACTCGTCCGTGAAATAGACGAGTTGCAGTTCCTCGTGATCGTAGGTGCCCGGAGGTATGACGACGTCGTCGATAATTTCGAACGGGTCGATCACGCCCGCACGCGTGAAGTTGATCCCGGTATGAAGTTCAGTGCCTGTCTGGTACTCCCAGTGTATGTCGGTGTGCAGGAAGCCCGATTCCTGGAAGCCATCGAACTTCCAGTGCCCCGTGTAAGACGCGTGCGGCCGGATTTCCAACAAGCCCCAGAGGTCGTCGGGCCGGATGCGCTTCATCAGGAAGACCCGGCCTTTTCGATACTCGGTTCTCGACAGGAAACCGACCTCGGGATTGAAGTCTTCCCGAACCTCGGTGTAATCGATACTCGATGACCACTCGGTTGAACTGTATTCAGCCTCCACACCGAAAGCGTGATCCTTGCCTGTCAGTCCGGGAGTATCTGTCTTCGCGAGCCAGCCGCTCAGCATGATGTCGTCACCGATGCCCATGCGCCCGTCTACCGCGTAGCTGTAATTGTGATCGTCATCTTCCGGTACCAGGTGAGAGCCGTCTCCGTCGCGACCGACGAATATCGCCCCAATCGCCGAACGGTTCGGTAGTTCCTGGTTGACGCGTGCGACGGCATAGTTATTTTGCGGCGCGATACCGGCGACACCTTCGGTGCTCATCAGGAGCAGTCCGATATTGGTTGTCGATCCGAGTTTGCCCGAGAGCCTGGCGCCGCCGTCTACCGGGATGACTTCGCCATCATCGCCGATACCGATACGGCGGCTGAAAAATACCTCGACCGAGCCAGGGTCTCCAACGGCGAACTGCCCGGCATTTTCAAGAAAAAACGGTCGCTTCTCAGGAAAAAACAGGTTGAAGCGGTCGAGGTTAATCTGCACGTTATCGGCTTCGACCTGCGCGAAGTCCGTGTTGTAGGTGAGGTCGAGTGTCAGGCTTGGCGTAACCAGGTATTTGAGGTCGAAGCCGGCATCGGTATCGGTCTCCGTGCCGGTCAGTTCGCGGCCACGCCGGGCGCTGCCGAGTACATAAGGCGTGAACTGCAGATTTCGTTGCGGTGGCGGCATCACTCCCTGCAGGGTGCCGGCTTCCGACACCCGATAGAGGTTGCGGTTGCGATCGATTGGCGCCCAGAAGGCAATTTCGCTGTTCCGCCGGATATTGCGCTGGAAGTTGATGCCCCAGTCCTGCGTTTCGGCTGACGTGAACCGCAAGGTGCGGAACGGAATCTCGAACTCGGCGCTCCAACCGTAATCACCCGAGTTCGCGACGACAGTCCAACTGCCGTCCCAGTTGAGATTGAGGTCCCCACCCTGGAAGCTGATGCCGCCACCGGCACCTTCTCCGGTCACCTGGCCGTCGTACTCGATTCCCGCCGGGTTGGTGCCGAAGACATAGCCATTTTGCCGATCGAGCAGGCCGTCGATGATGACGATGAACGCGTCCGTGTCGTCCAGCGATGAGTCGCGCCGGCTATCGGTCACGATAATTTCGCTCGGCTCCTCGTCGTAGGCGATGACGCCTATATATAAGGAAGTGTCCGTGAAGCCGACGAACACCTCGGTAGGCTGGGTCGCCGGGTAACCGTTATTCGGTCGTGTTTGCCAGAATCCCGTCGCGGGTACGGGGCCGTTCCAGGCCTCGTCGCCGAGAACCACACCATCCATGACGGGCGCGGCTTGTAGTCTGTGCGCCTGCATGACGGGTGGTTCGGTCGGACGCTCCTGCGCGGCGGCAGTCGACATCGTGGGTACCAGGCTGACACAAAGCATGGCCTGCAGAATCCGGACTGATATCTGGGAAGCTTTCAAGTTGTTTGTTCTTATGGTTGACGCGCGATCGTAGCTGATTCCAGGGCCCAAAATCCCTCAGTACTTGCCGCTACACGCCGGTATTCGCGTTGTGAGTCGGGCGATTTTACGTCGAATAGCACCCGCAGGTCTTCTATCACTGCCGAATTGAGAATGTGATACAGGTGCCCGGTTACTCCGGCAGTTCCGGTAGGCGTAACATCGATGACATTGATATGTTGCACGTCGATCGGAAACTCGCTGGCCGCGCCAAGACGCCCCGACGCGTTTACGACTGTCGAGACCCACATCGCGCGGTCGTTGTCAGACATGTAGACCGTGATGTCGGACACTTTCTCTTGCAGCATGCGGACGTTTTCAATGAACACGTCGCGCCGGATGTCGGGCGCGACCAGTACGAGACTGTCAAAGCGGGGTGGGCCGTCATCCCGCAATTTCAATGCATCGACGATACCGCGTGATCCCATGCTGTGTGCCATCAGGACGAGGTATTCCCTGCCGACGGAAGCAGCGACCAGGGTTATCAACTGGTTAATTTGATCGTGGCTTGCTTCGAGGTCGACGGCGTCCTGTGCGTAGGTCAGATAAGTAGTCGATGGCCATGAGAACAGGAGCAGGCGGCCCTCGAGGCCCAGGCGGTGCTGCAACAGCGCTGCCCGGCGACAGTTCTTGGCGAACGGCTCGCCGTAGCCGTGCACGTAGATAATGAAGCGTTCTTCCGGGTGCTCGGGCAGCACTGCTTCCATCGACGCCCTGTCGACACGCAGTATTTCGCCCGTCCGGTCGTCCTCCTCGAAGCCAACCCTGCAAAAACCCGCGGACAACTCGCCGTGATCGTCCCCGTAGAACTCCCCGACACCATCGGCAGAGTCGAGCTGGCGATTGGTCACGAACGGCAAGCGAACGACGGTCTCGTATTGTTCTGACTCCGCCGTGAACTGCGTGTCGACCGGTATTCGCGTGGCACATGAAGAGATCAGCGCTACCGCGGAGGCCGCGGTGATCAGGAGTCCGAGCAGTGTCCGGGGGTCCGTCATGTGCAGAGTATACTTGGCCTAATCGAGGCGTGAGACCTGATCAATGTCACTGTTATTGCCTGTGCTCGTAATCCTGTTGCAGTCCACGGCGACGAATTGTGGGCTGACCCGGGAGCAGTCGCTGTTCGAGTGCGACGAGCCGCTGGAGTTCACGCTGGAGGTGCCGACGAAGACCTTGTTGCGACGGGCCGAAGACCGGCCAGTTCTGGATGGCAAGCTCTACCTGGCCATGCAGGGCGGCGAAGAGCTTGTGTTCGACATAGAAGTCACGACCCGCGGCCATAGTCGCCTCGAGATATGCAAATTCCCGCCGTTGTCTCTGATTTTCGACAAGAAGCAGGTCAAGGGCACGATCTTCGCCGGACAGAAGAAGGTGAAGATCGTTGTGCCGTGCCGTAGCGGCGACAGCTACCTGGATTTCCTGCGCCAGGAATATGGAATCTACAAGGCATACAACGTCATCGCCGATCCATCATTCCGGGTGCGCATGCTGAATGTCACATTCCGCGATTCGCAAGGTAAGAGAAAGGACGATGTGCAGATCGCTTTCTTCATCGAGTCAATCAAGGAAGTCGCGGCGCGGCTCGATTTGGAGCCCGTCAAACTCAATAAAATCCCGCCAGTGCATCTCGACCCGGTGAATTCCAGTATCTACGAGCTGTTCCAGTTTTTGATCGCAAACACCGACTGGTCAAAGACGAAAGGTCCGGGCGACGAAGAGTGCTGTCACAACGGCAAGGTGCTGCGTGAACCCGGTACGGAGTCAGGCTGGTTCGTATTGCCTTACGATTTCGACCAGGCAGGCTTGATCAATGTGCCTTATGCAGTACCGCATGAACAATTGCCAATTCGCCGGGTAACGCAGCGGCTTTTCCGCGGCCGGTGCGAATTCATCGACCACATGGATGCCACGATCGAAATCTTCAATCGCAAGCGCGAGGCAATCGAGATCGCGCTGGCGTCCGGGGGAATTACCGAGAACAGCCAGTCCGACCAGGCGATATACGTCGCCCGGTTCTACGACATCGTCAACGATCCAAAGCTACGGCAGCGGCACGTTGATGGCCGCTGCCGTGGTCCGAAGTAATTACTCGCCGCTCAACTGAATCGAATCGTCGGCAACCGCGTAAGGGTTGAGGTCGACCTCGCCCGCGGGCCCCGCGGTTCCCGGCAGGATCTCGAAGCCGATCTGGAAGGTCACAAGCGTGCGGGCGATCTGTGCCAGGATGTCGACGTTGCCTTCTGCCTCGGCCGTACCGTCTTCAATCGATGCCGCGAAGCTCGTCTGGCCCATCATGATGTTCTCGAGATCCGAGCGGTTGATTGTGATCGACAGATCCGGGTCATCATGCAGGAAGCCCTCGACATTGGTGAACGTCGCGTTCGACAGTTCAATCGCGAACT
>Ga0209273_10001651_pt1 | contig 19021 bp, 16 predicted proteins | sample tdAd471_FD_187126 | JGI IMG/M metagenome (GOLD analysis project Ga0209273, IMG submission 187126) | Marine sediment microbial communities from the Atlantic coast under amendment with organic carbon and nitrate - tdAd47.1 (SPAdes)... | ecosystem: Environmental > Aquatic > Marine > Coastal >...
GCCAAGATGGACCGTATCAATGATATTGACACCAGGCGTGAGGAAGCTTTCCGCGAATTTCGCACCGAAGGAACGCGCGGCGGCCTGCCTCCGAACGCCAAGCTGAACGTCAGCCTGTTTGCCGGCACCGAATGGGGCAACGAACGCCTGTTCCCGGACATCAAGGACTATAGCGTACCTGCGCTGTTTCAGGTGATGATGGAGCGCGGCATCAAGGAAGCCGACCCGGCTTTCGACGGCATGGTGAAGGTCAGGATCAAGAAACTTCAGATCCAGTCGTTTTCGCTGGCCGCGCTTCGGTCCAGGAATACGCAGGCGGGCGGTGACGTGACCGTGCTGGACAAGGACGGCAATGTGGTGGCCGAACATTATATCTGGGTGTCGCCCGTGCCGGAATATACAGCCAGCCGCAGCTACACGGGGCCGGACTATGCCTACCGTAAGGCGGCGGTGACCACGCGTGTAGGCCCCATTGCGGCTGAATTTACCGAAAAGGCGCTGAAGAAGCTTTATCCGGGCTATGACGCACCGGGCCTGGTGATCGTTGACCGCTAGACGGCAGGCCAGATCGCTTCCGATATTAAAGAGAGAGCCGCCCCGGGGTTGGGGCGGTTTTTTCGTGACTGGTCAGAAGAAAGTCTCTCGGGAAGGTAGGGGCGGGCAGCCACAGGAGAAGTTAGGGCCAATCATGGGCCACCCGCCAAGGAAAGCGCCGCTGTCAGGGCCGGCGCGGACAAGGCGGGGCATCCGGTTCCGCCTTGCTGACAAGTTTATCTCATATATGATATTAATAATCAATAGCAAAAAATAAAAGGATGCTTCCCGGCAGTGAAGCTGAATGGGTTCATGAAATATCGGCCGGTTAAAACGCCTAATGGTTGTGTATTACAAGCCCAAACGTTGATATCCATGACGCAGCTTGTGCGCTATCCTTAAAGATGGGGGCAGAAGGGAAGCATCTATGGATGTCCGGCAATTTGTTCGGCCGATCTTCATTGCCATGTTCTTGTGCATGTCGGGGTATGTTGCCCTTGCAGGCTTCCTTGCTTATCAACAGGACAAGACGTCCATTGCTGGTGAACGCCAGAAATTTCATTCCGTTATGAACCAATATCTCCGTCGGCTGGAGCTGCTGGCGGAAGATAATGCCTGGTGGGACGATGCCGTTCAAAATGTCGTCCTGGAATACGACGAGAGGTGGGTGAAGGAATCCATCGCAGAAACCACCTATACCTACAGCTTTGTGGTCGGTGTTCTTGTTATGGCGCATGACGGGTCGGTCATCTTCAGCCAGGTTCAGCACGGGCTTCCGCCTGCCAGCGAGCTGCTGGGGTCCGGGCTTGCTGATGCCGTCCGGTCACTGGAGCTTCCTGAAATTGATACACCTGCCACTGTGAGCGGCTATATCGTTGCAGAGGGGCGGCTTTTTGCTTTTGGGGCCAGTATGGTCACCACCGGACTCGGGTTTCGGTCGGACGTGGGTAAGGACTTCTTCGATGTGCCACGGCCATCGCTTGTTTTTGTGTCCGAAATCACACCAACAATCATAGCTGAGCTTGAAAGCGAATATTCGCTCAAGGGCATCGAATTTCACACGGAGCGCCCAACCGACAGGGAATTTATCCCGCTCGCTTTGGCCACGCATGACGGGCGGGCTGCGTTCCTTTCGTGGAACGCAACGCACGCCGGGCGCAACATGCTGATCACTCTGGTTTGGCCCACGCTGTTGATGCTGGCCGTTGTCGCAGTCCTGGTGCGCATTTTCCTCAGGCGCGTGCGTGTTGTCGTGGAGCGTGTGGCGGCGGCGGACAAGGCAAAGTCGGATTTTCTGGCTTCCACCAGCCATGAAATCCGCACACCCCTGAATGCCATCATCGGCTTTGCTGAAATGCTGCAACTGGAGATTTTTGGCAAGGTGGAGGGTGAGAAGAACAAGCAATATGTTCAATTGATCAGGGAAAGCGGTGCTCACCTGCTTGCTGTCATCAATGACATTCTTGATATGTCGAAGCTTGAGGCCGGCAAGTATGACATCTTCATGGAAGACCTGAATATTCAGGACCTGGTGCAATCCAGCTGTGAACTCGTGCGGGCGATCGCGGATGAAAAGGACATCAAGATCAATGGTGACGTACCGAAAACCACTGTTTACACCGATAAGCGGATTGCCCGCCAAGTTCTGCTGAATGTGCTGTCGAATGCCGTGAAGTTCTCCCCCGAAGGCAGTGCTATTGAGCTTTCAGGTTCGTCGGACGGCGAGTGGTGCGCCTTGAAGGTCAAAGACAATGGCCCCGGCATGACGGAAGACCAATTGGTGCAGGCACTGGAACTCTTTGGCCAGGTTCATGGTAGTGTACACACCAAACATGCAGGCACCGGCCTTGGCCTGCCACTGGTGGTGCGTTTCATGGCGCTGGTTGGCGGCGGGTTTGATATCGCGTCTGAAAAAGGTGTGGGCACTGAAATCACGCTAACTTTCCCGACACACTCTTCCGTGCTGCCTATTTGAAAAGGGTGGTAACAGCTGGTCTCTGGCGGGACTGGCCTGCGGATGTTGTATAATTTGACTGTCTAGCGCTTTGGCGGCTTTGGAAAAAAGGCGCTCGTACGCTTGATGTAATCCGCGTAGCCAGGGCGACGTTTCTTCAATGACCTTTCCAGAAGCGGGACGCCCGACCATTTCATCAGCAGGAAGGTCATAAGCGCAGGCGCGAACACCAGCGTCAGGTCATGGCCGATCAGCCATAGGCCCCACCAGACGCAGGCATCGCCGAAATAGTTCGGGTGCCGCGTCCAGGCCCAGAGCCCAGTGTCCAGCACCTTGCCTTCACTTAAAGGGTCAGCCTTGAAGCGTGAAAGCTGCCAGTCGCCCACCCATTCAAAGAAGGCACCCAGGGCCCAAAGAGCCGCGCCCGCGTAGGCCCAGCCGTCAAGGCCGCGCGCGGGTTCTGCCAATAGCCCCATAACCGGTGCTGCGATGACCAGAATCAGCGCGCCCTGCATGCCGAAGACAAACCAGGCTGTGAAAACATGGCGGCTGACGCCTGTGCGGGCACCGATGATTTTCACATAGCGCGGGTCTTCGCCATGGGCCAGATAGCGCCTGATCAGATAAAGGGAAAGCCGGACAGACCAGGCAGCAAGCAGAGCCAGTACCAGCGTTTGCGCGGGGCCAAGGGCGGGAAGTGTGGTCGCGCCAGCGCCCGCCGCGATCAGAAACCCTGTACCCCAGAAGGCGTCAATGAAACTTACGTGCCCGCGCATGATGCTGATGATCCAAAGGACCAAAAGGCTGGCAGCAAGGGCGGTTGCGCCTGTTAAATAGATGTCGGTCATTCGTGCTCCCCAGGGTGTGTTCTGACAGTGTACGAAATTCTAGGCCAAATCGATCAAAAATCCGAAGTTTGTTGGCGCGGGCGGCTGCACCATGTATAGGAAAACGGGTTGGAATAAGGATCAGACGTGACGGAACAGGCAACCATTATCGATTTTTTGGGTGCCAGCCTACGGGGGCTGGAAGCCTCCGGTCGTGCTATTTTGAGCCCCAACCAGCAGAAGCTGGCGGATGATATTGCCGACGCGCTCGACCGCGAGCTCGAGGACATGGTCAGTCAGCTTGAAGCCGTCGCCTCCTGCCAGCAGGAAGAAGACCTGGAAGACGATACGCCGGAAGAAGAGCTGCCCCCTTTCGCTGCTTTCTGTGCTGGCCTTCGCCGCATTGGCACCACTCTTCTGCCGCACCTTGTGCATGAATTTGTGAGGTTATGCGAAAGTCGCGATGTCCCAACAGGGCCTTTCCGTTGGATTATTCAGGCGCGGGCGGATGCCTTTGTGGCCTATTTGCTGCAACTGGCGCAGGTGCATGGCCTGGCCTTTGATGACACGCTCACAAAAGTAGGGCGTACAGAGCAGATCGCGCTCGCAAATCTGGGGGCGGACCTCCGTGTTGCAATGCAGCGAGAGCTTGAAGGGCTTGACTAAAGCCCTAAAAATTGTTCAGCAATTGTTCAGACACGCCCTGATAGGGTAGCCGTGAAATGAGACGAAAGGTGAGACAGACAATGAAACAAAAATCCCTGTTCTCAGCGGCGATGGTAGCAGTACTCGCGATTTCTTTCGGGACGACGTCTGCGGACGATGACGGTGAAAAAGAAAAGACGCGAGGCGAAAAGCGTCTTGAGCGTATCTTGGAAAAATATGAGCCAACGGGTGAAACGCGTCAATGTGTGCCGCTCCGGTACCTACGAGACTCGAAAATTATCGATGATCAGACCATCTTTTTCCATGGTGCTGGCAAAAAGGCCTACATGAACCGACTGCCGCATCGCTGCATCAGTTTGGCGCGTGAAGAACGCTTCATGTACAGCACGTCGATTTCCCAGCTTTGCAGAGCAGAGATCATAACGGTGCTCGACAGCTTTGGTCGCCAGTGGGGTAGCTGTGGTCTTGGTGATTTCGAAGTATGGCAGAAGAAGGCCAGCTCAGATAAAGACGACGACTGATCGAGTCTTTTTAACGCATAGCGTTAAGCGAAAGTTTAGGAATTCCGGGGGCTTCAGGCCCCCTTTTTGCGTTTTGTCGCAGGCGGATGGCGTCCCGTCGCATTCACATTCCGCATTATAATATAACAGGTCATACCGTGTCGTAACGATATAAATGGATACGACGCGAGGAAACCCGTTCCATGAAACTTACAGAAAAAAGCCTGAAGAATCCGGCGGCCGTCATCGTGGTGGCTGCCATGGCGCTTGTGCTGGGTGCCGTGATGCTAACCAAACTGCCTGTGCAGCTGTTCCCGGCGATCGAACGCCCCCAACTGGCCGTGCAGGTGTTCTGGCGCGGCGCCAGCCCGTCTGAGATCGAATCAGAGATCATCGAGCCCGTTGAAGAGGTGATGCAGGGCATCCCCGGGCTTGAGGAGATGCGTACCTTTTCGAACAACAGCTTCGGATTTGTATCGCTCGAATTCGCGCTTGAATCAGATATGGATCGCACGCTGATCGACGTGATCAGCCGTATCAACCGCTTGCCGCCCTTGCCGGCGGACGCGGACCGGCCCCGCATCCTGATGAACGGCGGCAACCCGACGGGTGAGACGCTTATTTACCTATTCACCCAGTTCCGGGATGGCAGTTCCCTGCCGCAGGACCAGTATGTCAATTTCATCCAGGATGAAGTGGTGCCGCAGCTTGAAAGCGTTGAAGGCGTGGCGGACATTTCCGTGGAAGCGGGCGCGGGCTTTGGCGAAGAACTGCGCATCGAATTTGACGCCATCCGGGCTGCAGAGCTTGGCATTAATGTCAATGCCATCGCCCGCCTTGTTGGCCGTACGGTCGACAGCTCAGGCGGCTTTCTTGAGGTAGGCCGCCGCCGCTATATGCTGAATTTCCAGGGCCGGTACGAACCCGAAGAGCTACGTGCCCAGATTCTGGATTGGCGCGATGGACGGCCGATCACCCTTGGCGATATCGCCACCGTTGAAGTGGCGCCACCAGACGCGCGCCAGGTGGTGTACCAGAACGGCAATCCGGCCGTGGGCATGCGGGTGATCCGCGAAAGCGGCGCCAATGTGCTTGCCACCATCGACCGCCTGACTGAAAAACTGGATGAGATGAACAGCGGCATGCTGGCCGAAAAAGGCATCGCGATTGAAAAATCCTTCGATCCATCTGTCTTTATCAAGCGGGCGATCAATCTGCTGTCCACCAACCTTGTGATCGGCATCCTGCTGGCGGTGGGCGTGCTGTGGTGGTTCCTGCGCCAGATGCGCGCTACGCTTCTGATCGCGCTTACGATCCCAGTGTGCCTTTTGACCACCATCATCGTGCTGGCCATGTTCGGGCGCACAGTGAATGTGATCTCGCTTGCGGGCCTCGCCTTTGCCACTGGGATGGTGCTTGATGCCGCCATCGTGGTTCTGGAGAACATCGTACGGCTTCGCGAGCGCGGCGAAAAACCACGCATCGCATCCCTTCTGGGGGCCGGGCAGGTGTGGGGCGCGCTTTTGGCGTCCACCACCACAACCGTGGCTATCTTTGTGCCGATCCTGTTCCTGAAGGACGTGGAAGGCCAGCTGTTCGCCGATCTGGCGCTCACGATCGCCATTGGTGTTGGCCTGTCACTGATTGTGGCGGTTACCGTTCTGCCTGTGGCGGCCGAAGCCTGGCTCAAGAAGCTTCCGGCCAATGAGGCCGCTGGCGCGCGGGCCAAGCGTTTCTCGGGCAAGCTTATGACGCTTACGGGCACACCCATGCGCCGCGTGGGTCTGATCGTGGGCCTGATGGCCGGTGCGGTTGGCCTCAGCTACAGCCTGCTGCCAAACATGAACTATCTGCCGCCGGTGAAACGGGATGCGGTTGACGCCTTCGTCTCCTTCCCGTCTGGCGCCAACACTGAGACCATCGAGCGAGAGATCGTCAGCGTTATCGTTGACCGCCTGAAGCCCTATATGTCGGGTGAAAAGGAACCGGCGCTGAGGAACTATTATTTCATCACCTTCCCGAACGGACAGGGTGGGTCACTGGGCATTCGCGCGAAGGACCAGAACAAGGTCAAAGAGCTTGAAAAGCTGGTGAATGAGGAAATCCTCGTAGGCTTCCCGGATGTGTTCGCCTTCGGTCAGCAGGGTAACCTGTTCGGCGGCTTCGGCGGCAACGGCTCTGTGCAGCTGCACCTGCAGTCGCGCGATCTGGACGGCCTCAGGGACGCGACCATGACAGCCATGCAGCTGGTGCAGGAAAACCTGCCGGGTGCCCGCGCACAGCCAAACCCTGATCCGAACGTGGTGTCGCCTGAACTGAAGGTGGTGCCAAATGATCGCCGCCTGGCCGAAGTTGGCTACACCCGCGGTGATGTTGCACGCATCATCCGTGCCCTTGGCGACGGCCTTTGGCTTGGGGAGCATTTCGATGGCGAGCGACGTGTGGACATGATCCTGAAGTCGCAGGACTGGGCGGAGCCCGAAGCCCTTGAAAGTGTGCCTTTGGCAACGCCGCGCGGCGGCACGGTGCTGCTGGGTGACCTTGTGTCGATCGAACGCAGCGTCGGCCCAAGCTTTGTCCAGCGCGTGGACCGCAAGCGGACCGTGACGCTTAACATCAACCAGCCCGAAGGCATGGCGCTTGAAGACATGATAGCAGTGCTCAAGGACAAGGTTGAACCTGAGCTTCGCCCCCTGATGCCATCTGACGGCACCATCAGCTATGGCGGCAGCGCAGATTCGCTTGAGCGTGCCGTAAGCTCGCTGGCTCTCAATTTCGTGCTGGCGCTGGGCCTGCTGTTCATGATCCTGGCGGCGCTCTTCAAGTCCGCCAAGGACGCCATCTTTGTGGTGATCACCATCCCGCTGGCCACAGTCGGCGGTGTGCTGGCGCTGCGCCTCCTCAATCTGGTGTCCTTCGCGCCGCTTGATCTCCTGACCATGATCGGCTTCATCATCTTGCTGGGTCTGGTGGTCAACAACGCCATCCTTCTGGTGGCCCAGACCCGGGCGGGCGAAGCCGAAGGCCTGACCCGCGATGAGGCGGTTGAGCGGTCATTAGCCCTTCGCCTGCGGCCCATCTTCATGAGCACGCTGACATCCATCATGGGCATGCTGCCGCTGGTGCTGTTCCCCGGTGCGGGCAGCGACATCTACCGCGGCATGGCCACCACCATCGTGGGCGGCATGGCCGTTTCCACCATCTTTACCCTGGTTCTGCTGCCGTGCCTCTTGCGGTTCAAGGAACTGGGCATGATCGGGGCCCTGTTCGCCCGCCTGCGCGGCCGGACATTGCACCCTGCTGAATAATATAAAAACGCGAGGAACTGAGAGATGACTATGACAATGGCAAAAGCCAAAATCCCCCTGAAAGGAACCCTTGTGGCGGTTCTTGCCGCCGCAAGCCTGTTCACGGGTGCCGCAAGCGCCCAACAGCGCCAGATGCCGTCCGCGCTTGTGGAAGTGGCGGAAGCCAGCAGTGAAATGATGGCGCCGCAAACCTACCTGCCGGGCACGGTGGTCAGCCTGAACGATAGCCGTATCTCGGCTGAGATCGCAGGCCGGGTGGTCTGGATCGCAAGCGAAGGCACGCTCCTCAAAGAAGGTGATGTGATCGCCGAGATTGACGACAGGAACCAGACGCTGGCGCTTGCACGCAACAAAAGCCAGGTGTCGCGCCTGGAGGCCCGCATCAAATACCTGGAAAGCGACCTGAAGCGCCTTCAGGAACTGGCGGCAAACAACAATATCCCGTCAAGCCGTCTGGAGGAGGCTGAAAGCACCCTTGCCATGACGCGCGAAGAACTTTCCCAGGCCCGCGTGGCGGTGGAGCAGGCAAAGATTGACCTGGACCGCACAAAGGTGCGCGCACCTTTCCCTGGTCGTGTGGTGGAGCGTCTCGCGCAGATTGGTGAATATTCTTCCCCCGGTCGCCAGATCGTGCGTCTGGTCGATACCGAGCATCTGGAAGTATCCGCACAGGCGCCGGTAACGCTTGCCCGCGTGCTGAATGACGGCCAGAAGGTGGTGATCCGTGAAGATCAGCTTGTGGCGGACACGAAAATCCGGGCCCTGGTGCCTGTGGGTGATGCGCTGAGCCGCAGCATGGAACTTCGCGTCAGCCTGCCGGCAAGTGGCCACTATGTGGTAGGTGCGGCATTGCAGGTTGGCGTGCCCGCGAACACGCCCGAGCAGGTGGTGGCGGTGCCGCGCGACGCGCTGGTGCTTCGCCGCGAAGGCACCTATGTGTTCCGTGTGAAGGAAGATAATACGGCTGAGCGCCTGATGGTGACCACAGGTGCTGCCACAGGCCGTTTTGTTGCTGTAACCGGCGGCATCGAAAGCGGGGACCGTGTGGTGGTGCGCGGCGGTGAACGCCTGCGCGAAGGCCAACCTGTTGAACTGCGCGGCGGTGTGAACCTCGCGAGTGGGCGCTAAGGGCGCCCACTTGTTCCGAGTAGCCTATATGGACAAAAAGCCAAAAAACAGTGTTGGCCCCAAAAAGCCTGTTGGCGAAGCCCCTAACGGGTCCCATAATGCCCCTGCACAATCGGCGGATGACCGGAGAACTGGTCCCGTTGAGGTGCCGGGGCTTCTTGATTTAGTCCTCGAAGAAGAAAAGCGCCAAAAGGCAAATCAGGGGGCTGCCGCCGATATGGATCGTTTCTTTGGAACCAAAGAACGCACGTTCTGGACTTTCCAGATATTGGGTTGGACAGGTTACGGCCTTGTTCGCTCCTTCACTGCATTTGCGATCGGGTTTGACCTGCGCTTCTATTCCATTCTGATTCTGGTGGCGATCCTGATTGGCCTGACCATGACAACAGGGCTGCGCTATCTATACCGGTTCGCCAAGGACTGGTCGTTGCCGTTGCTGCTGCCGCTTGTGGTGGTGACCTGTGCCACACTTGGGCTCATGTATTCCTATATCGAGGTGTCATTGGGCCCGATCCTGATCCCATATTTTTCGCAGGCTTCCGGGCTTGGGCTGTTCTCAAACGCCATGTTTGAAGCCACGACGCTCTTTGCCTGGTCAGCCATCTATTTTGGCTACCATTTCTATACAGGCATGCAGGAACAGAAGGAGCAGGCGCTGAAGGCAACGGCCATGGCGCATCAGGCGCAGCTGAAGATGCTGCGCTACCAGCTGAACCCGCATTTCCTGTTCAATACGCTGAATGCCATCTCCACCCTGGTGCTTGAGAAGTCCGAAGAGGACGCCAACAAGATGCTGACGAAGCTCTCAAGCTTCCTGCGCTTCACGCTGGTGAACCAGCCAACGCAGCGTATCCCGCTGGATCAGGAGCTGCACGCGCTGGGGCTTTACCTGGAGATTGAAAAGGTCCGCTTTTCAGACCGGCTGAATGTGGAATTCGATATCGATGAACAGGCGCGCTCGGCGCTGATCCCAAGCCTTCTGCTGCAGCCGCTTATCGAGAATGCCATCAAATATGCCATCGCACCGGAAATCGATGGCGGCACCATCAAGGTGGAAGCCCGGGTGGAAAACGGCTGGCTGAAGATTGGGCTGAAGGACAGCGGGCCGGGCATTGAGGACCTCAATAATATCGTCAGCCAGTCAGGGTCGGGCGTGGGCATCACCAACACCAAGGAACGCCTGCATCAGATTTACGGGCCGGACCACCTGATCATGCTGGAAAACCTGGAGCCGAAAGGCCTTGGTATCTTTATTGAAATTCCTTGCGAACGACAGAAACGAACTTAAACTTCAAAGCGGGCCGGATTTTCCAACCACAGAGCTCGCAGCAAAACTGACCGGGGTAGGAACATGGGGAAAATACGCACTATTCTTGTGGATGATGAGCCACTGGCACTGCGCGGCCTGAAGATCAGGCTGGATAAATTCGACGATGTCGAGATCATCGGCACCTGCTCGAACGGGCGGGAAGCGGTGAAATCCATCAAGGAAATGAAGCCGGATCTGGTGTTCCTCGATATCCAGATGCCGGGCTTTGACGGCTTTTCGGTATTGCGGTCGCTGGTGGGCGAGGCGGAAATCCCGCTTGTGGTGTTCGTAACCGCCTTTGACCAGTATGCGCTGGATGCGTTTGAGGCCCATGCCCTTGATTACCTTCTGAAGCCGGTTGATGAAGACCGCCTGGCGGAAGCCATCACCCGCGTACGCGAAGCCATCAGCCAGCGCGTGGCCATTGAGCAAAACGCCAAACTGGTGGAGCTGATCGAAGGCATGGACGAGCCGTCCAAGGAAGCGCTGACAGCCATCCTTGAAAAGCCGGTTGAAAGCCATGACGATCGGTTTGACCCGCACCTGCGCATCAAGGACCGCGGCCATATCACCATCGTCAGCGTTGCGGACGTGGAATATATCGACGCGGCGGGCGACTATATGTGCATCCATGTGGGCGAGAAAACGCATATCTTGCGCGAGACCATGAAGACCATGGAAAAGCGGCTCGACCCCAAGATTTTCCAGCGCATCCACCGCTCGACCATCGTGAACCTGGATAAGGTGCGCGAAGTGAAACCCCATTCGAACGGCGAATGCTTCCTGACGCTTGAAGGCGGCACGGAACTGAAAGTCAGCCGGTCCTACAAGGATGTGGTCGGGCGGTTCCTCTGACCAAAGGTTATCAAATGACCACCATCGCAGAAATCTGGCGATATCCTGTAAAGGGGCTGACGGGCCAAAGGCTTGAGACAGCCCAGCTGGAGCCCGGGCAGGCGATTGCGGGTGACCGCGCCTTCGCCATCCGCCACGGCGACACCGAATTTGATCCTGCCGCGCCAAAGCATCTGCCAAAAACCAAGTTCCTGGCGCTGATGACCCACGCGGAGCTGGCGGCCCTTGAGGTCAGCTTCAGCGGCGAAGGCGATGTGATGACCGTCTCGAAAGATGGCGAGTTGCTGTTCCACGGCAGCCTGCGCGACCCAGATGAAGTTCACCGGCTGGATATCATGATGGCCACCTATATGGGGGACCGCGCGAAGGGCGCGCCGCACCTTGAGGCGGCAGAAGGCCACATGTTTTCAGACGTGCCGGAGAAGGTCCTGTCTGTCGTCAATCTTGCGAGTGTGAAGGCGCTTTCGGATCATGTCGGTGAGGCGCTTGATCCGCTTCGCTTCCGCGCGAATATCTATTTGGAAGGCCTGCCCGCCTGGGCGGAGCGCGACTGGCAGCCGGGCACGGTTTTCACGGCAGGCGGTGTGACGCTCAGGCTGATGAAGCCTATCGTGCGCTGCAACGCCACCAATGTGAACCTGCAGACGGCGGAAGTGGACCAGAACCTGCCCAAGGTGCTGCAGCAGGAGTTTGGCGCCAACCTGATGGGCGTCTACTGCACGGTTGAAAGCGCGGGCACGATCAAGCCGGGTGATCAGTTCACGCCTGTGGATTGATGCTTACGGGTTGCTCCTGTTGTCACCCTGAACTTGTTTGGCGTGCCGCCCGCTTCGCGAACAGGGTCTATCTTTCTTCCTCGCCTGCTACCGGACGGGTTCCTGGATGCTGAAACAAGTTCAGCGTGACAAATTCTGGTGCTTCGCGGCCCACTCGTCCCTTGTGATTTCCCATACGAGCGACGCGCGGGTGGTGCCGTCCGGGCGGGTGCTGGTGATCTCGCCCTTGCGCGCGAACCCGAGGTAATCAAGGAGCTTGGCTGTGCGCACGTTATCGAGCGCGGCGGTCTCCACAATCAGGTCAAGCCCGAGCGCGTCGAACATCCAGGCAAAGCTCATCGCCGCGCCCAGCTGCCCGCGCCCCTTGCTTTGCATGTCCGGATGCACGGCACCCCCCAGTTCCCCCGCCGCCCACTGCGGCCAGAAGCTGAAATCGCTGTAGCCCACGATGCGGTCCATCTCATTCAGGTTCAGGAACATCAGCCCCACACCCTCCTCGCGTTCGCGTTCATGCTCCATGATGAAGGCCCGCACGCTCTCCACCGTAAGTGGGCGGGGCAGGGTATAGATGGGGGCATAGACCTTGGGGTCGGAAAGGAAGGCATGGAAGGCTTCAGCGTCATCCGGGGTGGCGAGGCGTGCCGCCCGGTCTGGCGTTGGCATGCTGTTGGCTGCGCGCACCGCGCTGCGGATTGCCTCAGCCCGCTCGTCTGAAACCTTGTTCCGTGTGATTGGCGTGCCGCTGTCTTCTGCCATCTGTCTGCCCCCAGTTGCTACTATCCTTGAAATGGGGCTGTGCGCAGCGGTTTCAATGGCTGCTGCGTTTGCTGGCCAGGGTCAGTTATAGGGCCGCGTGAAGTGATACTGGGCAGAACAGCGCCGACCGTTCACCATGCTGTCGAACGTGCCGAAATAGGTGACATACTGGCCATAAAGGCTGGTGGACCTGGTGCTTGGATATCCCTGGCCGGCATTGGCCCACACGGGGCAAGGCCGGATGGTTGGGATGGGCGTGAAGCGCTGGCCTGCCGGGATAGTGGGGCGGTTTTCGGTTTGGCGACTTGACCGACCGCGATACCTGTGGCCGAAGTCATCGTCCTGATAGCGGCGGATTATGGCGCGCTTGCGCTCCAGGCATTCGTTGCTGTAGTCGACAAAATCACCATCCGCGTCATAGACGCTGCATTCTTCATAGTCGCCGTCTGAAAGATATTGCGCCGATGCCGGCGCGGCCCAGAAAGCGCCGCCAGCAGCAAGCACAATGCCAAAGCCAAAAAGGGAAAACAAGCGGGTCATCGACTGTCTCCTTTCACGCCCCCAAGCGCATGAAAGGGTACAATAGTTTAGCGAAAGGGCCAAATTGTGGCGGAATGCCTGGGCCTAGACCTCGGGCATATGCTCCATCAGGCGCGGGCCCAGGCGGACGGGTTCGATGCGTTTGGCCAGCCCTGTGCGGTCGTCGGTTTCCACGAACGTGCCGCACACGGTGGCGTCGCCGCCCGCGGGGGAGAAGCGTTCCTTGTTCATGCGGGAAACAAAGCGGCTGATGGGCTCGGCCTTGTCCATGCCGATCACGCTGTTGTAGTCCCCGCACATGCCGGCGTCGGTCTGGTAGGCGGTGCCCTTATCGAAAATCTGGCAGTCCGCCGTGGGGATATGGCTGTGGGTGCCAACAACAAAGCTCACGCGGCCGTCCAGATACTGGCCCATGGCCATTTTCTCGGACGTCGCCTCGCCGTGGAAATCCACGATGATGGCGTTCACGGTCACGCCCAGGCGGTATTTGGTCAGCACCTTGTCGATGGCGCGGAACGGGCATTCGAGCGCATTCATGAACACGCGGCCCATGGCGTTGATCACCAGCACCTTCTTGCCCCTGGGCGCATCATAAACGGCATAGCCGCGGCCGGGCGTGCCTTCGGGGTAGTTGATGGGCCTCAGGATGCGGTTGTCGTTATCGATAACGGAAAGAATGTCTTTCTGGTCGAACGTGTGGTTGCCGCCGGAGATCACATCAGCGCCGGCCTGGATGACCGCGCCGGCGATCTTGCCGGTGGTGCCGAAACCTGAAGCCGCGTTTTCCGCGTTCACCACAACAAAATCCAGCTTCAGCTTTTCGCGAAGATCGGGAAGGGCGTCGATGGCGGCGGTCCGTCCAGCACGGCCCATCAGATCGCCAAGGAATAATAGTCGCATAGGTACCTGTTTTTCTTTTTTGTTAACCGCACAGGGCGAATAGCGGGCGCTATACGCTCATTTTGCGGGGCAGGATCACGCCTTCTTCCGTAATCACACCCTGCAGCGGCCAATCGTGCGCTTCTCGGGGAACATGATCAACGATTTGGGCGCCAAAGGCAAAGCCAAATGCTTTAATTTCTGTGTGGGCGGCCAGCGTCCGGTCGTAAAACCCGCCGCCCCAGCCCAGGCGGTAGCAGTCTTGGTCGTACGCCAAGAGCGGCACGATCAGCGCGTTTGGCACTACTTCCGGCGCGTCCACGCACGGGTGCAGGGTGCCGAAGGTGCCGGCCTCCAGCGGGTCGCCCACGCCCCACAGGCGGAAGGTAAGCGGCGCGTCCTTCGCGGTCACGACCGGCAGCGCAGTGCGGTATCCCGCGCGCTCAAGCGCGCTCATGAGAAAGCGGGGGTCCAGCTCATTGCCCATCGGCCAATAGGCCCCGATGACGGCGTGCTTCTCAAAGCTTGCGAACAGGCCCATGCCGTGCTTCGTGGCTTTCTCGGCCGCCTCCACGGCATACATCTCATGCGCGCCCATGCGGATGCGCTTGGCATTCTCACGCATCATCTGTTTGTCATGCTTGAGTGTCATTGGTGGCCTGCTTCAGGAGAGAGAAGGGTGCGGGACCGCCTCTGCCGCGTTGACGTATGTATCCTCCGTAGCCTGATAAATCAGGTGGGTGCCGTGATGGTAAGGACCACGGTCCGAACCAGCGACAGCTCCCTAGGAGAATTTATAGCCCCGGGGATTACTGCATATCGTGCGCACAGCGCAGAACCCGCGCCGCTTATTTAGGCGTTCGCGAGCTTTTCTGCAATAGCTTCCACGTCTGAGGACACCTCATTGAGGACGCTGGCGAGGTCTTCTTCGCTGAGCGCGCCCATGATTCCGGCGCCGCCCTGGCCTTCAAGCGCTTCATGCAGTTCGTCCGCAATCAGGATGGCTGCCATCAAAAGCAGTTTATTTTCAGCTACATGGCCCAATTTGCCTGAAAGGTCCTTGGCTTTGGTGTCTACATAGCCCGCCAGCTTCCTGAGCCGATCTTCCCCACCTTCACCGCAGGCAAGCGGATACATTTTTCCAGCAACATCCACGTTGATCTGAGGCATCAGGCGTCTCCCACGATGGTTTCAAGCTGTCCGATGGCGCCATCAAGCTCACTGCGAATCTCATCGCGTTCGGCTTTCAGGGCCATAACAGCCTTCTTCAGTTCTGCATTCTCGGCCGCCATTGCACTGTCAGCGTCACTGCCATCGCTGCTTGCAGCAGCCTGGGCCGCGATCCGGTCTTCAAGGCCTTCCATCTCGTCCTGCAGCGTGGCGTACTGGCGCTTCAGCAGGGCGTAATTTTGTTCAATCGCTGCCTTCTCTTCCCTGAGCGTTGCCAGTGCCTCATCCGTGTCAGCGCCGTTGTCCTGCAGTGACAGGGTCGCAATCTGTTCATGCAGCTTGAGGTTTTCCTGCTCCAGGGACGTCACGCGGCTCTCCAGCGTGGCCTTCTCGGCGCGCAAAGTTGAAGCTGTGATTTTGGCGGCGCGGGCCGTGGCGACTTCCTGCGCCAGATGCGACATGGCGGCTTCGAGTCGCGAGCGCGCGGCCTCAAGGACGTCGTTTTTTCTGCTTTCACTCATTATCGGTAGTCCCCCTGCGGCAGTGCCTGTTTGGCAACTTGCAATACACCGGATTCGGCTGGTTTCTGCCAAAGATAGGGGCGATGCCCCCCTGTCGTCAATCGCGCAGAAGGGGGCATTGTGCAATCAAACCGCCCAAAGGCCGCATCAAAAAGCGCTAGACGGTTGACTAAAGCGCGCTTCCTCGCCATTTTGGCCCCAATTTTTGGCCCCACTCAGCACGGGACAGGCCGCCGGTCCCGGGCTCAACATATAAGATGCTTTTGACCATGCCCGATTCAGAAATGCTGCAAGACGACATTCTCAACCAAAAAATGGCGAACGCGATCCGCGCTCTGTCGATGGACGCGATCCAGAAAGCCAACAGTGGCCACCCGGGCATGCCAATGGGTATGGCTGATGTAGCGACCGTGCTTTTCTCCAAATTCATGCGTTTCGACCCGAAGTGGCCGACCTGGCCAAACCGCGACCGCTTCGTGCTGTCTGCCGGTCACGGCTCGATGCTGATCTACTCCTTGCTGCACTTGACGGGCTATGAGCGCCCAACCATGGAAGACATCAAGAACTTCCGCCAGCTGCACAGCCCAACCGCCGGCCACCCTGAATTCGGTGAGTGCCCAGGCGTTGAGACCACGACCGGTCCGCTGGGCCAGGGCCTTGCGACATCTGTTGGCATGGCAATCGCTGAGCGTCTGTCGAATAAAGAATATGGCGACGACATCACTGACCACTTCACCTATGTGCTGGCCGGTGACGGCTGCCTGATGGAAGGTGTTTCCCAGGAAGCCATCTCGCTTGCGGGTCACTTGAAGCTCTCAAAAATGATCGTGCTGTGGGACGATAACTCCATCTCCATCGACGGCTCGACCGACCTTTCTACCAGCGAAGACCAAGCCATGCGCTTTGAAGCTGCTGGCTGGCACGTGCAGGCTGTTGACGGCCACGACATGGAAGCCATTGAAGCCGCGATTGCCGAAGCGCAGCGCGCTGACCAGCCTTCCCTGATCGCCTGCCGCACCACCATCGGTTACGGCGCGCCGAACAAGCAGGGCACGTCCGCAACCCACGGCGCACCACTGGGCGATGACGAGATTGCAGCAGCCCGCGAATTCCTGGGCTGGGACGCCGCACCATTTGAAATTCCCGCCGATGTACTGGAAGCATGGCGCGCGGTTGGCGCGAAAGGCGCTTCGCTGTCCGCAGACTGGAAAGCCAAGTTCGAGACACTGGACGGCTTCGTGAAAGAAGATTTCGAGCGTCGCCTCAACAAAGACCTGCCAAAGGGCTTCACCGCTGCGATCAATGACTATAAAGCCAAGCTGGCGGCTGAGCCTGTTAAGGTTGCCACCCGCAAGGCAAGCCAGATGGCGCTTGAGGTGATCAACGGCGTGGTGCCTGAAACCATCGGCGGCTCTGCTGACCTGACAGGTTCGAACCTGACGAAAACCAGCCAGACTGACCCGATCCAGGCTGACGACTTCGGCGGCCGCTATATGTATTACGGCATCCGCGAGTTTGAAATGGCAGCGGCCATGAACGGTATCGCGCTTTATAACCAGCACATCCCGTACGGCGGCACCTTCATGGTGTTCACAGATTACGCTCGTCCGGCGATCCGCCTCGCGGCCCTGATGAAACAGCGCGCCATCTATGTGATGACGCACGACAGCATCGGCCTTGGCGAAGACGGCCCGACCCACCAGCCGGTGGAGCATCTGGCAAGCTTGCGCGCCATGCCGAACCTGAATGTGTTCCGCCCTTGTGATGCAGTTGAAACGGCTGAATGTTGGGCACTTTCACTTGAAAGCAAGGAAACGCCATCTGTCCTGTCGCTGACGCGCCAGGGTACGATCCAGCAGCGCCTTGAGCACACAGAAGAGAACCTCTGCGCCCGTGGTGGTTACATCCTGCATGAAGCGTCGAACGGTGCGCCGAAGGTTGTGCTGATCGCATCCGGTTCCGAAGTTGAGCTGGCGGCAGCCGCACGCGAGACGCTGGAAGCTGACGGTGTTCCAACCCGCGTTGTTTCCATGCCGTGCACGGAACTGTTTGATGCGCAGGACGCAGCCTACAAGGCGTCTGTTCTGCCGGAAGGCACTGTGCGTGCGTCCATCGAAGCCGGCTCGACCTACGGCTGGGCCAAATACACTGGCCTGGACGGTGTGAACATCGGCATGGACAGCTTCGGTGCGTCAGCGCCAGCTGAAGAACTTTACAAATATTTTGGCATCACGTCGGACGCGCTGGTTGCAGCGGTTCGCGAGAAGCTTTAAACAGAGGCAAATTTTAGCCCACCCGATCTTTTGACCCTACTGGAGGACCCCGCGGATGACTGTTCGTGTTTCCATTAATGGCTTTGGCCGCATCGGCCGTAACGTACTGCGCGCTATCTATGAAAGCGGCCGCACCGACATTAAAGTAGTCGCAATCAACGACCTCGGCGACGTTGAAATGAACGCCTACCTTCTCAAGCGCGACAGCGTGCACGGCCCATTCCCGGGCGATGTTGCCGTTGACGGCGACAGCATTGTTGTAAACGGCGACCGTATCCGCGTGACCGCCATCCGCAACCCTGAAGAACTGCCATGGGGTGAGCTGGATGTTGACGTTGCTATGGAATGCACCGGCATCTTCACCGCGCGCGAAAAGGCTGCGATGCACCTGACGGCTGGCGCGAAGAAAGTTCTGATCTCCGCACCAGGCGCGAACGCTGACAAAACCATCGTATATGGTGTGAACCACCAGACGCTGACTGCGGACGACAAGATCGTATCAAACGCATCCTGCACCACCAACTGCTTGTCGCCAGTTGCGAAGGTCCTCAATGACCTGGTGGGCATCGAGCGCGGTTACATGACCACCGTTCACGCCTACACCGGTGACCAGCCAGTTCTGGACACGCTGCACTCTGACCCACGCCGCGCCCGCGCTGCTGCCCTTTCCATGATCCCGACTTCCACGGGTGCTGCGAAAGCTGTTGGTCTGGTGCTGCCAGAGCTTGATGGCAAGCTTGACGGTTCCGCCGTTCGCGTACCAACGCCGAACGTATCCATGGTTGACCTGAAGTTTGATGCCGGCCGCGACACCACGGCCGAAGAAATCAACGCTGCGATCAAAGCGGCGGCTGAAGGCGAACTGAAGGGCGTTCTTGGTTACGAGGACATGCCTGCAGTTTCCATCGACTTCAACCACAACCCGAACAGCTCCACGTTCGACAGCAGCCAGACCAAGGTTATCGACGGCAAGTTCGTTCGTATCCTGACCTGGTACGACAACGAGTGGGGCTTCTCCAACCGCA
>Ga0209273_10001659_pt1 | contig 18949 bp, 18 predicted proteins | sample tdAd471_FD_187126 | JGI IMG/M metagenome (GOLD analysis project Ga0209273, IMG submission 187126) | Marine sediment microbial communities from the Atlantic coast under amendment with organic carbon and nitrate - tdAd47.1 (SPAdes)... | ecosystem: Environmental > Aquatic > Marine > Coastal >...
AAGTTTAATACAGATAGACAGGTATGAAGCAATTGATCTTATCAAAGAACTTAAAGATTGGTTCGGCATTAAAGAGGAAACACAATCATGAAACCACTAGGTGATTTAGCCTTTTACTTAAAGGCACTGTTAGACGGTAAGGCTGTAGCATGGGATGCTAAGTCTAATGAAGGTCGATTAAGAAAAGAGTTTTGGAAAGCCTATCAAAACAATACTCTTGCTTCACAACTCGGATCATTACTTGAAGATTGGTATGCTCCTTCTACATCTCAAGAGGTCAAACTGCTAATGGGGATAGCGCAAAGTATTCTTGAAGATGATACAATTGATACTGACAAGAAAATACTTGAGCAGCTTGTCACAGATATTGAACAACAAATAGAACCATTGATATGAAATCAGCTATATTAATAACAGCATACAATAGAGTTAATGAGCTTGCAAAACTTTTAGACAGTGACACAAGCTCTTATCCTGTTTACATATTTCTGGATAATCAGAATGCTGAGTATGTAGGAATATTCAGACGGCTTGTAATTGACTTTCGTGAAAGAAAAGGAAAAAATATTGAGTTGATAACAAATGTAGTTAAGCACCATTACTCATTGAATAAGATTAAATCAATGATGTATGCGCTTCACCACATTGACGCCGACTTCTTTTATTTCTTGGAGGACGATATTACATTAGCACCGGATTACTTTAAAGCTGTGGATAGTTTGTGGCATGAAGTAAATGAAATACATAGACCCGCAATTGTTAGTTCAATTAACTTTGGTAAAGCACAAGACATTAAGTTCAATAATAAGTATGGTGAGTTCTTAGGTTTTTGGTGGAACTTCGCATGTGATAAGTATGTGATAAGAGAGCTTATTCCTTTCTTTCAACGCTATCGTCAAATATACAGACATGATGATTTAGTTTCATATGAGAAACTATTTAAGTGGTATGAAGAATTACGGTCACAGGAAAGATATAAAAGAATCGGCTATGATGCGGTTGAAGTATTAGCTAAACCAGCCGCGGCTCGATGTGCTACACTTGACGGTGCTCTTAATCACTTCATTAAATACATAGGCGGCGCGCGCTTTTTCACATTAACACCATATGTTAGGCCGATGAAAACAAAAGGAACATATGTGCCTGAAGAATTCTATGACAAACATGGTATATGTGATCATCCTTTTGTTACATTTAAAGGTGAAGAAAGCTGGTCTTTTATTGAAGGAATAAGTGAAGAAATGCAACTAACACAAACAGATTTTATTAAAACTTTATGATAATTTTAATATCAATTTTAGGCTATAAAAGACCTAGTGAAACATATCAACTTGCACTTGAAGTTACAAGACAAGTAAAAGAAACAATACATAAAGATGTTGTGTTTGATTTTGAAATACGAATTGATGGAGCCGGTTGTTACAATGAGATAAAGAATAGTCCTGATCTTATTCAAGAGTGTTGGTATATCTGTGAACTTAATTCACACTGTGGAATACATCTTGCTCCAATGTCTTTATACAGCTATCATAAAATAAAATGTCATGACTACATCCTTCACCTAGACGATGATTTAGTTTTAGGAAAGAACTATATTGATACAGTCATATCAGCACTTAAAGCAGCTAAAGAAAAGTATGATGAAGTTAGTCTAATATCATCTAGCATTGATATATCAAATGAAAGCGATGATAAAAGTAAAATTTATAGAGGCATAACTCAATGGTCAAACGTTTTAATATCAACTAAATACATGGACATGTTCAGGAATATGGGATGGTTCCAGTTCTATTGGGAGCATATGTTACATAAGAAATATGATATGGTCGAAACATTTGCGGCGGCGATGTTATCTACTACTGAGTGGTCGGGGGCTGGGCGGACTTATTCAACACTTCACCGTCAGCATTTAAAGAATCAAGACATCTTTCAAAACATATTTGTTGATTGCTATAATCTAGTTGCACTTGTTATTCATGCTCCACGTTGCACGCTGTTACCTAGATTTGATAACAGCTTAACACCGGAACTTTATCAAGAAAGAATATACAAGCCTAGTGACATTGTAAATGAACTAACAACTGAATTTAACATATTGTAAGATTATGAATAATAAAAAATGTGTAGTGATTTTGGCTCATGATATAAAGAACAAAGATAATGTTATTACATTAGCTAAACAATGTTATGAGAAACTGGGTGAGGGGTGGGAGCATTGGATATTTATTGATGGCAGTGGTTATGAAGATAATTATATGCACCAACTGTCTTTGGCTTTACCTGATAAAATAAACATGCAAGCATATCATAGAAATTTGGGTAACTATCTTGCACCACTAAGAGTAATCAAACAAGTATTCTGTGGATGGGAATATGATATGATGCTTCGCTTCGATGATGATATAGTTTTGAGTGATTCTTTCTTTGATGTAATGTTTGATGTTGAAGAAAAATATAAAGAAGCTGAGATAGTTTCAATGCATATACATAACGACGGTTTAATGGATAATGAATTACTCTATGACTTCCCTTGCCTTGCCTGTCACTTAATGAAAAGAAGCTATTATCAAAGACTTGAGAAAGAAGGTTGGCTTGACTTTATGATATGGGTCCATGAGCAACTAGGCCGCCGCGCAAAATTTGGATTGGCTTGGGCACATAAGATGCGTGACTTAATAAAAGATCATGAGCTAAAACAATTCTTTTATGATGTAACTCGTGGCGAATCTATTCTAGGCCAAGACATGATGCAGCTATTGTTCATCGCACTTTATAAGATAAAAACAATAAAGATAGGCAGGCCCCGCGCCGGTGTATTAGCACAGACCTCACAGCATTTAACAGAAGAAGGCTTAAAGCACATAACAAAACCAGAGGAAATCTACACAGATACACAAACACCAGTTGATTGGGTAATCTCAGAAAAAGCGGACATAATGAAATCAGCATGGCAGTGACACAGAAGGAACCAAGGGTATGTCACCTAATGATAAAAAGATAGATCCGAATTACTTAATTGAACAATACATAGAATCATGCAGTCATTTAACTACATCAAAGATATTTGCTGAATGGAGTTTATACGGTTTAATATCAGCCTGTCTTGAGCGTAGACATTGGATCAACATCCCAGGATATAGTGACAAGTCAAACATCTATGGCAACCTTTACGTGCTGTTAGTTGGGCCGAGCGGCATCGGTAAGACCGTGGCGGCGAGAGCCATTAATGCTCAGCTAATAGATGAACTGGCGCGTAATGAAACCAGACGTTCAGGAGATTCTGTTATACCTACAGGTAAGCTAATACAGCCCGCCATCAATGTAGCTCCAACTGCTATCACACCTGAAGGACTTGTCCAACTGATGGCCGAGAAGTTTAAGAAAACCGACATCATCTTAAAGAAAGAAGATGTGCTTAAACAAATACAGGCTCCGGAATATGTAGGAACAATGGTATTAGCTGATGAGATTTCAGTGTTCTTTAAGGAAACTAAACATGCAACAAATAACATGATTTCATTCTTAACAAAAGGATATGACCATGATAAGTTTGAAGATTACACAAAAGGAGAAGGACAGAAGATAATAGATAGAATGTGTATTACATTTCTTGGTGCAACTACGCCGGAACATCTTAGTAGGTTGTTCGGCTCCACATCTGTTAAAGAAGGTTTGGGCAATAGGTTTATTTACATATGGTGTGAGGATTCAGATTTCTTTCATGTCTATCATCGCATGTCAGAAGCATCAGTTAAGTTTGTTAAAACATTCCTAAAGCCTTGGTGTAATTGGTTAGTAAATAATTATAGCCCATGTGAAATTGGTCCAGGAGTTGAAGAACTTGCTACCGAGATTGTGTTAGATAAGATGAAGAATCCGATGAACACAGACATGGAAGCTGCATCACTCTATCAAAGATACAACATACATTTGCAGAAGATGGCGCTGGTCCGTCACTTCATGAGATCAAAAGAACCAATCATAGAAGTAGAAGATATACTATTAGCTAAAGAATCCTTAGAAAAAATTGAGCCGAACATTCACAAGTGCTTTAAAGAAATGTTCACAAGTGATACAGAACAATGCGCCGAAGATATTAAGAGATTGATTGAATCAACACCTGAGAAGAAGATGCCCGCAGCTTTAATAAAAATGACCCTAGCTGGTAAGTATCAACCAACTAAGGTCACTGAAGTATTAGACTTAATGAAAGAGAATAAAATGATATTTCTAAATGGTGTTAGTTACTTCATGAAGAAATCACTTTAATGCATCTATCAATTGTTTTTTAAGTCCTGTAGATTCTTCCTCAAGTTTAAATAGATTAACAGTTTCATCTAATCCTTTTTGGCCCTCTGATCCTTTAATATAGTTTAAGAATTGAGTCGCTTTATATTCATCACCAGATTTAATACCTGGGATAATAGAAGATGACTCACCTCGTTTCAAGCCCTCCAATGCATTTAATAATGTTTGGGGGCTTTGTCCTTCATCAGTTGTTCGGCTAACTGCTGACTGAACTGCGGGGAGAAATGTCTCGTTAATTCTTTCTGGTGTAACAGCTTTTCTAAACTGTTTCTCCCTTAATCCTTTCATTGATTGTTGATTATACACTTGATCAAGATTATCATAACCATATAGATTACTGAACTTCACTTGTCTTTTCTTTGCATTTGATTTGCGCCGCTCAATACCATACTCACCTATGTCATCACTGAACATATCTTTTAATAGTCTATATCCTTGAATGCGCCGACCTATTGAATTACCTAAACCGTTTATCACATACTTCTTTTTATCTTCAGGTGATAGGCTATCATCAGTTATTGATGTAATCATGTCAGAAAAGATTTGTTGTATGTCCTGAGCTTCTTCCATTGCTACAAAACTTAACAATGGTTTATCAAAAGAAGATGACTGTTGAATCAACATGCTTTGATATAACATATCAGCCCCGATTCCTGCAACACCTGCCGTCTGTGCATATGCGGCGAGAGTATATAATAGCTCGTCGGCTTGTAAGTTATCTGTCTCATTTGCTGTCGCTAATTCGGTGACTTCAGGTATAATAGGTTCGCGGCCCGTGACATGTTTAAAGATACTTGTCATTGCTGCACCACCTATTAGACCACCACCTATCTGCATAACGGCTGGCATCCAGTTTCCATTACGCGCTTCATTAACTACATACTTATCAAAGTTACCAAACTTCTCAATAGACCATCGGGCCAGACTTGTTAAACCAGATATAGCACCATTATCTATAGTGTATAGCGGCAAACCATTAGGGCCATATGTGCCTTGAGTTGATTCAACAAACTTCGCCGCTGCCTCATCAAGATCACGTTCACTTACTTTACCTGTAGTCACCCATCCATTAGCTTTAGCTTTACTTCCAGCAAATATCTCAAGTTGCCGCTCAAGCTGTTTACGAGTTCCAGGTATTAGAAACTTACCATGTGTTCCTTTACTGTGCAAGCGGCGAACCATATCATGTATTGCCCATCGACCTGCTGTAAAAGCTGCCGTCCTAGCTGTTTGATCAAAGAATGTTCGAGCTTGAACTAGATTCATTACATCTGCTGCACGATTCATCATATAACTAAGGCCGCGCCCCATTGAATCTATGTTCTCAATATTGGCTACATGACGAGCATTAACACCTTTAGCTAATGATCTTTCCCAATCTTCTACCCATGATCCAATATGTTTATTAATATAATCGGCATAGTTAGATGCTCCAACGCTTTTAAGTTGTTTAGCCATTAATTGGCCAGCTCTACCTGCTGCCATTTTACTAGCACCGCCGACATAGTTCAATAGATAACCCGGAACTTGAGATGGCGTCATGTGTTGAAAACCAATGTAAGCACCTGTAGCAAAGTCGCGCATACCAGTAACTGGACCCATGATGCCTGATTTAATGAGACGAGATAATGATTCCCAACTCTCGGCTCCTTTAGTTCTTAATTCACGATTCTCAATAATATCCATCAAGGCATTAATAGATTCAATATCAGAATCAGCATTACGAACAAACTGGCCCGTATTAGGTATTAACTCATTTAAATTGTCTTTCATTCCAGTATATGGATTGTTGATATTTAAATGCTGTCTGACCCATGCATGGTTTTCTATATTATCAAAGAAAGCAAGACGACGTGATGATCGGCTCATGTATCTTCTAAAGGCAGAATTAAAACCCATGTCCCGCCATTCAGGTGGAATACCAATGCCTTCAGCTTTATCTAATGGACCGAATGTAGAAGCATTGCCGCCCTGAGCTTTACGTGTAGCAAGAAATGATTCTCTTATCTCATCAAATAATTGGTTAGCTTTTTGTGGTGTGAGCTTAGTTGTGTTTACATGCCAATCAACAAACTGTTGCCGCAACTCTTTAATAGCACCTTCCTTGCCTTTAGTGAATAAGCGGATTACATTCTGGCTCATTACTTGAGGAGCATAATCAGGATTTAATTTACCTGCGCGGAACTTTCTATTATTTCCTGTGCCTTCTTTTACAGGCAGACCCATGTCATTCTGCACTACACGTGGCTTAAGTAATGCATCTTGAATTGTTTTATGTATCTCAACTTCATCACCGATCAACTTAATGTTACTGCTGCCTGTGTCTTGAATATCGTGCATGTATTGCCACACGCGATTGATACCTTTGTTGCTATATCTATTCAATTTAGACTTAGCTGGATTGTAGAAATCAGCATATAGTCGCGTCATCTGTGTAATAGTTTCTCGGAACAACGGAGATAGTGCTTTATCAATAGTATTTCCAGTATGTTCTAATCTATCCACTACAGACCTAATAGCACTATTCATTACAAAATCATATACTTTGCCCATTGCACCACTCACATCACCTATAAACTGTGAAGGTGTTACGCCCAATGAATAAAACATAGGCGGCTCATCTTTAACAGCTTTTGCCTTTTGATATGCACGATCCATTGCTATATCAAAGTTGGCCCGAAGTGTATCTGATACTGTGCCATCAACATTCTCTGCACCGATTGAATTCAACTTAGCCTCAATAACTGAAGGATCAGTCTCGCCACTTAGAATAGATGCTTTAGCTACAGATATAGGTTCAGTTGCTCTTGCTTTTAGATTTTCACTGCTTGCTAAATTAACTGACGTATCATCATCAATCATTTTATAAACATCTTCAATTGTAGCATCAGGTTTACTGACAGGACGCCGACCTAATCTATAAGCTGTAGTAGCTGCTGCTTTTGATGATACTTGCCCCATTAAATTAGGATATTTTTTAAGTGCTTCAGACTGTAATTTTTGTCCTATACCTTTACCACGTCTATCTTCAGGCACAAATAAATCAACTACAGAAGCTGCGCCATCAGGATATACTCTCAATTTAATGTAACCTTTACTGTCATTTTCAGTGATTCTAACAAAAGAATTATTAGCTCCATAAATATCTGAGGCATCACTCTCTTTTATATTGAATTTAATACTTTCATTAGCTGATTGTTTAGTTATATTTTTAGCTTTATTTTTACTTAAGTCACTTGCTCTAACCGGAACTAAACCTAATTTTTCTTGTGATGTCTGCAATGGTTTAGATGTTTTACGCATTGCGATTTCTTTCGCTGACATATAATCAGCTTCTGTAATAGGCAGTTTACTTGCATATGTATCATCCATTGCCGCCAGCTCTTGTGGTGTAAAACCTGACTTAAAGATATTCTTCTTTCCTTCTTTTGTGAGAGCTGATCCACTTTCATTCCTTACTCTAGCTGCTTGCATTTGACGAGCTTTAGATAAAGTCCTAGTAGGGTCTGCTAATGTTACACCCTCAGGCTTTACAACAGTTGACATAACTAATGGCCCGTCAGGTGTTTCAATTAAGACAGTGTCTTTAATTGGTTTAGCCATTGGATTACGTTCAAGAAGTAACTTGACTTCAGGTGTGGTCTTTTCTGGTATATCAGCTACATATGGTTTATTATCCAATAGTTCGGCTTCAGGTATATCACGCAGAATCTTCTCAGGTGCAGGTAGCGGCTTGATCAACAACTCGGAGTGCTCAGCTTTAGGAGCTTTAGTCGGCGGCGGTGTTAATAGATTAGCTTGGCCTGATATAGCACGACCAAGTTTATTCTGCTGTAATAATGTTCCACCAGCCAAAGCTGAAGCCAAAGCTCTTGTTGGATCTATATTACCAGTTAATGCTTGTTGCATCACAGCATCCATAGAACCTTCAACAGCCGCAGATGTAGCAGCTTCTTTAAGAGCCGCTTTAGCTGCCAACTTTTTGGTCATATTAAGCGGCGTCCTTGTTGCTATAGATTTAGCCAAGTCTCCAATAGCTTTAGGAGCCGCGCCTGATGGACTAAATGTAACCATTGAAGGTAGAAACTCACCAACTATAGATGCAAGTTTATTTGCTTCTGTGCCTTCACCTAGTCTTTTATCAAACTCAGCTTTAAGTTCTGGTGCAAATGTTTCAGCTAATTTATTTGCCCCTATATCAGCACCGAACCCTCCTGCTAATGCTCCGGCAATTTTAACAGGTAATGGGCCAGGAACACGCATACCAGCTAATGCCCCAACTGTAGATGGAGTGGCCCGCATACCTGATAATGCAGCCGTCTCTAAAGGTCCAGCAGCAGGTTCATCTTTTTTAACTTTAAAGCCTAATGCTTCAAGTTCTTTAATATCACTATCACTTAATGTAGCCATTATCCATTTCCTCCTGCTGCTTTGTTTGCACGAAGTTGTCTAATAAACTCTAATACCATTGCGCCTTCTTCTTCAGTTAAAGTTTGTTCTTCTACTGATTGTGATGGTGCTGCTTTACCACCTAGCTGATTAAGTAATCCAACTATATTATCGACTTTATCAGATGCTGTCTCCGCCGGCTCTGATTCTTTTTTTAACTTAGTTTCAGTTAATAGATTGGACAACTCCTTACCTCTATAATTTAAAGCATCAAGTAATGGATTATTTACATTACCAAACAAGGAAGAAAGAGGCGTGCCTTCACTATTAAGGCCCATAAGAATAGGCAACTCACCAACATCTTTTATCGGTCTATTACCGTTTAATGCTAAAAGAAGCTGTTGTGCAATCCTGTTACCTAATGTTTCTTTTTGTAAATTTTCAAGCATCGGTAACAATCTATTTTTACTTTCACTCTCAGCTTTTGCAAGTTGCGCGGCTGATATATCAGCAGGTATCTGAGATTGTCCACGTTGTCTCATTAACTCACGCATTTCTGGTGTATTAAGATCACTTGCTAACATCCCTTCAGCTGTTGCTACATTAGCCACCTGATTAAATTCAGCTAACTTCATGGCTTCTTCAGCATCCATACCAGATTGTATTCCGGTTAAAGCAGCTTTAAGAGTCTCAAGATCCAGCTTTCCTTGATGTGTTAAATTCTCAAGATCAATCTGACCTTTTTGCCGTTGGTCCTGTAAAGCAAATGGTGCTCTAACATCAGCAAGCTGTGTCATAAAAGATTGATTAATATCTCTATTAGATGGCATACCAATAAATCTTTTAGTAAAGCGAGCTAATCCACTCTGTTCATCAAGTGGTGCTTTAATGCTACGCGGATCAACATTCGGATCTATTGCTTGAAGTTGCGCGTCTCTGATCTTCTCCCCGGCTCCTTTACCACCTGGGATCATCACAGCTTTTAAAATGCGTTCTAATGCTGATTCTGCCATAATCTTTTAAATAGGTTGATTGTCTTTATTGTGATGTAATTGGTATGATATTACTTTAAGTCGGGCGCAAGGTTCAATGCATTCTGAAAGTGGTGTAAACATCAGCGCCACCACTAATATTAGATCGTTGCCGCAAATTCTGGTCATGTCTCCTATTTCTCTCTCCTTATCAACAATGCTTTTATCTAAAACATTTGACACTGACCATGTAAGAAGTGTTAACTGAAGAACAGGATATAGTGTTGAGTAGTTAATACGAAAGAACTGATGATTAATTAGATCAAGAATATACTGTGTGAAATCAACTATCTTTTCTTTTGGTATATCACCATCATAAAGATCATCAATCATGTGGGCTGTTTTTAGATATAACTCACAGAATGATATAGCTGGTATGTCACCTTTACACAATTCTGTGATAATATCACTTGCCTCTTTTTGTAAATCATTCATCGCTTTTTAGTTAATTTAATTACAGCCCAACCTGCGGCTCTTACTGCGAAATACATTATCATAGCTTTCTGCATATTAACACCAGACTTCTTCATGATAGCAAGAAATATAGCATCAGCCACAACTCTGCTGAATTTGCCTTCTCTTGCCAATCCATAAAGATAATCATGCACGACAGCAGCAATAGCGTGACGCCCATCTTTAGGAAAAAATAAAGTAAGTGGCCACGGAACTGATGCATAATCTGTTTTAAAATGTGCTGGGACTGTTATCTTATTTCCTTCACCAATTACTGAAGCATCTTCAAATATAAAATCTTCAGTTAATGAATAAGTCCCATCAAGATTATTTATTACTGGTGGTAAATGATATGGCATAATGTTCTCCTTATGCTAGTTGACCAAGACCTCCAGCTAATGCACCTATATTTTGCATGGCTGCGCCTGCACCGCCTGTAGTGCTTGTCGATGATGCATTACCAAAAGCATTATTAAGTAATCCTTGACCAACACCAAATGTCTCTTTGCCCAACTGTTGTGTTCCTACAAATTGTGGCACACCTGGATTAGCTTGACTTGCTGATCTACCTGTAGCTTGAGTGAATGCACTTTCTCCCGTCCTTAATGCAGGAAGGGATTGACTCACGTTAGCAATAGTTGAAGCAAGATTATTTAATTTTTGCTGGCCAGCTTGACCAAAAGCCATAGCATTTTCAACCGTCCCCAAAGCTGTTGGTGTAGATAGATTGCCTCTTTGTGCATTAGATTGAGCCAAGTTTCTTTCTACTTCAGCCCGCTCACTACCTGTTAAATCAGCCCCGACATTGCTTAATAGTTCAGTGATTTTATCACCTACTTGGCCCCTTGATTTAATAAACTCGGGATCTAATATAGCTTGCGCGGCTATTGCATTTCGGGCTAATTCTTGTCCTGCACCACCTAATATATCTGCTTCGCCTTGTGCTCTAGCCAGTGCTGCTTCATTTTGTAACTCTGCACCAATCTGATTTAGACGCCGACCTTCAGTGTCAAATATATCTGTCTGAAGTTTTGCTCTTTCTGGATCTATTACTTGTGATGCTTGAAGTTTGGCCAGCTCAGTAGGTAATATATTCTCGGCCATTACCTGTAAAACCGGACCTAAACCTGCTTCATATGCTGCCAATATATCTGCTGTTGGCTCCTGTTGATTACTTACTTTTGTTCCACCCATAATGTTTTATCTATTGTAAAAGTTTGCGGTCAAGTTTTGCTATGTCTAAGTATTTTACTTTGCCGTGTCTAATGCCTTTTAATTTATATCCATTAAATAATGCTCTAAAATATCTCCACTGTTGTTTAAATGCTGCTGTATCTCTGGCTAATAGAAGTGATATTTCAACTTCATTCCCTTCATTCCAAACAATGGCCACACCATTTATTTTATCTTCGCCGTCAGTTGTAACAAATAATCTGTTAAACTCCCACGCTTGAAACAATTGAAGAAGTATCTCAGACCTTAAATAAACACGATCTTTAAACCTATGTTTATTTGCTTCAATAAAATCTATTACATCCTTTGTCGTTAAGTTAGACTTGGATGAGTGCTTCGTCAACAAGATCATCTGATGTATTGAAAGTTTGAACAAGTAAGTTGAATTTATCTTTTGTTATCAGGCTGTAACAATAGTCAGCAGCATATTGAAACTGACTGCCCGCCACATTAGTAATAGATGCGAAGGGGCGTAATGAATGCCCACCTGCACCATTGACCAAGTATGTCAAGTTGTCTATATAAAATCTCTCAACATTATGTGAATGTCCGTTAAGAACTAAATCAAATCCTAATGCTTTAAAGTCCCATCTCATTGCACTATAACCTGGATTATATGCTAGTGAGTTAGTATAAGGAGGAAAGTGAAATACGGCTATATTAATCTTCTTACCTCTACCTCTTATCAAATCTCTGATATATTTATATTGTGTTGAATCAATAGTATTTCCATGTGGTTCAATCAACTGACCCAATGAATTATATCCACTATTGATTATATAAATATCAGTATCTGCATCAAGCTCTTTTACAAAATATCTTGAAGTATTTGGATATAATAGTTTTTGAATTATTTCAATACCATTATCACCATCTATATCATGATTACCTAAGGCAAGATAGATTCTATTTCTTTTCCAATACTCCTCAAACAGTGATAAGAAATTAGCTGAAAAAGATCCAACACCATCATACCTATGATCCCCGCCGCCTATTATTAGATCAGGCTTTCTTTCTTTAACTAGCCGAGATATTGCAATAGTTGCGTCAGTTAATGCCCCATTATCAGCAAAGAAAGTAAATGTCTTTTTATCGGCTGTTGTGTCAATCGGCGAGATGTTAAATAGTCGGCTCTGCTCTTTAGTGTTGACCCGCTGATTGGTTTCTTTCATTACAGCCTTCACATAGGTTATTTCACAATCTATGTCAGTTTCTACATAAAGGTTGTGCCGCAATCCGTTAAAAGCTATACGATCAAGGTCAAATGTAAATGTAGCATCAGCATCAGATTCTTGTGGTGTATATGGTTGTGCTATAGGAGTTCTTGAAACAAACGTGCTTTCAACTTTTCGTCCTATTTCACCTGTTCTTTTCTTATCTGTATAAACAGTTACTTGAATGTTACCACTTGATTTAATGTTACTTAAACCAATCTGTGCTCTAATAAGATGGCCCCCGCTCATTGTAATAGATCCAGGCAATAGTAAACGCATGGTGGATGTATTACCAGAAAAGGCTTTAAACAACTTATTATCTGTTGTTATAAAATAGAGTTCTTTATCTCCAGCTACTTTAACTTGAGCAAATTGTTTAATCTGTGTGACTTCAGGATATTGATCTATTGAAACAAATTTGCCGAGATTAAGATCATATACAAGAACTGCGGCGCCACTTGTTGTAGTTAAAGCAAATAGCACATAATTGTTGAAAGTTGTCAAACATGCTACATTTTGCGTCAATACTTCTTCATCAAGAAACTGTTGAACAGCTATTGAAAAAACACTATTACTTCCAAGATCAGTTGAGTTAGCTATGGAGTTAAATGATCTTATGCTATTCTGATCTATAAAAACTGTATCACCTAAAACCTCAGTAACACACTCTTCATTAATGGCTCCAGTATTTATTAACTGGCGAGAATTATATCTAGGTTCACCAAATATAGGCTGAGTATAATCAGGCTCAAGAATATATGTAGCATTAAGTGTTGATACTAGCAAAGAGTTATTCAATGATGGTGTTTTATTGATAGCCGTAATCTCACCAAAGCTAACACCAGTAGCTACACTAAGTGCGCCGCCCTCTTTTTCAGTTCCACTCTTATCACCTAAAGAAGTGATGTTAACCATGAAATCCAATGGGCGGCCTGATACTGATCTAACGATTTGAGTATAGCGTTGGTCACTACCTCTTGCAACCATATAAAGAGTTGGTGAAACATATAAAGGCAGAATACCAACAGGCACGTATTCTCTACCATCATCTGTCGTATTGTCCCATTCTTCATATGTTTTAGTTGCCCGAAAAGTCCCATCAGCAAACAGAATAATCGGCTGATTTTTACCGTCTGTTATAATAATCGCCGCCGGACTTTCAGCTATTTTAGTCGTGAAGTTGATGTCAGAACTGGCATTACCATCTATAGATTGGCGGGCATAATTTACAAGACTTCCAGGGACTGCTTCAGCATATATCTTCTCTACATCAGCATCAAGTTGAAAACCTATTAGCTTCTTAAAGTTACTTGGTGATTGGCTTATATCTTTATAAAAACATTTACCATCTGTAAAAAGAAGAAGATAGTTATCAAATCCATAAAGACCTTGAAAGTTATTACCACTTATACCTTTAATAATCTGTGTAGGTAATTTGACGGGCCGCACATTATTAAATCGAGTCCGACCTAGAGATAAAAACGGGTATGCACCATCCTGCAACTTAGCATCATCTGAGCCAGTATCAAGACCTTTATTGAAATTACTGTAAACAATTTCTTGCATAAGAATTAATATCCCCTGTATCGAGCATAACCACGATGTTTAATATATTTATGAGCTTTAAAACCTTCAAGCTCGCGCCGCTCATACTGTAGCTCATGTGACTGAAAAGCATCTCTTGATGCTTCTTTAGTTAACTGAAGTGATTTAGCCTGAGCTGCGGCGGCTAATTGAATAGATCGTTCATCATCTCCATTACCATGATAATTAGCTAAAACCCTCCATCCAATGGCTTGATCAAAATGTGGATACATGAATTCATCAGTGTCATTAATAAGAGGAATGAATCTATATTTAAATAACACTTCATATGTTTTACACGTATTTGATGCATCATCACCTTGTTCAACTTGAATTGTAGTATAGTGTGTCCTGTCCATCATATTAGGAATAACACCAACTTCAACTTCATCAGCATCAGTTATCTTTACATTAGATGTGGTGTAACGATCTTTCGATATTGACTTAACACCAGGGAAGTTAGTCCATGCTTTTGTCGTAACAGCAGATAACTCACCTACGGCAATAGTAACTGTTTCGCTATCTTTATCTGCAATAGAAGTAGAACCAGCTACTGTAATCTTAACTTCCTCATCTTGTGCTTCATCTAAAGTAAAAGTCAGCGCCGACTCATTATCTAATGATTGGGCGAGCGGCACATCGTTCTTTGTTCTCCACACAACATCAGAGTATTCATTGTGAAACTCTTGGTATCTTGGCCTCATTGAATGAAGTGTGATCTTATTCTTATCATCCCATCTTCTAACACCTCGAACAAACTCCACATAATAAGGTAAAGTAATTTGTTGCTCCGAAATAGTAGCAGAAAATACTTGCTCAAAGAGGCAAAAAGCAAGATCGTCAGAACGATGAACTTCTTCAGCAGCTTGATTAATCATCTCAACCAGTGCTAATCTATCATCACTATTTTGTGTCTGCTTACCTATTTTCGGAGCAACAAAATTTAAAATATCTTTAAGCATATTATTAAGCTGTTGGAAGTTTAATGAGTCTTAAGACAACTGAAAAATAAGGAAGCTGACTAACAGGAAAAGTATTATAAGTTGTCGCAGCTTTTTGCCTCATTTCCATTACTTCAGCGCCGGTTAACGTTAAATTTAAATTAAATGTAGTGGCATTAACCGTGTGCGTAATTAAAGGATAATCACTATTTGCATTCCTCAATGATAAAATACTTAATTCATCATCGACATCATAACCATAGATATTAGAAGCATCGACACATTTTAATCTGATGTCAACAATAGTCGGTATTGTTCCTAATGTATGAACAGCTTGATACTCTTTAGCGTGAGTTGTGTATAGATCATCAAGAGTTAGTTCATATTCTTCAATCGTTGAAAAGACCTGCTCAAATGATGATTTATTAAGAAATGTCCAAACATTACCTCCTGGGTCCATTACTGGAATTTGATTAGCCCCAGCTTTAGCAATATAAGTCCAAGGAAAAGGCTCAGATGCAAAAGGATAAAGAATAAAATTACGTGTAATAACATCAGTAATTGGGAACCATTTAGTCTTTAAACCATCAGCAGGATCAGGGGCAAGAAGATATGAAGATGATACAGCTTGCCCCAACTTTTCTGTAGGTATTTGGCCATCTGATACTTGAATATCACCATAGCTAATTTGTGTAATAGCCCATGCAGAACCATTCCACATCATTACATCTTTAACTGCTCCACCATCTTCCAACTTAGCAAGTGTAATTGATTTATCAGCTATAGCATCAGCAAATGTAGTTAATGCCCATGACTCAGCATTAGTAATAAGAATAAGACCATCAGCAAGTCCTTCACCACTTAATGCGTCTACTGGATCAACTGTGCCTGAATCAATATTCGCACCATCAATAGAAAGAAGGCCGAGATTAATAGGTTCCCAAGCTGGTGTATCAGGATTATAGTATTTAAGCGTATATGGTGCATTGCCATCATTTAAAATACCATTTAAATCAAGCCATAGAAATTTAGCATAACGCGGATTATTTGCTACATCAGGAGTCGGGGCCTGAGCAATAATCATTCCCTTATAATCAGCAGGTTCGGCGGCATCTACTAATTGCTTAAGCTGAGCACCTGTTATTTCACTAAGTGCTGTAGGGTCTATACCTGCTATAAAATCAAAATCAACTGCCATAGATAATCTTTGTTAGTGTTTTTTCAAATTGTTTCTCAAAGAATTCAACATTAAATCGTGTCGCTTTTTCTGTGTTAGTATGGCCTAGAACAAATGCATCAGCCGTGTTATCATAAACTTCGCGCATCTTAACTGCTAATGTGACAGGATCAACTTGCACTTGTTTTCCACATCCGTTATATATCTCTTGTGATGCATTAACTAATGTGTGATCACACTCATAACCATTAAAGAACTGTTTTAAAGGCCCATAATTAACACCAACTAATGGAACACCACATGCAACAGCTTGTTGTTGAAACCAGCCCCAACCTTCTGTAGCTGCGGTGATATATGCATCAAGCCCATAAAACCAATCTCTTATACTTACATTATTTAAGTATGCTTTAATAACAGATATCCGATTATCTTTAAAGCTGTTCCCATCTACGTGACAATCAGGAAAACATTTAAAAACAAGTCTAACATCTTTAATGCCACTAAAGGCTATTTTAAATGCCTCAATAATTTGCGGTATATTTTTCCTTATGCCACCATGCGACAACCTTGCCGCACATCCAAATACTACATTCTCATTACCTATTAATTTCTGACGCGGTGAAAAAATGTTAGTATCAACCCAAAGTGGAACAATGTGAATTGGAATAGTTACACCAGATTTAATAAATGTATTTTTATTCCACAAATCTGTAGTAATGATAGCACAAAAATTTTTATTTATCTGCTCAACATATACAGAATCTAACCTTGTGCTTTCCCACATCGTAAAAAGGATTCTTCTTTTATTTGAAAAAGCTCTTTCTTTTAATACAGTAAAAGAGTTAGGAGGATGTGTTACTAATTCGTAATCAAAATAATCAGGTAAAGAACGTGTAATTAATGAGTTAACAATATGTGGCGGATTAACTGCGCCAAATGCTTCATTAAATGAATAAGGGCGAAACATTACCTCCTTAGTCATTTTAAAAAGTGATTTAAATAATTGTTCACCTATTTCTCCATATGAAGTATATGGCACAGCATAGGATGAAAGTTGTATTTTAGTGTCGCTAAGTTTTTTCATATGTTTAAAGGTAAAGCAGTTCCAGAGTATTGATTAATTGGCGAAGCTGCCGGTGTATTTAAAAGTTGTTCAAGTGTGTTAAGATCATCTTCATCACCCATAGCTGCAGCGCAACTAGCTGATCTAGTGAAAACTGGTGATAATCCTAAAACCAATTCAGATGTAAGTGCTACAGATGTTTGACCTTGTATATTCCAGCACTCAAATCTGCAATCACCGTTAATAATCTCACCATTATAAAATGGAGCATTTACAACTTCACCATTATTCCCCCATAGTTTTCTTCTTATTTTTTCTCCGCCTTCATTCCACGATATAATCATGCAGAAGTTGAAGTTCGCGGCTTGAGGAAAAGGACGTCTAATGGTGAAGTTGTTAGTTAAGCTAACATCATATTGGGCAACAATATAACTAGCATCATCAAAATTAATACCATCCACAGAGAAAACAGGAAATGATACACGGATATAACCTGTATGAACAATCTGTGCTGCAATAGATTTCTCCCACAATCTTGTGAGATCTATTGTCAGTGGTGAATACTTTTGATGATATTTGCTCATTTACTTTTTCTTTGTTTTATCTTGTTTGGTGAAATCAATTGGCTCTTTTACTTCAGGCTCTTTATGCACTTGTTGAGGTGTCTCATCATATGGTGTGATAATCTTCTCAATTTCAGCAAATGTCGGAAGCTCAATATCGGCGTATGCTTTCTTCCATTCTTCTACTGAAGCGAGGATGCGCTCATATTCTGCTTTCAGTTCTTCTTTTGTTGGATCGAGATTATTCTCTGACCATCGTTTAATGTTGTAAGTAACATTATTAATAGTTGTCTTGACCTCACGCAACTTATTAAGATTTTCAAATTTGCGATCAAGTGACGCAAAAATACTGATAAGAGCGTTACGTTGTTTTAATGTAATTTTCATTCGTATAAATGATTTTCGTTTGGTGGGTTTATCTTTGCAATTAAAATCCTAAGTGATACTATTTCATCAAACATCTTATCAAGTTTATCTTCAACTTTTTCAAGACGTTGTGTTATGTTGGCAGGTGGTGAGGCTATCCTCTGCTCAAGTTTTTCTTCAATCTCTTTAAGCTGTTTCTGATTTACATATGTTGCATCTATCGTTATTAGTGTATGCGAAAGCCATATTAAATATGACACAACTAACGGATATGTGGCAAAGCAAAATTTAGCTATTACTTCCCATAATTTATTCATATTGTTTAGTTACTTGGTCGAAAATTTAAAAAATGCTAAAGTAATGACACTTTACAAACATATAACTACTTTAGCCTTAATTACCTTATGGATTTAATGTTGCAACTTCTTTTAGTGCGTTACCAATAGCTCCACCAAACTCTTTTACAAACTCCTCATCACTCAAAAAACTGAGATCAGTTGCGCCGACCTTATATTTATAGTCACCATCTGTTAATTCAGCCGTAACTTTAGCTGCATTTGAATCCACCATAAACATACTGATGCGATGCTTTTCATAAGCTAACTGACCAGCAATTTCAACAGGTCG
>Ga0209273_10001662_pt1 | contig 18903 bp, 17 predicted proteins | sample tdAd471_FD_187126 | JGI IMG/M metagenome (GOLD analysis project Ga0209273, IMG submission 187126) | Marine sediment microbial communities from the Atlantic coast under amendment with organic carbon and nitrate - tdAd47.1 (SPAdes)... | ecosystem: Environmental > Aquatic > Marine > Coastal >...
CCGATCTGACCTATTTCGCCACCCAACTGGATGATGAACAATCACTGGAACTGCTGGATTCCATGGCCAGGAAAAACCGCAAATGGGCAAAAAAATATGTCACGCCGGCAGCCGCTAAAAGAGCACGACGACGAATCGCGGACACTACTGACCGAATTGAAGACTGGACCGGGCGACTCAACCGGTCTCAACGCAGTCGCATCCACGAATGGAATAACCAGCTAACGCCCATCACCGGTCAGATGCTCGCCCAACGAATTCGTTGGCAGGAGGTGCTTGAACACTATTTTGATATCCGGCACCAGCCAGTCAGTAGCCTGCAGCCTTTAACGGACGCACCCGCCTCGCTCGCCGACCTGATCGTTGAGCCCGAACAGTTATGGAGCGATGAATATCGAGCCGCCATCGAGCATAACAAGCAGGCGTCCATCTTACTGGTGTTCGACCTGTTCAGTCAGCTGACAGACAGACAGATGAAGCACCTAAACCGCAAACTCGATAGCACCATCCAAGATCTGGAGCAATTATCGACCGATAACGGCTCGCTGTTAACACAAAACGAGCCGTTCGAACGCCTGTATCAGGGGCCAACACCACCGGGCCAGGGGCAAACGACTAGCCGTTAACTATCAATCAAAACTGGGCCAAAAAAAATCCCCATAAAACCGAGTTATGGGGACTCTGGAGGAACCGGCAAAGCAGCACAGAGGGGGGAGAGAGTCGCTACTTCGCCGGGTAGTTACTGGTTGAACCCAGAAAGGGCCAACTCAGCTATCAGGTTCAATCCTGATTGATCAGGTTGGTTGCGATAAACCCCGCAGCCGAGACCACCAGAATTACAATGTTAATCAGTGCAAGTGCGCTTAAATCCATTTCACTATCCTTCCTAAAAGAGTCGGCGGGTAAACCAACTCGGCTAATTAACCCACCAGTAATTGCCGGTTTGGCAACCACCTGGTACCAGTCCTACCCGGGACTCGACAGGGCCGGATCACGACCCTGTGGTTAAGTTAGCGACAAGTCTAGCCTGTTCTTTAGAGAAAGAATATTAAATTTTTATGAATATTTCTTTGCAATTTTGCAAAGCTTAAAAGCGTAGTTACACATCGATAGAAAAGCTGGCTTTCCATCCGCTCGCTCCAGCTTGATACCTCCGGAGCTGACCAGCTATTTCGGGACCAGCGCCTCGCCCTGAAAACTGATCCCAGACCAGCCGTGCTGCATAAAACTTCGGATGTTTTGATGACCATCACCGTCGGGATGGCCGAGCACGTCTACCCGGTAGTAGTCGCCAAAGCAATGCAGCGTCTGTTGCTCACTCAGTCCGTTAAGCTGACCAAACGCAAAAATTTTGCAGGAACCACTGCTCTGTCCCGCGCGCAGATCCATTTCGCCATTGGTGAAACGAGTATCCTGATAGTGATACGCCTCATCAATCACCGCCATGGTCTCTTCAAAAGTGACGGTACCGGGAGCAGTGTTCAAACGTTCAAGGAAAGCTTTAAGCGACATGGAGAATCCTGAGAATTGGGAGTTGATAAAGGAGTTAAACCGCGTAGCGACCTGACCGGACGCGGAGAACGCCCTATGTTACCGACTATTGCTTGATAGGATAGGCGACTGATCACCTGCCTAATCACCCCCGTTTAGCGCCCTGCCGGGTTCCGGTTCCGCCACCATCGAGAATTCCATGCAATCTTCTTCTGCGACCCCTGATCTTGATCAGATTATGGACGATGCCAAACTCGGCCACCTCCAGATATCCGTACTCCTGCTCTGCACTTTTGTAACCGCGCTCGAAGGGTTTGATCTGCTGGCGATTGCTTTTGCTGCACCGGTGATTGCCAAAGAATGGAGCATGAGTCCCGAAGCCCTGGGCATACTCTTTGGTGTTGGCCCGGTGGGACTGGCACTGGGTGCCCTGCTGTTATCCCCATTGGGTGACCGCATTGGCCGTAAACCGACCATTTTGCTCTGCATGGCCATCATGGGTATCAGCACCCTGCTAAGCGGGTTTGCTCAAAACTACACCCAATTATTAATCCTGCGTGTCGGCATTGGGCTGGGCATGGGCGGCGCTACCCCCTGCCTGGAAACCATCACCGCCGAATACAGCACCAATCGGCTGCGCAACCTGTTTATCAGCGTAGTCACCAACGGATTTATGGTTGGCGCCATCGCCGGTGGGGCCGCCTCTGCACTGCTCATCGAGAGCTTTGGCTGGCAATCGATTTTTATCATCGGTGGCACCGCGTCGTTGCTGTTCATGATTCCGATCTGGCTCCTGCTGCCGGAATCGATTCACTTTCTGGCGCGCTCTGAGCAGCCAAAAGTGCGTCAACAACTCATGACCATTTTGCAGCGGGTAAATCCTGCCCTGGATCAACGGCAGATCGAGCAAATGCCGGTCGCACCCCAGGTCACCCGCAGGCTCTCGGTGCTGCTGGTATTAGACCCCGTGATTCGCACCTCCACCCTGTTTATGTGGCTCGCTTTTTTTAGCTATTTTTATTGCCTCTACACCTTAATGCAGTGGATCCCAACTATTCTCACGGCCAACGGCTTCGCCAACCAACAGGCCATTGTCGCGGGTACGACCTTGAGCATTGGCGGAGCCATCGGCTCGCTGGTACTGGGTGCGCTCACCACCCAGGCGAACCTGCGCCCGATGATTCTCGGATTTTTCCTGCTCAGTACGTTAACCATGGCGATGATGGGCCCGGCCCTGGGCAACACCACTCAAATCATGGTTGCCATCTTCCTGGTCGGCTTTTTTATCAACGGGGCCGGGGTTGGCCTGTTCATGCTCGCCGCGCGATTTTATCCCTCGGATAGACGTGCCACCGGTATCGGCTGGTGTTCGGTGTTTGGCAGACTCGGTGCCGTAACCGGCCCCGTGGTGTCCGGTTACCTGGTGGGGGTAGAGCTAGCCTGGGGCTACTTTTTCATCCTGCTAAGTTTGGTGCCACTATTAAGTATTCTAGGCACCCTGCAAGTTAATTTTGGTCGCCGTGACGCCCCGGCCGCCGCGTAAAAACCGGCGCCAACCCGACCATCACTTTGGACCCTGATTCAGTCCAGAGCTGCCGATTACGCCGCCGCTACCCGCGGGGTTAAAAACAGCCCGACCGACAGGGCAAGACAGAGCGGTGAGTAGGCAAACGTATCCCACCGTGAAAAGCGACTATCGCGAACCCGTTTAAAAAAGCCGACCAGGTTAAAGTCACCAATTGCCCGGATTAAAAACACCATCGCCAGACCATAACAGAGCCCGGCAAGCGTGCCGGCGGAAATCGGCACGCTCACCAATCCCGCAGTGGACGCCACCAACCCGGCCATGCTTAACAACAGCAACCCCACCAGAGTGACCAGCCAGGGTGGCGGATCGATGGTGGGTTTACCGTTCAATGTGGGTATTGTGGCGGTCCGCATCACCGCGCCGCCCAGCGCCCAGTAAAGATGCCAGCAACCGAGCAAGATAAAAATTGCGATTAATAACAGGGGTAAAAAACTTGTCATGGCCTCGGCTAGCCTCCGGGATGAACCATCCTAAAAATTTTTAACCATCCAGACATCGCAGCCATTATGAATAGTCCCGTCCAGCGGCTGGTCAAGCTGATGAAAACCTAATTTCTCATACAACCCAATGGCGGCTGTCATGTTTTGCAGGGTGTCCAGGTAACAGCGTTGGTAGCCTCGATTGTTAGCGAACTCGAGGCAGCGCTCGGTAATCCGTTTACCCAGCCCCAAACCTCGAGCCTCTGGCAACAGAAACAGCTTGCGCAGTTCAGCGGTGTCCCGGCTGCCATTAAAGCTCGCAACTCCACCGCCCCCAACCAGATTACCGTCAACCAGTGCCACCAGATAAAGACTAGCGACCTCGGCCCGGTAGTGGTGGCTCATGTTTTCAACTTCGGCATCGCCAGGGCCAAACCCCTCACCCACGGCGCCAAACTCCCGTCCGACCTGTTTAATCACCTCGGCAATGCGGCCGTCGTGGCTCGGGGCAATTTCGAGAATTTCACACTTCACCCAATCGTCTCCGGGCTAGGGCTAGGGCCGCCACGCGGCGGTCAATTTATTAGTTAACAAACTGCTTCGATGAGCCGACGAACTTATCCTTCACCCAATACTTTCATCCCCGTTCGTCCTGAGCCTGTCGAAGGGCGCCCGGGGGTAGTGCTCTTCCGTCGGTAGTGAGCCTGTCGAACTACAGGCTCAGGACGAACGGACTGTTGACCAGACAGCTTTCCTGGTGTTGCGGGACCTCTACGTTATAAAAACCAGCCACTCGATTCCCCAACACCCGGTGTCTTACCGTGACAACCGGTTAAACCAACTGTAAAGCGAGGGATTCAGATGTTCATCCAGCCTGACAATCAGCCTAATAACTTGATGGGCAGGTACACCAGGGCTCCGGCAAGGGCCAGCGTCGCAACCACCCGTAAGAGATTACTTTTTAGATTATCGAGCAGACTCGGCACCTGCCCCTGCGCCTTCAGGCGAGCGTATTCTGCCTGAGCGCTCACCATACGTTCGTGTTCGTATCGGTCAATTAGCTCAGTGGCCGCGGAGAGCTGAGTCGTGTCCTCCAGCCACAGCGCGGGCTGGGATATGCCCCAGTTCCCCGGCGAAGTCTCGTAATAGGCGATGCTGTTTTCACTGAGCAGCGCACGAACTTCCTCGGCCTCATCATCCGGTACACCGCGGAGATTAAATAGCAGTTCAGGCAAAAATCACCAACGCCGTGTCCGCCTCAACAAACTCCCCCACAGCTGCTCGCACCTCGGCAATCTCACCGTCATGGCTCGCCACAATGCTGTGCTCCATCTTCATCGCCTCGACGATCATTAACAACTGACCCTGTTCGACCTTATCCCCCACGCCCACGTTGAGCTGCAATACGGTGCCGGGCATGGGTGCGGTAAGTACACCCTCTTCCGCTCCGTCGTCGTCGTGATCCTGCAACGGCGTGAGATAGTCCCAGACCACCCGACTCTCGGCGGTGGCAACCTCGAACCGATCACCCTGGCGCGAGACCTTGCCGACCCAGGGCAACTTGTCGATGAGTAGCTGGCACTGATCCCCCTGCCAGCGACTTTCCACCGCCATCTGCGCCGGCTCATCGAACCAGACCAGCTGACCATGACCAACAAAATCACCCTGGTAGCTGAGCTGTATTTCAAGCTCACCGCCAGCGCTATTGGCAAATCGCAAACAACGTCGATTACCATCGGCGTAGCCCCAGCTGTCGGTGGCAGCCCAGGGTGAATTGGGCTCACCGCGTCGAGCGGCCTGGGCCGCTGCCTGTTCGGCTTCGTCTTTGAGCAGGCGGACCGCAGCAGCCAGCAAAGACTGTTGATCGCCCACCGTCGGCGCGACCAGCTCATCCACCTGACCATCGATATACTGGGTGTTGGCCTGGCCCTTCTGAAACACCGGATCGATCAGCAACCGCTGCAGGAACACCAGATTACTCCCGGGTCCCTGTAAAACCGTCACCATCAACTGCCGTTGTAGCCGTGCCAGCGCTATCTCACGGTTGTCACCGTGAGCAATGATTTTGGCAACCATGGGATCGTAATGGGGCGTCACTTCGTCGCCGCTATCAAGCCCGGTATCAATTCGAATACCCGGCGGCCGATGGCCCGTCCAGCCCCAGTCCATTTTCTCTACCCGGCCGATACTAGGCAGAAATCCATTTTCGGGCGTTTCAGCGTAGAGCCGAACTTCGATACTGTGACCGTTGAGCTTTACCTGCTCCTGGGTCAGCGGCAACGGCTCACCGGCGGCCACTCGTAACTGCCACTCCACCAGATCAAGCCCGGTGACCATCTCCGTCACCGGATGTTCAACCTGCAGGCGGGTGTTCATCTCCAGAAAATAGAAATTGGCATCCGCGTCAACGATAAACTCCACCGTTCCGGCGCCCTGATATTCGACCGCTCTCGCAGCTGCAACGGCGGCATTACCCATCGCCTGGCGCAGCGCCTCATCCACAAACGGCGAGGGCGATTCTTCCACCACTTTCTGGTGGCGACGCTGCAGTGAACAGTCGCGCTCAAACAGGTGCAGGCAGTTACCGTGGCTATCGCCGAATACCTGAATCTCGATATGACGCGGCTCGAGCAGAAATTTTTCCAGCATTACCCGCTGGTCACCAAAGGCTGCCTGGGATTCGCGGCGGGCCGCTTCGAGACTGGCCTGAAATTCAGCGTCGCTATCAACCCGGCGCATCCCTTTACCGCCGCCACCGGCTACGGCTTTAATCAGCAGGGGATAACCAATGGCAGCAGCCTCTTTCGCCAGGTCGTCATCGCTGATTTCATCCGCGTCCGGGTCGCCGTAGTAACCGGGGACGACCGGCACACCAGCCTCGACCATCACCGCTTTGGCGCTATCTTTTAGTCCCATGGTTCGTAGCGCGCGCTCGCTGGGGCCAATGAAGATGATGTTGGCCACCGCACAGGCCTCGGCAAAGGCTTCACTTTCGGCCAGAAAACCGTACCCCGGGTGGATAGCATCGGCGCCGCTAGCTTTGGCTGCTCCAATCACCTTTTCGATTTGCAGGTAGGAATCTGCCGCCGACGCCGGACCGATGGGCCAGGCTTCGTCGGCTTCGCGCACATGGCGGGCGTTGGCGTCAGCCTCGGAATAAACCGCCACGCTGGTAATGCCGAGCTTGCGCAGAGTGACAAATACCCGGCAGGCTATTTCACCGCGATTAGCTACTAGAACTTTGTTTAACATATGCTTATAACCATTTGTTTTTTATTACTTATGATGAATTATATGAGGCGATAAAACACTCACTTTACATCCGAAACACACCAAAGTTAGGCTCGCCAATCGGCGCGTTGTAAACAGTTGATAGCGCCATGGCCAGAACCCGACGGGTTTCGGCCGGATCGATGATGCCGTCATCCCAGAGTCGGGCGGTGGCGTAATAGGGGTGGCCCTGGGTCTCGTAGACCTCACGGATGGGGTCTTTAAACGATTCCTCATCCTCGGCGGACCACTCCTCCCCCTGAGCTTCCATACCATCACGCTTGACGGTTGCAAGTACGCTGGCCGCCTGCTCGCCCCCCATGACCGATATCCTGGCGTTGGGCCACATCCATAAAAACCGGGGGCCAAAGGCGCGGCCGCACATGCCGTAATTTCCCGCACCATAAGAACCGCCGATGACCACGGTCATCTTGGGCACACTGGCGTTGGAAACGGCGTGCACCAGTTTGGCACCATCTTTGGCGATGCCGCCCTCTTCGTACTGTTTGCCCACCATGAACCCGGTGATGTTTTGCAGGAACAGCAGCGGAATTTTGCGCTGGCAGCAGAGTTCGATGAAATGGGTCCCCTTAAGAGCAGACTCAGAGAACAGAATGCCGTTGTTAGCAATGATGCCCACCGGGAAACCGTCGATGTAACTAAAACCGCAAATCAGCGTCGTACCGTATAAGGCTTTGAATTCCGAAAACTCCGAGCCATCCACCAGCCGGGCGATGACTTCGCGCACATCGTAGGGTCGCCGTACCGAGGCCGAGACCACCCCATAGACGTCATCATCGGCAAATCCCGTGGGTTGAGGTTCACGCAGGCCCGGCGGCAGCTGTTTGCTGCGATTAAGCCGGCTGACCACGTCCCGGGCGATGGAGAGCGCATGGGCATCATCCCGCGCCAGGTGGTCAGTCACGCCCGACGTACGGCAGTGCACATCGCCACCGCCGAGTTCTTCAGCGCTGACCACTTCGCCGGTGGCCGCTTTAACCAGTGGCGGCCCGCCCAGAAAGATGGTGCCCTCGTTCTGCACAATGATTGACTCATCACATAGTGCCGGCACATAGGCGCCCCCGGCGGTACAGGAGCCCATAACCACGGCAATCTGCGGAATTCCCTGAGCCGACATCACTGACTGGTTATAGAAGATGCGGCCAAAATGGTGTTGATCGGGAAATATCTCGGACTGCAACGGCAGGAAGGCACCACCAGAGTCAACCAGATAGATACAGGGCAGGTTGTTTTCATGGGCAATTTGCTGGGCACGCTGGTGCTTTTTAACCGTCAGCGGATAGTAGGTGCCGCCTTTGACGGTGGCGTCGTTAGCGACCACCACCACTTCCTGACCATGTACCCGGCCGATGCCGGTGACGACACTGGCAGACGGTGCACCACCGTCATACATGTCGTAAGCAGCCATGGGCGAGAGTTCCATGAATGGGCTACCCGGATCGAGTAATAATCGAACGCGGTCGCGGGCAAGTAACTTGCCCCGGTCAAGGTGTTTCTGCCGAGCTTTCTCACCGCCGCCCTGGCCGGATTCGGCGACCTTTTTCCGCAGATCCTCGACCAGTGCCTGCATCGCCGCGTGATTTTCCTGAAACTCTGGCGACCGAGGATTCAACTTACTGACTATTTTCGGCATGGTCGCGAACAACTCCTTGTTGGAATAAAAATTATATTTAACTATTAATATTCAATAACTTATTTAATTATTCTAATAAATTACTTTAAACCGAGCCAAACACTGGCACCAGGGTCCCACTGGTTACTGCATTGTCCGGGGATGCTAGCCAGCTGATGGTATTGGCGACCTGCTCGACCTTTGGCCAGCTATCAAAATTCGCGTCGGGCATCGACTCACGGTTAGCCGGGGTATCAAGAATCGACGGCACCACCGCATTAACCAGAATACCATCGCCCTTAACCTCATCCGCCAGGCAGCGGGTGATGCTCGCCACCGCCGCTTTACTGGCGGCGTAGGCTATCGCCCCGCCGTAGGGTTCCAGTACGGGACGAGCACTGACATTAACAATGCGGCCACCCATTTTCATGGTGCGTACCGCCTCGCGACAGGTGAGAAAACAGGTTTCAGCGTTGAGCGTCTGCATCTGGCGGAAGGCCTCAAGACTGGTCTCCCGAATCGGCGACATGCCGAACCCACCCACAATATGAATCGAACCCCAGAGTCCATCCAGGCTGCCATAGAGTTTCACCACGGCAGATTCATCACTGCAATCTGCCTGATGCAGGGTGACCTGGTCAGCCAGTTCAAAATGCTCCAGCTCCTGCTCAAACAGCCAGGTCACGTGGCAGGTGGCGCCCTGCTCCAGCAGGGTTTTCACCACCGCCTGACCAAGTGCCCCGGTACCGCCGGTAATCACCACCTGTTTGCCCGTGTAGTTACTCATCTCCTTCTCCGCATTAATAGTTGATTAAATCGCTGTTACCCAAACTGAAATGCCGACACCGTGGCGTTCATCACCTGGTCCCGGTAGATGTGCTGGCCGGGCTCGTCCATCGCCGCGCCGGCAGCCACCATCAAGGGTAGCAGGTGCTCTTCACGGGGATGGGCTTCCAGCGCCGACGGTGCCTGCGCCCATTCGGTCAGTGCCTTGCGCCGTTCGGCCGGCGGCAGTTCACATGCCTGAGTCAGCCAGGTATCGAATCGTTCAGAATCCGCCAAACCGCTTCCCTGCTGCAAGGCACCCATGTTGTGAAAACTCATGCCGCTACCGACAATCAGCACCCCCTGACTGCGCAGCGGCGCCAGTGCCTGGCCAACTCGAAGGTGGGCATCGGGGTCCAGACCGGCGATCAGGGAGAGCTGAACCACCGGAAGCTCGGCTTCCGGCAACATTAATTTAAAGGGCACGAAGACGCCGTGATCAAGGCCCCGTTCCAGGGTTTCACCGCAGGGAAAGCCGGACTGACTGAGCAAGCTCTGCACCTGCCGGGCGAGTTCGGGATCACCCGGCGCCGGGTAGGTGAGTTCGTAGGTATGCGGTGGAAAGCCGTAATAATCGAAATAGAGTTCAGGATGGGGTGCTGAGTTGACGGTGACCTGCGGCTCCTCCCAGTGGCCGGAAATCACCAGCACTGCCGACGGCCTGGCCGGCAGCGTTGCCACCACCCCGCGCAACCACTGTTCCATCTTCTGCCAGGTATCGGGTGGCCCCATGTGCCAGTCCATAAAAAAGCAGGGTCCGCCACCGTGTGGAATAAACAGGGTGGGCATTAATTCAGCTTGATCAGTCATCACTTTCTCGTCTTAAGGTTTCCCCAGCATCACCGCCGGGCCGCGTAAAACAGATTCACCTGGCTTTTGATCGGTAACAGTTCAACCGAGCCAAATCCGGCTTCCTTTAACAGCGCCTGAGTCTGCTCAGGCCCTGCACAGGCACCCATGCCACAACCATCCACCGCCAGCGACTGGGTCATGCAGTGAAACAGACTGAACCCGTAAAACATGGTGGACACGGAATTCACATTATCTTCCAACCGGTCAGCCACTTTCGGTTCGATGACTAAAAAAGTTCCATCCTCCGTTAGGAGCTGACGGATCTCTCGCAACGTTGCCAAGGGATCGGGAAAATCGTGCACGCAATCGCAGGCAGAGATGAAATCAAACGGTTCGATGGATGCGTCACTCAATAACCCGGTCGTGGTGACCGGGAGAAACTCGGCCCCACACTGGGCAGCGGCCGCAGTTTTTCGGGCCTGCTCGATGGATGCCGCATCGGGATCGATGCCCAGCACCTGCGCCCGAGGGAAACCGGTCGCCAGCGCCGTCGAGACGTGACCCGAGCCGCAGCCAACGTCCAGCGCTCGCCCGCCCGCTTCCAGCCGTTCCACCACGGCCGGCATTGACTGCATCCAGTAGCTCACAAAGCGGTGTTGATAGGCGCCGCGATTGAGCAGATCCAGGGCCAGAATGCCCTCTTCACCGATATTGCCAAAGGGCACCCCGCCCCCGGTTTTAAACGCTTCCGCCACCTGGGGCGCCCCGGCCAGCAGTACCGGAATCATGGCATAGAGCCCGCCGGCAAAATGATCGGTATCGTCAGAGGCCAGCATGAAGGCATGCTCATCCGGCAGCAGATAGGTTTGCTGTGCCGGGTTGTACTGCAAATATTCGCTGGCAACCATGCCCTTCAGCCACTCTTCCACGTACCGAGCCTGCAGGCCGCTGCGTTCGACGACCTGTTCGCAACTCATGGCCCCCTGTCCCTCCATGGCGCGGAACAGTCCCGTCTTAATCCCAACATGAACCATGCCACTGGCCAGCGAGGCCGACATATCAGCGAACACCCGCTCTGAAAACGCCTTGACCTTTTCCTTATCCATGACCTGACTGACCTCCAGTAAAAACCCATCACCAGCCTGACCGCAATCAGCTGTCACTTCTCAACGAAGCCCTTATGAAAATGGATGAGTCGGGGAATCCCGCACACAGTGTAAAGAATCAAACATCCTAGCAGCCTGACGATTAGCTTTTCCCCGACCACCAAAAAAACCTCCCCCACCAGCTTTACATAAACTTTACATAACCATCATTGATTAAGACCCCATGAACAAACTACGCTTGTTCTAAATTCAGGACAGCGACTCATGATGGCTCCGTCCGCACACCCTAGATGACCCGGTTCACGCGTTAATGCTGAGCAATTCAAAAACAAAGTCACGATCACACTCAACTATCTGGCTGGTGCTAATGCTCTGCCTGCAAGGTTGTGTCGCCGTGGGTCCCGATTACGTTCCGCCGGACAATAACCCCCCCCATGGCTGGCAAGCTCACCAGTCCAGCGCATCGCTGAACGACGATGAGTCCCAACGGTTGTCCCATTGGTGGGAGCAGCTCGACGACCCGATACTGACGGAGCTCATCGCCGAAGCCGTCGCCAACAACTGGGACATCCGCGAGGCCGAGGCGCGTATTCGCGAAGCACGCGCCCGCCGCGGCAGCGTGGCGGCAGATCGCTGGCCGGTAATCACCGGCGGCAGCTCGGTGCGGCAGACCCGGATTGACCCGCCACAAACCCCCGGTAGCAACACCAGACTCTACGATGCGGGACTCGATGCGCGCTGGGAGCTGGGCCTGTTTGGTGGCAAACGCCGCGCACTGGAAGCGGCAACCGCCGACTGGCAGGCGAGCCAGTTGGACCACGCGGACCTGCTGGTAAGCATCACCGCCGAGGTGGCACTGAACTACATCGACCTGCGCGCATTCCAGACCCGCCTGGCCATTACTCGACGCAACCTGGCCAGCCAGGCAGATACGCTCGATATTGCCAGCTGGCGACAGCAGGCCGGGTTGACCACTCAGGTCGACGTGGAACAGGCGCGGCAAAATCTGGAACAGACCCGCGCACAAATCCCGGCGCTGGTCACTGCCCGACAGCAGGCATTAAACCGGCTCGCCACCCTGCTCGGCGGTTATCCCGGGGAGTTAACGGACCGGCTATCGACCACCCGGCCAATCCCAACCGCGACCCTCGACCTTGCAATTGGGGTTCCGGCGGAAGCCTTGCGCCGACGACCAGACATCCGTGCCGCCGAACGTCGACTGGCGGCACAGACAGCTCTTATCGGTGTGGCCACCGCCGCTCGCTACCCGGACATGACCCTGGTCGGTTCGGTGGGGGTGGAATCACTCGCCAGTCGTGAGTTATTTTCATCCAACACCTTTCTCACCAGCGCCATCGCCGACCTGGGGCTTACCCTGTTTGATGCGGGTCGCCTGCGCCGTAACATCGAAATACAGAGCGCCGCCGAGAGCCAGGCGCTCAACCGTTACGAATCGGCCATCCGATTGGCGCTGGAAGAAGTTGAAAACGGCCTGGTCGCCTATGCCCAGGAACAGCTACGACGCCATTCGCTGGCAAGCGCCACCGACGCAGCAGAACTTGCCGCCGAACTGGTCCGCCGCCAGTATGGTTCGGGACTGGTGGATTTTCAGCGGGTGCTGGACGCCGAACGGTCAGTGCTGACATTGCAGGACCAGCTCGCCACCAGCGACGGCCAGATCACCGCCAATTTAATTCGACTCTATAAAGCACTGGGCGGAGGCTGGACCCCACTGCACCCGGGTACAACCGCCCAACTCGACAGGAGAGACCCGAACCATGAGTAACGCCGAACCAACCGGGGTGCCTGACGAAACCGGTAAGAATCCGGTGTCAGAGACTCTGGAACTGGGCACTCCCCCACCCAAACCTTTATGGCGACGGCGCAACTGGATTATTGCTGCGCTGCTATTAATAGTCGTTATCGCTGCGAGCCGGTTTAGCAATCGTGCTCCGGCCATTGAGTATGAAACCGCAACCGCCGTCCGTGATGACCTGCTCATTTATGTCACCGCCACCGGCGCGCTGGAACCGACCAACCAGGTAGAGGTCGGTATCGAAGTATCCGGCACCATCGCCACGGTTGAAGTCGATTTCAACGACCAGATAGAAGCCGGCCAGGTGCTCGCTCGGCTCGATACCGCCAAACTCGCGGCCCGGGTACTGCAGGCCAGAGCAACCCTGGAATCAGCCCGTGCGAGGTTGCTAACCGCCCAGGCTCGCTCCACCGAAGCCAGCAACGAATACGCCCGCCTGCAGGAGGTGCGCGAACTCAGCGGCGGCAGAGTGCCATCGCAGTCAGACCTGGACCGCGCGCAGGCGACCCTGTTAACCGCACAGGCTGACGAAACCGCCAGCAAAGCCGCCATCGCCGAAGCCGAAGCACTGCTGGAGGTGAATGAAACCGACCTTTCCAGAGCCACCATTATAGCCCCCATCAGCGGGGTTGTACTGGACCGGAAAGTCGACCCCGGGCAGACCGTCGCCGCCTCACTGCAAACACCGGTGCTGTTCACCCTGGCCGAAGACCTGCAGCAGATGGAACTACACGTGGATGTGGACGAAGCCGATGTCGGCCGAGTCGTCGCCGGCCAGGCGGCCACCTTTTCGGTGGATGCCTATCCCACGCGGGACTTCCCCGCCAGCATTAAAGAGGTTCGATTTGCACCCAAAACGGTCGAGGGAGTAGTCACCTACGAAACCCTGCTCACCGTTGATAACAGCGATCTGGCGCTGCGCCCCGGCATGACTGCCACCGCCGACATTCTGGTGGAGCGCCTCACCGATGTACTGCAGGTGCCAAACGCCGCACTGCGCTTCACGCCCTTGCCAGAAAACAGCGCCGATGGTGAGTCCGAAAGGCCCGGGCGCAACAAGGTCCCATCCGGTGATCGGGTATGGCGACTGGATAACGGCAAACCCGTTGCAATCCCCGTGGTGGTCGGTGCCAGCGATGGCCAGCGCACCGAAATAACCGAAGGAAAACTGGACCTGGAAACGCCGCTCATCATCAAACGGTTACCCATACGCCAATGACCAGCCCAGAAACCTCCGCGGAGCTGGTGAGGCTCGAACAGGTAACCCGCACCTACGGCACTGGTCAGGCCACCGTCCACGCCCTACGCGGCATTGATCTGGTGATTGAAAGCGGTGATTTTCTGGCGGTAATGGGAGCCAGCGGCTCGGGAAAATCGACCTGCCTGAATATTCTTGGCTGCCTCGACTCGCCGAGCGGTGGCTCCTATCAGTTTCGAGGGGTGGAGGTCAGCGGATTAACACAGCGCCAGCGCGCGCTGCTGCGGCGAAATTATCTCGGTTTCGTCTTTCAGGGCTACAACCTGCTCAACCGGACCACCGCGCTGGAAAATGTCGAACTACCCCTGGTTTACCGCGGCCTGAATCGGGCCCAGCGCAAGGCCAGCGCCATGGATGCACTGGAAGCCGTCGGCCTGAGTGGCTGGGCCGACCACACACCCAGTGAACTTTCCGGCGGCCAGCAGCAGCGGGTCGCCATCGCCCGGGCTCTGGTCACTTCACCCGACCTGCTGCTGGCCGACGAACCTACTGGCAATCTCGATAGTGCCCGCAGCGAGGAGATCATGGCGCTACTGGTGCGTCTTAATCAGGAACAGGGCATCACCATCGTGATGGTCACCCACGAACCTGAAATGGCTGCCCACGCCCGCCGCACGCTGCATTTTCTCGATGGCGAGATCATTCAGCAAACCCAATCCGCGGATCTTGCCTGATGCTCGCCAATGCCCTGCTACTGGCCCTGCGCGAGATTCGTCGTAATGTTTTGCGCTCATCACTCACCGCCCTGGGCATCATCATCGGCGTAGCCGCCGTAATTACCATGGTCACCCTGGGCAACGGCGCCACCCTGCGGGTCACCAGCGATATCGCTGCCCTCGGCAGTAACCTGTTACAGGTGCGGCCCGGCCAGCGGGCTCACGGACCGGGCCGAACCCAGTCCACCGCCCCGCCATTCACCGTTGAAGATGTGGAGGCCATTAGCGCTAACATCGCCGGCATCCAGCCGGCAGCGCCAAACGCCACCCAGCCCACCCAGGCCATTTTTGGAAATCAGAACTGGTCGACCACCGTCACCGGCAGCAACAATGACTACCTCAAAGTCCGCAGCTGGGATCTGGCCAGCGGTCGAGCCTTTTCCAGCAGCGAGCTCCAGGGCGGCAAGTCGGTCTGCATTCTTGGCAGCACCGTGCGCCAGGAGCTATTTGGCGGTCGCAATCCCGTTGGCTCGACCATTCGGCTGAAAAAGCTCTCCTGTGAGGTGATCGGCCTGTTCGAATCCAAAGGCCAGTCCACCTTCGGCATGGACCGGGACAATTTCCTGCTCATGCCGCTAAAAACCTTTCAACGCCGTGTGGCGGGCAATCAGGACGTCGGCTCTATTTATATATCCGCCCTGGATGGCGTCGATACCGAACAGGTGGAGCGAGACATTACCCTGCTAATGCGCGAACGCCGAAATATTAAACCTGGCGGCGCTGACGATTTTTCTGTGCGCAACATGAAAGACCTGGTCTCCCGCGTCACCGGCGTCACTAAAGTAATGACCGCCCTGCTCGGTGCAGTGGCCGGCGTCAGCCTGCTGGTGGGCGGCATCGGCATCATGAACATCATGCTCGTATCCGTCACCGAACGCACCCGCGAGATCGGCATCCGTATGGCTATTGGTGCCCGAGAACAGGAAGTGCTACTGCAATTCCTGGTTGAGGCAGTGGTGCTGTCGTCCCTCGGTGGGCTGGCAGGAATCGCCCTGGCGTTGGGCGCCTCCGGCCTGCTCGCTGAGCGGCTCAATGTTCCGCTAGTGTTCGATCTGGGGATCGTGGTGGTAGCGTTTCTGTTTTCGGCGGTGGTTGGGGTGGTGTTTGGGTACTTCCCGGCACGCAAGGCGGCTAGAATGGATCCGATACAGGCGTTACGGCATGAATAGACTCCGTTCACAGCGACAGACGACACGATGGAACTTCCGACCCTCGCGTTTGTCCGTTTAGCACCCTTACGCTCATAGTTAAAAGAAGGTATCCATTATGAGTTATGTTGTTCTCGCTGAATGGGAACGTGACGAGCTAGTTGAACTGTTCTTTCACCTGCGCTCGCTAGGCAACAAATATCCGATTGCAATGGCAGAGGTGATGACGGCACTACGTAGTTTAAAAGCAGTCCACTCCAACGCTATTGAAGACAAAGCCGTAGACCGAATCTTCTTACAACTGCTGCTTCACGGCGCCGGCATCGAAAATAAGGGTGATATTTCCAAACATTATGAGAATGCCGCGACCGAGCTAAGAGGCCAGGCAGCATTGCTGCTGTTGCTGGAATCGAAAGCAAATTTTCGGCAACCATTCTCTATATCAGTCATCCTGGAAATGCACCGAATGATGTTTGAAGAATCGATGCCGGACATGGCAGGAAGATTCCGCCAAGATGACGTGCGGATAAGTGGCATGAAACACAGGCCACCCCATCACCGCCAGGTTTCTGAGACCTTACACCAACACCTGGATGGAATAAATGAGTCATTAATTGCAGTTACAGTGACTGACAAAGACTCCATGCTGGAGATCTTAAAAATTTCTGCACGAGCCCATTATCTCATTGCACACGTACATCCGTTTGAAGACGGAAACGGGAGAGTCGCTCGTGCCGCCGGTGACTATGCAATGCTTTTCCATGGCTTTTACTACGACGTGATCATGACCGACTACCGAGACGCCTATCTGGATGCATTGGAAGCATCAACATGGGTAGATACAAACCCACTGTATTATTTTCTCGAATATAGCTACTTGGAAACCCTTCGGCGTATTTCCGGATTCTACAATTTAATAGAAGGTTAATAGAGATAAAAAAATCCATCACCCATAAAATAATGATACAAAAAAACTCTCATTATTTAATTTAATTGGTGTTCTTATTAACTAATTTGGAATCGCATTAGACTATTATTTTTTTAAAAAAATTATTGAATTTTTGCTGTTGTGCGATAATTCTGGAACAATAAGCGAACAATTGCGTGACGCTGATGAACTCTGGACACAACCCTTCGCCTTAATAGCGCCAAAGTATCGTCAGATTAGCCGGACCATAGACAACGCTCAGTTAAAAGGGCTTAGGTAATATAGTTAACAGGCGCGTTTTACGCGTTTCACTCATTCAGTCGCACCCTGATTAGCCGCGAAAAATTAGAAAACTGGGAACATCATGAGCAATCAGTCAAATACGTTTTTACCCAATTTTTTTAAACTAGAGTCTGCTGGAGGAATTCTACTTTTCCTTTCTGCTTTTCTCGCAATAATCGCTGCCAATAGTCCGCTTGAACCTTACTACGAGCTGTTGCTCTCCACACCCGTTGAAGTCAGGCTTGGCGCATTAGAAATTGCGAAACCATTATTACTATGGATAAACGATGGGCTAATGGCCGTATTCTTTTTTTTGATTGGTCTTGAGTTAAAGCGGGAAATCCTGGAAGGCGAACTCTCAGATAAAAGCAATATAATCCTACCAGGTGTAGGAGCGATTGGCGGCATGGCCGTTCCAGCACTTATATATCTCTATTTTAATTACGATGACCCCATTGCAGTTAAAGGCTGGGCTATACCAGCAGCAACTGATATAGCGTTTGCTTTAGGTGTTCTTGCATTACTAGGCTCACGCGTACCTATTTCCATAAAAATATTTCTTACGTCGCTAGCCATATTTGACGATATCGGTGCAATTATTATCATTGCCCTTTTCTACACTTCGAACATTTCAATATTAGCGCTTGTTATTGTTTTGTTTTGCATTCCTGCTCTAGCTATTTTAAACAAACGAAACATAGTTTCTCATAGTCCCTATATTCTAATTGGCATCATTATGTGGGTGGCTACGCTGAAATCGGGTGTACATGCGACGCTAGCCGGTGTCATTATCGCCATGTTTATTCCCATGCGATCAAAATTAAATCCTGACCACTCCCCGCTGAAAGTAATGGAAGACGATTTACACTCTGTGGTGGCATTTTTTGTGTTGCCTATTTTTGCATTTGCGAACGCAGGAATAAGCTTTGCAGGAATGACACTGGACCAGTTACTGCACAATGTTTCAGTTGGTACGGCATTAGGCTTATTTTTAGGAAATCAAATCGGTATCTTTTTTTTCTGTCTAGCAGCAGTAAAATTGAAATTAACCAAGCTGCCATCTGACATGAACTGGATCACCTTGTATGGTACTGCTGTGTTGTGCGGCATCGGATTTACAATGAGCCTCTTTATTGGATCGCTTGCGTTTGAAGAAACGGGCGTCAATTTGCTGTTTGATGAGCGGTTAGGAATTATCATTGGGTCTTTAGCTTCTGGTGTTTTGGGCTATTCAATACTCAGGGCAAGTTTAAGCGCTAGCAAGTGATAATGGTTCGCTAGCTCTGTTTCAAGCCCCGTTTTTATCCCGGTAGCCCCCATTTTTAACCGCTATGTCGAGAATATTGATTGGCTTGCGGTACCAATGGTTCTAGTCGGTGCAGCTCTATCACTGTCCCATAACCATATGGAGCTGGTTTATTAAAATATGCAAACCACCGAGATGCAAACCACGGGGGCATGCAATCACACATTTAAATGCGCGTGTTTTACCTTTTAGATTTGGGCATTACTTGCTGATATCACCACCGGATTTAGTAGTGTCATGGCATCACAAACTACCTGGCCTTGTTACTTAGCTTGCAAATCCTTATGGTCGGCTAGTTAATATCTTTCCGTACGCCAGACCGGAG
>Ga0209273_10001664_pt1 | contig 18900 bp, 17 predicted proteins | sample tdAd471_FD_187126 | JGI IMG/M metagenome (GOLD analysis project Ga0209273, IMG submission 187126) | Marine sediment microbial communities from the Atlantic coast under amendment with organic carbon and nitrate - tdAd47.1 (SPAdes)... | ecosystem: Environmental > Aquatic > Marine > Coastal >...
CAACCATATGGCGCATTGATCGACAATGCTATCGAAGGGCAGGCGGGTCTTGCCCTTCAGGGCACACTCCCAGACCGTTCCGATGCGCCAGCCGGTCTCTGCCAGCGCCTGATACTGCCGCCCGTCGCGCTCGATGTTCTTCCCGATCTTGTCGCGCCAGAATGCTTCTCGACTCTTTGGCCAGCGAAACAGGTGGCAGTCGTGGCCGTGCCAGAAACAGCCATGTACGAGAATCACGGCATTCCGCCCTGTGAACACAAGATCGGGTTTTCCGGGCAGGTCCTTGCGGTGCAGCCGAAAACGGAATCCGCGCCTGTGAAGCGCGGATCGAATTGCCAGCTCGGGTCTGGTGTTTTTGCCTTTGATACCCGCCATCATCCGGCTTCGGGTTGCGGCTGTAACGCTGTCCGCAGGCATTACTCTGCAGCGATGCCCGGCTCGGCTAGGGGAAGCGGAACCTGCACGGTCTGGGGAACTTCGCGCCCGTCCAGCTCCATCGCCTCGATGATGCGCGGCTGCATAAGCTGCGCAACCGCCTTGACTACAGGCACGACAACAGCATTGCCAAACTGGCGATAGCCCTGCGTGTCGGACACAGGGATTTTCCAGTCTGTCTGTCCCGGCTTCTCGAACCCCATCAGGCGGGCGCACTCGCGCGGCGTCAGGCGGCGAGGTCGGTTGCCCTTCTGCGCAATCAGGATTTCGGAGCCGTCCTTGTAGTAGCGTGCGGACAGAGTGCGGGCCACGTCATTGGGGCCAAAGAGCGAAAAGCCAAAGCCGTTCCCGGCTTTGCGGTGCTTTTCCTTGTAGCCCTGAAGGTAGGTCCACATGTTTTCGGTGAGGGTGTATTTCGGATCGACCTTCTTATCGAGAATGGAGCCGAGTTTCGGGCCGTCGCCTTCAGGCACGGCAAGCTGATCGAAATCAAACTCGATGCTGTGATCCTTGAAGCCGACAATGAAGATGCGTTCGCGCTTCTGGGGCACCCATGGCGTCGAGCTGATGACATTGTGGAAAACCCGGTAGCCCAGTTCGTTCTCCAGCACATGGATGATCGTGGCAAAGGTCTTGCCACCGTCATGACGCTCAAGGTTCTTCACGTTCTCCAGCAGGAAGGCAGGGGGCCGGTGATGGTCGATGATCTTGGCCAGATCGTAAAACAGCGTCCCCTGCGTGTCGCACAGGAACCCGTGCGGACGGCCAAGGGCGTTCTTCTTGCTCACGCCTGCAATCGAGAACGGCTGGCATGGAAACCCGGCCAGAAGCACGTCATGGGCCGGTATTTTCTCGGGCGCGTCCGCATAGGGGCGCACGTCTTCGGCAAAGATATGTTCGCTGTTGGCAGGTTCGGGGAAATTGGCACTGTAGGTCTCCCGGCTGAACCGGTCCCACTCCGCCGTGAACACACACCGTCCGCCGATGGCTTCAAACGGAACGCGAATGCCTCCGATTCCGGCGAAGAGGTCAATAAACCGGAAACCATCGGGCCGTGCGCCAGTGCAGCGCGCGTCTGCGGTCTGGCGCAGCTTTTCCAGCCGGAGCTGGTCGATCCGCTTGCCTTCGCCGTTCATATGACGCCGGACTGTCCTGGCGTTCACGTCCAGAAGCTCTGCCGCCGTGTCGATGTCGAGACCGGCGCGCTCCATCAATTCTGCAAATTCTGTCCGTGGGTGCGCGTTCATGTGTCTGCCCCTGATCTGTGTCTATTATTGACAACATGTCATAATCTGTCCCAGTGTGTTTGGGAACCCTGTTTCTGGCAATTGTTCACATTTTGTTCTAACGCAATGTTAAGCGCGGGTCGCGCAAAATGAGAACGGCATTCTTTAGATGCGATCCCACGCCACTTCGGTCGCCAGATATTCGCGGATCACTGTTCGCACGATAAACTGGCCTTGGTCCGTCACCGCAAAACGGTAGACATTTGGCTGAACGACCACCCAACCATCTGACCTCATATCTTCGCCGGATACGAGCCGCTGCATCAAACGGCTGCCTACCTCAGGCCATCCAGCCCCGTAGTCGATAGTTTCAAAGTTGCTCAACATATCCGGGGACAGAGTAGGGATCGGCTGGATCGCCACGCGCGCCGGTTCGCCCTCCGCTGGCTGCCCATGCTCGAACAGCACATGGCCGCGGGCATTCTTTACAACGACATTCTGAATCTTTGCCATGTCCGGAACAAAGGTGATCTGATCGTTTCCATCCGCGTCCTTGACGATCTGAAGTTGAGACTCGATTTCATCCTGAAGGCGGTAGTTGCTGCCCAGTATCTTCTCGGACCGTGCTACAACCTGTTGATCCGGGTCTGCGCTCCCCGCGAGAACCGATCCCAGGAATGCTATGAAATATTCTTCGTCATTCGAGAACGAAGTGTTGCAGGACTTGCATATGCGGACCGTCGGAAGGTCATTCGGAAAGGGGCGATCAAGTATGGATTTTGAGGGAACATGGTCGAGATTGCTCTCGACATTTCCCAAGCCAGCTTTGCAGTGGATACACCACCCCTTGTGTCGTTCGTCAGCGTAGTCCCGCATCTGCCTCATCGGTAATTTCTTTTCAACCTAAATAAATTTTACGCCCGCCGCACGGTTCTCTCGCTGACTTTGAACAGCCGCGCGATCTCCGGAACGGCACGATGTTCGTCATCTCTCATACGGCGCACCTCGTCCTTTTGGTCAGGCGACAGGGCAGGGGGCCTGCCCCCGATGCGGCCACGCTTGCGTGCGGACGCCAGACCTTCCTTGGTCCGTTCGGAAATCCGCTCCCGCTCAAACTGAGCAATGGATGCGAAAACGTGAAACACAAGCCTGCCAGCCGGCGTCGTTGTATCGATGTCCTCAGCAAGGGACCGGAAGCCGGCACCGCGTTCGCGGATCGTTTCCACGATCTCCAGAAGATCCTTCAACGACCGGGCGAGACGGTCGTATTTGGTAACGGTTACGATATCGCCGTCACGGAGTTGGTCCAGCATCCTGTCTAGCTCGGGCCTCTCACGCTTCGATCCACTGATCCGTTCGGCAAACAACTTGTTCGCTCCAGCCGCCGTCAGGGCGTCGGTCTGGGCATCAAGGCTCTGGTCATCCGTGCTGACGCGGGCATATCCGATAATCATCTTGCGAGATGGCCAGAAACGTATAGTTTTGTCCAGAATGTAAAGACCAACCAAAGCCCCGATAGGTGGCGCGTGGAGCCATAAAAGATTGGAAGATGGGCCAGAGCCAGAGCCGTTGGGTGAAGTTGTTGATCTATTCTGTGGCGTCGGCTCTCTGAGCCACGGCCTAATGCGAGCCGGTTTCGATATCAAGGCGGGCTACGACACCGACAGACGCTGCAAACACGCATTCGAGACCAACAATGAGGCGGCTTTCCATACTAGGGATGTTGCACTGTTGCAGCCGGAAGAAATCTTGGCTCACTTCTCCGGTGAGCGACCGTCCGTGCTGGCAGGTTGCGCCCCATGCCAACCCTTCTCAACCTATAAGCAACGCTATGACGAAGACCCGAGATGGGACTTGGTTGACAGCTTTGCGCGACTTGCCGTGAAGGTCTCGCCAGACTTTATCACAATGGAAAACGTCCCCGCACTTCTGAGATACAAGGCCGGGGCCGTGTTCTCGAACTTCAGTCAGACCCTTCAGGATGCTGGATACCATGTGAGTTGGCAGGTCGCTAAATGTGAGCTGTTTGGTGTGCCGCAGAAACGACGACGCCTCGTTGTGGTTGCCTCTAAGGCCGCGAATCCGCCTCAACTCTCGCCGACGCACCAAACACCCCTGACAGTGAAGGATGCGATCGCAAAACTGCCGCCGGTTGCGGCAGGCACAAGCGCGGAAAACGATCCACTGCACATCTCGGCGTCCCTGTCCGAGACCAACCTACGCCGTATTCGCGCATCACAGCCGGGCGGAACGTGGCGGGACTGGCCCTACGAACTGAGGGCAAAGTGTCATCAGCGATCGTCCGGGAAAACATACTCGGGGGTGTATGCGCGTATGGTCTGGGACGCGCCGTCTCCGACAATGACAACCCAATGCTATGGGTATGGCAACGGTCGATTTGGTCATCCTGAACAGGACAGGGCCATTACCTTGAGGGAAGCGGCGCTGTTGCAATCATTTCCACCCAAATATTCATTTTTGCCCGATGGCGAAACTCCGAATATGTCTGAAGTCGGCAGGTGGATCGGCAACGCCGTTCCGGTCGGGCTGGCACAGGCGATCGGCAGATGTATCGGTTCGGTGATCGAGGAGAGCAAATTTGGCACCAGAGACATCACCTGATCCCTACCGCTTCGAGATTTCGCTGAGTGTCTTGAACCATCTGGGGCGGAACCTATACAGGAACTTTGTCACGGTTCTTGGCGAGGCAATTTCAAACTCTTGGGACGCCAACGCCAAGAACGTCTGGATCGAGATTGACCGGGAAAATTCGTCATTCTCGATAAAGGATGATGGCGACGGCATGGACAGCGGCGATTTTCAGGGAAAATTCCTGAAGATCGGATATTCCAAGCGCAAGGCGGTTGGCAGCAAGTCTTCCACCGGACGGCCCTATATCGGTGCCAAAGGTATAGGCAAGCTGGCACTGCTTTCATGCGCAAAGCGCGTTTCCGTGTTCTCCAAAACCGGCGGAACAGACTACGTGGGCGGTGTTATCGACAATGCCGGCCTGGACGGTGCAATTCTGGGAGACAGAAGCACCGAAGAATATCCTCTGGAACAACTGGACTTCTCACTCATCAGCGCACTGCGTGATGGCCATGAAAAGGGCACGATAATCTACTTCGAAGGCACCAACGAACAGCTTAGAAACTCCGACGCCTACATTAAGAAACTTCTTGCCCTCAGCTTCAAATTCTCGCTTCTAGACAAAGAGTTTACGATCCATGTCAGCGGTGATCCCGTCACTGTTGACGACCTGAAGCCGTTGTCCGATGCGACCCAGTTTCTATGGAGCGTCAACGACTACTCCGACGCCTACATTGATGGTTTGAACAACCTCGAACTGCCTGTGTCGGAAGTGACGACACCGTTGGATATCAAAGGGTTTGTCGCGTCGGTGAAGAAACCGGCCAATCTGAAGATTACCAGAACCGACGAGCGCGCAACAATCGACCTGTTTGTAAATGGCCGACTTCGCGAGAAGAACATCATACGGCACATCCCGTCCCAACGGATTGTGGAAAGCTACATCTACGGGCAAATCCACTTTGACACCCTTGATCGCGAAGGCACCGATCCCTTTACCAGCAGCCGGGAAGGTATCGTGGAAGACGATGAGAAGTTCCGCAGTCTGATGGATTATCTGAAGCGCGACTTGCTCACGAAGATCATTGATGAGTGGGACAAGTTTCGCCTGGAAGTCAAAGACGAAGGTGACGATGACAACACACGGAAGTCCAAACGGGATCGAAAGGCGCAGGCGCTTGTGTCAGAGGCCAAGAAGGACTTTCAACCTGATGACGACGCGCCCACAAAGGATATTGTCGAGGAGTGGCTCACTGAAATGCAGGCGGATGCGGAGTTCAACACCTCTGCATACGTGGACTGTTTTCTGTCCGAAAACTTGGTCCGAAAATACATTGGCCACAAAAATCTCAGCCCGATCGACGGTATTCAGAAAGAGATAGTGAAATTCAAAGAGCGCGAAGTGAAGACGAAGCAGGCTGCGAATATCAGCTTCCCGATCCGGCAAACCTCTCTTGATCTGAGCTACTTGGATATGGACGCTCTGGCATTCACAGCGGAGGGCAGCAAGAACACAAACACTCAGTCACTTTGGGGTGACGCTATCGGCTTCAAGCCCGTCAGAAATGCCGTAGGCCACACAGGACGCCTGACAAATGTGGCCAAGAACCACTTGAACACGACCTTTGAAAATATCAAAGCACGGGTCAGGACTCTGCTGTCAAATTGACGGCTTCATAGGTCAGTCGATCGGAACAGGAAGAGCGCGACCGTAACTTGGCGGTTTCCGCCAAAAACCTGCCAAAACCTCTTCTGTTTTGCCGGGGGTTTTTGTCTCACCTAAGCGATTGATCTGGGGGAGGGAAGGGAGGTCGGCCAAAAACGACCGTTTTTGACCAGCTTAAGCAACGCAAAAAATGATTTTTCGAAAGCCTCTCTCGTTGACAATGTGGGCGCCAAATACTGACGCCCACTTACTATCGTCAGACGAACTCAAACTGATCTGCAGTCAGAGCGCTTGCGCTAATATTCTCAATCAGAATTGTATCGTCAAAATCGTACGTGATCAGCGCATCGCTCCCGCTATTCTGGATCACCAAATCAGAATAGCTAAGACCTTCAATTTGAAATTGTATGGTATCTTTGTCCAAAGTGAAGCGCTTAACGATATCGTCCCCATAGTCCTCTTTGAAGACAAAGACGTCAGTTTCGGACGAGTTACCGCCGCTATCCAGAGTATCGTCGCCATACCCGCCATCGATACTGTCGTTGCCTCCTTCGCCAAAAATTTGATCGTTGCCGTCACCGCCCGCGATCGTGTCGTCGTAACCTCCAGCGCGAATAGTATCGTTGCCGGTGCCACCATCAATTACATCGACGCCATGCTGTCCATAAATCTTGTCGTCACCGGAGCCTCCATCCAGAGTGTCGTTGTCTCTCCCGCCCCACAAGGTGTCGTTGCCGCTTTCACCGTAGATATGGTCGTTGCCATCATCGCCCATTGCAGTGTCATTTCCGTCGCCGAGCCAGATGTTGTCCCAGCCGCCATGCGCATAGACTTTATCATTACCGTCCTCAGCAAAGATGTCGTTTCCAAGACCAGTGCCATTGATCGTGTCGTTAAATTTGGAACCAGCTACATTCTCAATATCATTGAGATCGTCGCCCGTGGCATGTCCGCCAGAGTAAGTGTCGTTTAGCAGGTGAATCGAGACGGCAGAGTCCGAATTGAGATATGATGCGATATCGTCGCCGCCATCCCCGTTAAGTACATCCGCGCCTGCGCCTCCTTCCATCAGATCATCACCTAATCCTCCATTGATTTGATCGGCCCCAGCGGAGCCGATCAAGATATCTCCTTCCTGACCACCGGTGATCGTGTCATTTCCATCGGCCCCATCGATCGAAACAGCGTATGTTGTGTTCAATGCCGTGAGAATATTGTCACGTCCATCACCCACCGCCCCTTGATAGGAATTCGATGTGAGGTCGAAGTCTTTTGCGGTTGTTGCGTCAGCTTCAAAGTAGTTCCAGATAGTTCCGTCTTCGAACTCAACGCTTCGGCCAAGTGCCGTGTCGGTTACTTTTGTTCCCTGATCACTATAGGACAGAGAAACGTCTCCGATTGCGCCCTGGGTCAGTACACCATTCCAAACCACGCTTGCTTCACCAAGAAGCACGTTGTTAAGAATTTCCCGGTCGTTGCTGGTGTCGGAGAAATCGGTGCCGTCGTCATACACCAAACGTATTTCAGTGATGTTATGGTCACCAAGCGTTAGCAGTTCGCCTGCGTCAGTTACTCCGTTTTGATTTGAATCTTGCCACACCCTGAGCTCCGACCAAATAGTGTCTTGGCTATCCAAAACCCCGTCGTTGTTGCCGCCACGCTCCGCCCATTGATCGAAGGTAGCAAGTGCTTGAAGGTCGGTCGCTCCATTCCAATCGACCCATTCCGTTAAGATGACTTCCGCAGTTTGGTCGATAACACCATCACCCTGACCACGTGTGCCATCAGCATTCAGATCGATGACGATAAATGCATCATCTTCATCCACCCAAGATGTTTTTTCAAGAAATCCATCCCCGTCCATGTCAAAAGAAACATCCCCACGTACGTTGATTTCGATGCCGTCTCCGTCCAAATCAAGGATCAAGGGCTTTCCATTATCATCGTCAGATGCTGTATCCTCATCGGGGTCATTGTTCCCCGAGAACAGATCAATCACGTCATTAAAGAAATTACCAATGGCGTTAACCGCGTCGTTGATCGCGTTGCCCAAAGCTTCTAACCCGGAGACGATTGCATTGCCCACCGCTATTGCGGCGTCGACAACATCATCAATTAGCTCTTGTCCAGCCGCCAAGAATTGATCGATAAATCCTCCAGTGGCGGGTAAATCCTCAATCCCGCCTGTGTTTGGATCGACTATTCCCACAGTCCCATCGGGAGCTCGTCCGTATACAGTTCCGTTTATCTCAACTTGAGCTCCTTGAAGAACATCTGGAATGATGTCAGCCAGCAGGTCTTTTTGAGCCGTGGTCAGTTGATCGCCATAAGTATCAATTATTAAATCGATATCGGTGAAGCCTCGGCTTCCGCTGCGCGAAAAGTCGTCTACAACAATGTCGATCAGATCAACCGCGTCTCGAACGATCACTTCCTCTACGATCCTAGAAACTTGTTCTTCTGCTGAAGCCGACAACCCTTGAAACGTTTGGCTCGCTCCGGGTGTTGTGGCAATCGCATTAGTCAAATCAGCTAGAGTTGCAGTTTTGGCGTCTTTGACGCCTTGAGCGGTGTGTAGTGTTTCATGAACAATGGTGGCCGTAATATCTCCAGTGGCGATTCCTTTTATTCGGTTTGCCGAAGTGCCAGAGTAGGTCAAGTAAGGCCCTGAATCCTTGATAAATACAGTGCCCGGAAAATTAGGATCGTAGTATCCCAGAACTTCAGCTGGTAGCTCATCGTCCCCATAATAGTTTTCAATTAGGTCGATCTCGATTGAACTAGCAGAGAGGCTGGACTCACCATCTGACGTGAAGACATCGAAGTTTACACTTCCCGAGTTTAAAATGTCTTTTGCCTCGTCAACATTGGTACTCAATAAGTCATTGTTTTTGTCAGTAAATGTTACCATGGCTCTATTATTCTCCCTTCAAAATATGGATAGCCGAATACAAAATTCACCTTAATTTCAGAAACTTCGTCTTCTTCTGAAATAGAAATTGTTAAGCTTGTGGTCTCGCGAACAAGGGCATCCGCCACCTGATTTTCGCAGGAGATGCCGATAGGTGATCTCCAAGGATACTCTAGACCCAAGCTGGCACGACATTCAGAGACGAGTTTTGAGATCAACGGCTCGAGCGTGCCGGGTTCAAAGACAGATGGATATTCAAATCCATCAACCAAAGTAGGTGGCGGAAACGGCCTGGTGGTATCAACTCTTGTACCCATGCCGCGAAACTTCGACGACTTGTAAGAGTAGTAGCAAGGAAAATTCTCTACCACTAATCGATATGCAACTGGGTCATCAACATAGTCGTCGGTCGGGTCCAAATTTTGACTTTCAAACGCGAGCAACTCATATCGTTTCGAGCTTGCAATTGAATCCCAGTTGTTTCCACGTGGCGCTTCATAGCATATTGCTTTCAGCCCAACGCTTGGAATGATGTCATATTGTTCAGGCGGATCAGAGGCAAAGCTCGGCGCAGGAACAGATAGAGCAACCAAGACTACAGCCCGCCAAAGATCAGCTGGTTTTCGCATAGCTTCCTCCGATGAATTTGTACCCTAAGCGTTTTGCTAATTTGTGCGCACGGTCTGTGTGCACGCCGGACGTTACGTGAAGCAAAATTTCGCTAGCGCCTCGCGCCTTCGACCACGTTTCGATTCCTCGAAATAGCCCCAGAGCTACTTTTCCGCCCGACAGCGTCTCACGCACAGAACGCGTAACATTTATGTTGTGTATTGTGGTCAACAACAGGCCGGAACCAATGTGATACTCGCCAATTGAGCAATAAGCGATGCCGACGGGTAGGTCGGATTTGAATGCCAACATAACTGCTTGACGATCTTGCTTCTTAAACGCGGCAGCGGCTAACTTGCGGACCTTTTCTTCAGAAAACGGAATGTGGCCCAAGCGACTTTCGTGGTGCGCTTCTTCGGCCAACCGCAATATGTGAGGCAAGTCGCTGGGATCAACGCACAAGCGAAAGCTCAAATCCGTTTTTGGCTCAATCGAAGACATAAAAATACATTCGTTTATGCCGTTAGCATAGACAAAGGATCACTTCGTGTGAAGCCTGATCCTTGGGCGTTCATGAATCTAGCCCTACCGGTTCACATGCGCTCTTGCTGCGCAGGTGTGTATTCAAGCGAACTTAACCCAGCATCTTTTAGGTCAACCTCTCAAACCACAAGGGCAACTGAGCTTCAATTACATGAACGGGTGTTCCCAATGATGCGTGAGTGGTTGCGTATGGCACGCTCTGCACCGAATTCGATATATGTTGACCACTTCGCTCAACTACAAAATGACTCTCCGAACCATAGGCCAGCACACTTGTAGTTCTTACGCTGCAGAACCAAACGAGCCCCTCGCAATTCAATAGTATACGATTGACGGTAGGGACGCACTCCGGCACAAGGCGGCTATTACGATTCTTTGAGAGCTACTGATGACCGCAACTGCAGAGATCGAACCGAACGTCACGACCGAACAGGGTCTTCGCGCGCTTGCGGAGGAGGGCCATACGGTCGAAGTGTTGTGCAAGGCTGACCCGGAGCGCAAAGGGCCAAGCTGGCACGGCCTCTGGCTCGTGCGGACAGTCGGAAATGACGGTCAGGAGAAAATCCTTGTCACCGCCAGGACACGCCTGACGCAGAATGCAATCAAGGTTCGCGAGTTCAAGACTGCGACCGGTGTGATTTCATTCCTTGTTGGTGTCGGGTTCTCTCAGGCGAGCATTCCCATGAAGATCGGGGAAACGACCTCTCATCGCCTCGTCAGTGACTGAGACCTGGATCACGGTCGATGTCACGATCCTTCTCGACCTCCTGCTCCTTCTCCTGGTCGCGCTCGTCCTCAATCTCCAGCTTCTCACGCGGCTTGTTCAACACGTCCTTCAGCCGCTCGTTGACGGACGGCTTGCGTGCCTTGCGACCGGTGTCCTCGCCCAGATCATAATCGCTGTGACCATCAAGCTTGTGGACCGCTGCCTGACCATCGCGCCCGGCGTCCTTCTCCATGATCTCTTTGAGCCGCTCCCGCGCGTAATTGCGGCCTTCCGGCTTCGGTGTTTCATCCTGGTCTTTTGACCGGCCCACGACGCGCGCCAGCCGTTCCCGGATGTCGTCTGATCCGCGTGGTTCGCGCTCTTTCGATGTCGCCGCCCTGAGCGCGGCCAGACCGGCAGACACACGCCCCTGCCCTTCCTCGCGGGCCGTGCCATAGGTCTCCCGCGCCAACTCGACCCGCTCGCGCATTTCACGGAAGGCTGCCCGCGCCTGACGGGCGGCATGGACGACAGCACCCCGCTCCGTGACCGGGACGTATTCCCGGCCTTCCCGTTCGGCCATAGCCTTCGCGCGCCGTTCCATGGAGTTCGCCGCTGGCCCCAGCTTCAGTTCCGGGTCGCGGTCCAGCTCCTCGGCAGACAGCGTGTCGCCGCGCTCTTGCGCCGCCTCGCGCTGCGCCTCAAGGGACCGGTGATCGACCCGCTCGACCTCGCCGACCCGCTCCAGCGCCCGGTTCTGCAATTCGGCCCAGACGCCGCGCATCTGTTCGATCTCGACACCGCCGGTCTTCGCGGAATCGAGAACCCGCGTCTTGGCCGTGAAGCCCTCGGCCTCCAGTTTCCGGGTGGAGGTCAGAACATGGGCGTGATGGTTGCGCTGATCGCCCTCTCGGTGCGGCGCATGGATCGCCACATCGACCGCCACGCCGTAGCGGCTGACCAGCTCCTCGGCAAACTCGCGGGTGATCTGTGATCGATCCTCGGCGCTGATCTCGGACGGCAGGGCCAGCTCCCACTCGCGGGCGGTGACGGAGTTGCGCCGGGTCTCGCTGGCTTCGGCTTCGTTCCAGAGTTCTGACCGGTCCTGCGCCCAGGCCGGGGCCGTTTCAGGGGCGACGATAAACGTCTCCTCGATGCCCTGCTTGCGGGTGTAGTCATGAACGCGACCTTCGCGCTGGCATTCGATACGCTCGCCGACACGGTAAGCCGCCGCCGCAGTCGCGGTGCGCCCGGCGCTGCGTTTTATCGTCTTTACCGAGAGGTGGTAGCTGGCCACGCGCCCTACCCTCCTGCAGACGACAAACGCTGCAGACACGCGCCGCTGCAGACCCGGGACAAGGCTCCAACCTTGGCAGTCCGGTCAGCGGTCTTTTTCTCGCAGGCCCGCGCCCCACAACGCTGGGGCCGGAGGGGAAAGGATAGACCGTGCGAAGGGGTCCAGCGGACCTCTGAGACACGAGCTTGCAGAGAACACCGCACACCCTGCCCAGCCTTATGATGGGCGGCAGTATGTGGATTGTTCTCTGCGGTTTGCGACCAGCAAACCAGCCTTGTGTCAGGCGCGACAGCGCCACCGACACGGGGCTCCCGGAACGGAGACACCATCGTCAGACCGGCCCCCAGCTTGGGGCATCGGTTGAGACGTTGGTGCGATGGTTCGGGATGCGATCCAACCGCTGAGGTTGGGCTGGGATGGTTTGGAAGGGGCTGTGCGCCCTTCCATGTCGCGGCGGCACGCAGCGAAGGGGATGACCATCGGTCGGGGCGTGGCCCCAGAGAGATCGCACGCAAATCTCGGAACCGCAGGTGGAGAGTTTGCATAAGTGCGCCCTTGTCCTTTACAGGCCTACGGGTAAGTTCTACCATCTGAGGTTGAAAGTCAAACTTCTCCACCCGCAGTTCTAGAATGGATTGACGCGATATGGCAGGGACAGAACTCGAACGTGCCGAGAAACGATATGCCCAGGCCAAAGCCCGTCTTCAGGCGCTGAAGAACCGGGAAGCCACTCGACAGCGCAAACTCGATACCAGGCGCAAGGTGATCCTGGGTGGCGCGCTCCTCGATCTGGCGGAGCGGGATTCCGGTGCTGCCGCCATGCTCGACCGGCTCGTGCGCAACCTCGCCCGTGAACAGGATCGCAAGGCCTTCGCGGATTGGGATGCCCCCTCCCCTGCCCCATCCAGTTCTGACCCGGAAACGCCGTCCTGATGCGGGGCGTGATCCGCCTCTTTGACGGACTGTTCCGGTTCGTCGGTCGGCTGATCTTCACCCCCATTTTGTTGGGATGGATGATCGGCGCTGTCCTGTTCGGTGCGATGATTGGGTTCATCATCGGGGGCGTCGTGGCCATGACAGCCTTCGGACCTCCGCTTGGTCACTCTGCCTGGGAATGGGTCATCATCGCGCCGCCTGTCTTCATCGGCGCAGTCTTCGGGTTTCAATACTGGCGCAAGACCTCCGGGGCCGATGCCTACTTCGGGCTGACCGGGGACAGCCACGGCTCGGCCCGCTTTGCCAACCGCAAGGAGCTGAAGAAACTCCAGGGCGAGGATGGTCTTCTGATCGGGCGCAATCCGGGCACCGGGCGGCTGCTGCGCTATGACGGTCCTGCCCATCTGATCACCCTCGCCCCCACACGGGCCGGGAAAGGCGTCGGCACCGTGATCCCGAACCTACTGGCGGCGGAACGGTCGGTCCTTGTCATTGATCCCAAGGGCGAGAACGCCCGGATCGCCGGGGAAGCGCGACGGCGGTTTGGCACCACTCATGTCCTCGATCCCTTTGAAGTCTCCGGGATGCCGTCAGCGGCCTACAATCCGCTGGACCGGCTGACGCCGGATAGCCTTGATCTAGGCGAAGATGCCGCCTCTCTGACAGAGGCGCTCGTCATGGACCCGCCGGGACAGGTGACGGAAGCCCATTGGAACGAGGAAGCCAAAGCTATTCTCGGCGGGCTGATCATGTTCTGCGTCTGCCACGAGGACCGCGACCGGCGCTGTCTGGCCACCGTCCGGGAATATCTCACCCTGCCCCCGGAAAAGCTGCGCGCCCTGTTGGAACTGATGCAGGACAGCGATGCGGCAGGCGGGCTGATTGCCCGCGCCGCCAATCGCTTCCTCGGCAAAGCGGATCGCGAAGCCGCTTCGGTCCTCTCGAACGCGCAGCGCCACACCCATTTTCTGGACAGCCCGCGCATTGCCAAAGTCACCTCGCGGTCGGATTTCCACTTCTCCGATCTGCGCCACCGGATCACGTCTGTGTTTCTGGTGCTGCCGCCCAACCGCATTGATGCCTACAGCCGCTGGCTGCGCCTTCTGGTCTCTCAGGCCCTCCAGGACATCGCACGGGACGCAGAGGCGTCTGTGGGCGCTCAGGGGGCCTCTCAGCGCCTCAAGGCACCTGCCCTCTTCCTCCTCGATGAATTTGCCGCCCTGGGCCGTCTGGAGGCCGTGGAACGCGCCATGGGGCTGATGGCAGGCTATGGCCTCCAGCTCTGGCCCATCCTGCAGGACATGAGTCAGCTCAGGGACCTCTATGGCGAACGCGCGGGCACCTTCATCGCCAATGCCGGGGTGCAACAGGTTTTTGGCGTGAATGACTTTGAGACGGCCAAATGGCTGAGCCAGATGATCGGCCAGGAAACCACCGGGTTCCAGACCGACAGCTACAAGCCCGGTGACAATCCCAGCTTCTCCAACAACCTCACGGGCCGCGATCTGCTGACCCCCGATGAAATCATGCAGATGCCGCCCGAGTTGCAGCTCCTGCGCGTCCAGGGCCAGCCCTCCGCTCTGGCCCAAAAGCTGCGCTACTACGCCGACCCCGAGTTCAAGGGGCTGTTTGTTCCGCAGGACCAGTGATCCAAAGGATGACCCTCCATGACTGACACGCCCGATCCTGACCAACCCGAATTCCCTGCCCTCTCCGATGACGAGCTGCGCGAAACCCTTGATCTCATGGCTACAGCGGTTGCCAGCATGTCCAACCGGATCGACGGCCTGACGACAGTTGCGAACAAACAGATCGAAGTCTCGACGGAAGCGCGGATCGCCGCCTTCGCAGCAAGGGACCAGACCAACCCGAAGAAATATGGGGAGCTGGTTGGCGCGACGATTGACGGAAAGATCAACGATAACCTGGTGCGCATGGGCCAAATGTGTGTCGATCTGTTCGAGGCTTCAAACAGGGCGCAAGATGCACTCAAGAGAGCTAACGATGACAAGTCAGCAGCTGTTCGCCAGGTCTGGGAACGGGAGCAAAAGGCCAAGCAGTTGAAATCTCGCCTGCCTTGGTTCGGTCTGGGTGCCTTGGTTCTGGCTTTGGCGATGACGGTTGCTCTGCCTCGTTTCTTAGCCAGCAACGCTTCAGCCTGCGCTGTCCTTGGGGCGACGTGGACCGCTACAACAGAGGGCGTCAGTGCCTGTGTGTTCTATCAACCGTGATGTAGATTCCGGGCAGTGGAGCCAGGTCAGCTCGGTAAGCTGGGTGTTATATATGTGTTATTAAAGGTGTTACGAGAATCGGTCATTTCCTAACCCACTGATATTGCATCTGGAATCCCGTCTTTTTTGAACCGACGGTGTGTAGAGTATCGAAGAATGGTGGGTAGACTATCGAATAAAGGTGTGTAGAGTATCGAAGAACATTCGCGTCTGGTGGGCAGACTGTCGAAGAATGGTGGGTAGACTATCGAATAATGGCACGGCCTCGCAGAAGAACAGCTTTGCTCCCACAGCGGCACACCGAGCCTGATCTGTTCGTGTGCGATATCCTGGATGCCACCCCCAAAAGTGACAGGGCTTCAATGGAGCATCCACTGTTTTCGCTGTCGGTCAAGAAAGACATGGCCGCTTTCGAATATGAACAGGGCAATGTCAAAGTGAAGATCACGCCAGCGGCAGAAGAGGGCCGGGCTAACGTCTTCGACAGGGATATTCTGATTTATGTCCTGAGTCAGCTTATGGCAGCAAAGAATGAAGGGCAGGAAATAGGACGCCGTGTCCGTATCTCGGCCCATGATTTGCTGAAGGCAACCAACCGGCACACGACTGGACAGGCATATGCAACTTTGCGCCGCGCCCTCACCCGTCTCCAGTTCACCCAGATCGAGACGAATATCCATGATCATGGTGTTGGAGAATGGCGCTCCATCTCATTCATTACGGACGCCAAAATCGTCAAGGAAGACTCCACAGGCCGCCTTCTCAGTGTAGAGCTAGAAATGGGTGATTGGCTGGTAAAAGCCATTGAAAACAAGAATGTTCTGACATTGCACAAAGCGTATTTTCAGCTTCGAAAGCCTCTGGAACGCCGTCTATACGAGTTGGCCCGAAAACACTGCGGAAAGCAGGAAGTCTGGCGGATTGGTCTCGACAAACTGCAACACAAGACCGGTTCCACGTCCACATCAAAGGAGTTCAAGCGACTGGTGAAGGCAATTTGCAAAGCTGATGCAGATCAGTCCCATATGCCGGACTACAGTTTCAGGCTGCTGCATGATGTGCTGGAGGTTTCACCAAAACCCGAATTTCTTGATATCTACGGTGACAGTCCTGCCCTCGCTTCGGACATAACGGTCCGCCTGTCTTCGACAGCATATGAACAGGCCCGTGATGCCGCCCCGACATGGGATGTCTATTTCCTTGAACAGGAATGGCGAATGTGGATGAGCGAACCGCCTCGCCATCCTGACGGGGCGTTCGTCGGCTTTTGCCGCAAGTGGTATGAACGCAAAGGGAAGGCCCCTTAACACATAACAGATATGCCATATCTGTTATCACTTAATAGTTATGTGTTGACTGTTATCTGTTAAGAGATAAGGTGTGCAAAAAATTGAGGGCATAACATGACGCAGGTTATCAGCGTAGTGCAGGAAAAAGGTGGTGCCGGGAAAACAACTCTCCTGACGGCCATCGCCAGTTTGATGGACGAGGACGGTGCAAAGATCGCGGTGATCGACACTGACCCGCAACGGCATTTGGAAGCCTGGGCCAAGAAAGATCAGACAAGTCTCGACTGGCTCTACGAAGAGGATGATGAAAAACTCATCCCAACGGTCAAGGCTTTGAAGAAGGCTGACCCGGCTTATGATGCGATTTTCGTGGACACTGCTGGCTTCAAATCTGCGATGTCGATGCATGCTATCGCCGCTGCAAACCTGATCCTGATCCCCTCAAAGGCCAATGAAGCGGACGCCAAGGGTGCGAAACGCACGTTCTCTCATGTGCAAAGCGTCGCGGAGACCATGGAAAAAGAGATTCCGGCGCTTGTCGTGATGATGGATGTGGATACGCACACCAACATCACACAGGCGATTACTGATGCGCTGGATGCCCAGAAAGTACCGCGCCTAAACGCCATGTGCGCGCATCGTACCGGGTTCAAGGAAATGACCTCGACGGGCCAGTCTCCACAGGGATCGGCCAGACGGTCTGCAAAATCAGTCCTGGCTGACTTGCAGGGCAGGGGCTTAATCAGTTTCTACAGGAGTGGGTCATGGCCAAAGTCAGCGTAAATCTTGATGACGACCTCGATGGCGACGACAGTGCGCGGAAACTGAAGGAGCTTTCGGCTCCGCTGCCCAGTGTAAGCAAAGCCAAGTCCACAGCTTTGAAGGACGCTCCGCGTGTTCAGTTTTCTTTCACGAACGTTCCTAAGCCGATCAAGGAAGCCTTTGCCTTAGAAGCCCAGAAACGTGGCGTGACCCAAAAAGAGCTGTTGTATGAATGCCTTCGGGCGGCGGGGATCAACATTCCCGACACGGCTGAAATTGATGGCCGCAGAAGGTAACTGTTATCTGTTATCTACTCGATAACTATCCTTGCCGCGCCCGAACCTCACCGATGAAATCCCCAACTGACCAAAGCCAGCCGCGCTGAGCATCGGTGTAACTGCCATGAACAGGGGAGGGGACCACAAGCTGAAGGCTGGACGCTTTCATCTGATCTGTCTGCGGCTCTGAAATCCCCGGCTCCAGCGTCAGAAGGTGCTTGCGGCTGATCTTCTCGGCTTCCGCCAGAACCTGCCGCCAGCGATCCTTGCAGGTGGACTTGGCACCCAGCATCGTCAGACGGGCATCGCCTTCGGCTGGGGCTGCCTGGTAGGTCTCCAGATCGGGAAACAGGAAGTCGGGCTTGTGCTTGTGTTCGGTCACTGCACCCCGGACATGTTGGATGTCGTGCGCCCTCAGTACAGCGGCCATATGGTTCTCCAGTGAATGCCCCATACGGGACTTGCGCCTGTTCTGGACGCTCAGGGAAAAGCTGATGAATCCGTCAACATCGGTTCCTTCATCGCTGACAAAACCAGCCTCGATCCGCGACGACACGACCTTGCGCTCCAGCCGCCGGAACAAGGCCTCCTCGTGGTCCAACCAGGCAATGAGTGCCCCGTCCGGATCGTCTTCGGCGCGCACTTGGGGGAGGGTGAGGCGGGCCAGATCGGAAAACTCGGCCGTCTTCGGGAATGTGGTGCCGAACTTCTCGATGATGCTGTCCAGTTTGTCGGCTTCGGGCTCCTCAAATTCAACGCCGATTTCATCCAGAATGAAGCGTGCCGCAAAATCCAGCTCCGGCTCCTCGTCCGAGAACTCGCGCGACACGAAAGATTTGCCCTCGGGGCGCAGGCCAAACAGCCAGAAGAGCTGCTGTTCGCTGGTGGACCCCTCGGGGGCCACGATAAACCACAGAACGCCGCCCTGATCCTTGGCAAGGAACAGGGTGTCTCCGGCTTTCATGGCCTCTGTGACGGGGTTCGAGGGGTAGTAGAGCCGCCATTCAGCGGCGCGGGGCTTGTTGATCCGCGCATCGTAGTGCGTGGCCCAGCTCTCCTCGGTGAAGCCCTCCTGATCGCCACCCAACCAGATATAGATTGCCGGGAACTTTTCCTGGTGCGTCTCGCCGAGAAAATCAGCCCGCATGTTCACGGTTGTTCCGACCTCATGCTGGTTCGATGTCTTCGGCTCGGTATCGACGGCGGACAGGCGCTTGACCCCGACGCCCTCGAAATAGTCAGACAGTTGTCCGCGCTGCATCGCCCCTTACCTCCAGTGTTTTTATATCTGATTTCAACCATATGGCGCATTGATCGACAATGCTATCGAAGGGCAGGCGGGTCTTGCCCTTCAGGGCACACTCCCAGACCGTTCCGATGCGCCAGCCGGTCTCTGCCAGCGCCTGATACTGCCGCCCGTCG
>Ga0209273_10001670_pt1 | contig 18827 bp, 16 predicted proteins | sample tdAd471_FD_187126 | JGI IMG/M metagenome (GOLD analysis project Ga0209273, IMG submission 187126) | Marine sediment microbial communities from the Atlantic coast under amendment with organic carbon and nitrate - tdAd47.1 (SPAdes)... | ecosystem: Environmental > Aquatic > Marine > Coastal >...
CGAAGTTCCCAAAGGGAATGTGTTTGAAATGGCGAAAGCAGCTGGATTGTTGGGAGTGAAGAAAACACCAGACCTCTTGCCCGATTGTCATCCGTTGCCTATTGAGTACACGGGAATCGACTATGAGATTGATGGGCTGGATATCATCATTTCGATGACGGTAAAAACCATTTATAAAACAGGGGTAGAAGTAGAGGCGATGCACGGAGCGAGCGTTGTTGCGCTTACGATGTACGATATGCTCAAACCGATTGACAAGAATGTTGAAATCGGCACCATTCGACTCAAATCGAAAAAAGGAGGAAAATCCTCATTTAAAATAAATTCAGAAGGGTTGACTGCGGATGTAGTCGTTTGTTCCGATACCATTTCCAAAGGAAAGGGCGAGGACAGGGCAGGAGAGGCCATTGTTGAAAAACTAAAAGCACTGGGAGTGGAATCCCAAAAAAGTATCATCCCAGATGAAGCTGAGGAAATCATCAAAAAAGTAGAGAACACAACTGCTGACTTGTTGATTTTTACGGGAGGAACGGGCGTAGGACCCCGAGATGTCACTCCACAGACCTTGGAACCCTTGTTGGACATCAAACTAAAAGGAGTAGAAGAACAAATGCGAAGCTACGGGCAAAATCGGATGCCGTATGCGATGTTCTCGCGTTCCATCGCGGGCATCAAGGATGGTAAACTCATTCTGGCACTGCCGGGTTCCACCAAAGGAGCAGCAGAATCGATGGATGCGATTTTCCCCCACGTGCTGCACGCATTTAAAGTGATAGAAGGAAAAAGACATGATTGAAAAGAAACCACAAATAATAGACAATTTCGGTAGGCCACATACCTATCTCCGCATTTCGTTGACGGACCGATGCAATCTTCGATGCTTTTACTGCATGCCCGAAGAAGGTATTGAGTTGATGGAAAAGCCGAGCATCATGACACTTGAAGAAATCATCGAAATGACTCGTACATTCCGGGATTTGGGTGTGGATACGGTGCGGCTGACTGGGGGCGAACCTTTGGTTCGGAAGAATTTCGGCTTTTTGGTCGAAGAACTGGCCAAACTTGGCGTTACTCTCAAATTGACCACCAATGGAATTGTTCTCGACAAATACCTGGAACTCTTCCAGAAAATTGGGCTGCGTAAAATCAACTTTAGTTTGGATACCTTGGACAAGGCCAAATCCGTTTTCATCACCAAGCGGGATTATTACGAACGCATTATGCGCAACTTGGAGATGGCACTCGATATGGATATGGATCTCAAAATCAATATTGTTCTGATCAAAGGGGTGAACGACAATGAAATCAATGATTTTATTGCCCTGACCAAGGATAAAAAGATTACGCCCAAGTTCATCGAGTTTATGCCCTTTAAGGGCAATAAATGGGACTGGAGTAAGGGCGTGTCCAAAGACGAAATTTTACAGACCGTTGGTGATAAGTTCGGGGAGATAGAAACTTTACAAAATCCAAAGCATAGCACTTCGACCAACTTTAGGGTGAAGGGCCACAAGGGCAGTTTTGGCATTGTGAGCACGATTACCAATCCTTTTTGTGATGAGTGCAACCGAATTCGGCTGACGGCAGATGGGAAAATGAAAAATTGTCTGTTTGGCACATCCGAAACGGACTTATTAACCCCGATGCGGAACGGCGAAAAGATAGATAAGACCATTTTGAAGGCGATTAAATCCAAAAAACATTCCCGAGACGGAATGGATGTAAAGATGGATGCCGAACACTACGAGCAAAACCGTTCAATGATTTCAATAGGAGGCTAATGGTTACGATTGAAGAAGCACTTCGCATTATTGAAGACCAAAAAATCATTTTAAAAAGTGAAATAAAGCCACTTGAAGAGTCATTAGGTTATGCTCTTTCAAAAAATACAGTATCCCCTTTTGATATGCCCGAGTTTGAAAATTCCGCGATGGATGGATATGCCCTTTGTGGGCTTTATCAAGAGTATCAACTGGTAGGAGAAGTGGCTGCTGGCGATTCTAAGGATATTTCTTTAAAAGATGGCGACGCCGTTCGCATTTTTACGGGTGCCAAGGTGCCCCAAAACACTACGGCGGTAATGATGCAGGAGAAAATCTCGGTAAAAGAAAATACGCTTTTCTTGGATGAAATGCCCAAGGCTGGTCAAAACATCCGTAAAAAAGGCGGTCAGTTGAAAGAGGGTCAAGAAGTATTTGAAAAAGGACATATTTTGAATCCACCCTCCTTGGCATTGATGGGCAGTTTGGGATTGGCACAATTGGAAGTTTTTTCCAAGCCACAGGTCAACATTATCACAACAGGAAATGAATTGGTGAAACCGGGTAAATCCAAAACCGAGGGGCAGATATATGAATCCAACAGCTACGCGATTTCGGGTGCACTACAACAATTTGGGTTTGAACACCATCAAAAAACACAAATACAAGATGATTTTGAAGCCACCAAAGCTGGTATTAAAACTGCATTGAATTCTTGTAATGTGCTGATTATCTCAGGCGGAATATCCGTGGGCGACTATGATTTTGTAAAACAATCCCTCGAAGAAAACGGAGTCAATGAATTGTTTTACAAGGTCTTTCAAAAACCTGGAAAGCCATTGTACTTTGGGCGAAAGGAAAATAAGTTCGTGTTTGCTTTGCCGGGAAACCCTGCTTCTTCGCTTACTTGTTTTTATGTGTATGTGCTTCCGTTATTACAGAAATTATCAGGCTACGGACAATATGGTTTGGCTACCTATCAATTCCCGATAAAGCATCCGTATGAAAATCGTTTTGGACGTCCATCTTTTCTAAAAGCAGCTGTTTTTGATGGTAAAGCGCAAATTTTGGATGGTCAAGGTTCCTCTATGATTCAATCTATGGCCAAAGGAAACGCACTCGCTTTTGTAGATGAAGGTGAGAAACTTGCAGAAGGTGATTTGATTAGGTGTAAACTAATTTCCTAACCAAAATGAGCGTTGAATATTTGCCCATTGTCTTCTTTTTGATTGCACTTTTTTATAGCTCGGTCGGATTTGGGGGAGGTTCCAGTTATTTGGCTATTTTAAGCCTTTTTCTCACCGATTTTTATGAAATCCGCTCTATTGCCCTCATTTTAAACATCTGTGTGGTCGCCATCGGGACCCTGGTTTTTATTCGTAATCGGGTTTTTGATCTCAAGTTGTTCTGGCCCTTTTTGGCCATGAGCATTCCTTTTGCTTATCTCGGTGCTCAAATACGTTTGTCCCAAACTACGTTCTTCTTGATTTTGGGCGCAGCCTTGGTGATGGCCGGATTCTTCATGTTACTTCGCTTTGCAAAGAAAAAACTGGATTCAAGGAAGTTTTCTAATCCAAAGAAGTTGGCGCTTGGTGGTGGCATTGGCTTACTTTCCGGAATATCTGGTATAGGTGGCGGTATTTTTTTATCGCCAGTGCTCAACCTGCTCAAATGGGAAAACCCTAGAGTGGTCGCTTCGCTGGCATCCGTGTTCATCTTAGTGAACTCCATTGCTGGTTTGATTGGCCTGAATATGGCGGGAACCTTCCAACTGAACAATGATTTGCTGCTACAATTGATTGTTGCCGTTGTGATTGGTGGAAGTATCGGTTCTTATTTGTCCAATAAACGGTTCAATCTGAAGTTTTTAGGCGTGCTAACGGCTATTTTGGTGCTGTATGTGGGTTTTCGGTTGATTCTACTTCACGGATTCGATATCAAGATTTAAATCAAATCAGTCCCAGCATTTCATCCGTATGTTCCTCTAAGGTTTCGTTGATTTTAGCGTTCATTTTTATGAAGGTGGAGAGCACTTTCTTTCCAGTCTCCGTCAATTCGGCACCGCCGCCTTGGGTACCGCCCTTGTGCAGTTCCACGTAGGGTTGTTGGCCTCTTTGGTTCATATCTTCCACCATGGACCAGGCTTTGCGGTAGGACATGCCCATTTCCTTGGCCGCTTTGGACAGCGAACCGTTTTTATCGATCATCACCAACAATTGTGCCCGTCCCGGACCAAAAAACTTTTTTCCGTCAATATCTATCCAGCATCGTAATTTAAGTTCCTTGTTCGCATCCATGTTGAATTTTTTAAGCTTCAGTTAATATAATCAAAACTCTTTTTTAAGGCTGAGCATCTTCATAAAAAAGAAAAAAGGACGGCATTACCTAAAAAATATTCTTGGTAATGCCGTCCTTTTTTATCCGAATGGATTATTTTTTAGATGGATATTTTAGCCCCCATTACTTTTAAGAATTCACGAATAAATGCTGGGTGTGCGGGCCATGCTGGGGAGGTAACCAAGTTGCCATCCACATAGGCTCCATCCACCGGAATGTCTTGAAATTCTCCACCTGCAACGGTTACTTCCGGCCCAACAGCGGGGTAAGCAGTCAGTTTACGACCTTTTACCACGCCTGCTGCGGTGAGTATTTGAATACCGTGACAAACGGCCGCTACGGGTTTGTTTTCGTCAAAGAAGTGCTTGACCACATCCAGCACTTTCTGGTTTAGGCGAAGATATTCTGGAGCACGACCTCCGGCAATGACCAATCCTGTATAATCGGAAGGGTCAACTTCCGAAAAACTGTAGTTCAATTCAAAATTATGACCTGGTTTTTCGGTGTAGGTCTGGTCGCCTTCAAAATCGTGAATGGCGGTTTTAATGGTATCGCCTTTTTTCTTGTCTGGGCAAACGGCATGTACCTCGTAGCCAACCATCAAAAGCATTTGAAAAGGTACCATGGTTTCGTAATCTTCGGCAAAATCACCTGTAAGGAAAAGAATTTTTTTCATATCTGGAGTATTTTAGGGTGAATAACTAAACTACCTTAAAGTTACGGACAGCTATAAGAAAATCGCCGATTGATTCTATTAAATTAATATCAAAATTTAAGTGAACAACGGCAATCGTAATTAATTGGACTCATTCAGGTTCCCAGAGTGATTTGCTTATCTGCATTATGAGATTCTGAAATGAATTCAGAATGACGCAATCCAATACTTTTGAGAAAGCGGTCGACTCATTCCTTTGTTTTAAGATTGCTTAAATATTCTATCAAATCTCGTAATTCCCTTTTGCTGATCATTTTACCCATAGCGGGCATTCCCGAAGGCAAGTTCCGCCTTGTTTTAATGCGCGAGTGCGCTACCTCTAGTGGTTCGGCATCGGAAGTACGCAGAATCAATGCTTCATCATTCTCTTCTTCCAATAGCCCTGTAACCTCCTGTCCGTTGGTCAAGGTCAACACCACGCTTCCATAACCCGGAGCGATTCGTTTAGAGGGCGCTATCAAAGATTCTAAAATTTGCTCGCGAGTCAATCTGTTGCCGATATCGTCCATAGATGGACCCACTTGCCCGCCTGAACCGTTCAGCGCATGACAGCGAACACATTGGGCCGTTGGGTTACTTATAAAAACATTTCGACCGGCCCACCAATTACCTCCATATAAGGTTTCTGCATAGGCATCGGTGCCATAACCTTGCTTTTTTAAAGCTGCGAGTTCGTTTTCAACCATTTCGGAGTTGTTGTTGTCGACGGCTTCCATCAAATCGAGCATTACGGCCTCATCAATGCGACCACGAGCGGCCTGCTTCAACAAATTAGCCAGGACAACTTCACTTTTTTCAACGGGCATTTCTGCCAAAACTTCCAAAAGCGCTTGTTGTTCACCAGTACCTCCCTTACTGAATATGGGGTTTACGATACCTGGCAATTCTTCTTTTGTCAAGGAAAGTTCACCGATCAAAGTCACCGCAGTTCGTCTCACCTGTGCATTTTCATCACTCATGCCCATACGCATAACTTGCGCCAGCTTATCATACCCCGTATTGCCCAAGGCAGTCAAAGCTTCGGCTCTTGCTTGCGGCGAAGGATGGGTGCGCATCAATTGAACCAATCGGTTTTCATGCCCATGTAGTTGCAAGGCGGACAATAGTTTTAAGGCCCCGACCAATACCTCTGGATTGTCATCAGCCAAAAAATCTGACATACTTCCCGTCACTTTGTTTTGAATAGGCTCTAACGGTCTTTCTTTTTTCCCTAAATAATAGCCGTCAACGCGGTCCATAACCGATGGGGAAGACCACGTACTGAGTGCCGCCAATGCCTCACCTCGTAATGCCGAAGGGGCATTTTCATTTTTGGCATAGGCGATGAGATTGTCCAGTTGTTCTTCTCCTCCCAATCGAAGCGCAGCATTGATAACACGTCGCATAAGTGGTTCGGAATTGAACTTTGGGCTTTCCAAAAGTGCGGCCAAATCCCCAAGGGCTTCTTTGATTCCCTTGTCATCGTTAATAGCTCGGGCAGCTTCGGTAACGATGTATTCATCAGCATCCTTAAGAAAAACGGCAACTTCCGGACGTTTCATTCGTCGTAAAGCCAAAACGGCTGCAATTTTGAGGGAACGATTATCACTTTGTGCCAAGTCGACCAAAGGTTCGTAGTTTCCGATTCTTGTCAGTGCTAAAACACCGGCATGACGGAGATAGAGATCTTCATCTGCGTTTTCTGCCAACATATCCAATAGGGGTTGTACGGCATCTTCCGCTTTGATTCTTCCCAATGCTTGGGCAGCAAAAAACTGCACTCGAGGGTTTTTAGAATTAAGTAATGAAATCATTTTATCGCTTCCTTCGGAATGACGTACATCTCCCAAAACTTTTAAACTTTGCGCTACGATTTCTAGATCATCATCATTTAAAAGTTCCACCAATAGGTCCGCTTTATCGGTATCTTTTCCAGCCTGTTGTCCAATACCCCAAATGGCATGGATCCGGGCCAATTGATTATCGTCTTCTTGAGCTACTTGTTTTAACCTTCGATGGCCCCAAAAGGTGCTTTTGGCCAATTCAAATTGTGCTTTTTGACGAATTCGCATGTCGGGATAGTGCAATAATTCTACGAGTTCGTCATTGTCCAAAGCCTCAAAGTCTGTAGTCATCCATTTTTGGGTTTCCACACGTTGCTCGGCCAAATCGTTCTCTGAATCGGTTACGTCCAGTTTCCACACACGACCTGAATTTTTTGTATCCCAACCGTTGATCCAATCGGCAAGGTAAAGCGCTCCATCCGGACCGAATTTTATGGCGGTAGGCAAAATGCCGCTCAATACGTCCACTTCGGAATTGAGTTCGAAGGAGGCTCCTTTGGGTTTTAGATCGAAAGACCAGATATGCGACAGAGAAGGGTCGCCCACAAATTCAACCAGAAAGAACTTATCCACCCAGTCCGAGCCCAAAGCAGTTCCTGGATTAAACAACATTCCCGTAGGGCCATTGTGGTAATTCGTGATAGGAGGGATGATATGGGCGGCTTGCCCTTCCCATCTGGGCAAGTACAGTTTTTCGTCCATCCAAACCTTGTAGTCGTTGTTTTTTGGGTCGGTATATTTTCCGTATTGCCAGTTGGATCGCCATCCCGCATCGGAACCTTCAACAATATGAACCAAACGCTCACTTTCACCTTGGTGGTCTCCATCATTATCGGAAGAAATGATGTTGCCATACTTGTCAAAAACAAACTCATGGGTGTTGCGAAGACCATGGGCAAAAACCTCAAAATCGGACCCATCGGGATTGCTACGTACAATTACTCCCTGGTTAGGGTAGGGGTAGCGATTCCCTTCGTTATCGGTAATATTGGCACCAATATCGCCTATTCCCCAATAGAGTTTGCCATCGGGTCCCATAACGGCACCTGACATTCCGTGCCCTCCAAACCCTATATGAACGCCAAATCCAGTGGCAAGGGAAGTTTTGGTGTCAAATACTTCGTCGCCGTTGGTGTCTTCCATACGCCACATATCCGGGGCAACCCCAACGAACAAGTTTTCACCGTCCACGGCCAAAGCATTGGCCACATCGGTTACTTCGGTGTGGAAATCGTGTACTACCCTAGTTGCTTTTTCGGCAAGCCCATCGTTGTCGGCGTCTTCCAAACGCCAGACTTCTTCTTCTTCCACGGCTAAATCCATCCAATCATGACTGCCATCATTGTTAAGGTCTGCCAACCATGCGTTTTCTTCACTTTTTTCAGGTGCAAAGGTTTCGTGCAAAAATGTCTTTCGGTCTGCTACGCTTTCAAAACTAATGGAGGCGGTCATCCAATCCCGATAGCCGCGTATATCGAATTCTGAATTTTTTTGACGGTTGGTTCGTGTAAAAAAGATACGGCCTTGTGCATCGATATCCATAGCGATGGGGTCAGGGGCAAGGGTGTCGGGAGCCCAAAGGTTGAGTTGAAGGCCTTCGGCCAATTGAACTGCTCCCAAATTATTGGCTTCCGTCACTTTTTGATTGAGGTAGGCCGAGTCCAATTGAATGGTTAGAGGGGTTTCAATTGGCTTTGATGATTCTTTTTGGCAGGAACATACGATAAGTAGTCCAAGAAGGATGATTCCCTTCAACGATTTTATGCGCAACATTTTTTAAGGTTTGATTGGGTTAAGATTAAAAAGGTATGAAAATTAATTTTCCAACGGTTTGTATTGGCATTAGTCTTTCTCCTTGGAACTTTCCCACTTTTCAATAATGGGTTCCAAAATATCATCTTCAACACCATATACTTTGCCTTCTTTTGCCAATGGCATAAATTCATCAATGTACTGTTGGCTCAGTGCTGTGGAATCACCGTATTGTTCACGCAGTGCATCAAGCTTTTGGTGCAAGTCTTTTTGGATTTCGGCATAGGCTGGGTCATCGTAATAATTGTGTTGTTCCAGAGGGTCTTTCTTCCTGTCTATCAATTCCCAATAATCAAGGTCAAAATAATGATGAATCAACTTGTAATCCTTGGTGATGGCGGCATAGTGCCTGTTCACATTATGTTCGGATGGATGTTCGTAATAATGATAATATACAGCGTCCCTTTCCCAATTGTCCAAATCACCCGTCAGAACGGGAACTAAACTTTTTCCTTGCATATCGCTGGGCTGAGGAGCACCGGCGACATCGAGAAATGTTTGCGCAAAATCCAAGTTTTGAACAAGCTCATCGGATACGCTCCCTGGTTTAATCCTATCTGGCCATGAAACCAATAGGGGTGTTTTTAAACTTTCGTCGTAGACAAACCTTTTATCGAACCAACCATGCTCTCCCAGATAAAATCCTTGGTCCGAAGTGTACACAATAATGGTGTTTTCCATCATATTATTGGCCTCCAAATAGTCCAAGACCCGACCAACATTCTCGTCAACGGACTTTATGGTGCCAAGGTAGTCCTGCATATACCTTTGGTAGCGCCATTTGGCAATGTCTTCATCGGACATATTGGGGTATTGTGCTATAAAATCTTCGGCTACTTTTTCGTAGGCTGCATCAAAATTGGCTCGTTGGGTGGAATCCATTCGCCCAATCGCATTTTCAAACCTCAATTTGTCAAAACCAATGACTTCCTCCAGACCTAATTGATCCATAACTTCTGGATATAGCTTGCTGTCGTTGGCCCAGCCCATATTGCCATCAATTTTCATTTGGGCAACTTTGGCGGCGGGCATCCCATCGTGTTCATCAAATAAAGTGGCTGGTTCTTCAAAGGTTTTTTGCGTGTATTCTTGCATGTGTCTCTCTGCCATAAACCAAGAACGGTGCGGTGCTTTGTGGAGGTACATCAGCATAAAGGGCTTGTCCTCTTGGCGTTCATTATCGAGCCAATCGAGGGTCATATCCGTTACAATGTCCGTTACATACCCTTTAACCGTAATTTCCCCTTCGTTTTTGGTTATAAAATCCGGGTTGTAATAGGAGCCCTGCCCGGGCAGTATTTTAAACTGGTCAAATCCTTTTGGATTGTTGCCAAAGTGCAATTTTCCGAACATAGCGGTTTGATAACCAGATTTTTGCAATAGTTGTGGAAAGGTAACGTTGGTGGTATCAAAGGGAGAAACATTATCCACTTTACCATTCACATGGGAGTGTTTTCCGGTTAGAATGGTAGCTCTGGAAGGGGCGCAAATAGAGTTGGTGACACTTGCGTTGGTGAACAACATGCCCATTTCGGCAATTCTATCAATATTTGGGGTTTCTATCAAACTGTTGTCATACGCAGAAATGGCTTGATATGCATGGTCATCCGACATTATGAATACAATATTGGGTCTTTTAGGTTCTTCTTTGACCTCGGTTTTACATCCAATCAGTAAGGTTAGGCAAAAAACAAAATTTATTAGTAATAAGATACGTTTTGATGTGGCTTTTGATTGGTTGATTCTGAATAGCATATTAGTTGGTTTAAGCAAATCATTTAGTTGGGCTAAAAGATAGGCAATTTCATGGATTTTGATTGTTGATACAATAAAATTTGAACGGCGGGTTTGTGATATTCTTAGGAAGTGAAGCATTTGAAGGATTTGGCGTAATTGTAGTAAAAAAATAAAACCCAGACAGTTCTGTCAGGGTTTGTTTTGCGGTGGAGGAGTGATTTTGCTCCAACTTCCCTTATGGCATTGTACAAATGCCAATATCTTGATAAAGAAACCTCTAAATCTAGACTCCGGTTTTTTTACTCCAAGCTTTGGGCTTGATTACGAAGAGTGATTGCCCCAGTGTAGTAATGAACGGCCTTGCAAAATAGTTATGCCGATTTAAAGCGTTAAGTTGCTAGGACAAAAATTAAATACTATCAGCCAATATTTTTTCACCTCTCTTTCCCAAGAGCTTTTCGAGGTCGGTTTTCTCCGCCACCTCTTGTCTTAAAAGCAATTGGGCAAGTTTCTCCAATTCCTCTTGATGTTTCAGCAAAAGATTTTTGGTCCGCTCGTAGGATGTGATTACCAAATCCCTTACTTCCGTGTCGATTAATTTGGCCATCTCTTCGCTATAGGGCTTGCCCAATATTTGTTCGTTTTGCCCAGTGGAATCGTAGTAACTGATAGGCCCAACTTCCTTGTCCAAGCCGTAATAAGCAACCATAGTATATGCTTGTTTGGTCACTTTCTCCAAATCGTCCAGCGCGCCGGAGGAAGCTTCCCCAAAAACGATTTCTTCCGCCACACGCCCACCGAGCGATGCGCAAATTTGGTCCAGAAACTGTGATTTGGTCACAATCTGCCGTTCTTCGGGCAGGTACCATGCCGCACCCAATGATTTGCCTCTTGGAATGATAGATACCTTTACGAGGGAGTCCACGTGTTCCAAATACCAGCTTGCCACGGCATGGCCAGCTTCATGATATGCCACAATTTCCCTTTCCTTTTGAGAAATTATCTTGTTCTTACGCTCCATACCTCCAATGACTCGGTCGCGTGCAGCGATAAAGTCTTCTTGTTCCACAGCCTTTTTTTTCTTACGTGCGGCAATCAGGGCCGCTTCATTGCAAATATTGGCAATATCTGCCCCCGAAAACCCTGGACTGAGTTTGGCCAAGAGTTCCACATCCACATCTTTGGAGAGTTTCAAGGGACGCAAGTGTACTCCGAAGATTTCGATACGTTCGGATTGGTCTGGAAGTTCCAGATAAATGTGACGGTCAAATCTACCGGGACGCAATAGGGCCTTGTCGAGCACATCGGGGCGGTTAGTAGCAGCCAACACGATTACCCCTGTATTTTCGCCGAATCCGTCCAATTCCGTTAGAAGCTGGTTCAAGGTATTTTCGCGTTCATCATTGGTCTGAAAAGCGTTGATCTTGCCTCTGGAGCGTCCTACGGCATCTATTTCATCTACAAAAATGATACTTGGGGCTTTTTCTTTGGCACGCTTGAAAAGATCCCGTACTCTGGATGCACCCACACCGACGAACATTTCCACGAATTCCGACCCAGATATGGAAAAAAAAGGTACTTGCGCCTCCCCGGCCATCGCTTTGGCCATAAGGGTCTTTCCCGTACCAGGAGGTCCCACAAGCAAGACACCTTTAGGGATCTTGGCCCCCAAACTGGTGTATTCTTCAGGGTTTTTGAGAAAGTCAACAACCTCCATGATTTCGATTTTAGCTTTTTTAAGTCCGGCAATATCATTGAAGGTAACAGTACTCTTAGTTCCTTTTTCTGTAAGTTTGGCCGTAGATTTTCCAAAGTTTGACAACGGATTGACACTATTTCCATTCCCCATCCTTCGGAGTATAAACATCCAGAACAATATGATGATTGCTAAGGGCAATAACCATGAAAACACGGTAATCCAATTGGTCCGGTTTTCATACCGTATGTCAATTTTTTCTACTGATGGAAGGCTTTGTTGTTTTTGTTGCAATTTGTTCTCAAAACTTTCCACCGAGCCAATGGTTATGAAATAGTGCGGACCTTTATCGGTAGAGAACCGACCATCTGTGACTTCCTTTAATTCCGGTTCTTGCGAGAGGTCTTTTTTTAGATAAATTTCCGCAATCTCTTTATTTACGACAACAATCCTTTCGATGGCGTTCGTGGGGAGCAAGGTATCCTCCATTTCTGACCAACTGATTTCTTTGGGACCACCAGAACGGTTGAAGAAAACGGTCAAGAACAACAGAAAAACCACCAATAACCAATTGACCCAGCTAAAGTTGTATTCCCTTTTGGGAGGTTTTGGGGTGTTGATGGTTTTTTTACCTTTACCATCTTCTTCTGTACCATTGTTTTTAGGGCGCATCTATCTGTTCTAAAAATATACTCGGGAATGCACCAAAACTAGATTACTTTGGCAAAATAGGAAATGATATTGATCATTTACACTTGGCCACGGACAAAACCTATGGTCTATCCAAAAACAACATTTTGGTACAATGCAATCCTATAAGCTTACAAATAAGAAAAGGCCAAATTTTTCGATGGTGAACGGAAGCCCATATTGTTTATTCATTGATTATATGCAATGGGATGATATTTTTTAAGCCTTTCGGCAATACATCCCTGATATCCTCCAGTTCGCCCTGGGACACATAGTTTTTTAAGAACAGAAAAGTTGTTTGGATATAGTCTTCCGCCGCATCATCATCGTATCCAAAGTCATTGGTAGCGGCAGTGCCATCATGTTTTTTGGCGAGCTGGATAAAATCTTTCAAATTTTTGACCCTTGTCCTTTTTTTGCCTATGGCCCATCCATTCACGTATATGGCCTTTATAATCATGGGCAGTTGGGCAATAAACTGCATGGATTCAGTGGGGGAGATGATATCCCTCAAGGCATAAAGTATTGAAGTCATGATCCTGCCCGCTCTGTCCCTATCGTTTTCCATGGACATCTGTTTGGCATAATCATTCAAAAAGGTGTTTCCTTCTGCGGTGTATTGGTCAAAATTGAATCCCATGACATTAGTTTTAAATTGAATTGATAAAAAATAACCTTCCTAAACTTACCTTACTGATTGTACAGTTTCTGAACAAAAGTTGAGAACAAATGTTTTCACATTGTTCCAATCCGTATATTCATGGTCACGGGAAGTATCTGTGCTGCCTCCCTCTTTTTTTGCAATCATTCGCATGATTAGCTTTTTAAAATAATCGTATTGGGTATATTTTAAAGCTCCTGCAAAATATTGTACTTCATCTGGGTTCCATCCTGTTCTTTCCAAGAAATCCAAAGTCATTTTTTTGATTTCTTCAGACTCTTCTTCTATGTTGGAAGCAATGGCCATTGAAACCGAAAAGAATGCGGAATGCTTTTTATTGAGGATGTCCAGATGGCGCATGACATAATTGGATACGGAACTTTGATATTTTTGCATGTGCACCGAGGCACCGATCAGAACAGCCTCAAAACCATCAGGAGAAGGAGGCTCTTCGGTGGCATCTGCAATGACCACTTTGTGATCGCCTCCTTGAAGCACTTCTTCCATGAACCTGGCAATTTTTCGGGTTTGACCCTCACTTGTGCCATATACAATAAGGATTTTCATTTTGTCAAATTAGTGTTAATGTTTTGAACGTAAAATTACCTGCACAGCTTGCATCACACAATGACCTGAGTCATCGAGCACGCTACGATAGACCTAATTTGTTATGAAAAAGGGCTTGTATTTTTTTAGGCCATCATTGACCATTTCCACCGTAAGCCTACTGGTTATGGTAGCACCTGAAATGCCATCGACCACTTTGTCCCCTTTTATTATGGTTGTATTGTTTTGGTTCAATCCAAACGTGTTTTCACCCCAATTGACCTTGGTTCCGACAAATTGTTCTTCAAATGATGAAAATGCGATAGCGGCACCATACCCTTCGGATTCGGCCACATGCTCAAAGGCAGCTTTCTTGATTTCCATCGTGTTCTTATCGACCGAGAACATTCCTCGGATATTTCCGCCATAACCCTGATTGGCCATAACGATCAAGGCCTCTTTCCCATCTCTGGCCTCAAATATGGGATAAAGATTACTCTTGCTCGACGTGAGTAACTTTTTGAAGAGAAGTGAGGCCTTTTGTACTCCAATACTGTCCAATTCGCCATTTTTATCGATGGTCCAACTTTGCAGCTCAGTTGGTATGCCCAAAGAGTCCGATGCCATGCCCATGAACTGTGCTATCGTTTTTAGTTCTGGCGTTGGTGTTTCTTGTTTTTTGACTGTTTGGGGAACAGGTTCCGGTGTTGCTTTCTCCACTTTTTGTTTACAATTCCAAAGGGCTAAAAGCATAATAAACAGTAAATATCGAGTATTCATTTTCATGGCTTTAGTTTTTACCCCGCATGGGGTCAGGGTTGTTCGTTCAAAATTGCATGGTTTACATTTTTGGTGAAATGATTGTCGTCACGTTGGTGAACATTTAAGGCCATGGGATTCTTTAATAAAGTGTTGGTTATCAATAAAGAGTTGGTTTCTCTCTTTTTTGTTGCAATATTTTTTAAAGTACGGGACAACTGATCTATATCATCAGAAATGATAGGTTGTTGGGCTACTTTTACAATATAAACGATAAAAATTGATCATATGGCAACCAGAAACGGAGATATAGTCTTGGCCCTATTGGCAGGGACCATTGTTGGAGCGGGAATTGGGATACTTTTTGCTCCGGATAAAGGAAAAGAAACCAGGGAGAAAATTAAGCGCAAAGCCCAGGATGTTACCCATGACATATCCGAGAAGGCTTCCCATGCAGTGGACGAACTCTCCCAAAGTGTGCATGAAAGGAGAAAGAAAATTGAAGACAAACTTGAAGATGTGATATCCAATATGAGCTATAAGGCCGAGGATATCATAGATTCATTAGAGTATAAATTGGAAGAGCTCAAAAAGAAAAACGAACGGTTACAAAAGTAGATTTTGATATGTTTCAGGACTTAAAGGAAAATTTGAGGGATACAGATGAGAGCATACATGCCTATGTAGAGCAAACACGGGAGTACTACGAACTGAAGGTCTTTAAGATATTGATGCATCTCATGGATCATATTCTGGGGTGGTTCATCGTATCGGCTTTGTTGTTTTTGGCCTTGTTGCTTTTTTCCATAGCCGTTTCCTATGGTTTGGGGGTTGTTTTTGACAGTATGGTCCTTGGATTTGTGGTTGTAGGGTTGTTCTATGTGCTTCTCATTGGATTATATGCCCTTTTGAGGGATAAATTGAGCAGTCCTTTGATCAAAAGATTTTCCATATACTATTTTGATTGAAAATGAAGGCCAGGTACCATTCTTTTTCGGATATAGACCAAAGATTAAAAATTCTAAAGCTCAAAAGACAAATTGAGGTGGAAAAAATGAAACTCAATCTGACCTTGGGCCAACAAAATCTTGGACTTTCAATGTTGAAAAGTGAATTGCCCATGATTTTATTTGCTAAACTTTACCGAAAAATCAAACACATATTTCACTGAATATTCAGCGGTTTTGTCAGAATCTATTTGGGAAGGCTGTTGTTTTTATCAATGTAGGCTTTCAATCCATTGATGTAGCCTTTGGAAAATATTCCGCCTATATCTAAAAGTAGCGGGGGAGAGTGCGTCCATCATTCCTATTGGTTGGTTCATTTACGGAAAATGGCACAGCACTCCGAGCTTGGAACGGGTATTTCCATCTTGTCCATTAAGTATATCTTACCTCCCTGTAGAAAAGTATTTACCACCATCAAATTATCCAAGGGTACAGCAGGAGACCGGTGTTCGTGACTTATTTTTAAAAGGTTGTTTGTTGGGTCGTAGGTTCCCCATACATCCATATCATATTGGATAAAAAGCGTGTCCACCCTGCCCTGAATGGCCATTGGGATAATTTCATTGATCTGTTGTGAGGTTCTCCCCGTGTCTTGGTAACGCTGGAACATCTCCAATTTTTCGTTTCGTTCTTGGTCAAAATGGGATTCCAAAAGCTTCCAAGCCCCTAATTGCAGTTCATCCGAACTTAGGTCAGATGGATGGTATGAAAGATGTTTTTCAAAGAGGTTGTGATAGGAATTGGCCTTTTTATAGATTGAAATCTGCTCGTCCAGCCCTGCGAGGAGCAAAGGAGTATTTTCTGCACTTAAAATGGAGGACAATCCACGGTCAATACCTCTAAAAAAAGTCAGGATTTCATCTTTTCTATCTTCCTTCCCCTCACCTTGGCCATGGAACATGGCTTCTCCATAAGCTTGCTGTTGGCTTCTGAATTGCAAACTTTTCTGTTCATGGTCATAACCTACTTGATCTTCCATTCGGGAAGGGATTTTTTCCTCAATATAAATCTCCTTAATGCTGTACCGACCGACCTTATAAAGCTTCACTTCATTGAGTTCCAAAGTCAAGAGGATAAAGTTTTCGCCATCCACAAAAAAGGGCATGAGGGGAACCAGGTAAAATACTGAGGAAATAATGGTCTGAGGGGAAAACTTTAAAGGAAGTTGAAATGTCATGAAAAGATCCGGGGAAATAAAAAGGACAAGACCTTCGGACCTGAAGTTCCAATCGTGTTTGGCATCGATCAATTCTTGTATAGGGGCGGCAAGGGCACTAATTGTTTTTTGGTCATATTCCTGATTGGCCAGATTACGTTTCACATCTTTCAAAAGGTTTTTGAGCAGAAGTCTATCATGGCCCTTCAGAACGGCTTCGCCTGTTCTATGGGTTGGCATATAAATGGAGACACAGGGAGCTGCATGTTCTCCTGCCAACAGTTCTAGATCTTCTTTTTTCATGGTCAATTTAAATTTATAGGAATTCAAAGAAACCTCTATTTCCTTCACATGGAAATGATTTGGGTCATTATGTCAAGTAGTGCCATTGACGGGGGTCATTTCAAGAAATCGTTTTATACACCATTTTTAACTATAATTTTTAAATGCAAAAGACCATGGCACTGAATTTTAATCAATATGCACAGGAAGGCAATACCTTCTTGAACGAATATGCCAAACAATTGGGCATGGGAAAAGACACCGAAAAAGCGGGCAGGATATTTGTTTCGATCATGCATGCCCTACGGGAGCTCATATCTGTAGAAGAATCGTTGCAACTAATTGCGCAACTGCCCATGTTTCTTAAAGGGGCCTACGTAAATGGATGGAACCCAAGGGAAAAGAAACCGGACATTAAGCACATGGATGAGTTTATAGAACTGGTGAAGCGTTTTGACGGTCGCTCCGCCATCCACGACTACGGGGAAGAGAACGACCTTGCCGAGACCTATATCGATGTCACATTTTTATTTTTGAGAAGATATGTGTCCTTGGGCGAGATGGAAGACATCCGGAACGAACTTCCCAAAGACCTCAAAAGTATGATATATTCCAATTTGATGTTCTAAGAGAATCTGAAAGACGCTATGATATCCATGGCAAATAGCTGTTCCACTGATTTAAATCATTTTTACAGAACGGCATTTGACCTACCTTGAATCAATATAAAAACATGAATTATGGGACTGAAATATTTAGTGGGAATGGCTTTTATGGCTTTCCCATTTGTAATGGGTGCACAAACCCTGGAGACAATAAATGATCCAACGGTCAAAATAAAGGAGCTGGACGAAGTGGGCCCTTTCAGCGAAGGGTTGGCAGCCGTCCGGAAAGGCGTTAAATGGGGCTTTATAGACCAAGAGGGCAATCTGGTCATAGATTTTAGGGATGATGTGGTCTGGAACCAAAATGCGGATGAGTCGCAGGGTGATATTAAGGCTATCAGGTATCCAAAATTTAAGAACGGTCTATGTGCCATCCAAGAAATAAAGGATGAGGGAATTCCGTATTACGGGTTTATGGACACCCAAGGAAGAATTGTAATCGAACCAGAGTATCTGAATGTTACAGGTTTTGAAGATGACAGGGCCATAGGGATCTATTGCAGGAGAACTTTCAGGGGGAAAAATAACTTTCAGCTGAATATTTATGAATATGCCTTTACCGAAGTTATTCTGAATACCCAAGGTGAAATTATTTGGCCCATCAGTAAAAGAGAAAATATCTCCATGATTAAAAAGAGATACCAGACACCAAATTTGACGGCATCCTTCATTTCGCCCAATCTGATACTGATAAAGACCAGCGACAGTGATTTCCAAATCTCCAACATTAGTGAACAAATCCAGAAACCATGAAAAAATTGGACAATAAAGTCGTCATAATCACCGGAGGTGCGGCAGGAATAGGCAAAGAGACTGCTAAAACTTTCTTGCGGGAAGGAGCCAAAGTGCTTTTGGTAGACATTAACCAAAAGAGCCTAAAAGAAACAGTTGAAGGGTTCAATAATCCCAATGTTGCCTATTGTACGGCAGACGTATCCAAAGCGGATGCTGTAAAAGAATACGTTCGGATAGCGTTGGACAAGTTTGGTAAAATCGATGTTTTTTTCAACAATGCGGGAATTGAGGGAAGCTCAAGACCCATGGCAGACTACCCCGATGATATCTTCAACAAGGTCATCGATGTAAACTTGAAAGGCGTTTGGTACGGATGCAAGTATGTGATCCCGAAAATGGAGCAGGGGGGAAGTGTCATTATCACTTCCTCGGTGGCCGGTCTTAAA
>Ga0209273_10001675_pt1 | contig 18805 bp, 25 predicted proteins | sample tdAd471_FD_187126 | JGI IMG/M metagenome (GOLD analysis project Ga0209273, IMG submission 187126) | Marine sediment microbial communities from the Atlantic coast under amendment with organic carbon and nitrate - tdAd47.1 (SPAdes)... | ecosystem: Environmental > Aquatic > Marine > Coastal >...
GGCTTGTCCTTTGCTGGGATAAGTACCGATACCAATATGGTGACCTTGAATTGGGCGATCCCAATAGCACTGTCACGCTTGCCCCCGAACTGCGCGGCCCGCCACCGCCGATCAAAAGCCGTTTGCCCGATGTGGCGAGCCGAACGGGCCTTGAAATGCATCCCGTTGATCTAACGGACCCTCATACGATTGCGTGGCAGCGCGCGCTCATTTGGCCTGAGCACCAAGACCGCGCCGCGCGATTTGACCAAGCGATCGAAGTGGCGCGCACAACGGAGATGGAGATCATCGCAGGCGATGCTGTTGAAACGATCAGCGATGTGATTGCGTGCATTCCCGAGGATCAGGCGATATGCGTCCATCATTCATTCGCGGCTTATCAGATCCCCCCCAAAAGGCGTCGAGTTCTTTCTGAGATTTTGCGCGAAGCCAGTAAAGCACGGCCTATTTGGCGCGTCGGTGTTGAGTGGGCCGGGGTCTATGATCCTGATACTCAGATCAACAAGAACATCCTCGATCTCGCGCGTTACCAGGGCGGCAATGCCACATTTCAGAAGCTCGCGTTTTGTGAATCGCACGGCCGCTGGATAGAATGGAGCCCGGAACCCCTGCAGGATGGCGATCGCCTATGACCGACGGCCAATCGAACGAAACGAAGATCGTGATACCCGAAGGATTTGAGCGCACGAATTGGTCGTCTGCATTCGGCGATCAGGTGGGACCCATTTACTTCCGGCATTTCGACGATGGCGGCTATATTCGCGCCTTTCCTGTGAGTGATCATCACATCAATGGGATGGGCATATGCCATGGCGGGATGCTGATGGCTTTCGCCGATATGGTTCTGGGCCACGCGATTACGCGCGCCACCAACCGTTATTGGTTGACCATCCGCCTGCTGACAGATTTTATTTCAAGCGCAAAGCTTGGCGATTGGGTTGAAGGAACGGCCGAGATCGTCGGCATTGAGGACGAATTTTACAACGTCAACGGCCGCATCTGGGTGGGTGACAAAACAATCATGTCAGGAACGGGGCTGTTTAAAACGCTCGGTGAACGGCCAAAGGAAACTTAGTCCCGTGACAACTAAGAACCCCATGTCGGGCGAGGTGCGCGCCCAAACCCAAGCCAATGTTGAAGGCCCTCTCAAAGCATATGCGGGCCAGAAACCGCCAGCCCCCGGCTGGTTCGATGAGGCGGTGGCGCAACCTTATGAAACGCACCGGATCGAGGTCGAAGGCGCGGAGGTTGAGTATTTGCGCTGGGGCGATCGGACAAAGCCCGGACTTTTATTCTGTCACGGCAACGGCGCGCACGCCTATTGGTGGTCCTTCATCGCACCTTTTCTTGCCAATCAGTACAACGTGGCCGCGCTGACATTTTCCGGCATGGGCGATAGCGGCACGCGCGAGCAGTATTCGCTCGATATCTTCTCCAAAGAACAACTTGCAGTCATGGATCATTCGGGCATGAACGATGTGGGCGAGCCGCCCATTATCGTCGCTCACTCCTTTGGCGGGTTCGTCACCATGTTGACGGGCGCCCTCTACGGCGACCGGCTTGCCGGGACCGTGATCGTCGATAGTCCCGTCAACCCGCCGGGCCGGCATGGGGGGCCGCCCAATCGGCTGATCCGCCCGCACAAGATCTACCCTACGCTCAATGATGCCCTGGCGCGGTTCCGGCTCGCACCAGAGCAGACTTGCGACAATCATTACTTGATCGACTATGTGGGGCGTCGCTCGATCAAACAGGTGGAGGGCGGTTTCACCTGGAAATTCGATCCCTTGATCTGGCAGCGGTTTTCAATCGGCGACCCCGCCGAGCGTCTGCGCGAGACCAAGTGCCGGATTGGCATCTTTCGGGGGGAGTTTTCCGCGATTTTTCCGCCTGATGTGGGCGATTACATGTTCGAGATCCTGGGCCGAAACGTGCCCGTCGTAGAGATACCTCAGGCGCGCCACCACCTTATTCTCGATCAACCGATCGCCTTTGTGGCGGCGTTAAGGGCGCTTCTTGCGGACTGGGATCACTCCCGGCCTCATAGGTCCGTCGACTAAGCTGTTTGTGAGACATTTGGCCCGCTTGCGGGGCGGGGGGCGTTTGATATAGTGCCGCCCGGAATCGGAGGCAAATCAGGGGTTTATCCATGGCGGATGGCGATCACGAGCTCGGCTCGATGGACATCACCGAACATCAAAAAGTCTGGGCTGGGTTCACCAAGCTCGTCACCTACAGCACGTTGGCGACCGTCGCCGTCGTTCTCATTCTCATCTTCATCTTTGGCTAACAGCAACTGCGCGCGGCGTGGCCAAGCGCCATGTGAGTCGTGCTTGCTGACGAAAGGCGGCCATACGTGAAAGTCGCAGTTATTAAGGAATCGCGGGACGGCGAACCGCGTGTCGCCGCAACGCCGGAAACCGTCAAGAAGATGAAGGCGCTCGGCGTCGTTCTGATTGTCGAAACCGGAGCCGGTGGTGCATCATACTTTTCGGACGAAGCCTATAAGGAAGCTGGCGCAGAAATTATGCCCAGCGCAGCGACCGCGCTCGCTGATGCGGACGTGGTTCTAAAAGTTCTTCGTCCAACGACGGACGAAACTGCCAGCATGAAATCCGGCGCGGTTGTCGCCGCCATCATGTCGCCCTTTACTGATCGCGCGGCCACCGATGCCGCCGCAGCGGCGGGCGTGTCAGCCTTTGCCATGGAAATGATGCCGCGCATTACCCGCGCGCAATCGATGGATGTTCTGTCTTCGCAGTCAAATCTCGCGGGCTATAAAGCGGTTATTGATGCGTCAGCCGAATTTCACCGCGCCTTTCCCATGATGATGACCGCGGCGGGCACGATCCCTGCCGCGCGGGTTTTCGTTATGGGTGCTGGAGTTGCGGGGCTTCAAGCGATCGCCACTGCGCGGCGGCTTGGGGCCATCGTCTCGGCAACAGATGTGCGGGCTGCGGCAACCGAACAAGTTGAATCCCTGGGCGCCTCGTTTGTCATGGTCGAAAGCGAAGAAACCGCCGATGCGGAAACCGCAGGTGGCTATGCCAAGGAAATGAGTGAGGACTACAAGCGCAAACAGGCTGAGCTCATCTCGAGCCACATCCCCAAGCAGGACGTGGTGATTACGACAGCTTTGATCCCGGGTCGCCCCGCGCCTGTGCTCGTCACCGAAGACCACGTTAAGTCCATGAAGCCCGGTTCAATTATCGTCGATTTGGCCGTTGAAGCGGGCGGCAACTGCCCGCTCTCGCGCCCTGGGGAAATTGTCGAGGCGCACGGCGTTAAGATCATGGGCCATACGAACGTCCCGGGCCGCCTTGCGGTGGATGCATCGGCGCTATATGCGCGGAACCTACTTCAGTTCATCAGCCTGCTGATCGATAAGGAAAGCGGCGCGCTTACGATCGACTGGGATGATGAGATCATCAAGGGCACATGCCTTACGCGAGACGGCAAAGTCGTCCATCCGGCACTTACGGAAAACTGAGAGAGCGGCAAATGAAGCAGGATAATTCGAACGGCGATGATCTCGATCCCGCCCCGCCCAACAAAGGGCCGGGAAGTGACATGCCAGTGAATGAACAGCCCAATGTGGGTGATGCGCCCGCGAATGATGCGCCGCTCAATAATCTCGGCGATGGGCCCGTGAATGATCTCTCAAGCATGGGCGATCCGGCCGCAAACGCTAACCTCATTGCCGATGCCGCCGCTGCAGGCGCCGCGGCCATGGGCGTTCACATTGACCCATTTATTTTCCGGTTGACGATTTTTGTGCTGGCCATTTTCGTCGGCTACTACGTCGTCTGGTCAGTTACCCCGGCGCTTCACACGCCGCTGATGTCGGTTACCAACGCTATTTCATCGGTGATCATTGTCGGCGCGATCTTGGCGGTTGCCGTGGAAGTGCCTGGCGGCCTTTCGGGCATGTTCGAATTGACCGGCCCCGCTGCGTCGAAATGGTTCGGGTTTGTTGCGGTGATCCTTGCAAGTGTCAACATCTTCGGCGGCTTCCTTGTCACTCAACGCATGCTCGCCATGTACAAGAAGAAGGGCTAGCGCCATGGACGCCAATCTAGCAGCGCTGCTCTATCTCGCTTCGGGTGTGCTTTTCATCATGGCGCTTCGCGGGCTTTCATCGCCCGCCACTTCGCGCAAAGGAAACATCTTCGGCATGGTTGGGATGGCGATCGCCATCGGCACCACACTGGCACTTGCGAACGTGCCCAACATGGGCACCTGGGCGCTGATCATCGGCGGTATTGCCATCGGTGGCGGCATCGGCGCGGTCATTGCGCGCCGCATTGCCATGACGGCCATGCCCCAGCTTGTGGCCGCGTTCCACAGCCTCGTGGGCCTTGCCGCGGTTCTGGTAGCGGCAAGCGCGCTCTATACGCCTCAGGCTTACGGCATCGGCACGCCCGGGCATATTCACCTGCAAAGCCTTATTGAGATGAGCCTTGGGGTCGCCATCGGCGCGATCACCTTCACAGGCTCCATTGTGGCCTTCACAAAACTTCAGGGCCTTGTTTCTGGCGCGCCAACGGTTTTCCCCCTCCAGCATCCGCTCAATGCGGTTCTGGGGCTGTTGATGGTGGCTCTTGTTTTTTGGTTTTGCGTTGACCAGGCAACCACCACATTCTGGCTAATAACTGCGCTCGCCTTGATGCTTGGTGTGCTGATCATTATTCCGATTGGCGGCGCGGACATGCCGGTGGTGGTTTCCATGCTGAACAGTTATTCGGGTTGGGCCGCCGCAGGCATTGGCTTCACGCTCGAAAACACCGCGCTCATCATCGTTGGAGCGCTTGTGGGCTCGTCCGGCGCGATCCTTTCCTACATCATGTGTAAGGGCATGAACCGTTCGTTCTTTAACGTAATCCTTGGTGGGTTTGGCGGCGAGACCGCGGGCCCCGCTGTGGGCGCGAGCGGTGAAGCGAAACCCGTCAAGCAGGGCTCCGCTGATGATGCGGCGTTCATTATGGCGAATGCCTCCAAAGTCATCATCGTGCCTGGATATGGCATGGCTGTCGCGCAAGCGCAGCACGCGTTGCGAGAGATGGCCGACAAGCTAAAGGCCGAAGGCGTGACGGTGTCCTATGCCATTCACCCGGTGGCGGGACGCATGCCGGGACACATGAACGTGCTGCTCGCCGAAGCCAACGTGCCGTACGACGAGGTCTTTGAGCTTGAGGATATCAACTCCGAGTTCGCGCAGGCCGACGTCGCCTTTGTGATTGGCGCCAACGATGTGACAAATCCAGCGGCGAAAACCGATCCCACAAGCGCAATTTACGGCATGCCGATCCTGGACGTGGAAAACGCCAATACGGTTTTGTTCGTAAAGCGGTCCATGGGTTCGGGTTATGCCGGTGTCGACAACGAGCTTTTCTTCCGCGATAACACCATGATGCTCTTCTCCGACGCCAAAAAGATGGTGGATGAGATCATCAAGTCCCTGGATTAGGCCCAGAAAACAGCCGTTTTTTACCCATGCATCCGAATCGGCGAGTCTCCGCATCTACTCCATGAATGCGGGGGATGGCTCCGCTAGTTACGGGAGAAATAAATTATGGACGAAGCGATTTGGGTTCCTACGGTCGTCTTTGGCTCGATGGTTCTTATTTTTTGGTCGGTTTTTCATTTTGGTGCAAAGCGTCGCGCGGCCGAACTCGAGACGGTCCGGTCCGTGGTGGAAAAAACCGGCGAAGCGAGCCCTGAATTGATTCAGGCCATCGGCAAGCCGCGCCGGGTCAAAAACGCTGACCTGCGCAAGGGGTTGATCCTTATTGCCGTCGCTGCTGCTTTTGCCGGCCTTGGCCAATTGATCCCTGCCGGCGATGAAGCGTCTGGCCCGATGCTCGGCGTTGCACTGTTCCCGGGTCTGGTTGGTCTCGTGTATGTGCTGTTCCACTTTATGGGCGGCAATCAAGACGACGACTAAGTCGTCATAGAAAAAGGGGCGTCCAAAGCGTGCAGCTCGGGGACGACGAATTGGTGGTGCTGGCTTCAACCGCAGGCGATTCAAGCGCCTTCGGCGAGCTAGTCCGCCGCCACCAAGGGGTGGTGCGGGGGTTCCTGCGCCGCCTATCGGGGGACCCTGCCCAAGCGGATGATCTTGCTCAGGAAGCTTTTATTAAGGCCTTCACCAAGATCAGCGCGTACAAGGGGCCCGGGCGGTTCAAAAGTTGGATGCTTTCGATTGCGTATCGTGAGTTCTTGATGCACCGCCGCCGCGCCGACAGTTGGAACCGGGTTATAGGCGTGATTGGCTTGGCAAAGGCGGGGGAAGGGCCGGACGGGTTTACCGACGACGCGACCCCCGACCACGGCGGCCAAGTGGCTGCAAGTCTGGACCTCGAGAAGGGTCTTGCGGTTCTCAGAGGTCCGGAGAAAGAAGCGCTGATTTTGTGCGATGCGTACGGGTTCTCGCACTCCGAAGCGGCGAAACTGATGAAAGCCCCGCTGGGTACGGTTAAGAGCCACGTTTTGCGGGGGAGAAAACGCCTCCGGGCTGTGATAGGATCAGATGTTCTGGCGACGAGCGATAGTTATGACTGAAGAAGAAGAATTCGCAATTGAAGCGCTTGCGGCCCTTCCGGGTGGTGCGGGCGATGCAATTTCCGATGACGGCTTCTCGGCAGTGGTGCTCAAGAAAATCCACCAGCGCCGCCGCCGCAAGAGGCTTCTTATTGGCGCGGCGGGGTCAGCGGGGTCTGCTATTGCGGGCGCGCAGGTTACGGCCTTCGTGGGTGCCATGCCCGCTATGGCGGCGACCAACGAAACAGTGACGCCGTTCCTCACCGCTTTCACGCCCGAGGCGATTGCCGCCACCGGCCTTGCGGGGCTTGTGGCGCTTGTGGCGCTCATTATTCCCGGCCGCGTTTAAAGCCGCCGGCATTCCTGATCTCATATCTTTGCAATGCTTCTTGCGGGGTGCGCGTGATAGCGTCCGGCCCATGAGGAAACGCACATGAAGCATATCGGCATTCTTGCCCACAGCGCCGAAGGTGCCGCGCTTTGCTATCTCACCGCAGCGCATGAAGGCGCGCGCCATATGGGCGAACACATGCACCCTGAAATTACCATGTCGACGGTTGCCATGGGTGAAGCCATGGCGCTTTGGGAAGCGGACGACTATGCGGCCATCCGCGGGATCTTCATGCGCTCGGCCAAGCAGCTTGCCGCCGCAAATGCTGATTTCTTTGTGCTGCCTGACAACACGGCGCACCTGGCCCTTGAAGCCCCTGGGCCGGATTTTCCCATCCCCGCGCTCCATATTGCTGATGTGGTGGCCGCCGAAGCGAAAGCCAAAGGATTTCAAAAGATTGGCGTGCTCGGCACCAAATGGACCATGGAAGGTCCGGTTTATAAGAACGCACTTGCGCGCGCCGGGCTGGATCGCGTGATCCCCGGTGTTGCTGATCGCGCGTTCATCAACGAGACTATCTTCACAGAGCTCTGCAGCGGCGTCTTTAGCGACGCGACACGCGATCGCTACGTCCGGATAATTGGCGATCTAAAGGCCGAAGGCTGTGATGCGGTCGCCCTTGTTTGCACCGAGATTCCAATCCTAATTCCGCCTGAGCAATCACCATTGCCGACACTCGATTCCACGCGGCTTCTTGCACGCGCTGCGGTGGAGGTCGCTGTTGGCAAAGCGCCGATGCCAACCTGGCGCGGTGGGCCGATCGCTTAGTGCCAAAAGAAAACCGCCCTCAGTTTCCTGAGAGCGGCTTTTGAACTTTCAATGGGGTGATGCCGTTACTTGGGCAAAAGGCCCTCGCGCTGAGCGCGCTTACGCGCGAGCTTGCGGGCGCGGCGGATGGCTTCTGCCTTTTCGCGCGCCTTCTTCTCAGACGGTTTTTCGTAATGAGCCCGGAGCTTCATTTCCCGGAAGATGCCTTCGCGCTGCATTTTCTTCTTAAGCGCGCGCAGGGCCTGATCGACGTTGTTGTCACGAACGATAATTTGCACTGAACTTCCCGTTCCTTTCGGTATGCCGGAATTCCGGCAACTCTGGTTAAGCACATAAATTCCAATTCCCGGAGGTAGCCCTCACGGGATTGGGCCGCCTTATAGGAGGTTTGAGCGATCCTGTCCAGCCGCTCCACCGTCCTTTTGCGCGGCTGGACGCCGCAGGTTTCTGCGCTAAACTCCCCTCCCATGGCAATATTGAAAATCGCAAAAATGGGCCATCCAGTGCTGAAAGCACGGGCCAAGCCCGTCGGGGACCCCACCCATCCTGGCATTCAGAGGCTGATTCGTAACATGGTTGAGACCATGATCGATGCCGACGGCGCGGGCCTTGCTGCGCCTCAGGTTCATGTGTCGGCGCGGATGGTCATATTTCAAGCGCCGCCTGAGCGCTCTGAGGCCCTGGAAGATGGGGACGAGAGCTTCGACCACACGGCTCCACTCACGGTGCTCATCAACCCGCAAATCGAGGTCCTGAGCGATGAGAAAGAAGTTGGGGTAGAGGGCTGCCTATCCGTGCCCGGCCTTCGGGGGATGGTGCCGCGTTACACCCACATCCGCTATTCCGGCTTTAACGAAAAGGGCGAGGTTTTTACCCGCGAGGCGAGGGGCTTTCATGCTCGCGTTGTGCAGCACGAATGCGACCATCTTGACGGCATTCTCTATCCCCAGCGTATGGATGATTTGAGCCAGCTCATGTTCGAGAGCGAGCTCAAGCACTACGTTGAAGCCGACGAGACCGAAACAACGGACGCCGCCGAATGACCACGCAAAAGCCAAATCTCGACGAAGCGCGCGCGGCCATCATCGAAAAGGCGCTGGAGCTTGCGCCTTTTGATGGCTGGACTGTGCCCATGCTGCGAAAGGCCGCGAGCGAAGCGGGTCATACCCGCGAGATGCAGCTCCTTGCCTTCCCAAAGGGCGTGATGGACATGCTGGAATATCATTCCCAGCAGGCGGACAAAGAGATGCTGGAGCGTCTCGAAGACTATGATCTCAAGGCACTCAAGATCCGTGAGCGTGTCACGTTGGCAGTCAAACTGCGGATCGAAGTCGTGGCCCTGCACAAAGATGCAATCCGCCGCGCGGCGCACACACTCGCCCTTCCCATACATCATGTGACGGCGATGCGCATTACCTACGCCACGGTCGACGCGATCTGGCGCGGGATCGGTGACACTTCGACGGACGTCAATTTCTATTCCAAGCGCGCCATCCTTGCGGGCGTTTATACAACAACGACCATGCGTTGGCTGGAAGATCGATCAGATGGTGAGCAAGACACTTGGGCGTTTCTCGACCGACGCATCCAAAATGTGATGGACTTTGAAAAGGTAAAGGCGAAGGCGCGCAAAGTAACCGAAGGCGTTCCCTCGCCGTGGTCAGTTCTGAGCGCGTTTAGATATCCGGCGGCGCGGCGTTAGTCGAGCGTAACGCCAGCGCCTAGTGGTGCGGTCACGTTCACATGGCCCATCTTGCGGCCCGGCCGGGCTTCGGATTTTCCATAGAGATGCAGATGAGCGTTGGCATCGCCCGCAATGAGATCCCAATTGGCGGTATCATCGCCGATCAGGTTTTCCATCACCACATCTGCATGGCGAGCAGGATCGCCTAAAGGCCAGCCCGCAACGGCGCGGATGTGCTGTTCGAACTGACTGACGTGTGCAGCATCTTGCGTCCAATGGCCGGAATTGTGGACGCGGGGTGCAATCTCATTCACCAGCAGATCGCCACTGGGCAGCGCAAAGAATTCAACGCCCAACACACCCACATAATCGAGCGCTTCGATGATCGACGTGGCAATCTCGCCTGCCTTTGCTGATTGATCAGCTGGGATTGCCCCAGGCACATGGCTGCGCCAGAGGATGTGGTTGCGATGCTCGTTCTCGGCGGCGTCATAGGCAGCTACGTCACCGTTCACGCCGCAGGCGATGATGACGGAGAGCTCGCGCTCAAAGGGCGCAAAGCCTTCAAGGATCGCGGGGGCTTCACCGATTGCAGCGAACACCTTATTATGATCCGTATCCGGATCGATTTTAACTTGCCCCTTACCGTCATAGCCAAACCTACGGGTCTTCAAGATCGCGGGCAGGCCGGTCTCGTTTGCCGCATCAGCAATATCTGTGGCGGTATCGACCTTGGCGAAGGGCGCTGTCTTAACGCCGATGCGGTTCAGAAAACGTTTTTCCTCGAAGCGATCCTGCGCAACGGCGAGCGGCTTGCGCCCGGGGCGCACAGGCACTGAATTTTCCAGAACAGAAACGGCACTGTCGGGAACGTTCTCAAATTCGTAAGTGGCGACGTCGATGGCGCCTGCAAAGGTTTTGAGCGCTGCTTCGTCGTCATAGGCGGAAACCGTCAGCTCGTTTGCGACCTGGCCCGCTGGGCAGTCCGCCTCAGGACAGAATATGTGCGTTCGAAAGCCAAGCTCGGCGGCGGAGATGGCGAGCATGCGCCCTAATTGCCCGCCGCCCAAAATGCCAATGGTGCTGAGCGGGGGAAGGGCGGCGTTAGGCATTATCGTCCTTGGGCTTATCTGCAACGCCGTCTGTTTGTACTTGGCGGAAATCATCCAGGCGCTTGGCGACACCATCATCTGAAAGCGCGACAACGGCGGCGGCAAGAAGGGCCGCATTGATGGCACCCGGCTTACCGATCGCAAGCGTTCCCACGGGGACACCCCCAGGCATCTGAACAATGGAAAGAAGGCTGTCTTGCCCTTTGAGGGACTTTGATTCGATCGGCACCCCAAAAACAGGAAGCGGCGTCAGCGATGCGGTCATACCCGGAAGATGCGCGGCGCCGCCCGCGGCTGCGATGATTACCTTGAAGCCCTCGGCCTTCGCGCCCTTGGCAAATTCAAACATGCGCTCGGGCGTCCGGTGGGCCGAGACGATGCGGGCGTCGAACGCCACGCCCAATTTCTCAAGGGTTTCTGCCGTATGGCGCATGGTGGGCCAGTCGGACTGGCTGCCCATGATGATGGCGACGGCGGTTTTTTCACTCATGTCCGGGCCCCCTTTCAGGCTGGGGCTGTCAGAAGAAAGGCGGGGAGTATAGTCATGGCCCCCCGGCTGGCAATCCCCTGATTTAATGAGGTATTTTGCTTGGATTCGGGTGGCCTTGAGGATGGGAGCCGTGGCGAAAAACCAAATAGAAGAAACCAAGGCCCTCAAGGCCAAGATCGACCGTCTTGAGAAGGAGCTTGAGGTGGCGCGGATCGAGGTCGCGCGGCTCGAAGGTTTCGCGGATCAAGACCCGCTGCTCCCCGAAATCCTCAACCGCCGTGCCTTTGTGCGCGAGATGTCGCGCATCATCTCCTTTGCCGATCGGTACGAAGTGGATGCGGCGCTCATCTATTTTGATCTTCAGGGATTTAAGCAGGTGAATGACGCGTACGGCCACGGGGCGGGGGATCAGGTTTTGCGGCGTGTGGGTCTTACGCTTCGCGGCAATGTGCGTGATTCCGATCTTGTGGGCCGGCTTGGAGGCGATGAATTTGCCGTGGTGTTGGCGAAGGCTGACGAGGCCGCGGCGCGCGCCAAGGCCTCTGATCTGGCTCAGCTGATTGGGGCGGAAGACGTCGCGCTCGAAGACGGATCAAAAGTGCGCATCGTCGCGAGTTATGGTGTCTGTTGTTTCAAAGGAAAAATGGATCCTGAAGCGGCCATCGCAAACGCGGACAAAGAAATGTACGCGGCGCGTGCCCGCCTCAAGCAATGATGTCGGGGTAGAGGTAGTCCTCAATCCGCGAAATGTCGTCCTTGAGCTGCAGTTTGCGTTTTTTCATGCGCTGGAGTTGAAGCTGGTCAAAAACACCTTGCCCCGTCATGGCCGAAATGGCGGCGTCCAAATCACGGTGTTCCTCCTGCAACTGGTGCAGGCGGAGCCGCATCTTCTCTTCCTCCCTGTCGGTCATGGGTCTTCCGGCAATCGCTGATGGGGTCTTGGGATTTAGCCCGGAAAAGCCACCGCGAGCAAGGGATCGAATGCCCCGATGCGTTCAAGCTCAACTCCGTCCGCGCCGGTGATGTCCGCATAGGCCACAAGATTGTTAAGCGCGATCTGGCGCGCCCTACGAGGCGAGATGTCTGAAGCTTCGGACGGGTCTTGGAGGCCGTCGAGAAGGGCCTGAAGAAAATCTTGCTCTACTCGCTCGGCGTCAAGTTCCAGCTCCAATGTATTAGCGCGCAGCGCCTCGGCCCACTCAATCGGTGTTCCCGGTGGGGCGGGGCGTAGATTGCGGCGCACGTCGCGCAGGTTCGATGTAATGCGCGAATTCCAATCGGTGGCAAAGGCATGCCCGCCGGCGAGCGTATCGTCGTCTATGACCCCATAGCCCGCGCGCACGGCCCAGACGCACCAAAGCACCATGTTCACGTCAAGCCCATGGCGGTCCTGCAAGATAATGCAGCCGCGCGAGACGTCATCCTCGGAATAAATCTGCAAGGACCAATCCCAAAAGCCCGGTGTTTCCTGCGTATGGCTCATTCGTCGTCCGTATCAGTTGCGGGGTTGGCGCGTCTGCGCCCGCCGCCAAGATCTTCACCCCATCGCTTTGTAAAAGGCGCGTCAAGACCCAGAAGGTCAAGAACGCGGCCAACCGATTGATCGATCAAATCGTCCACGGTTTGGGGTTCCGCATAAAGCGCGGGCAGAGGTGGGGCGATGGTTGCGCCAATTTCCGCGAGCGCCGTCATGGTTCGCAAATGGCCCAGGTGAAACGGTGTCTCGCGCACCATGAGGATAAGTGGGCGGCGTTCTTTAAGAACAACATCGGCGGCGCGTGTGAGAAGCGAAGACGTGACACCGCTTGCAATCTCCGACATGGAACGCACGGAACACGGCGCAACAATCATACCCAAGGTCTTGAAGGAGCCCGAGGCGATGGCCGCGCCCACGTCGGCCGGGTTGTAGGTTGTGTGCGCGAGGGCCGCTACCTCTTTGGGTTTTAATTCCGATTCGTAGCCGATGGTCATTTCTGCGGCGCGCGACATGACGAGATGGCTCTCCACATCCATCTCGCGCAAAACCTCCAGAAGGCGGATGCCATAGGCGACCCCCGAAGCCCCAGAGATTCCAACGATTACGCGCTCAACACTCAAAATGTGAAAACTCCTATCAACTTTGTCGCCGGAATCCCCCTGACAAGGACCCCAATTGGTGGTTTAATTTTTCCCCATATTAGAGAAGGAGAAAACTATGGCGGTAGAGGACCGGATCTCTGAACTCAACCAACGTCACGCGAAACTGGAACAGAACCTTTCTGACGAACTCAGTCATCCCTCTTCCGACGATAGCTTTATTACCCAACTCAAGCGACAGAAACTCCGAATTAAGGAAGAAATCGAGCGATTACGGCAGGAACCGGCCTAGAGTTCCTTGGCTTGTTCACGCAGCTTGAATTTCTGAATCTTGCCGGTTGAGGTCTTGGGCAAAGGCCGGAACACAACGATCCTGGGGCATTTATAGCCCGCGAGATGTTCGCGGCAATGCGCCGTCACATCCTCGGGCGCAAGCTCAGCGCCGGGCTTGAGCTCGATGAACGCGACCGGTGTCTCGCCCCATTTTTTGTCTTCCTTGGCAACCACCGCGCAGGCCAAAATGGCACCGTGTTTGTAGAGCACGTCCTCTACTTCGATCGACGAGATGTTTTCGCCCCCCGATATGATGATGTCTTTTGAGCGGTCTTTGAGCTGGATGTAATTGTCCTTGTGCCAGACCCCGAGATCGCCGGAATGAAACCACCCGCCCTGAAATGCGTCTTCGGTCGCCTTCGGGTTTTTGAGATACCCCTTCATGACCACATTGCCGCGAAACATAACCTCGCCAATGGTCTCGCCATCGCGCGGCACTTCTTCCATGGTTTCAGGATCGCGCACCGACAGATCTTCGAGCACATTGTAGCGCACACCCTGACGCGCCTTGATTGCCGCGCGTTCGTCATCTGCCAATTCGTTCCATTCATCGTGCCAGGCGTTTACGACCGCGGGCCCATAGGTCTCGGTAAGACCGTAAAGGTGGGTTACGCGAAACCCGGCCTTTTCCATGTTTGCAAGAACCGCGGCGGGCGGAGGCGCGGCAGCGGTGTAAAACTCTACGGGGCTTGGAAGCGCGCGTCGTTCATCACCCGAGGCGTCTACAAGGAAGCTCATGATGATCGGCGCACCGCACATGTGCGTTATGTCATTTTCTGCAAGTGACGCGTAAATCTCGGCGGAATTCACGCGGCGAAGGCACACATGCGTTCCTGCTTGTATTGATATGGACCAGGTAAAGCACCAACCATTGCAGTGAAACATCGGCAAAGTCCAAAGGTAGCGCGGATGGCGCGGCATGGATGCGACGACCACATTTCCCATAGCGAGAAGATAAGCGCCCCGGTGGTGGTAGACGACGCCCTTCGGATTGCCTGTGGTTCCTGACGTATAATTGAGTGCGATGGCATCCCATTCGTCATCGGGCCTGGCCCATGCGTATTCAGGGTCACCACCCTCAAGAAATTCTTCGTAAGTGACCTCACCCACTCGTTCGCTGGGTCCGTCATATTCGGCGTCTTCGATGTCGATGACGAAGGGCTTTGCTTTACAAAGTGTCAGCGCTTCCTTGCACAGGGATGAGAACTCGGGATCGACAATCAGCACTTTGGCTTCGCCATGATCCAGAATAAATGCGATCTCTTTGGCGGAGAGGCGGTAGTTGATGGCGTTGAGGACACCCTTGGTCATGGGCACGCCGTAGTGCGCCTCAAGCATCGGCGGGGTATTCGCCGCCACCACTGCAACAGTGTCACTTTTGGCAATCCCACGGGCAGCGAGCGCGGAACCCAACCGCCGGCAACGTGCATAGAACTCCGCATAGGTAAAAGACGTCGCGCCATGAATGATCGCAACGTGTTCGGGATAGGTGGATGCCGACCTTTCAAGGTAGGTCAAAGGTGTGAGCGATTCACAATTTGCGGGGTTTTTGTCGAGATCGCGATCATAGGCGCTGCTCACGTGTGCGTTCCTTTACGATAATTGGCTGAGGTTTTTTGCGGACTTTCACGCAAAGCTAGCGCCGCTTGTGTCACTTCGGCAAGCCCGGCATTAACTGAGAAATCAAGGAAAATGGTAATAAATTTTGGTTGAAATTTGGATCTTGGCAGAAATTGAAAGGCCAGATTTATGACCCGCTCATTACCTCAAGCAGAAGACAAAACCCTTCCGCTTGTTTCTTATGTGTTGATGCTCCTTGCTGTTGTTACCGGGGCCACCGCAGCTCTTGCTCTCGTCATCGCCATGATCTCGCGGGACGAAGCGAGCGAACGATTACGCTCACACTATGATTTTGTCATACAAACATTCTGGGTCGCCCTCTTTTGTGTCGGCATGATGTTCGTGCTCGCAGGGCTGTTCGCGATCATGGGATATGCTTGGCTGCCGTCACTTGGACGACTTCTCTATCTTCTCGTTTCACTGTGGGTTGTTGTTCGCTCAATGATTGGAATGTTGCGCCTCTATCAGGGGGCCGGCATGGCCGATATTCGCACGCTTGGTGTTCCCGGACGTGTGGAGGTGGTGGCGCGGGCGGCTTAAAGCACCGAGCCGCTCACGCCATCCCATAGGAGCTTGAGGCCCACGACGAAAATCATCCCATAGATGACGCGATAAAACGGTTTCTCGGGAATGATGTTGTGTAGCCATATCCCGAGCAACACGCCGAGCGGGGCGAGTGGCAACAACGCAGCTGACGTAAGCAAATTTCCCGGCGCCAATTGGCCGAGCCACGCGTAAGGCGCCAGCTTCACCCAATTGACCACTGTGAAGAACATCACCGACGTTCCCACATAGATCGTCTTGTCGAGTTTTTGCGGCAGCATGTAAACTTGAAAAGGTGGGCTGCCCGCGTGCGCTACGAAACTTGTGTAACCGCCGACCGCCCCCCAGAAGGTCCCGCGCGCGCGGTCCGGCCCGTGCGCTGCGGCAGCTTCGCCCCCGCGAAACCAATAGTGAAGCGTGAATGCCACGGCGACCCCGCCGATGATCAGCCGAACCATATCGTCGCTGACAAAGCGCGCTGTGGCTGCGCCGAAGGCAATGCCAATCACCGCGCCGGGCAGCAGGATCAAGAGGTTCGTCTTGTCCCACTTCTTGCGATAAGCCCAAGCGCTGATGAGGTCCATGCCAATCAAAATGGGAAGCATGATCCCTGCCGCCTGAATGGGCGGGATCACAAGCGCCATCATGGGGACGGCAATAAGGCCGATCCCCCCGGCAAAACCACCTTTCGATATGCCCACCAGCAAGACCGCCGGCACCGCAAGTGCATAAAAAACCGGATCGGCGATCATTTGGCTGATGTTGAACATGGGTGGATCAGCTATATGATCGCCACCAATTGCGCAATGCCGGGGCAGGCCCGGCCAGGGGAAGGATGAAGCATGAGCTGGGGAGATCGCGTTGCCATCGTGACCGGGGGGGCCAACGGCATTGGCCTTGCCTGTGCGCAGGGCCTTGCGCGCAAGGGCACCAAGGTCGTGATCGCGGACGTGGATGTTGCGGCGGGTGCGGATGGCGAAGACCAAATCCGCGCTTCGGGCGGGCAAGCAAAGTTTGTTGCGTGCAACGTTGCCGACCGATTGGACGTTCACAATCTGATCGCATCCACTCTTGAAGAATATGGTCGCGTCGATATTCTTGTGAACAACGCGGGCGTTGTTGGTAAGGCTTCGTTCCTGGATCTGTCAGAGGATGAGTTCGACCGTATACTGAATGTCAATTTGCGTGGAGCTTTTATGACCGCGCAGGCGGTTGCGAAACAAATGGTCAAGCAGATTGAGACAGAGGGGCGGGTTTCTGAAACGGGCAAGCTCTACTCGATTATCAATATGACCTCGGTAGAAGCCGTGGTCGGAAGCCCGGATCATGTGCCCTATGCGGTTTCAAAAGGCGCGCTGGCGCAACTCACGAAAGTCATGTCGCTTGCCCTTGCCGAGCACGGCATTCATGTGAACGCCATTGGGCCTGGCAATATCAATACCGAAATATTGAAAAAGCGAGCGGGCAAGGGGTCGGAACGAAAGAAAATTCTTTCCCGCACGCCGCTTGGGCGGATTGGTGATCCCGAAGAGATTGCTTCGATCGCGGTGTTTCTTTCATCCCCCGATGCGAGCTACATCACGGGCCAGACGATCTACGCTGACGGCGGGCGGCTTGCACTCAACCTCACCATCGAAGACGAAACGTCCTGAACTGTCTGGCTAGTCCTCTTTTTCGTCGTCTGCGCTTGACGAAAACCCAGCGAAAACGCTTGCGGCGTCCGGCTCAGCTTTGGGCTGCTCTTCCGGTTGCGGGGTTATGATCTGGTTGGGCACGGTTTCCGATGCAGGTTTTAGCGTCGCGCCTGTGGGCTCGGCCGGTTGCATCTTGGCGCGGCGCTTGGCCGCTTTCTGCACGGCCGCGTCGAGATCCATTTGGCTCGAAAGACCAAGTGACACCGGATCAATCGGCTTTAAGTTCGAAAAATTCCAATGGGACTTTTCACGGACTGAGACGATCGTGGGCTTCGTTGTTCCCACTAGGCGCGAGACGGCTGCGTCAGATAACTCCGGATGGTTGCGCACAAGCCAAAGGATCGCATTCGGGCGGTCCTGGCGACGCGATACCGGCGTGTAGCGCGGACCCGAGCGTTTTTTCTCAGGAACAACTACCGTGCGCTTGGTCAACTGCAGTTTGTAGTTGCTGTCTTCTTCGCCCTTTTGAATTTCTTCACGTGTGAGCTCGTGATTGAGCATCGGATTGCGGCCACGGATGCCTGCACCAACTTCACCATCGGCGATCCCTTTCACCTCAAGTGGGTGAAGGCCGCAAAAATTAGAGATTTGGTCAAAGGTAAGCGCGGTGTTTTCCACGAGCCAAACAGCAGTGGCTTTTGGCATCAGCGGGATGTTGTCAGACATGTAAGCCTCCAAGTCACATTAGGCGCGTGGGGGAATGCTCTCTCGGTCTCGCGAGAGTTTTCAGGCTCACCGCGGGTCCCACCTCACTTAACGCCTTCAGGGGGAAATATTGGGGGCGCTTATAGGGGGTTTTCGGACGCTTGTGAACGGGCAATTTGGGGGGCTTCAAAAGCCCCACTATTCTGCGGCTTTGAGTACGATTTTGCCTATATGTGCGCCGTCTTCCATACGGGCGTGAGCCTTGGCGGCTTCGGCCAGGGCGAATGTGCTGTCGATCACAGGCGCTGCGCGGCCTGTATCGAGAAGAGGCCATACTTGGGATCTAAGCGCCTCGGCAATCACGGTTTTTTCTTCGAGCGAGCGGGGCCGCAAAGTTGAACCGGTGAGCGTTAGGCGCTTCAGCATAACCGGCATCAAGTTCACATCCACCTGCGAGCCTTGAAGAAACGCGATGTTCACAAGACGACCTTCCATGGCGAGCGCTTTGATGTTCCGAGGAACATAGTCCCCGCCCACCATGTCGAGAATTACATCAACGCCGCGGCCGTCGGTTAGTTTCTGCGTGACGCTAACAAAATCCTCATCGCGGTAATTGATGCCGCGTTCGGCGCCGAGCTCTTCGCAGGCTTTGCATTTTTCCGGTGAGCCAGCTGTTGCAATGACCCTTGCGCCAAAAAGACTTGCGAGCTGAATGGCAGTTGTTCCAATGCCGCTGGTGCCGCCATGAATAAGGACTGTCTCACCGGCGCTGAGCCGCGCGCGATCAAAAACGTTTGTCCATACGGTAAAGAACGTTTCAGGAAGGGCCGCTGCTTGGATGAGGTCAAGCGGCTTTGGCACCGGCATCACCAAGGGCGCATCGGCAAGACAATATTCCGCGTAGCCGCC